>SL_3KL_010_SEDDRAFT_10000416_pt1 | contig 34656 bp, 26 predicted proteins | sample SodLakKL_010_SED_2_FD_10381 | JGI IMG/M metagenome (IMG submission 10381) | reverse complement strand
AAAACCTGCATCTTTACAGATAGCAACGGCAGAGGTTGGTTTCAGACAATTCTCTCAAAACAGCCTTCATTACAGCCATCCGTTAAGCCAAACAGGTTTATTTAATCTTTATAACTGCGGCCATAAAAGCTAGCGGCTTATATGCCCTCAACCCGGTCAAGCTTTTCCTTCCACTCCGTGTTACTCTTCATTAAAAAAGCTGGATGGAAATGATTATTATCTATCCTTTTTCTCCAGCTTAAACGTTAATTCTTATAATGTATTACCTTCAAATTATAGCACTATCTGAACAACAAGTCAAATTCGTTTAAATTAAAAAAAGCGGGAAAACAAGGTTTAAAAAACGGTTTTCCCGCCCTCTACATTCCTTTTAAATCAAAGGTTTAACCACCATGAGCAAGGTGGAATACATTAACCTCGGCATTGTCGGGTATCTCATAGGTTGCATAATCTTCTTTTGGAACAAGTTGGCCATTAACGCTTACAGTGATTATCGATAAAACATAACCCATCCTGTCCACTACGTCTTGAACCGTCATTCCCTCATGCCAATCAAGCTTTTCTTTATTGTTAACAGTGATCATAAAGTAAACTCCAATATATTTAAATGTTAGGTTTATCCAGTAAGGTTAATACTTCGGGGATATCGATGCCAATCTCCTTAAGATGCTCAACTGTAGGAACTCCATTATTATCCCAGCCGCGCTTTTTATAAACTGCATCGATCAGTTCGTTGTACCGTTTATAACGAAACTCCCTTGTAATAGCTAGCTTTTCGCCTGTTGTTTTACCTTCCGGATCGATACCAATTTCTTCTTTCATTTGCTTGTCATAGCGCTCTTCCCGGGAAAGGTATTCTTCTTCTGTAGCAGGACCGATTGCTCTCAGCGGAGGCATATCGTCTGCCCTGGTACCGTAACCAAGATAGTAACTAATCAGGCGCTGCAGGTTAAAAACACGTTCGGACTGGCGTAACATCTTTTTCTCATCCAAAGGCTCGCCGAGCATTCCTTCATAAAACTTCTGAAAGTCCTCGACCCGCTCAGGTATTTTTGTAGCCTCGTTCGGAGGGTACTTGCTATTATCTGGCGGAACAACATCATTCCATATTAGCTTACAAAGACCAAGCAATCCAAACCAGGTTCTGAACAACGGGAAATAATACAGGGCTTCTGCTTTATCCTCATAGGTAGGGATCTGGTTGTTGATAGCATCGAAAAATATCAAGAGGGCTTCATCATGTTGTGGCCCCTTTATAGCCAGGGCATAGCCGGCTTGCTGGGCCGGAGATTCTTTAGTTACATACTCAGAAAATTCCAGGCCTTTTACTTCCATTCCAATATCGTTTAAGAAGCCAGGATCCGCGCCAAGCTCATTAGCCCATTTTTCTTTTAATCGGCGTATGCCCTGCCCGACATCGACCCCGAACCCTTCACCAAGAGCCATTTCGTGCAGGCATTCTAAAGCTTCATTCATCGCGCCAAAATTAAGCTTTTTACCACCGGTTTGCTCTTCTGATATAATGCCGGCTTCAAAACACTCCATTACAAAAGCCATAGTTGTAGCAAAGGAAATAGTGTCGACACCATAAGTATCACAGTAGAAGTTGAATTCAACAATAAAGTCAAGGTCAAAACCGCCCATATTTGAGCCGCCGGCAGCAGTTTCATATTCAGGCCCGTCGACGACAACCTTTTGCCCCTTGTAGGGACCTGTCTTTAGTTCGAACCCGTCAACGGCCTTGGCACAGGCCATTGAACAGCCTACCCAGCAACCGTCTGCTGCTCCCTGCGTAAAGTAGCGGCTTTTCATAACCCCGGAATCAATCTTAGGGGTGTCTTTATGCCTGCCGAATTTATAATTATGCACGGGCAAAAGGTCATATGAATCCATGACCTCTACCAGGTTGGCAGTGCCAACTTGACGCATCCGGTTTTGTTCATCGTCCAACATTGCCATCATGGCATTAATCCTCATGCCGTGACGTCGAATCAGCTCGGGGTCGGCAGGGTTATTCATGTCATCAGTAACCTGGATTGCTCCCGTCGGGCAAACATATCCACAGGAAGTACATTCAATGCAATGCGGATCAGTTTCACCGAATGGCATAGTTAAGTGGCGGGTAATGCCTCGGCCGGCAAAGCCTAAAATATTCTGAAGTACGAAGGAGCTGCAGGCACGGACGCAGTGACCACAGAGGATACAGGCTTTAGGGTTTTCATCAGTTATATCACTTTTGTATTTTTCTTTATCCGTTGCGCCGCATAGTTTAGCGATATTCTGGATTGCTTCCACGTTGGGCCAGCGTCCCAGGTACATCTCTGCCAGGTTTTTACGGTGTTTCTTGATTTTCTCGGTGTTGGTGTTAACTTTAATTTCACCGCGAATTGGATAGTTGCAGGCTGTAACCAAGTTTTTTCTTGCCGTTGATTTCAACTTCACACAAACAGAGCCTGCAGGTACCTTCCGGGGTTAGATCTTTATGGTTACAGAGCGTGGGCACGTTGAACCCGGCATCCATCACTGCTTTCAGCAGGTATGTGTCTTCAACAACCGTCGCTGCTTTACCGTTTATGCTGATTTCGTATTTTGTTGGACCGGCTTTTGTTTTCGTAGCCATTATTTTACCTCCACTGCATTAAATTTACATGATTCCAGGCAGATGCCGCACTTGATGCAGTCTTCCTGGTTGATAGTGTGAAGCTCTTTTGGTTCACCGCTTACTGCTTCCGTCGGGCAGTTTTTAGCACAAATTACGCAACCGGTACAGTTGTCGTTAATTGAATAAGTTATCAATTCAGTGCAAACTCCGGCCGGACAGATTTTATCTTTAATATGTTTGATATATTCATCTTCAAAAAAACGCAGGGTGGTTAGAACCGGGTTGGGTGCAGTTCCGCCGAGCTGGCAGAGGCTAGAAGCCTCTATAGTTTCTGAAAGCTCCTGCAGCTGCTCTAAATCATCTTCCCTGCCTTCGCCTTTAGTAATGCGGGTTAGGATTTTGCTTAAAGCGAACAGGCCTTCGCGGCAGGGTGTGCACTTACCGCAGGATTCATCTATCAGGAAGTTAATAAAGTAACGGGCTACATCAACCATGCAGGTGTGATCATCCATTACGATCATACCGCCCGAGCCCATCATTGAGCCTGCTTCGGTTAGCGAGTCAAAATCAACTCCCATGTCCAGCATATCATCGGGGATGCAGCCGCCGGAAGGACCACCGGTCTGGATAGCTTTAAATTTCCTGCCATCCGGAATGCCTCCTCCCACTTTATAGACGATATCATGGAGAGTAATACCCATGGGTACTTCCACTAACCCTGTGTTATTAACATCACCGACCAGTGAGAAAACCTTGGTGCCACTTGAGCCATTCCAGGGATTTTCCTTGACTTCACCGGTGCCTATATCGGCAAACCAGCTGGCACCTTTTAGAATAATTTCAGGTATATTAGCCCAGGTTTCAACGTTGTTTAAAACGGTGGGTCTGTCACGGTAGCCATATTCAGTATTGTGAATATACTTGGCCTTAGGCTCTCCGGCTTTACCGGACATGGATGCCATCAGGGCTGTTGATTCACCGCAGACGAAAGCACCTGCTCCCCGGTGAATATGAATATCGAAGGAAAAATCAGTGCCCATGATTGAATCACCAAGCAAACCTCTTGAGCGGGCCTGCTCAAGAGCCTTTTCCAACCTTTCCATGGCCAGCGGGTATTCCTTGCGGATGTAGATGAAACCCTCTTTAGCCTGCAGGGCTTTAGCAGCAATAAGCATCCCTTCGATTACCGAATGTGGATCAGTTTCTATAATGCTGCGGTCCATGAAAGCTCCGGGATCACCCTCGTCAGCGTTACAGACTATGTAGGATGGTTCTTCCCTTTCTTCCATCGCCTTTTTACAGGACTGCCACTTTACACCGGCCGGGAAACCGCCACCGCCGCGGCCCCTGATACCTGATACAGTCACTTCTTTTATAATTGCATCTGAATCCATTTCCAAGGTTTTGGCCAGTGCTTTATAGCCATCGCGGGCAATATAGTGGTCAATATTTTCCGGGTCAATCAAGCCTTTATTGCGCAGGGCAATTAACTGCTGTTCGGTGAAAAATTCAATTTCATCCATGCTGGTATAGGTTTGTTCTGTTTGAGGATCTTTGTATAAAAGCTCCTCTACAATATTACCACCAAGGAGGTGATCATCTATGATTGAGCCTATATCTTCCATACTTACTTTTTGATAGAAAACACCCTGGGGCTGAACAACTACAATCGGACCGACAGCACAAAAACCGTTACAGCCGGTTTTAACAACCAGGTAATCATTATCCAGACCGCGTTCTTTTAGCTCTTTTTTCAGGGAGTCGTGAATGTTCAAGCCTTTGGCCGATACACAGCCAGTGCCGGTGCAAACCATCAGGGCGCCCTTGTAACGGGCCCTGTTTTCTTCCTCCCTCGCTTTAATCATCTCAAGAGAGTCGCCATTTAATTTTTCCAGCCCGACATCAGCCGGCTTTTCTGACTCTTGGTGTTCGGCGCTTTCTGCTTTGTAATTTTTAAGGATTTTCTCTACATCCATAGCCTGGACATTTCCGATTACTTCATCACCAATTTTAATAACCGGGGCAATGCTGCAGGCACCCAGGCAGCGAACTCCTTCAAGGCTGTATTTGCGGTCATTAGTTGTTCCCCCATCTTTTATGCCAAGAGCTCTTTCAAAAGAGCTCAGCACATTCTGTGCTCCCTTAACATGACAGGCGGTCCCCAGGCAAACCTGGATCATGGTTTCACCCTTTGGTTCAAGGCTAAAAGACTTATAGAATGTAGCGATATGGTAAACCGTAGCTTTTGGAGTACCGGTATGTTCTGTAAGCAGATCTATGGCAGTTTTTGAAATATGTTTGAAGCGATCCTGGATATCCTGCATCATTTCAATTACATACTCGGGGTCGCTTCTCCACTTTTGAATAATGGCCTTAATTTCATTAATATCTCCGGTCTCTTTCTGGATAGAAATCTTCTTCGGAGTTACACGGCTGGCAACCTTATTTTCCTCTATCCGCCATGAGGGGGTATAGTTTCGATTTTTGATAACTATAGCTTTAAGGTTTTTGTTGCGGAATACTGTGCCTACTCCACCTCTGCCGGCCTGTTTCAGGCGGACAGCATTGCGGCGCCAATCCCAGAAAGAGAAGTTTAAGACACCGATCCTGGTATGTTCAGCAGCCCTGCCTGCGGAAACTACGGCAATATTTTTCTTGTCCATATCGCTGTTTGCATACATTTCAGTCAGCTCTTCGGCAGCCAGGTGTGAATCCACGTTTTCTTCCGGTGCAGTTTCAATTGTTATTTTACCTTCCACGGCATCTATAAGGATTATCGAATCTTCAGCTGCTTTGCCTACTACTTTAAGTGCGTCAAAACCAGCAAACTTAAGGTAGGGGCCGAAGTAACCGCCTACGTTGCTATCGATGATCAGGTTGGTAAGCGGTGAAATCGTGGTAATCAGGGTTTTCCCTGAGCCGGGAAATGAGGTTGTTCCACCAAGTGGTCCTGAGGAGAAGCAGATCGGGTTGTTGTTACTGTCCCACTTAGTATCCCTGTCTATTTCCGGCAGGGTCAGCCAGAGGTCGAATCCCTTACCGCCAATCCAGAGATCTTTCATCTGCTGGGTTACCTCTGAAGTGGTTATTTCATTCTTATCAAGATCAATTCTTAATACTCGATCGGCATACCCCCTGTTCAGGGTGGCAATTTCAAATGCCGACTCAGCTATTACTTTGTGGTGTTCCTTCATTTTCTTAATATCGGACATATTTACTCCCTCATTCTTAGTATGGTATATCTTTTTACTGCCGCTGTAATATATTCTTTATTTTGTTGTTCTGTTCCTGCAAAATTATTTTAATAGATCATTATTGGTGATGATGTCATTGATATCGCACTTTGCACCGGATAGATAGATTTGTCATTATTTCTCACGTTTTAATAATTTATGGTAATCATCCATGGTATCGATGTCTGCAAGGATAGAACTGTCTTCAGTTTCGACATAACTAACCTGGTATTCTTCTAGCTGTTTAAAAAGAAATCTACCCCCTTCATCACCTTCCAGACCTAATAGTACCGGCCAGGTACGGCGATCAAAAATTATGGGATTGCCGCGCTGGCCTTGATAGAGCGGTGCCGTAATAAGTTTGAAAGAGGACTTGTATTGATCGATTATTTTTTTGTAAAGGTACGGTGTCACCTCGGGTTGATCGCCCAGGACGAACATTACTCCCTGAATCGAGCTGCTCACAGTCATTAATCCCGCTTTTAAAGAAGTGGACTGGCCATCGGCATGTTCATGGTTTTCAACCAGGACATAGTCTGTATTGCTTAATTTCTCAATCCAGTCGGTGCCGGGTTTAACCACAACAATTATTTCATCAACTGCGGCATTTTTTACATTAGTCAAGGTCCTTTCCAGAATAGTATGCTGTTCAAAGGGCAGGCTAAGCTTCTCTTTTCCCATTCTACTGGCAGAACCGGCAGCCAAAACAACAGCTGTCACAGCCGGTGCCGGTTTTTCAGAGTCTAAATTGAAGATTGCCTTAAGCGGTTCCGAAGATTTCGCCTCTGCTCCCAGGAGGTAACGCGGGCGGATTGGTTGTTCTGATAAAGCCTTTGCTAAACTCAACATTACTGACGATTCCTGTTGGAGCAAATCAAGTTTGTTAAGGATACAAAATGCTTCGGCTTGAGGAGCCTGATTTAAAGCTAATTCAAGCATATTACTAAATATAAGCGCAAGTTTTTCTTCTGTTAACAATGAACCTATTTCAACTTTAATTGCCTTTGAAAGCTGCTGCGGGCGATGCACAGTTTGTTGTGTAAGGGATTTTCCAATAGCATCCGCACCTGCCAGGGCTATTACCAGTTCCGTGCACTCTGGTATTATGGGTTCATCAGGATTATAACCTTTCACAGGGAGCCTCCTGGAACCGTCGGCTTCAACCAAAATTGTAACCGGAAGCTCTTCTCTTAATTTTAATAGCTCAATTGAACTAATTCCTTCTATTTTATTTTCAGCAGTCAGATTGCTGCCATAAACAGCCAGATCATTGTTTGCAAAGTGATTTTCAAGCTTTTTTATAACATCCGGATCATTTTTAGCTGTAAAGTGAGTCAATTCAGGGAAAGGATAAAATTTTGTAGTAGTGGTAATAAGGACTTTTTGACCTGCTGAAGTTAAATCAGAAGCCAGTTTGGAAATAACAGTAGTTTTCCCCCCACCGCCTATAAAAGATATGACACCGGGAGGACTTGCAGCAAGCTCAAGGATAGATGCTAATTTCAATTGTTTCATAAGGGACCCCTAATCAATTTTAGCTCTGAAAAAACAGCGATCAAGGCATTCAAGACCTTTGCCTGTAGTAACGATACCTTTCCCACCCATAGGGCATTTTACTGCTGCCATTTTATTATAAGGGCAGGCAACCCAGCCAGGCTCGGCAAGCCTGTTATTGCCGCACTTTAAACATTTTATCTTATTACCTTTTATATCCAGTTCTTCGAGTTCTTTTATCTTTCCACACTGGTAACAGTATAAGTATTCAAGGGCATTATGATCATATATTTTATTGGCCTGTGTCATTTAGTTAACCTCCGAATGTTGCTCTTTAAGATTATTACTTCATTATAATTATAACATATGAACTAACAACACAGCCAGATAAAGGATCGTTTATCCGGACAAATTATGCAACTCTTCCGCTGGGGCAGTATTAAAATTACTTAAAGTACCGGTGTAGAATAGCCTCAAGCACTCCTCCTCCAACGGCACGAGCTTTGTCGGATATTAAATGGCAATCAATCTTATTACCGCGAGGATCAATATCGCCAACTTTTGTTCCGCCTTCTACCTTGATCTTAGGATGCAGCATGCCGCGAACCATACCATCAATGGCCGTCTTGATTTCTGTCGAGCCAACCAGGGCAACGGTATCGCCTGCTATAACAATATCGCCGATATTTTTTTTCGGTTCAAAACAGCCGCTGTGTGGCGCTCGCAGCAAGCGTTCACTGCTGTAACCACCTATTACTCCAGGTTTTCCGGTATTTGGTGCTGCCTGGCCGCTATAAATTACTTTTCCTAAGTTATGACCGCGTTCTGTTTCGACAATGGCATGCACATCTTTTCCGACCTTAAATCCCGGTCCCAGCCCTATTACCAGTTCAGCCTGATCAATCCTGGTCAGGGTGTTGTTTTTTGACATGACCGCATCAATTAATACAGGCGGCTTTTCCTTTAAAAGTATTGATCCATCAGGATCAACCATTACGGGTATTATATTTTGGTCAAAATATTGATCTATTTGATCAGCTTGAGGGCATAATTTTGCCGTAACACTTTCTACGGTTATGCTATTTTCATAAACAGCAGAGGCAAATGAGACTGTCCTTCTTACCACCAGCGGATCAGGCAGCTCCAGCATCACAACCGAAAACCCTGAATTCCAGAGACGGTGGGCCACACCAGTAGCCAGATCACCTGCCCCCCTGATTATGACTTTGCGGGGTATCATAAAAAACCAGCTCCCTTAATAATTCACACCCCCACCCACCGCTTAAAGGGTGGATGGGGGTGGATTGAACCGATCATTGTTAATATTAATAGCAGGGTCATGGTGTTAGAAATGATCGGCTCAAACTTATTTTTTATCTTTTAAAGCTCGCCAAACTTTCTCCGGTGTTAGCGGAAAGGAGTTAAACTCAACTCCGAGAGCGTCACTTACAGCATTGGCAACTGCGGGAGCAACGCCTATCATAGGTTGTTCACCGATACCGCGGGCACCATAAGGTCCTTTTGTTTCAGGTGTTTCTACAATAAAACTGTCCATATGCGGAACATTATCAAATGTTGCTATTTTATAATCAGTGAAGTTACGGTTTAGCATTATACCTTTGTCAAAACGAACTTCTTCGTAAAGTGCCGTAGAGAGGCCCATTATTGTGCCGCCGTGCAGCTGTACTTTGGCTAGCTGGGGGTTAATCGCTTTACCGGCATCAATTGAACTGGCCAGTTGGATGACTTCAACTACTCCTGTTTCCGGATCAACTTCTACTTCCACTCCGGTTGCGCCAAAGCAGTAGAACAGGCCTGGGTTGCCCTGGCCGGTTTCCGGATCGAGGTTGGTCATGTTAGTGGGAACGAATGATCCCCGTCCGATGATCGGTCCGGCAATCCCTTCACCTGTGCACTTCTTACAGCTATCAGCTATTTCCCTGATGGTTGCTTTTATGTCAGGGTCTTTGGTTGAATAAACTTTTTTACCGTCATAGCTTAAATCTTCTTGCGGCACTTCGAGTAAATCGGCAGCTATACGGTAAATTTGGCCCAGGGCATCCTCTGCCGCTCGTTTGACAGAGGTTCCGCAGGTATAGGTTATCCTGCTACCAACACTTTGCCATTCATAGGGCGTAAAATCAGTATCCGGCACCTTGATATCGATCTTGTCAACGGGTATATGTAGGGCTTCTGAAGCAATTTGGCTTATTACCGTAAGCATACCCTGACCCATCTCGGTGGCTCCGACCATTACGTGTGCAGTGCCGTCTTCGTTGATGCGAATTATAGCCGAAGACGCAGCATTGCTGGGCTGAGCAGGGCATTTTACCAGGCCGGCGATACCCTTGCCGCGTAATTTTCCGTCTTTGCCGCTTTCTTTTTTGCCCCACCCGATCTTGTCGGCTACTACTTTGAGGCACTTTTCATAATCAACATCTTGAACAACCTGGCCAGACGCTGTAGTTGATCCTCGCTTCATACCGTTTTTCAGGCGAACTTCCAGCGGATCCATTTCCAGCTGTTTAGCAATTTCCTCAATCTGGCGCTCGATACCCCACTGCATTTCACACATTCCGAAACCGCGGACCGGTCCGCCGATAGAGTTATTGGTATAAACACAGTATGAATCGGTTTTAACGTTTGGAATATCGTATGCTCCGGTAGAACTGTAACCGGCAGCACGAACAATATTAACACCATATTCGGTGTAAGCCCCACCGTCCCAGATCATTTCATATTGCAGAGCAGTTATCCTGCCATCTTTTGTATAACCAGTTCTTAACTTTGAAAAAAGAGCCTGCCGGGTAAAAGTGCCCTGCATGTCCTCTTCCCTGTCAAATACAATGCGGATGATATGACCGGGATATTTCTGTGCTATCGGAACCAGCAGCCCTTCGATAGAAGCTCCGGCCTTGCAGCCAAAGCCTCCTCCGATATAGCTGGAAATAACGCGTATTTTGTGCATCGGTAAATCCAGGGATTTTGCTAAAAGCTGACGCACCACATTGGGTGATTGGGCAGTGCTCCAGACAGTAAGTTTGCCATCCGGACTCCACTGAACTGCTGCTTTATGGGTTTCAATAGGTACATGCTGCATCTGCGGTACATAGTATTCCTTTTCAAGAACATGGTCAGCTTGATCAAAACCCTTTTCAATATCACCTTTGCGAATTTTAAAGTGGTTGGCAATATTAGTCCCGGGTGTTGGATAAAAGATCGGGACAATTTCGTAGTTACCAAGGTTCTCATGAATTACAGGTGCGTCAGGCTTGATCCCTTCGCGTGGGTCGAAAACACCGGGCAACTCTTCATATTCAACTTCAATCAAATCAACTGCTTCGGCTGCAGCTTTTTCAGATGTAGCGGCGACTACAGCGACGGGTTCACCCCAAAAGCGGACCTTATCAACAGCTAAAAAGGTCCTGTCAATCAGGTAGAGTCCAATCATGTTGGGGTAGTCTTTACCGGTTAAAATCGCTTTTACACCTGGATGTTTTTCTGCTTTTTCAGTCTTAATGCTTAAAATACGTCCGTGGACCACAGTGCTTTTTTTCATCTTAGCGTAAAGCATTGGCCCCATATAACGGTCTTCAATAAACTCGGCCGCTCCGGTTACTTTTTCCATTGCATCCTTGCGCGGCACAGAAGTTCCTACTATTTTCAGATCTGACATTTTCTCATCCTCCTTTCCTTCTTACTTCTTAGCGGAATCTTTAACAGCATCCCTGATTTCCTGGTAGGCGCCACAGCGGCATAGATTACCGCTTAAAGCCTCGTTAATCTCATCATCATTAGGATTAGCGTTTCTTTCAAGCAGGGATCTTGCCGCCATAATCATACCGGGTGTGCAGTATCCACACTGGAAGGCAGCGTGATCAATAAAAGCCTGCTGCAGGCGATCAAGTTCACCGTTTTTAGATAGTCCTTCTATTGTTAATAGATCTTTTCCATCCAATTCGACTGCTAAAACCAGGCAGGAGTTAACCGGTTTTCCATCCAGTAGAACTGTGCAGGCGCCACATTCACCAATCTCACAGCCTGACTTGGTGCCGGTCAGGTTAAGTTCGTCCCTGATAAACTTTAGCAGGGTTTCTCCAACAACAGCTTCTCGTTCTTCGCTATTTCCGTTAACTGTAAATTTTATTATTTTTTTATCACGCATTTTCACACCCCCATTGTCTGTTCCAGGCCGCGCCGGACCAGAACCTCAACCATGTGATAACGGTACTCACGGGAACCACGTATATCAGTAATTGGAGCGATATCATTATGAACAAGCTTTGCTGCCTCGGCTGAGCTTTTCTCGCCCTTTTCATTTATTGCTTTTTCAACAGAAAAAGCTCTGACAGGAGTGGCGGCTACTGCGCCTACAGCAATTTTCACATGTTCACCCCAGTTTTGCACTGCAACTCCGACAGTAGCGAGGTCTACCGAGCCGGTGCGTGAAGCTTTAATGTAAACCCCTTTACCTGCAGGAAATGGCCTGGGTATAACAATTGACTGGACCAGCTCGCCATTTTTTAGAGCAGTCTGACCGGGTCCGGTAAAGAATTCTTCAACCGGTAAAGACCTATTTCCGTCAGGACCGACAATATTAATTAACGCATCCAAGGTATAGAGCGGTGCGGCAGTATCTGCGGCAGGAGAAGCATTGCAAATATTACCGGCGAGAGTGGCCCTGTTGCGAATAGTATAGCCGCCCACACTGTGACTGCCTTCTGCCAGGATAGGGATGTTCTTTATAATTGAATCATGGCATGCAATCTGGTTCAATGTAATGGCAGCCCCAATTATTATGCCTTGATCGTTTTCTTCAAAGACATTCAGTTCGGGCAAAGTTTTAATATCAACCAGTTTTTTTGGCGCAAATTTGCCACCGCGCATTCCAACCATTAAATCAGTTCCACCGGCATAGGGATAAGCCTGTTCTTCTTTGGCAAGTATATCAACTGCTTCGCTTAAACCGGTGCATTTAACGTATTCATATGACAGCATCTTCCTGGTTCACCTCCAACTTAAAAATTAAATATGCCCCTTTATTGCTATTATTTAGCCAGCTCTTTCAGAGCATCAATAAACATTTCCATCGGCGGCTTAACGATACCTGCGCCGACCTGGCCGATTCCGGCTTCCTTGTGTGCTATACCAGTATTTATTCGCGGGACGATATTCTTTTCTACTACCTTACGGACATCAATACCGGTGGGTGTTCCTTTGAAGTCCATGGCCGGAATGTTGAAATTGCTGTTTTCGGCAACAGTTATTTCATACATTTCATTGGTTGCATCAAATGCATCGGCAGGACTTCCACCGATGAAATTAACAATCGCCGGTGCGGCGGCCATGGCGAAACCTCCAACCCCGACTGTTTCGGTAATTACACTGTCGCCGATATCCCGGTTGGCATCGGAAGACTTAAAGCCGGAGAAGAAAAGTCCATCGGGCACGTTTGCCGGAGCAGTAAACCACTTGTCACCGGTGCTGCTAACCCTGATTCCGAAATCTGTTCCATTACGGGCCATGGTTGTTACCATGGTTGAGTTTTCAACACCATGTGCTGCCAGAGCCATGCTTTTGCAGGCAGCCATGATAGCATTAAGTGAGGTTAGATCATTGCTGTGCATGAAAGCAAGCACTTCTGAAGCAATAGACGCTTTATTGTTAAAGTATTCCGACACGTTCGACAGATCAAGGCGTGGTGCATCGTAATCTTTTTCTTTGCCAAATTCAGTCTCGACAATAAAAGGAGCGATAGTACGGATAAATAGTGAAGTTGTTGCCCGGTTCCGGTTATGGGCATCGTCGCCCATGTGCAAAGCCTGGGCAATAATTGACTTCATATCAACACCTTTAGCAAGCTTAACTGCTTCCTTCAGGCAGGGTGCGTATACCTCATCAAGCCAGCGCAGGCGGTTTAAGACTTCATCGTCGTATGCTCCGTAACGCAGGACCTTACCATACCCTTCATTCATGTTGGAGTAGGTATTTCCGCCCCACTCTTCGTCTTCAACAATAAAAACCATCTGGGAAGGAGTGGTTACCCCGGCCATCGGCCCTACTGTATTGTAATGATGGCAGGGCGCAAATTCAATTTCGCCAGATGCAGCAATCTTTTTAGCTTCTTCGGCATTTTTTGCCTTTCCTTCATAGATTAATCCACCGATGATTGCCCCTTTCAGGGGTCCGCTCATCCGGTCCCAGGTAATGGGCGGGCCGGCATGAAGGAACAGGTTGTCTTTCAGCCCGGGAATTACATCTTTTGCTCTACCGATATCTACCCATACCGGTCTTGACATCATCATCTTCTTGACAGCTTCCTGGTTAGCCTGGTCTATCTTACTCATTTAGTAAAACACCTCCATAGTTATTTTAATTTATCCAAAAGATTCAGCAGGTTATCGTCACCCATGGCCGGCGGCTGCCAGCGCACGTGGAGAACCTGGGTGCCCCGCTCTTTCAGGGTTTCTGCAAACCCCTCCAGGCCCATATTTATTACCTTTAGTTCGCTATTAAAAAGGTTTTCCATTGTTTAAAACCTCCCTTGTGATTAATCCGCCAATAATGCTGCAACAAAAGCTGCCGCATCTGTATTGCTGGGTAAAACTATAACTCCTTCTTTCTTAAGCTTGTCCACTTGTTCACTGCGGTTTTGAATATCTTCATCAGTGCCGCAAACTGTTGTGACGAAGCTAATTTTACGTCCGTCTTTCTCAGCTATTTCTCTGGCTTCTTTTATCGCTTCCAGGGCCGATCCGGCCGGATCGGGATGAGCGTTATAGCCGAGAACAAGGTCGAGCATGATTATTGCTGTTTCAGGATCTTTTGCTTCTTCAACAATACGGCTGTTGCGCAGTGATGGATCGATCATCGGGTGCAGCCTGCCCTGGGTGAATTCGTCTTCGCCTAAATCGATGATTGTGTGAGCCTTACTCTTGTAAACGTCTTCCAGGGTTTCAGCATTTTTAAAGTTCAAATTTGCGTATAATGGACTTACTTTGCCATTTAACAAGATCATAGTTTCGTAAGCAAGAGTTCCTCCTGAATAAAGAGCCCTCAGGTACTTTTGACCATTTTTCAGCTTGTCTTTTTCTTCGGCAAGCATTGCCTGGTCAACTTTAATATCACTCTCACCGGTCGCTGTACTTTTACCCCTGGCCAGGTTAACAGCTTTATAAGCAGCTTCCTTTAAGGTTGCAGCCGGTTCACAGCCTGCTTTGCTAACCTGGTCTAGATCGCCGCCAAGGAAATTAACGACAACCGGTTTTTTGCTTTCCTTTGCTATTTTGAGAACTTTTTCTGTTACAGTGCTATCGGGCGGCTTGGAAACAACTACTATTATCTCTGTATTATCATCATTAATTAGCGCTTTCAAGCCCTGGATCATGGTGATACCGCCGACTTCATTTTTAATGTCGCGACCGCCGGTTCCGATACCCTGGCTGATTCCCTCACCAAGGGTGTCGATCAAACTTGAAACCTCCTGCAAACCGGTGCCCGCTGCAGCTACTACCCCGATTATTCCCTGCTTGACTTCATTGGCAAAGGCAAGGGGTGTTCCGTTTATAATTGCCGTACCGCAATCGGGTCCCATAACCAACAAATCTTTTTCCATAGCTTTTTTCTTCAACTCTACTTCATCTTCCAGGGAAACGTTATCACTGAATATCATCAGGTGCAGGCCTGAATCAAGAATTTTGTCAGCTTCACGTTTTACATAACGTCCTGGAATTGAAAGCAGGGCCAGGTTTGCTCCTGAAAAGTTTTGCAGGGCTGTTTCGAAAGTACGGGGAATAAAATCACCCTGCAGGTTATCCCTCTCTACAGACTTGTTTAGCTCGTCAAGTGCGTCCTGGATAGCCTTGTCCGCTTTTTCCTCATTTTCTGCTCTAATTGCAATAATTAAATCATTTGCTCCGGCCTCGTTTTCAATTTCATCAGTCCATAACCCCCCGGAGCGAAGAAACTTTTTATTATGATCAGTCCCGATAATAACTTCTGCTTCCTCAACTCCGTCAAAGCCCCTGACTGTATTAGAAAGCCTCATTAGGTAGACGGAGTCGCGAAACGTGTTATGTGATATGTAACTTTTTACAAACACATCATTAGCTCCTTTCATGATTCACCTTACCTTATATTATATCGAATTTAGCCTAATTTGCATATTTCTAAAAATTATACATAACTCCTCTTATTCCTTTAGATTGTAGTAATAAATCGAACCAGTATCTTTGTATAATCACTACAAATTCATTGACTCGTATAACCTGATTCTGGTATTATTTAAGCATATGTTTGAAAGGACGTGTCTTCAATCCGAAAACAATACGGCATTACTGTCAAAGAAGCCCTATCGCTTGATGTTGTAAACCGTCTGGAGGTGGTAGGCGGAGGTGCAGGTTTAGACCGGGTCATTAAGCTTGTTAACGTCATTGAAGTTCCGGACATAATGGACTGGCTTATCGATGGAGAATTTTTATTGACAACAGGTTACTCTTTCCGTGAATATCCCGAATTAATGGAAACCCTGATTCCCCGCATGAGCCAGGCTGAAAGCGCGGGCCTGGCCATAAAAACCAAGCGATTTCTGGACGAGATTCCAAAACAAATAATTGACAGTGCTGATAAACACAATATGCCCCTGCTTGAAGTTCCTTATGACTTGTCATTTTCCGAAATAATTGCTCCCATCCTGGGAGTCGTTTTTAACAAACAGAATAAAATCCTGCAAAAACTAGAACAGGCTCATAAAAAATTGATGGACCTGGCCCTTAATGGCAGTCCCTTGGAAGAGCTGTGCAAGGAAACAGGTAAATTAATTTCCAACCCGGTAGCCATTGTTGATCGGGAGGGCTCTTTAATTGTCAATGAAGACTGTCCGGACAAGTACAAATTTGAACTTTTTTTTTCAGAAGGCAGTGTGGAAATCAAACAGGAAAAACTTCGTTTTGGAAACATTAAAGAGGTAAAGTACTCTCTTGAATATGCTCCGGATACAGACAAGCCCTTAACGATAAAAGCGATCAGGATACCTATTATTGCCGATAAATGCGAATACGGTCATATGGTCGCCGTAATTAATACTCCAATTTATGAACCTGATATTTTAACCATGGAAAGGGCAGCGACAATTGCCGCCCTGGAGTTTATCAAGCGTAAGGCTATTTTTGAAATTGAAAAAAGCTACTACAATGATTTCCTGGAGATACTTTTGTCAGCTGATTTTGATAATGCAGATGAAATTATTTCACGTGGCCGGGTATTTAATATTGACCTCCAGCAGCCAACAACGGTAATTATTATCAATGGAAGTAGTTTGAATGAAATTAAAGATCTTGAAAACTACATGAAAATGAACGGCCCCCGTTCCAGGGAAGATTTATTGAAAACTATTAGCGGTTTTTTCCGGCTGCAGGGTATTGGTAACTATATTGCCGGCTTTAAAGGTAACAATATAGTAATTATACTGGGCGCTGACAGTCAGCAGAAAAGCGAACTAAAGGATACAGTAACGGAAATGGCCAGGTTCTTAATAAACTCAACTAACCTGGGAACTAATATCAATATCGGTGTCGGCAGGGTTAATGATGATATAACGATGATCAGCCGCAGTTACGAAGATGCGCGAGAAGCTTTAAAGGTTGCCCAGTTATCAGATACGATCCAGGTTATATTTTTTGACAATCTCGGGTTCTATAAAATATTAAGCGAAAAGAATCGCAATGAGCTTGAAAAATTTATTGAAGATCTGCTGCAGCCTGTTTTTGAATACGACCGGAACAAAAAAGGCGAATTAATTAAAACCCTTGAAACTTATTATGAGAACAATCGCAATTTGAAACTTACTTCTTCTAAAATGTACACCCACTACAATACAGTGCTTTACCGGATCAAGAAAATTGAAGGTCTGGCCGGGATCAGTCTTGATAATCCAGATGATGCCTTAAACCTTGAAATAGCTGTTAATATTCTCAAGCTTTTCCGCACTCAAAATAACTGATTCTTTGTTCTCTGTGAAAGGCAACAATTATGACATGTAAAAAAAGGCTTGCACTTCGAGTCGCAAGCCCTTATTTTGTAAATTATCCCGGCAATGATTTTACCCTTCTTTTTTATAAGGCACTCCCAGGGCTTCTGGTTTGGCGGCCCCCCAGTGGGTTCGGAACCACCTGGTTGACATCAGTACTAGCACAACTATAGTTATCACAAAAGGTACCATTCTCCAGAGGTAACGTGACATGACTCCCGGCAGGATAAATTCAGGGCTAAGGGCCAACTGCCACAGGGCGCCAAATAGCACTGCGCCGCCAAACATAATGAAGGGATTCCACATCGAGAAAAATACCAGAGCCAGAGCAATAAAACCCCATCCCATCAGGAAGTTGTAATTCCAAACCGGATTGTAACTCAGGCCATAAACTCCTCCGGCCAGGCCCATCAGCATTCCGCTTACAATGACACACAGATAGCGGATTCTGTTCACACTAACCCCGGATACTTCCGCCACTTCGGGGTTTTCACCAACCGAACGAATTTTTAGCCCCAGACTGGTTTTGTTTAAAACAAACCAGGTTAAAAAAATCAGGGCGAGAGCGAGGTAAAAGAACGGTGACAATCCACCAATTCTATCGATCCGAGCCATGCCTAATGGACCGGTATAAGGGTTGCCAATATAGGTGGTTAGGCCGAAGCCCAGGATCCAAATTCCCATACCGCTGACCACCTGGTCTACACCAAGAGTGATTGAAAATACCCCGTGCATTAAGCCGATAATGGCACCGATGGCAATAGCTGCAATAAAACCGGTTGTATAATCACCCGTGGTTTGTGCCACGATGAATCCAAAGGTAGCCCCAAACAGCATTACGCCTTCAATACCTACATTCAGGACCCCTGAGCGCTGACCAATAAGTTCACCCAGTGCTGCTATGGCTAAAACGATTGAAGCATCCAAGCTTCTAACGAATAATTCCCACATCTGATATCTCCTTCTCGGGTTTTATCCAAACAATTTTGTAACGGTAGAAGAATTGTAATACTACCATAGTTATCATCATTACGCCCAGCAAGGCATAATCGACTCCAAAGCCCATCTGAAGTTTGCCCTGGGCAAATCTCCCGCCGTTGGTTAAACCTCCAAAAAGTAATGAAACAGGAATTGCTGCCAGGGGATTACCCTGGGCAATTAAGCCGCATATAATGCCGTAAAATGATAGATCGCCAAACTCGGCATAATTACGGGCAATCTTGAAGACCCCGGGCATAGCGCCAAAGTAATGGTAGGCTGCTAATCCTGCGATCATTCCTCCCAAAACAAAAACCAGAACCGGGATCACTTGAGGGTTGATACCGGAATATTTTGCCGCTAAGGGGTTAAGACCATAAGATTTAATCTTATAACCGATGCGGGTTTTGGCAAAAACCCAATATAATAAAATCGCCAGCAGCAGTGCTACAATAATCGTAAAAGGAGTCCCGAAAACAAGCGGAGCCCGAACCGATAAAGGTAGATCAAAGCTTTCACTACGTCCTACCGGGTTCATGAATGGTCCTCCTTCTTTGACCATGTATGATATAAACCAGAACCCGATAGAATTTAACATCATGGTTGTGACAATTTCATTAACGTTAAACCTGCCGCGTAAAAAACCGGCAATTCCGCCAATTGCACCACCGGCAAACATCGCCCCTATCATCATCAGGGGAATGCCAATGCCAGGAGCAATATACAAATTGGGATCACCTTTGGCTCCAAATAAGTACATAACACCAAAAGCGCCCAGGGCGCCGGCGTAGAGCTGTCCGGCCATACCAATGTTCCAGAGACCCGCACGATAGGGGATAATAAAAGCACAGGTGCACAGGAATATAAAAATAGACCTATTGATGGTCAGCGGCAATCCATTGCGGTTCAAGAATGCAAACTGAAAGATTTCTTTAAAACCGGTTAACGGGTTAACACCCGAATGAACAAAAACCAGGCTGAAAAGTATCAGGGCAACTATTACTGAGATAATGGAAATGATCATAGCGTTCCACCAGGGCAAGTCTACTCTTTTGATAAGTTTTAATTCGTGTTCACCAATTTTCATAAGCTTTCCACCTTCGGCTTCATACCTGCCATCATAGCCCCAACATTATCGCGTTCAGCGTCTGTCCAAGGAATTATGTCCATGAACTTACCCTCGTAAATTGGTGCAACCCAGTCACTTAAGGACAGAGCTTCCTCAATTTCACCGGATATCAATAAGATGGCAGCTTTATCTTTTTTAGCCTGCAATAGTTTATTTTGCACAAATTCAATAGCTCCAACATCAAGTCCCTGAGTGGGGAGATTAACAATAATCAAACGTGGTTTCTTAGAAAGCACCCGGGCAAGAATAAGCTTCTGCAAGTTTCCGCCAGACAGCGCCTTGGCTTTAACATCCGGTCCCGGTGTCGCTACATTATATTCGGCAATTAAAGATTCTGTTAACTGTCGGAGACTTTTATAATTTATAATTCCCCGGGGTACATATTCTTCCTCGAAATAGTAATTCATAGCTACATTTTCAATCAGGGAATAATCACAAATGGTACCGACCTCATTTCGTTCGGCGGGAACATAACCGACCCCTTTTCGCCATCTTTCCAGCGTCGAATCATGGGTGATATCATTTCCATCAAGCAGAATAGTGCCGCTTGCTGCCTTGCGAAGGCCTGCCAGAACATCAGCCAGTTCTTCCTGTCCATTTCCTGAAACTCCGGCAATGCCAAAAATCTCTCCCTCATGAATTGTAAAAGAAACTCCGCTTAATGCAAGATGATCTTTTTCGTTGTATGCACTTAGATTGTTTACCTCCAGAACCGGTTTTCCTCGTTCAACTTCAACCTTATCCAATTTGATGATTACTTCCCTGCCCACCATGCTTTTCGCTAAACTTTTTTCAGTGGCACCTGCAGTTGCAAACTTTGCGGTTACTCTACCGTTGCGTAATACTGTCACATGGTGACTAATCTCTAATACTATCGGTAATTTATGGGTAATAAAAGGTACCACAGCCAGTCCACTTTCCACCATCGACATAATAGAATCCAATAAATTTCTGGTTTCTGGTGGTGACAGTGCTGAGGTTGGTTCATCAAGGATTAGCACTTTTGCACCGCGGTAAAGGGCCTTGATAATCTCAACACTTTGTTTTTGTCCTTCTGAAAGCTGCCACACCTTGGCATCTAAGTCGAGCTTGAATCCATATTGTTCGCACAGCTCGGAAACTTCCTTTTTTACTCTCTTAAAATTGAGGATTTTACCGGAATTGGGGTGCCCCAACATAATGTTTTCGATCACACTATGGGCCTGGACCAACTTCCGTTTCTGGTGGACCATACCAATGCCCTTCTCTATGGCATCCAGGGGGGATTTGAAATCCACCTTTTCCCCATTAAAGAAAAGTTCTCCCTCGTCGGGTTGATAGAGTCCAAAAAGAATGTTCATCAAGGTTGTCTTTCCAGCACCATTCTCGCCAAGAATAGCATGAACCTCGCCTTGTTTAATAGCGAAATTAATTTGCTCATTGGCACAACAGCCCGGAAATCGCTTTGTAATTCCTCTTGCCTCGAGTACCGTTTTTTCTTTAGTTTGATTTTCTGTGGGCATAATTACTCCTAACTTTACTGCAATGCTATAAACAGGATTACAGCAAGACTGATATAATTATAAATATCAATCAAACCTTCTCCCCCCGGAATGAATACCGGGGGGAGAAGGATTTGTTATTACTTGTCCACATTAATAGTCATTGGGAAATACCCGGCAATTATAAACTTACTCGAGTATAGTCGTGCCCAACAGGTCAAAGTTAAAGGATCCCAACAGCCATTCTGCAGTGGGTTCTTCACCGGCCGGCTTAACGACCTCTCCCCTTTCGGGGATAGGAAGTCCTTCCAGGGCCAGGCCGGTTCCATTGGAAACCAGTTCATGTGCCGTAAATGGATCCCACTGGCCGGCAATCATCATTTCCCTGCGTTCTTCCACAAGGTCAAGAATCTCTTGATCAATTAGAGGCAGTGCTTCAGGACTAATTGCTTCAATGCCAATTTTGTTGTCATTCATAATATCTACTGCATAAACCTCTCTGCCATCAGCCAGTTCCATGGAGGATTCCATGCCCAGCATCAGGATTGTTTCCGGGTTGGGATTGTCGGCTAATTTATCCAGGACCATCTGCTCAAATAAAACTTCCCAGCGTGTGTCAAAGGATATCGCCACTGTGCTTGTATCTGACCAACCATAGTGTCCTACTGTATCCATATCTTTTCCTACGAACCAAATACCTCGCTCTTCGGCCACATCAAGCGGGGCACCGGAGTCGGTCTGCTGGGTGATCACATCCACATTGTACTCCTCTACCAGGGTTGTAGCAATTTCTCTTTCTTCAGCCGGCAGGAACCAGTCACCTGAGTATCTCACATATATATCAATTTCTTTTCCGAGCAGCTCAGCCGCTTCCTGAACGCCAAGGACAAAGCCGGCCTGGCGACGGGAAACCTGAGCTACCGGGAATGCCGATACAATACCAATACTGTTTGTTTCTGTGAGGGCACCGGCAATAAGACCTTCCAGGTACAGGGCCTGGTATTGTCTCGGGAAATAACGGATGAAATTCCGCTCTGTAGTCACATCACTGCCGACAACAGATGCAAAATAGACGTCCGGATACTGATCGACAATGTCTTTCAGGGGCAGTCCCATAAATTCAGCATTACCGATAACAATATTCGCTCCATCAGCGATCATCTCTTCGGCAAAGGGGATAGTCAGGTCAGGGCCGACTTCTTCACGGTAAATATAATCAACATTGTCATACTTTTCAGCAATGCGCTGACCGGCGCGATGCTGAGCTCCCGACCAGGTTGTTCCTTCAATAATACTAAAGTGATTGATCGCCAGGGTTACACCCTCGACCTCTTCATCTACAGGATCATCAACTTCTTCATCCACTTCTTCATCTACAGGATCATCTACCACTTCATCCGTTGGGGCTTCATCGCAGGCTACCATGAGCAGACTAAATACAAGCAGCAAGCCAATCAGTTGAAATATTTTCTTTTTCGACATCTCTATTTCCTCCTTTTTGTTTCTAATCTAAAATACTTGGAGTTACCTAATCAAACATGTTCACCCTCTCAAATCTCTTAACAAAGCTTTGTTGAAAGCCATTTTTTAGTTGACTTTAATTTGAATATCGACATTTTTTGTCTGACGATATTCAGAATCACCCCCTTAATGTGCAAGAATAAAACTTGTCTGATCATCTTTTTCCAAAGCTGCTTAAATCAAGCAGAAATAATATCATATATTTATAATTGAGATTATATCAAATTGTTATTATTATTTGTGTTAAGAATTTTTAATTCGGCCCAAAATATTTTCACTTATTGCCTTTATACACGGTTCAACAATAACATTATTCCAGGGTTCGCTTCTTGATTTAAAATATTTTATAAGTGACTCTTTCATAAAGTACTTCCAAATGGAGTTTCAGCTCCATGAAATCTTAGTTGATACAATTTTATCAATTAAGTAAATTCAATGTATTTCATATAATACCTTTATGAAAAACATATAATTATTAAAGTTGTATTTTGTGCATGTTATCTAAATCACATTGCTATCTTGTGTAAAATCAAGATAGCTTTTAGTAAAAAAAATCAATGCAACCAGAAGATCAATTCCTGTTGAAGAACCGATTTTTAAAACCCTTCTTAACAGGTTTGTTTTAATACTACCCATAGTGATAGAAATCAGTAAAACTTTAAAAACATCAGGCGTAAGACCAGATAGGCCGATTTCTAGCATATGCCTACCCATTAGGCTGGTTTTCCCGGCTTCAGCTCTCAATTCAATTGCAATATTTTCAATGAACAATTGATCTGCTATGAAGTGATGATAGGCAAGCAGTGCTCCGCATATCAAGTCGTCACCACTGGGTGATGAACCATGGCCCAGTCCAATTAATTTTCGACAGGCGTTCATGAATTCCTGCTCATTTTGCTTAAACAGCGCTTTAATTATTACAGGAAAATAAGCTTCTACTTCTGTCCGGAAATAATCTGCCCCACCCGGAATCCCCAGTAAAATGGCACTTGCTGTGTCCTGATCAATATCTTTCAGGGTCCGGCAGTAGTGCTCAACCGTTGCGTTGACCTTTGCATAATCCAGGATACCTATTTTAAAAGGCGCGAAGGACAACCTTTTACCTTCGCGCCAGTTTATTGAATAGCTGCTATCTCCAGAGGAAAATGTTAGAGCATAATTATTGAAGCTGATCTCATCTGCACTTTCTATTATTTCCTGTATTTCGACGAACAGCTCATAATCAAGTCCAATGGTGCAGGGACCTCTCTCAAAACCCGACTTTGCAATCATCAACAGGTGCGGCCAGTTTTCCACCTGAAAGTTTATCATATCTTTATGGACAGACAGCAGATTAACTTTGTATCCATTGTTGTAACGTTCAAGATCTGCTGCATACCATGCTGAGAATCGGTTTCTCAATTTAATTCACCTGTAATTAAGTTAAAAAATAATGTAGCTGCCTAACCTGCTTAAGTAAACTAGGCTCGCTGATCGTTTCAGTTATTTTAATTTGGCTGGCAGTATCAGACGATCTTTTTATCACGAAATGTTTTTATATCATCTTCCGAGTAGCCCAGTTCAGACAAAACTTCGTCCGTGTGCTGCCCCAGGGTTGGCGGTACCGCTGAAACTTCGCCGGGAGTCAGTGAAAGCTTTGTCGGCACACCGGTTAGCTTGATCATACCGGCGGTAGGATGTTCTTTTTCCAGCACCATTTCCCGGATATCCACATGCGGGTCGGTCAAAACCTGGTCCAGGGTCCGGATACGTCCGCAGGGCACTCCCTTTTTCTCCATGATTTTTACCCATTCTTCCGTATTCTTAGTCCTGGTAATTTCCTCTAAGATCTCCTTTAACTCAGCAGGATTCTGGTTGCGCGACTTCATATCGGCAAAACGCGGGTCTTCATTCAGATCTTCCCGGCCGAGCACTTTTACAAAGTTTTCCCAGAGCCTCTGGTTGCCCACGGCAAAAATCACGTATCCATCTTTTGTTTCAAAGCTCTCATAAGGCGTAATCATCGGATGACGATTACCGACCCGCTGCGGGGTGTCACCCGTAGCCAGGAAATTACCGGCCTGGTAAGTCAGGATAGAAATAATCGAATCCATTAAGGATACATCGACAAATTGTCCCTTACCAGTCTGGTTGCGAACCAGTAAAGCCAGGAGGATTCCTTCAACGGCATGGAAACCGCCCAGTAAATCAGCGATAGCTACGCCAACCCGCTGCGGCGGACCATCCGGGAAACCGGTGATACTCATCAGGCCGGCTTCGCCCTGGATCATCACATCAAAGCTCGGCTTTTCCCGGTAGGGACTGTTGTGGCCGTAACCGGTAACTGAACAGTAGATAATGTCTTCTTTTATCTTTTTAACATCATCGTAAGTCAGTCCCATTTTTTCGGTTACGCCAATCCGGAAATTTTCTATAAAAACATCTGCTTCGCTTATTAACTTATGCAGGATTTCTTTGCCTTTTTCTTCCCGCAGGTTGAGAGTAACGCTTTTTTTATTACGGTTAAAAGACATATAGTAAGCCGACTCGCCGTTAAGAAATGGCGGCCCGAGGGCCCTGGAATCATCACCTCTCTCGGGTGTTTCGATCTTGAGTATCTCCGCTCCCATATCACCGAGTTTCATGGTGCAGTAAGGACCGGCAATGAAACGGCTTAAATCAACAACTTTTATCCCTGCTAGCGGTTTTTGCATCCTTCTATTCCTCCTTTAATTAAAGAAAATTTCTACAGACCTCTTCTAAAATCCTTCTGCCGTAATTTTCACCCAACCTTTTATTTTGCTCTGGCACAGTGTATAATAAAAAGCAAACATAAGTTCGCATGGCAGGTGATCCGGTGCATTGCAGGTGAAAAAGAAAGTTATTTTTCTGGCCGATATGGAGTCATTCTATGCCAGCGTGGAAGCGGCACGTAATCCCTCCCTGCGCGGGAAACCACTCGTTGTTTGCGGTGACCCAAAGCTGCGCCATGGTATTATTCTTGCTGCCAGCCCGGAAGCCAAGGCCCACGGTATTAAAACCGGCCAGCCGGCCTGGGAGGCAAAGCGCATGTGCCCCTGGGTGGTTTTCACCCATCCCCGCATGCAAAGCTATATCAACTGCTCTATGCAGATAACTCGTATTTTCGAGCAGTTTACCGACCGGGTGCTGCCGTACTCGATTGATGAGCAGTTTCTTGACTTAACAGGTATGGAAAACATTTACGGCCCGCCCCGCCAGGCTGCGGCAGTCCTGATGGAAAGAGTATGGCGGGAAACAGGGGTACGCTGCCGGGTCGGGGTGGGTGAAAACCTGCTCCAGGCCAAAATGGCCTGTGACTGTTTTGCCAAGAAGGTCGCTGACCGTTTCTTTGAACTGAGCAGCGATAATTATGCAGTTTATACCTGGTCCCTGCCGGTTAAAGCGCTTTTCGGTGTCGGCCACCGCATGGAACGCAACTTTAACCGGATCGGGGTACGCACCATCGGTCACCTGGCCGGTTTGTCGCGCGATATGCTGCGGCGGCGCTGGGGAATTAATGGTGAAGTGCTCTGGCTTAACGCCCACGGTATCGATTACTCCACTGTCGATCCCGCTGCTGCCCGTGAGCAAAAGGGTGTCGGTCATATGGCCACCCTGCCCCGCGATTACCGCAAGCAAGAGGAAATTGAGCTGGTCCTCCGGGAAATGACCGCAGAAGTATGTGCCAGGGTCCGCCGGCAGGGCAAAATCGGTTCGACAGTGCATCTTTATTGCAAAGGGGCGGATTTTGATTATCCAACCGGGTTTTCGCGGCAAAAGAAGCTGCCAGAACCGACAGCGTCTCCAGCAGAGGTATACCCGATGGTCGAACTGCTTTTTCGCAAATACTGGGACAGGATGCCGATCCGGGCAGTGGGCATCAGCCTGACCGGCCTTACTGTTTACCGGCAGCTGCGGCTTTCCTTCGACAGTCGCTATGAAACCGAGGAGGCCCTGGCTGCAACAGTAGACATGGTAAGGGAACGCTTTGGTAAAACGAGCCTTTTTTCAGCATCTTCCCTGAAGCCGGGTGCCCAGTTTTTGCAGCGGGCCGGAATGATTGGAGGGCATGACGCGTGAGCAAAAAACTAACCGGTCAGTTTCTGTGCAGCAGGATGATGCTGCCCGAACACTGTTCCGGGCTGCAGAAACATGCAGACCAGCTGGACTGGGATGAAGCTCACCGTCATCCGGAGCTTGATGAACAGCGGCAGGAAGAGATGCAGCAGTCGTTCGAACAGGCCCTAGCCGGTCAGACTGCATTAGAAATTACCACATTAACGAACCAGGGGTACCGGTTTTACAGCGGTATTCCTCTCCGTATAGATCAGGCCTATGGCTTGGTTTACCTCCGTGAAAGGGAAGGAAAGCTTATAAAAATAAAGGCCCGGGAAGTTACCGGGCTTAAACCGGCCTGAGCGCCCACCTTAACCCGCCTGCTGTTGGTTAATCTTAAGTTTCTGCTTGGCCTGGAAAACCAGGCCTTCCACCATTTCATCACGGTTGGAGTTATCCTGCCCGTCGTAGTATACGGTTATAATCGGCATGTTAAGTTCTTGTTGTAAAGATCGCTGCTGAGCTTCAACTATAGATGCAGGCATGCAGGTAAAGGGTGCTACAAATACTGCCCCTGCTACCCTGTCGCGGCTGGCAAAAGCAGCTGCCCGGCCAATGGTCATCGGGGGCTCACCGCCGTAATGGTTGGAAACATACTTTTCAGCCCGCTCCATAATTTCCTTCGGTGCCGGTTCTTCATAACCGGCTAACAGTTCACCGGCAGCTTCCTCCTGGGCGTGTTCGTCCCGCAGGGCAATTTTTAGCAGCCAGCCATATAAAGCCTGCTTTATAAAATCTCCGGGCTTGCGGTTTAACTTGAATTCCTGTTTAGCCTCCAGATGCATAATGTAGATCGTATAAGTAAATAGTTCTGTTGCCGGGGCCGTGCTCACCTCTCCCCCGGCTTCTTCAATCTTGCGAATTACAGACTGGTTGCAGCGGTCATCTAAGCGTACGTAGAATTCACCATTTAAAATAATCACAGGTTTAATCTCGTCGACAGTCTTTGCCTGGTTAAACTCGTCAGCAGCTCTGCGGATCAGGTTTTCAAAGGGTTTCCTGTCCTTACCGGTAAAGACGTTTAACAGCTTAAAATTACTACTTTCAAGCAGTTTTACAAGTTTGTGACGGTACTTATCAAAGACCTCATCAGCCCGGCCCGGTTCCAATTCGTATGGCCTGGTGCGGTGCAGCATTTTATAGAGCAGATCCATGGCCATCATACCGTTATACATTCCGATTACAAAACCGTACCCAAAACGCTTGACCAAATCCTGAAATTTGACTGATAAAATACGTTCTTTACCATAACCGGCCCTATCAACAGCGAGGGATTGAACCGGCGCATAGAGACCGTAACGGCAGGGTCCGCAGGCCCAGCCCTGAAAAAATACGTCTCCCTCGCTATCGGTATCGCCATTTTTTTGCAGGTAGCTCAGATAGTCCTGCAGGTTTTGTATAAAGGGCAGGCATTCTTCGCCATTCACATAACGTTGGGCTAATGATAAATCACCGTTTTTCCCTCGTGGAATTACCTCTGCATCTACACCGTATCCTCTAAATAGGGCAGCAATAACACCGGCGTGATAAGTCGGCTCAGGGATCAGTATTTTTTGCCAGTTATTTTGCGCAACAGAACGGGTGCTTGATGTAAATGCTTCATGCCTGCTGTAATCGCTCTTTGACAGGCAGGTATTGCGAAAAGCCTCAAGCCTGGTAATCATCCCTGCCGCAGCCGTATGCTCATCAAGAGTTAAGCGCAGGTAATTGGTTAAACCGCCCAGGAAGTGACGAATCATGGCATTTGGCCCGCACTTAAAGGGGTCAAGCAATACCATGCTAACAGGCGGCAGCCCGGTATGACTGCACTTTTTATTGAGAAAATTAATTAGCAATACTGATGATAACATTTTTTGCAGCTGTGCAGGATAGATGTTATCCAGCTTTGCAATATTTTCTTCAAGGTATGCTATAAACTCATCCCGGTATGGGTCAAGATACTTCGATTTTATTTCACCGCTGTGCCAGGCTTGGAGATAATTAAAGAAATATTCATGAGGAATAGCCATCATCCCGCTTTTACGGGCATAATGCATTGATTTTTTAGCGATAAAATCATCATACAGGGTGTAACCGCGGCTTAAAAAGGCTACAGCTACCCGGTCATTTTGTTCTTCAAGCTTGCCGAGCATTGCTTTTGCTGTTTCAACCATGTTTTTCCTGAACTTTTCCTGTGCAGCATATGCAGACTGCAAGGCTTCTTCAAATTTATTTTTCCTGAAGTTTTCGCCCAGGATATCTTTAGCTACCGGTAAAAGCTGTTCCCTTATAACTTTTAAGCCTGCACGGTAATTAAGTTTGGCATAAATAACTTTATCCGGGTCAAGATCAATTGAATTAACCACTGTGCCGCGCAGGGTTTGCAGCAGTGGGCAGGTAAAAGAGCGGGGCCAACTTTCAGCCCAGGGCAAAGCTTCCATATCGACTACTTCTGGCAGAAATATATAATCCAGATCTTTTTCTTTCAGCTCTGCGTAATGGCCGACTATAACTTTCATCGGATAACACATTTCCGAATCAAGCCCCAATTTGCCTTTTTGTAAAGTTTCAGCATTTGTTTCATCCGAACGGACTACGTTACAGTCAAGGTTGTTCAAAAACGCAGACCAGAAGGGATAGTAATCATAATAAAGCCCGCACTGCGCGATGCCGATAGTGGGCCCTGTTTTAGCAATACCAGTGGTTTTAGATTCAGCTGCTTTCTCCAGCAGTTCCATCCGTATGCGGCCGTAATCCGGCAGTTCGTGATCTGTTTTGATGCCTTCCCTGCCTGAATAACGTCCGCAGCGGTCGCCGTAGATAAACTTTTTACCGTCTGCAAAGCTGATTACATCTAACATGCAGTTATGTTCGTGCTTGCATTCAGCTTTACAGGCACTTTTATTATTCGTAAATTCCCTGATTTCGCTAAGGCTTTTAAAAGTATAATTACCGGGCATGCCAAGCTGGTGAAACTGCCTGGCCATCAGCGCACTGCCAAGCGCCCCGGTTAATTCCGGTTGGGGCGGCACATATACTATTTCTTCACAGATTGCAGCAAGGGCAGCAGCAAGGGCATGGTTTTTGGCCGTAGCACCGGCAAAAACCACTCGACCTGTCAGCGGTCTTTTATCAACTGTTTTGCTCAAATAGTTACGGGCCGAAGAATAGGCCAGGCTGGCCAGCTGTTCGTTTAAGGGAAGCCCCCGGGCCGAAGCTGAGGCCAGGATTGATTGAGATATTAAAGTACAGATATCTCCCAGGTCAACCCCGTACTCTGCAGCGAAAGCCTTTTCCGAAAATTCTTCCTTAATTTTTACGCCCAGCAATTCAGCGAGGTTTTCTAAAAAAGTTCCCGTGCCGGCAGCGCAAACAGGATTCATGTTATAGTCTGAAAGTGTGCCCCCGTTAAGCTGTATAAACTTGGAGTCTTCTCCGCCGATTTCAATAATGGATAATATTTCATCCTGGTCAAAAAGCTGCTTGATGCCTTCGGCCTGGCAGGTGATTTCATCAACAGCATAGTCGGCATTGAGGATATTTTGGGATAAAAATCTCCCTGATCCAGTAGTGCAGGCTATCAAGGGTGAATCCTTAATTACATCACCATACTGTTTTTCAACCTGCTTCATCAACTCGAGAACCTGCAGGGCAGGTTTTCCGGTTGTAGGAAGGTAAACCCCACCTATTTGTTTGCCTGCGTTGTCAACTAAAACGCACTTGGTTGAGACTGAACCGCAGTCAACTCCAATATATACCTGGGAAAGATCAAAATTTGCAGAATCAGTTTCTTCATGGTTCATATAACAAACCTGATCCGGATCGAGTGGTGGCAGTGGATGTTCAGGATGGTAAGGTTTTGTATAGAGTTTTTGTCCCAAAACTAAGGATATATCAATTTCACTTCCACGCTCTGCAGCGCCGATGGCATTTATATATTCATGAAGTTCGGGAACAATAACTTCTACATTATAATTACCGGCATATTTTTTCAGGTACTTAATAATCGCCTTGTTGTTGGCAACTCCGCCAACAGCAGCTAATTTGCCGGGACCATTAATCCTGTTTAAAGCTACACTGGTAAAGATATTGTCTACCAGGGCCCTGGCCATACCTGCAGAAACAGCGCTTTGAGTAGCCCCTTCATTAATAGCATGTGTCATATCGGATTTTGCAAAAACTGCACATCTGCCCGATATGGGCACTGCTGATTCTGCTTCAACAGCTACTTCTGCCAGCTCGCGATCATTATAGCCCATCCTGGTAGCCTGCTGGTACCAAAATGAACCACTGCCGGCAGCACACTGTCCGTTGCGGCTGAAAAAGCTGATCTGTTTCCGCTCGTCCAGCTCAAGATAGTGCATATTTTCGTGGCCAAGTGATAAAGCAAAATCGACATCAATATCCTGCCTATCAATTCCCGCCTGCAGGGCTTCTATTTCCAGAAGCGGTTCCAGTCTCAAACTTTCGGCAACCAGCTTGGAATTCTGGCCCATAAGGCCGACCGTAACCTGTTCCACCTCTTTATCACTGAGCAGTTGATCTATACACTGCTTGGCCGCTTCGACAGGTTTCCCGGAAATCGCTATTTTAACTGTTTCTATATTGTTTTCTTCTAACAGCACACCCTTGGCCGAAAATATCCCTATATCCAGGCCAAGCTTCAGGCAAGGTGTTTTACTTTGATCGGCTTCGATCATAAATGCTTCTCACGTCCTTATTAATTACATAGTCAGGGCCATAATTGCCTTTTGAACGTGAAGGCGGTTTTCAGCCTGATCAAAAACTATTGAATGCACTCCGTCAATAACATCGTCGGTGATTTCTTCACCCCTGTGGGCGGGCAAACAATGCATGACCAGGACATCATCTTTAGCCTTCTCAATCAAGCCCCGGTTCACCTGGTAATCGGCAAAGCTTTTCAAACGCTCTTCCTGCTCTTCTTCCTGGCCCATACTGGCCCAGACATCAGTATAAATTATATCAGCATCTTTCACTGCTTCAAAAGGATCATTCTGAATATTGATATTAGCACCGGTTTTGGTAGCATCGAGCCTGGATAGCCGGGTTATTTCCGGATCCGGCTCAAATCCTGAAGGAGAGCAGATTACAATATCCATGCCGACTTTGGCACCACCAAACATTAATGAATGGGCCATGTTATTGCCGTCCCCAATATAAGTCAATTTTAAGCCATCCAGTTTCTGTTTCTTCTCCTTGATCGAAAAGAGATCAGAAAGAACCTGGCAGGGATGCAGCAGGTCAGTTAACCCATTAATTACAGGGACCGAGCTATATTCTGCCAGGTCTACCACATCCTGGTGTGAAAAAGTGCGAATCATTATTCCATCAAGGTAACGGCTTAAGTTTCTGGCTGTATCGGCAATTGTTTCTCCGCGGTTTAGCTGTAGATCGTTTGCGCTTAAAAAGAGGGCATGACCGCCAAGCTGGAACATGCCTACTTCAAACGAAACCCTGGTCCTGGTAGATGATTTTTGAAAGATCATACCCAGGGTTTTACCTTTCAACGGATGATAGATCTCACCCAGTTTCTGTTTCATTTTTAGGATATGAGTAGTATCCAGGATCTGCTCAACCTCTTCCCTGCTTAGATCATGAATTGATAGTATATCAGTACCCTTCATATTAACAGCCATATTGTAAGCCTCCTTAAGTATTAATCTCTCTCAACTACACAGGCGATACCCTGGCCTCCACCGATGCACAGTGTAGCCAGACCACGTTTTGCGTCACGTTTTTGCATTTCATGCAGCAGGGTGACAAATATCCTGGCACCGCTGGCTCCGATCGGGTGGCCTAAAGCAATCGCTCCGCCATTAACATTAGTCTTCTCTTGGTCAAGTTCCAGTTCTTTCATTACAGAGAGCGCCTGGGCAGCAAAAGCTTCATTGGCCTCAACTAAGTCCAGGTCAGCCACCTTCCAGCCTGCCTTCTCCAGAGCTTTGCGGCTGGCAGGTATAGGGCCGGTACCCATCACTGCAGGGTCAACTCCTGCTGAAGCGTAACTTTTAATTACCGCCAGAGGCTTTAAACCAAGCTGTTCCGCCTTTTCGCGGCTCATCACAACAATCGCGGCGGCGCTGTCATTTATACCGGAAGCATTTCCGGCGGTTACAGTACCATCCTTTTTAAAAGCCGGCCGCAATTTAGCCAGTTTATCGAGATCGGTCATGCGCGGGTGCTCATCTGTTTCAAAAATGATTGGATCTTTCTTACGCTGTGGAACAGATACCGGTACTATTTCATCTTTAAAACGTCCGCTTTCTATGGCAGCATGGGCTCTTTCCTGGCTGGTCAGAGCAAACTGATCCTGCATCTCCCGGGTTATCCCGTATTTTTCAGCAACATTTTCAGCTGTAATGCCCATGTGATAATCATTAAATGCGCACCATAGCCCATCTTTGATCATAACATCGGTCATGGCACTATCACCCATACGCATGCCCCAGCGGGCTCCGTTCACTGCGTAAGGGGAGGCACTCATATTCTCTGTTCCTCCGGCAACAATAATATCGGCTTCTCCAGCCGCTATAGCTGCTGCGGCAGAGTTAACAGTTTTAAGGCCTGAGCCGCAAACTTTATTAACGGTTGTGCAGGGAACTTCTACCGGCAACCCTGCCTTTAGGGCAGCCTGACGAGCAATGTTCTGGCCCAGCGCGGTTTGCAGAACACAGCCAAGAAGAACTTCTTCCACTAGTTCCGGTTTTACACCAGCTTTTTCAATGGCAGCTTTTATAGCAATGCTGCCGAGTTCAGCCGCACTGATATCTTTAAGGGTTCCACCAAATGTGCCAACTGCAGTTCGAACTGCGCTTACAATAACAACCTCTCTCATTAGATAACCTCCATTTATATGTTATTTTATTATAAATATCAATTGCTAATTCCTTCAATTAATAAATATTCGCTTATTCTTGCCTCTTCCCTTCTAAAAGAGATAAAAATACAAGATCATTGGCTCGTGAAAATTTATTTAGAATTTATCTTCGACATAATAGAACCGGCGTGTTCAATGGCTGAGCCGTGTTCACCTGCTCCTTCTAAACTCATTATTTGATCAAGCTTATTGATTACCATTTCGGCGGTGATATCCTGGTCAGGATCAAAAACTACTCCGGGAGCTTCGACAATAGCAGCCCGGCTGAAATAGCCACCTCCGGCACTGATCATAATTCCGCTCTGGTCACACTGTTCGGAACATAACCAGGCTACTACAGGAGCAACGTATTCCGGTTTAACTTTACCAATAACATCCTCCGGCAGAACCGTAAAAGTTAACCTGGTTCCAGCAGTAGGAACTATGGTATTAGCCTTTACATTATAGCGTACCCCTTCCTGGGCCAGGCAGTTCATCATCCCGGCTATACCCAGTTTTGCAGCGCCGTAGTTGACCTGGCCAAAATTACCGTAAAGGCCCGCTGCCGAGGCTGTAGAAACTATCCTGCCGTAACCCTGCTCTTTCATATGGACAAAAGCTGCCTTGGTGCAGTAAAAAGTACCGTCCAAATGCACCGACATAACTTTGCGGTAATCATCAAGCTCCATTTTAATAAAGCTTTTGTCACGCAAAATGCCTGCATTGTTGATAAGAATGTCTACTTTACCGAAATTTTCGATAGCAGCATTAATTATTTTATTAGCGCTGTCCCATTCGGCTACACTGTCGTAGTTGGCTATAGCTTCTCCGCCGCTTGCCTTAATTTCATCTACGACCTGTTGGGCGGGAGTTGCATCGGCCCCTTGTCCGTCAAGGCTTCCTCCCAGGTCGTTTACAACTACCTTAGCACCTCTTTCAGCCAGCAGCAAAGCGTAGGCTTTTCCCAAGCCACCACCAGCGCCTGTTACTACCGCTACCCGGTTATCAAAGCGAAGCTGTTCCAAGCTGATCCTGCCTCCTTTAAATTTCTTTTATCAATAGTTTATTTTATTATACAACTTTTTTCAATTTGCCATCTGCTAATTGGATGTATAAAATAAGCCCGGTGTATTTATACCACCGGGCATTTTTACTGGTGCGAGCGAGAGGATTTGAACCTCCACACCCTTACGGGCACTAGGTCCTGAACCTAGCGCGT
>SL_3KL_010_SEDDRAFT_10000415_pt1 | contig 34671 bp, 33 predicted proteins | sample SodLakKL_010_SED_2_FD_10381 | JGI IMG/M metagenome (IMG submission 10381) | reverse complement strand
AAACCCGGTAATGTTTGTCATTTTTTCATTTTCAAACTGTCAGAATGAAATTCAGGACGAAAAAATTGTCAGACCACCAACTCTTAATTATCAAAAAAATCTCAATTGGCATACCATTTGTATTTTGATTAAGCGGGTTGTGAGTTTATCACAACTCATCTTCATTAATTGTAATCTTTTTAACCGTAAACCAAATTGTTGAGGAGGTTATTATGATGTTGATGAGAAGAGAAGAAGTACCTACACTTGCAAGACCACGTCACAGCACAAACTTCAATTTATCAACCTGGCTGGATGATATATTTGAAGATGCGTTTCACTGGACAGAAGGCAGATTTGTTCCCGAGCTGAATGTGTATGAAACAGCCAAAATGTTCGAAGTTACCGTAGAACTTCCGGGTATGGACAAAAAAGACTTCGATATCAGCATTAACGACAATATTCTGACGATCAGCGGCGAGCGCCGTTCTTACCGCGATGGCGAAAACGGGCGCCGTTATCACAGAGTAGAAAGCCGTTTTGGCCGTTTCAGCCGTTCACTGCCTCTGCCAAACGTGGTAGATGTGGACAAAATCAACGCAAGCTATGAGAATGGTGTGCTGATTATAACACTGCCCAAACTGAAAGAAAAAGCAGGCCGGCAGATTGAAATTTCATAAGTAAACCATTCATAAAAATTGAAAAGCCCGCGGGTCATGAAGGATAGCGGGCTTTTTCTGTTTTTAATGCATTTCAATTGGAATCTTCGTGAGATAGTGGCAGCCCCACTTACCAGAAAGTGATTTTATAGTGAAAGATTTAGTTAACAATTCTGAACCTTTAATCCACTATCAAAGAACTTGAATCATCAAAAATGTATGAGCTTCTGAATTAATCAGCTCCAACGGAGCGCCGGTCAACAACATCGTGCAGCGCGCGATGCTAACAAATCAACCCAAACGGCAGCCCCAACGCGGGCGCAGGCCAGACAGGTTCAATCCCAAACATAGCGTTCATCAAAATCAATACCGTAATTTCTTAAAAACTTCCGAAATTCTTGCTCAAAGCTCATCTTCTGATGATGAATGTGCTGATTTTTTATGTATTCAATCACACTATCCACATTTTTTGGAGACACAGAAAATGCCCCGTAACCATCCTGCCAGTAGAAATCGGAATACTGTTCTCCCATGGTTTTAATCCACTTGGATGAACCCTGCTTGACTTCCTGAACCAGCCTCATCTGGGTAATTTTCCTTGAAAGAAGGCATAAAAGATGAACGTGATTTTTATGTCCGCCAACTTGAATGGGATTGCACTCCAGATCTTTACAGATACCACCGATGTAATTGTAAAGATCGTTTTCGATTTGTTCGTCAATCAGATTTTTTCTGTGTTTTGTGCTAAATATGATATGAATGTAAACCTTGGAAAGTGATTGTGGCATGGCATTGTTTTATCCGGATTACGCCCTTACAGGGCTTTAACTAATGGACTGTACATCTGGCATAGTGCGTTGCACTATGTTATTGACGTTGCCCCCGTTGGGGCAAGTGAGAATGAATGTATAAGACATTTCGTATTTGAGGTTAACTACTGCTCACATATAAAAGAAGTAATCAGCAAAATTGACACTTTTCATTATCCAATTTAAACTTTCTATACCTATAACAGGTTAATACATGGTCAACAAAACAGTCTTTTGTCAATTTAGATGATCATTTTGAGTCGAACCTCAGAGAAATTTGTTAAAGCCCGATTAAGGCCGGTTCGCAGAATTCAATCAGGAGCATTTTAAAAAGAAAAATCTCCACCAGCGGTATCCCCACGCCTCTTCTTTTTCTATCGAAAAACCACTATCAGCCAGCAGCACTTTCATCTCATCGAGCGAGGTAGTATTGATGTTCTCTTTGGAGAGCAATTTGATGAAATAGTTGGCAATCACGAAAAGTCCCACCCGGTTCCAGTTCAGAAGCCAGAGATTTCCCCCATCTTTCAAAACCCTCCGGAAATTGGCCAAAGCTTTCTTCTGGTCAGTGTAATAATGAAAGGCATTCAGACATAACAGATGGTCAAAGCTGTTATCATCAAACGGAAGCTCTTCGGCGTAATGTTTGGTGTATTCAACGTTAACCTTGTATCGCAGCCGGTATTTCGAAATTTCCAGCATATTTGATGACGGATCGTTCACAACATACTGCTCGAACGGCCCGAATTTATTAATTGCCGCTTCTGCCAAAAGCCCGGTTCCGGCACTAACATCCAGAATTCGGTCTTCCGGATTCAGGTCCAGGTTATTTGCCATCTTTTTATGAGTATGCTTCAGGTAGGCTTCATACTTCTTGTCGTACCTGTGGGCAAGTTTATCGAACTCGGTGGTTGTTATGTTAGCTGCTCGTTTGATAGTGCCTCTGTATATGGTTTCTGTTTAATGAAATGCCTGCAGGCTTTAAGAATTTTTGTTACTGATTTAAACTATGTGGGTAAATTCATTGGTAGCTCAAGAACATCCCCTCTCGAGAGGGGATATGTTAGTCAAAAACACGACTTGTCGTGGTTTGTTTACTGGCAAGGGGTGTGTTTTTTGGGGCACGAAGCCTGATTCTGGGACACACCCCTCGTTCGATGAACAGTGCTTCGCACTTTCATCTTCACATTTCCCCTCTCGAGAGGGGATTCTATTCACTTCAAACAGATTACTCACAAACTTACCAGTAGAATCAAATTTTTATCTATCCAGTAAATTAATCAATTTTGAGGCAGCTTTAAAAGAACTTAGTTCACCTTGTATTACCTTATTTTCGGTTTCATTGAGTTTTTCCTGTATTACCGGATGCCCAAAGAACTTTTCCTTTAATTGCTGATGAATACTCTCGTACATCCAATGCACAGCCTGCCGCTGCCTGTTTTGTTCAAAATACCCGCTCTTTTTTACTTTTTTAAAATAGGTTTGGATGGTTTTATAAATTTCATTCAGTCCGGTTTCTTGCAGGGCTGAGCAGGTTTGAACCGGTGGCTTCCAGCCGGATGGCTGTTCAGGTAAAAGAGAAAGCGCATTTTCGTATTCACGGCGGGCTTTTTCGGCAGCCTGCAGATTTTCACCATCGGCCTTATTGATGGCCAGCAAATCAGCCATTTCCATTATTCCTCTTTTGATGCCCTGCAGCTCATCCCCGGCGCCGGCAATCATTAAAAGAAGGAAAAAATCAGTCATGGAGTGAACCACTGTTTCAGATTGCCCCACACCCACCGTTTCAATGAAAATCGTATCGTAACCGGCCGCCTCGCACAGCAGCATGGCTTCCCGTGTTTTTCGCGCCACACCGCCCAAAGTGCCCGATGCAGGAGTTGGCCGGATGTACGCTTTTTCATGAGAAGAGAGATATTGCATTCTTGTTTTATCTCCCAGAATGCTTCCTTTGGAACGGCTGCTGCTCGGGTCTACTGTCAAAACCGCAACCGTTTTACCGTGATTAATCAGCAGCTTCCCGAAAGTATCAATAAACGTGCTTTTCCCCACACCGGGCACTCCTGTAATGCCGATGCGGACAGAATTTCCGGTTTGATGAAGGCATTTATCAAGAATTTTCCCTCCCAATTCTCTGCGTTCAGGATGGGTGCTCTCGATCAGTGTAATGGCCTGTGATAAAAGTGTCCGGTTACCGGATAAAATTCCATCCACATAAACATCCTTTGGATGCAACACGCCTTTTTTTATCCTGTAGTTTGGATTCACAGATTTTTGCTGCTCAGCTGTTTTCTTCGATTTGTTTCCTTTATCTGACATGGTTCTCATTCAAACTTAAACTCTGCACAACTGAAATGTGGGTTTTTTTAAGATTCTGAAATGTCAGGTTAGATGGATTATTTTACCCAGATGGGCAAAAAAGGCCTAACCTGCATTTCTCACACTAAAATTATATAGAAACAATATCCATTTGATTGTAAACACCTTAGAATACATTTCAAAGCTTTTTTTAAAAACACCCTGGTTAAACGCTTCGAAATTTACCCGTGGACTGCGTTGTCCAAAAAATGGCTTGCTCAACGTACTCAGGTACGTTTCCGCCACCATTTTCGAGACGCCTTGCCCACAGCCAAATTTCTTGGTGAGAAATGCAGGCTAAAAGCTTTTTGGGTTTAAAATTACTTGTTTTAAAAAATATTAGCCACGGAGGCACGGATAAATTCGGAGTATTCAGGGATTTAATAGTGAATTTTTATATCAATGCTATTTCAACGGCAATTCGATGATGAAAGTGGTTCCTTCGCCTTCAGCGGTTTTTATTTCGATGGAGCCGTTATGTGACTTAATGATGTCGTAAGTCATCGAAAGGCCAAGCCCTGTTCCTTCACCTGCATCTTTGGTAGTAAAGAAGGGTTCAAATATTTTCTTTTTGATGGATTTGGGTATTCCCGGTCCATTATCTGCAGTGCTGATTTTAACTTTGTTATCAGATTTTTCTGTGATAATGCGGATAGTTGTTTGAATTCCGGTGTTGTTTTTTTGATGATATTCGACTGAAGCCTGCAAGCCGTTATTGATGATATTGTGAAATGCCCGGCTGATATCCTGTGGAACCACATCCATTTTCCCGATAGATTCATCAAACTCTTTTTCGATGACTGCATTAAATCCGGGATCTTTTGCCCTCATGCCGTGATAAGCCAGATCGGCGTACTCATCGAGTAGTTTATTGATGTCAGTCGGCATTTTTTCACCGCTTTTGCCCCGTGAATGGAGCAGCATGCCTTGCACTATGCTGTCGGCTCTTTGCCCGTGCCGGTTAATGGTTGCAAAATTGCCCTCAATATCATCAATTATTTCGGCGATGTGTGAACTATGGATGTTGAAATCCGGGTTGTCTCTGTTTTTTTCGAGTTCTTCCTTCAGTTCGTCGATCAGCTCTTTACTGACTTCCGAAAAATTATTTACAAAATTGAGCGGATTTTTTATTTCATGGGCAATGCCCGCGGTAAGCTGACCGAGGCTTGCCATTTTTTCCTGCTGGACTAACTGCTGCTGGGTATTTTTCAGGTCTTCATGAGATTTCTGAAGGTTTTCATAAGCTTCAGCCAGTTCCGCAGTTCTTTCTCTGACTTCTACCTCCAGCTTTTCTTTTTGCCCTTCGATCAATTTTTTGTTTTTATGCTCTTCGCGAAGTTTGGCATCCGCGAGTTGCTGGTTTTCCTCCAGTTTTTTTGAAAGAAGCTCATTTGTCCGGGCTACACTACGCGCCAGATAGAATGAGTAGGAGATTGGAACAAGCAGTGAAAGTACCGAGGTCCACATTGCTGCTGATTGCGGCAGATAGCCGATTACAATCAGAACAAAAAACGTGATAATGCCAACAAAATAAATTCCAAATCCTACCAGAATTATGTCAAGATCTTTCAGATTCTGCTTGAAGCGTGCCCTTACAAAAAGTGCCAAAACATAGATCATACTGATAAGCCAGAGCAGAAGTGCTGCATTAAGGATGATCAAAGGGCTATAAAACGTAAATCCGGTGACTAAAACGGCAAAAATAGCAAAAGCCCAGAGTACCCAGTTTCGTTTTTTTTGTATCAGCTTGTATGCAAACAAGACATTAACAAAACTGCTTAAAGATATTCCGATGCCGCTAATCAGCATAGCGTTAATAAAGTCGCGAGGAATTTCCCAAATAGTAAAATAAAAGATCCCGACAGAAGAGAGGCCAACTAAAATAAACAGCAGTGCCGCAATCAGGTTAAGGCGCTGCCGGGGATACAATATATATAAGAATATCAAAAGAATACCGAGAATAGTCGAAGCTCCCATTGAAAAGCTTTGTGCTGCCATGGAAATACTCCGTTCAGCGGCACGATCTTGAAAATGCTGCTCAATATTTTCATACGGCCCTATAAAAAGGTTAAGCCCGAGGATATAAGTTTGCGGGCCTACTTCCATTAGTTCATGATATGAATACCGAAGCGCAATAAACTGCTGTTCGGTGTTACCCCATTCAAAAGAAACCGGTAAAAAATGGCCGCGCGGAATTTCTTCATCCAGGTTAAAACCGATGCGCCCCGCTGCCCCCGTCCTGCTGCCATTCACATAAACTTCCATAGCCCCGTGAATTTTGCCGGTAATTGCATAGCGTTTTCCAAATTCGGTAGAATCAACTCTAAACTCTTTAAAAAACCACACATTCCCATCAGCATCAAAAGAATATGGCGGAAAATCGAACATAAACTCAATATTGCTGAGGTGATCAGTATCCGGCCAGTTTTCGTGTATAAATTCATTTCTGATGAATTCCGGATTGGCCCAGCTCGTATCGTCTCCCGCTTTGTAAAACCAGGGATGTGAATGTTCGAGGGAGATAACAGCATTATCCTGAAAATCACCGGAAGTAATGTTTGTGTATGAGGGGTAGCCATCCTGGGCTTGAAGATTGATTCCCCAAAAGAGGACTGTTAATAATCCCAATGACCAGAAAATGTTGATCAGTTTATGCAGAGGTGCATTCAAAATAGTAAGTATTTGGTTGTAATAAGCTCTAAAGAAATATGATGTAAAAATTAGATTACGAGTATTAGTCGATTTTGTTCGTAATTTTTAACTGTCCAGCATAATATTCAGGATTTTCTCTGCAGCTTCTGCGATAACCGTACCCGGCCCGAATACCGCTGCAACACCTTTTTCATACAGAAATTCGTAATCTTTGGTTGGAATTACTCCGCCTACGATGACCATAATGTCATCACGGTCCAGTTTTTTCAGTTCCTCAATGACCTGCGGCACTAATGTTTTATGCCCGGCCGCAAGGCTCGAAACTCCGAGGATGTGCACATCATTTTCAACGGCCTGCCTGGCGGCCTCTTCAGGTGTTTGAAAGAGCGGGCCGATATCCACATCAAACCCGAGGTCGGCAAAACTGGTGGCGATTATTTTTGCACCCCGGTCGTGTCCGTCCTGGCCGATTTTGGCCACAAGAATTCGGGGGCGCCGCCCTTCTTTTTTCTCGAATCGGTCGGCAAGCTGCCGTGCTTTCTTAAAATCTTCGTTCATTTTCAGTTCGGATGAGTAAACTCCGGATATGGTTTTGATGGTTGCGCGATATCGTCCGAAAACGGTTTCCATGGCATCAGAAATTTCGCCCAGCGAGGCACGGTTCCGGGCAGCATCCACAGCCAGGTCAAGCAGGTTGCCCTCGCCGGTTTTGGCGCATCGGGTAATGGCCTGCAGTGACTGCTGAACAGCCTCTTCATTTCGTTCTGACTTCAATTTTTCAAGACGCCGGATTTGAGCCTGGCGCACTTTTTCATTGTCCACCTCAAGAATATCAATCGGCTCTTCTTTTTCCAACCGGTATTTGTTGATGCCAACAATAGTCTCTTTCCCGCTGTCGATGCGCGCCTGTTTTCGGGCCGCGGCTTCCTCAATCCGCATTTTTGGAATTCCCGTTTCGATGGCTTTGGCCATGCCGCCCAGTTCTTCGGTCTCTTCGATATGTTCCCAAGCCCGTTTTGCCAGGCGGTCGGTCAGGTACTCCACATAATAGGAGCCTGCCCAGGGATCAATCGCCTTGGTGATACCGGTTTCTTCCTGCAAAATGAGCTGGGTATTTCGGGCGATTCGGGCGGAAAAATCGGAGGGAAGGGCGATGGCCTCATCAAGCGCATTGGTGTGGAGTGATTGAGTGTGCCCAAGGGCAGCAGCCAGCGCTTCTACAGCGGTTCTGGTTACGTTGTTGAACGGATCCTGCTCAGTGAGGCTGTACCCGGATGTCTGGCAGTGGGCTCTCAGAGAAAGAGATTTCGGATTTTTCGGGTTGAAGGATTTCATCAGTTTTGCCCAGAGCAGGCGCCCGGCACGCAGTTTGGCAATTTCCATAAAATGGTTCATGCCGATGGCCCAGAAAAATGAAATTCTCGGTGCAAAATTGTCAATATCCAGCCCGGCTTTGATTCCCTGCCGCACATATTCGAGCCCGTTGGCCAGGGTGTAGGCGAGCTCAATATCTGCCGTAGCACCCGCTTCGTGCATGTGATAACCACTAACGCTGATGGAGTTAAAGCGCGGCATTTTTTTAGATGTATACTCAAAAATATCTCCCACAATCCGCATCGACGGTTCAGGTGGATAGATGTAGGTATTGCGCACCATGAACTCTTTCAGGATATCATTCTGAATGGTGCCGCTCAGCTTTTCGGCAGAAACTCCCTGTTCTTCGGCGGCTACGATGTAAAAAGCCATCACCGGGATCACCGCCCCGTTCATCGTCATCGACACCGACATTTTATCAAGCGGAATCTGGTCGAAGAGAATTTTCATATCCAGAATGGAATCAATCGCCACGCCGGCTTTTCCAACATCACCTGCTACCCGGGGATGATCGGAATCGTAGCCGCGATGCGTGGCCAGGTCGAACGCAACGGAGAGGCCTCTTTGTCCGGCAGCCACATTTCTGCGGTAAAAAGCATTCGACTCTTCCGCTGTTGAAAAGCCCGAATACTGGCGGATGGTCCACGGTCTCACGGTGTACATGGTGGAGTATGGTCCGCGCAAATAGGGGGGAACCCCGGCTATAAAATCCAGATGCTCGAGTTCCCTGACATCGTCCTGGCCGAACCAGGATTTTACTGAAATATTTTCAGGCGTATTCCAGGTATCTGTTTTACCGGATTTTTTACTGCCAGCAGGAAGGTTTTGTCCTGAGGCTGCTTCAAAGTCCATGTTTGAAAAGTCGGGCCGTTTCATGAATCCTGGTTTTTCTTTTTGATCCGGTTTTCTTCGAACAATTCTGCCGCATTAAAATCATCAAGTGCCGTATAAAGTACTTTTTGAGGGTCCAAAAACAGTTCGGTCAGATCTCCTATAGCCGCACCTTCCCGGAATGCCTTTTGCAGAATCACTTCATCCCCTACATCCGGAAAAAAAACAAATCCGGTTTGTTTTAAAGAGGTGACATTCCCGGGGTTCGGTGATTTTCCAGGCTGTACTTCATTCGGCCTCGGATATTTATTTATCCCCACAAGCACCCGGTCACCATTTTGATAAGCTATCTCCTTTTCTTTTCGGGCTTTCAGAATTTCGTTTTGAACCGACCCGTTTTTCAGTGCCTGCAACATCCCGCCTTCACCTTCAATCTGCCTGAAATAATTCCAGGCTTCGCGGGCGAGTGTTTCGGTCAGATGTTCCACATAATACGAGCCTGCTGCCGGATCATTCACTTTATTAAAATGGGCTTCTTCCCGCAAAATGTGGTGAACATTCCGGGCAATCCGTTTTGGATGTTCAGACGGCTGTTCAAATTCCGAATTCCAGGGATGTACCATCAGAAGATCGGCGCCGCCCTGGATTGCGCTCATACTTTCGGTTACGGATCGGAGCAGATTGTTATGAGGGTCGGCAGCAGATTTATTAAACCGGCTTGTTTCAGCAAAAATTTTCAGTGGTTCCGCTGGTGTGATGTTCCAGGCATCCAGCATTTGTGCCCAAAGCAGGCGGAGTGCCCGGAATTTGGCCATATCAGGAAAATAGAGCGGCCCTGAAGCCATTTTAACAAACAGAGATGCAGCGGTTTTCGGGCGGACATCCTCCGTAACAGATGCCAGAAATTCACTCCCGATAGCCAGAGCAGCCGCAAGTTCCTGAACGGTTGTAGCCCCGGCGTGATGATAAAATGAGGCATCGGCACAAAGTGTAAAATGGCCCTCTGCCAGGCTCAGTGATTGAATCGTGTTGGAGATTCTTTTTTCAGGCATGGGAAGGCGGCCGTGTTTCGCGATAAAAGTGAAAGGATCGAATGTAAAAAAACAATCCGGCCGGCTTTTTTCGGTGTTTTTCATCATCGCTAAAAAACCCGGCGATGCCATTCCACAATTGAAAATGAAGCCTGCCTCAGGGTCAATTCCATCAAGCAGAACATTCATATCATCCTGAGTTTGAATCAGCGTTCCGGAAATGTCACCGGCAATTTCCCGTGAAGGCGGTGTGATGGTTGTGGAGATCAAAAAAGCATCCGCTCCACTTTCCATTTCTTTTTTGATGGATTGATTGGCATGTTCGGGGGTGGCGTCATAAACCGGTTCGCAGCATTTCCAGCGGGTTGTCGGGTGGAGAGGGGGTGAGTAATCCGGCTCCAGTTTGTCGGGGTCGTCTCTCATAAAAAACGGGGGGACGGTAATTCCCTCCAGGGTATTCCAGTCCAGCTTCTGCCGGTAATCGTCTCCGTTCAGGTCCTGTTTGATGAGCTCTTCCCACTCAGCTTTGGCTGATGGTGAGAATTCAGAAAAAAACGGTTTTTTTTGGCTCAAATCAGTTGACATATCGTGAGTTAAAATCAATCCGGTTTTTTATTATCGGAAAATAGCAATGCACCTGCTCATTCCCTAACTTTTTACCCGATCAAGCTGCGGAAAAGCGCTTACAATTACCTATATTTACCACCGGTTTTAAAAAGCTATTCAACCGAAAAATTGAAAAATATGACAGATTCAAATATAAAATTTGCCCCGCTTACACAACTAACCGAAGATGAACAGATGCTGAAAGATGCCGCTGCGGAGTTTGCGGAAACAATGATTAAGCCCAAAGTCCATGAAATGGAAGAAGCCGCCAAACTCGATCCCGAACTAATAAAAATGTTTTTTGAAATGGGTTTTATGGGCATCGAAATTCCCGAAAAATACGACGGGGGAGGCGGCAGTTTTTTTATGAGCATTGTAGCAATTGAGCAAATTTCACGGGTGGATGCCTCGGTAGGAGTTTTTATGGATGTGCAGAATACACTTGTGAATAATGCATTTTTACGATGGGGCTCTGAGGAGCTGAATAAAAAATTTTTGCCACAGCTTGCAACAGAAAAAGTTGGTGCTTATTGCTTGTCTGAAGCCGGTTCGGGCAGTGATGCTTTCGCGCTGAAATGCAGCGCAAAGGAAGACGGCGATTCATATATTTTGAACGGAACCAAACTCTGGATTACCAACGCACAGGAAGCCGATATTTTCCTGGTTTTTGCCAATGTGAATCCCGAAGCCGGATATAAAGGTATTACCGCATTTATTGTGGAGCGTGATATGCAGGGTTTTTCCGTATCAAAAAAAGAAGATAAGCTGGGCATCCGGGCAAGCTCTACCTGCGAAATTCTGCTTGAGGATGTCCGCGTTCCGAAAGAAAATATTCTGGGTGAAGTTGGCAATGGATACAAAGTTGCTATCGAAACGCTGAACGAGGGACGGATTGGAATCGGCGCTCAAATGATTGGAATAGCGCAGGGTGCTTTTGATGCGGCCGTTGCCTACACAAATGAACGGAAACAGTTTGGAAAGGCAATTTCAGACTTTCAGGGAGTTCAGTTTCAGCTTGCCAAAATGGCCACAGAGCTGGAGATGGCGCGTCTGCTGGTTTATAATGCCGCACGGCTGAAAGAAGCCGGCCAGCCCTTTTTAAAAGAGGCTGCCATGGCAAAATATTACAGTTCGGAAGTTGCTGAAAACGTGAGTTCCATGGCCGTTGACCTGTTTGGCGGATACGGCTATGTTAAAGAATATCCGGTGGAAAAATATTTCAGAGATTCAAAAATTGGAAAAATTTATGAGGGCACATCCAATATGCAGCTTCAAACCATCGCAAAAATTATTTTAAAAGAGTAAAATATTCAAAGTCCGTACACATTATAATACATTGTTAATTTTATATTTAAAGTGGAATTCTGTTGAGCACCAGAAAGGATTTCAGGAAGCAATAATCTTGACATTCAATTAAATCCGGATATATAAAAAGAATTCATTTTTTTGGGAATGATTTGAAGATTAAGGAATGTTTACTTGATGATTACGTGGAAATACTACGCATTTGAATCATGCCAGAATTCATTTATTAACAATTAAATTGTCCTTTTTGATGACATAATTACCATATCATGAAAAATTTTCAAGAATTTGTGAAATCGTGCAGTAAAGACGAAGAGTCATACAAAAAACTGATAAAATTTGTAGAAGAACTTGTTAAAGAGAGAGACCAGGCAAAAGAGCATCTTGATTTGCTTGAGCGCGCAATTGCAAGTGACTATGATTCAATTCTTATAACAGAACTAAATCTGGAAGAACCCGGGCCTAAAATTGTTTATGTAAATGATGGCTTTACACGCATGACCGGATACAGCAGGGAGGAGGCCATTGGGAATACCCCCCGTATGTTGCAAGGGCCGAAAACCGATCGTGAAGTACTGGATAATCTTAAAAAACGCCTGAAAGAAGGGCAGTCTTTCTTTGGTCACACGGTAAATTATCGAAAAGACGGATCAGAATTTATTAACCAATGGGACATTCATCCCCTGACGAATCATGATGGTGAAATCACGCATTGGGTATCATACCAGCACGACATAACCGAACGGAAGCGCTCGGAGAAAAAAGTTGTGGACTCTCAAATTGAGTTCGACCGGCTCGATGAAGAATCTAAGAAAACATTGGTTGATATTGACACTCAGGGCAATATTATCACATCAAACAAAGCGTTCAGAGATCTGACCGGCTTTGATGATGAGGAACTGAAAAAGATGAAATTCTGGGAATTGCTATCAAATAAAAATCTGGAAAACTTTAAACACAAGTTTGACAAATTTAAGCCAAGTGATTTTGATGATGGAACTTTTAACGTTTCAATTAAAAATAAAAAAGATACCGAAGTTGAGGTGACGATTCAGTCGCGCCTGCTGAGTATTGATGATCAAACGGTGATAAGAGCAGCATTTGAGAACAAGTCTCTTCAGAAGCGTATTATGGCTATGCTCAAGCAACGAAATTCCAACTTCGAGAAGATGTTTGATCGCGGCAGGGATTTCCGATACAAACTTCTGCGGGATGCTGAAGGGCATTTCCGTTTCAAGTATGTCTCAGACTCATTCACAGATATTACCGGTATTTCGACAGAAAATGCAGAAAATATGCTGCTGAAAGAGCTCGTTCATGAAGATGACTTCGAGAAAGTAATTTCTCATATTGATAATGTACTTCAGGGAAAACCAAATACTGAAACCTACCGGATTAAAGGTAAATCAGGTGATTATATTTCTGTGATCGATTATGCCAAGCCGGTCTGGGATACAAAGCAAGCTATTGTTGAGGAAATTAAAGGCAGTACTTCTGTGGAATCGGATTTGAAATCGAAAACTGAGGTATAACTGTTCCCGTTTAATCAATTCTTTTTTTCTGCCCGATAGCCATCCATTCTGAATATGGATCTGATATTGCGTAACTTAAAAAGCTCAGTTTCGGATGTTTAAAAAATTGCGAAGAGCAAAAAAGTCAATAAAAGTATGACCATAGAGGAAAAACAAGAACGGATCATCAGACAGTTTCAGTTGCTGGGCGACTGGCCCGAGAGGTACAAATATATCATCAAGCTCGGGCAAAAGCTCGACCCGATTGATGAGAAGCACAAAGTGGATGAAAATCTGGTGCGGGGTTGTCAGTCTCAGGTTTGGTTGGTTACCGAACTGGATGATGACAAAATAATTTTTAAAGCCGACAGCGACGCTGCAATCACTAAAGGCCTGGTGGCACTGCTGGTTAATTTTTACTCGGGCGAAACACCCGATACTATTCTGGGCACCAGTCCCGAGTTTATAAAAAAAATTGGGATGCAGGAGCACCTCTCACCAACCCGCTCTAATGGCCTTGCATCTATGGTAAAACAGATGAAAATCTATGCAATGGCGTACAAAAGCAAATTAGCGCAATCTGTAAATTAACAGCTATTATTGAACAACATTCTTTGTATTAAAAAGTTTGTTATAAATAAACTTAATTTTCAGAAAGATTCTTATTTTGCGTTTATAATTGCTTGAAATAAATAAAAATTCTATGAATAAACTATCCATTCAAATTATTGCAGTTATTGCGTTTGTTGTTATTGCCGGTGCGGCCTTATACTACGGTGGTGTATTTGAAAACTCCGAACAAACTCCCGTCACAGAAGCTTCAGACAGAACTGCACGTACAGTACAGATTTTGAATTACAGTGACTATTCGTGCCCGGCATGCAGGCATTACGCACCCCTGCAAGACCGACTCAAAGAGGAGTTTGGAGATCTTGTAGAGATTGAATACAGGCATTTTGTGCTTGGAAGTTTTCCGCACAGCAGGCTTGCTGCCTATGCCGCAGAAGCTGCCAGGGAACAAGGCATGTTTAACGAGATGCATAATCTGATTTATGAATACCAGTCTCAATGGTCCCCCCGACAGGCTGATGCAGAAGAATATTTTATCGGCTTTGCCGAGGAAATTGGCCTCGATATAGATCAGTTCCGTGAAGATCTCGAATCTGAAGAAATTCATGATCTTGTAGCGGCTCACAGAGATGAGGGTGTCAGGCGAACGGTAAACTCCACCCCAACCTTTTTTGTAGACGGCCACAGACTGAGGCAAAATCCACAGTCGTATGAACAGTTCAAATCTATTGTTGAACTTTACATGTACCGTGACTGATTTATCCTGGGATTTTACTAACTACAGCCCGTCAGTTGGCTTGTTCTTCTGACGGGTTTTTTGTTTTAACCTGACTGAATATGATTTACGAGTTTCTGAATAAATCACCAAAATTTGATGAGAGCGTTTTTGTAGCTCCAAGTGCCGATATTATCGGTGATGTTACGATCGGAAGTGAAAGCTCAATTTGGTTTAATGTAACCATTCGCGGTGATGTGAACTGGATTGAGTTAGGCGAGCAGAGCAATATTCAGGATAATAGCTGTGTGCACGTAACCAATCAGACCAATCCTACAAAAATCGGCAGCCAGGTTTCTGTTGGTCACAATGCCACCATTCATGGCTGCACCATTCACGACCGGGTTTTGATTGGAATCCAGGCTACAATTCTGGATGGTGTTGTAATTGAACCGGATGTGATGGTCGCGGCCGGCACGGTAGTTCCTCCCGGGAAACGGCTCGAATCAGGTTTCCTTTACATGGGAGTGCCGGCGAAAAAGGCCAGGAAACTTACCGATGAAGAGATTGCATCCATTGCAAAAAATGCGGCCAACTATGTGAAATATCAGCGTGCCTACCGCCGTGTTGATGAGTATGAAGAAAATCCTTTCTATCCGCCGAAGACTAAGTGAAAATTTTGAATGATGAATACTGAATTTGACTTAATAAGCAATAAATTCATTATTCATCATTCATAATTCATCATTCAAAGATTGTCCGGAATTTATATCCACATACCGTTTTGCAAGCAGGCGTGCAGTTACTGCGATTTTTATTTTAAGACCCGGCAGCAGCTACTCCAGCCTTTTACGGATGCACTTGAAAATGAAATTCTGAGTTTTCAGAATTCATCCTTCACCCGCTCGCAGATTTCGACCATTTACATCGGCGGCGGAACACCATCGCTGTTGAACGAAAGGCAGCTTGAGCAAATATTTTCTGCATTAAACAAAGTATTTCGGCTTGAGCCAGATGAAGTGACCATGGAACTGAATCCGGATGACGTGACTCCCGGCTATCTGAAGATGATCCGAAATTTCGGAGTAGGCCGCGCAAGTATGGGGGTACAGTCGTTCCAGGGCGAAATCCTGGAATTTATGCACCGTGCGCACAACCGGAATGAGGCACTCTTTGCACTGGAGGCACTTCAAACCACAGGCTTTCCTACGTATACTGCCGACCTGATTTACGGCAATCCCGGCCAGACACTCTCCATGCTTGAGCAGGACATCCGGCAGCTTCTTGTGTTTGATCCGCCCCATATTTCGGCCTACTCACTGACCATAGAACCAAAAACAAGGCTGGGCAAACAGGTACAATTAGGCCGGATTGATCCGCCCGGTGATGTAACAGTTTCCGAACACTCCGATCTTTTATATGATCTGCTGGAGGAAGCTGGAATGATTCAGTATGAGGTGAGTAATTACGCCAAACCCGGCAAAGAGGCAGTTCATAACAGCAATTACTGGAATCATAAAAATTACCTGGGATTTGGCCCGTCAGCTCATTCTTTCTGGTGGGATGATGAGGGCACCACTGCAAAAAGATGGCAAAACAGGGCTGATTTGACCGGATACATTGAAAATGAGCCAAAAAAAATTCAAACGGAAAATGAAATCCTGGATCTGCACACACTTGCAGAAGAAAGACTGATGCTGGCCCTGAGAACAAAAGAAGGCATTTCCCTGGAAGAACTTGAGCAGCGTTATGATTTTTCCTTTACTGAAAATCAGCTCGGCTACATATCAGGCCAAATTCATAAGGGCACAATATCCAGAACAAAAAACCGGCTGAAGATGACCCGGCAGGGGCTGAAAATTTCAGACTTTTTGCTGGTGGATTTGCTAAGCAGGGGATAGCTGGATCTATTCTTAATATTCGTCATGCCGTGCGGCGACACGGCATCTCCAGACTCTTAAAATGGGTGGAGATGCCTGCTTTCGCAGAGGCATGACGATTAAAGCTTTAAAATAATCTTACTTCATCAAAACCATTTTTTGGTAATAGCCTGTTGGCTGGGTACTATTTACAAAACCAATAATTATACGTATCATCCGTTTTTATAATACGCATAATTTATATCCATGAAAGAAAAAATTAACCTTACAATCGAAAAGAACATTAAAGAGCGGGCAAAACAGATTGCCCGGAGCAGAGGAATAAGTGTATCTGAGATGGTTGAAGAACTGCTTAAATCAGTAGAAGGTGATGATGCTTGGAAGCCGGAAGAAGGTTCGATTGTTAGTAAAATGGCTGGCAGTATTCCCATTCCGGGGCACCTGGACTATGATGAAATTCTGACTAAGGTACTGCTGGAAAAGGAAGGATATGAAGAAAATATTGATTGACAGTGATGTTTGTCTGGATTTAATTACTGCGCGATATCCATTTTTCCAGGAAGCTAATCGTTTATTTTCGCTGGTGGAAAATGGAAATTGTGAAGGAGTGGTTTCTGCAGATTCGTTTTCAAATATTTACTATATCTTGAGAAAATTTTCAAACTCATCAAAAGCTCGGGAACAGATAAAAAACCTGCGGAAAATTACAAATGTTGGAGAGATTAGAACATCATCAATCGATAGCACACTCGCCTCGGAGTGGAATGATTTTGAAGATGCACTTCAGCATGCCTGTGCTCTGGAAAACGGATGCGATGCAATCATTTCCCGGAATAAACAGGATTATAAAAAAGCTGAACTGCCTGTTCTTACCGCAATGGAATTTCTTCAGAAAATCTCAGGATAAGTTACTTCACCAAAACCATTTTTTTGGTAATAGCCTGCTGGTCAGTCACAATCCGGTAGAAATAGACACCGGAAGCCAGCCCGCTGCCGTCAAAAATTACGGAGTGAAATCCCTGGTTCAGGCGGCCATCCACCAGGATGGAGACTCTTCTTCCGATGCGGTCGTACACCTCAATTCTCACATCTTTTGTCTCATTCAATGAAAATTCTATTCTCGTGGTAGGATTGAAGGGATTGGGATAATTTTGCGAAATAGTGTCTTCATCCGGAATTACCGAACTTACCTCCAGGTTGTATTGGGCATTTTCCTGCCGGTTGGTGTTAACAACGGCAACATTCATATCAACCAGTTCAGACCACGACCATGTGGTTTGCAGGGTTTGACGGTTTGAGTTGGGATCCAGAGCAATCTGCACATCAGTACTGCCATCGCGAAAATATCCAATCACCCCGATACCCACACCATTAATATCCGAATCAATAGTAAATGATGGCTGTCCCAATGTTACATTAGCAGGCTGAAGGTTGATGTAGTTGGCTGCAAAGGAAAAAAGCGTTCGCCCGGAAATTTCGGCCGGAGTGTCTGGTGGCAAATAGAGATTTTCTATAAAGTTGGAGTTCGGGTAATTATCCCGGTCATCGAAACCACGATCTGCTGGCGATAAACCCGGTCCGGAGGCCATATGCCACACGTGGTTCAAAACATGTTCGCCTGCAATCGAAAGTCCTTTCGGTGTCAAAACCTCATTCATATAATTCAGAAAAAGACCCTGGTCACCGTTCAGATAACCCTGCCTGATCCGGTCCCAGACATCCACCCAAAATTCAATTCCGTACTTTTCATAGTAGTAGATCATCCAGGTTACATGCCAGTAAGCGCCGGGAGTTGACATTTCCGGCCTGCCAAATATGGAGCTGTTATGCGGTGAGTTCTGGTTCCATTTATTGGTTGAGGGATTGAACGACATAATATAGTTGTAGTAGTCGTTCACATCATTGAAAACCACTTCCTCCATCAGTGTCGCATCCATCTCTATCCAGTCGAAACTTCCGGCATCGCCCGACCAGCGGTTTACTGCATGCTGAATAGCGTGCTTAATTTCGTGGGCAATAGTTGCGTAAAGTGCACCCGTCTGGTTTCCTTCAGGATGTGTGTTTTCAGGAAAGCCGTTGAAATTATTGTGAACGGTAATTCGCGTGGTTGATCCACTCCGGGTTGTGGTTCCGTAAAAACCGGTATTTCTGAAGTTAATTTCATACGGCTCATCCTGCAGAAAATCCATAAACCCAGCCTGTTCCACCTGGTACCGGTAGGATGAGTCGGCCGCAAAAGCTGCTCTTTCCACATAATCGGGTACACCACTGCCGTTCAGGTCATCGAGCGGCACGGCGTGTGTTCCGTCGGTTTCATAATAAAAAATGAAATTTCCGGACGACGATAAAAACTCCGATGTGGATTCTGAATGCTGCATATTGGTTTGAAGAAGTTCATCTATTTCGGCAATAACGGAGGGGTTCAGATCGTGCATCAACTGTTCAAATTCCATCTGAATGGGAAACGGGCATTTGATGAAGGCCTCATCATCGTGGTGAAACCGTTCATCCAGCCGTTCGGGCGCAAAAACCACATACATTTTCTGGAGGATTGCTTCATCTTGTGTTAAAGTTCCTGACTGAACTGCTTCTTCAATAGCAATCAATTCCGGGTGGCTTGCCGGGCTGTGATGATGCAAAATATGCTGCGCATAAAGGTCATCAGCCCAAAAGCTGATCAGAAAAGTAAAGATCAATAATAAAGCAGCCTGTGATATCTTTTTCATTCAGTATGAACGTTTAAAACTTGCAGAAATTCGTTGTAACTTATGCGACCGAAAAATTAACGAGTTATCAATAAAAATCGTCTTGGTAATTACGATATGCCGTTTGAAGTTATTTTATACTACAATTTTTCCCTCATAGAAGATCCTGAAACTTTCTGTAAAAATCATAAAGCGTTTCTAACAGATCTTGGATTAAAAGGCCGGGTTTACATTGGTGAAGAAGGAATCAACGGGACGCTTGGCGGCACCCCAGGGCAGATTCAGCGATATAAAGATTTCTTGCGAAGCATTGAAGGCTTTGAGGATACTGAGTTTAAAACCGATAAGCACGATGAAATACCCTTTGCTAAACTGATTTGCAAAGTCCGTGAAGAGTTGGTGGCCATACATCACGATGGGCTGGATCCAAAAGAGGGTGGCAGATATCTGTCGCCAAAGGAGTGGAGAGAGGTGATGGAAAACGAGGACGATTTTGTGCTGATTGATGTGCGGAACAACTACGAGTCGCGGGTAGGGTATTTTGAAGGAGCTATAAAACCGGATGTGGAGAATTTCTATGATTTTCCGAAATGGCTGGATCAGAAAGAGAAGGAAATTCCGAAAGAGAAAAAAGTTTTGATGTACTGCACCGGCGGCATCCGCTGTGAAAAATTTTCTGTGCTTATGAAGAAAAAAGGATGGAGTGATGTGAACCAGCTCCACGGCGGCATTTTAAAATATGCCAAAGAGGAGGGTGGCAGGCATTTTAAAGGCAAGTGCTTTGTGTTTGATGATCGCCTTGTGGTGCCCGTAAACAAGGAAAACCTTGAACCGATTGCTCGATGTGAAATTACCGGAAAACCTGCCGACAGTTACATCAATTGTGCAAATATGGAGTGCAACAAGCTGTTCGTCTGCTCTGAAAAGGGCGCTGAAATTATGGAAGGCTGCTGCAGTGAAGAGTGCAAGCAAAGCGAATACCGCCGCCCGTTCGACCCCGAAAATGCTTTCAGGCCATTCAGAAAATGGTACAATTATTTTGACGAGGATTTTAAAGAGCGGGAATTGCATGGAAGGGGATAAACCTAAATTGGTAAAGACTTCCGAAGTCTTCCTGGTTTTAATAAAACATTGGCTAAATTAATTTGTCAAAGCTTTTGGCAGTATTGATGAAGACTTCGGAAGTCTGAAATGCTCAACAATAGCCCCTTTTTGTGCTGCTGACAAAATAATTGTCCGTTGCTGAACTAATTTGTACTTAGCGTCCAGTTATCAGGAGTTCCCACCGAGCCGATCATATTACCCAAATGTGGAACAATAAAATTGGAAAGGTAAACAGCATACTGCCCCAACCATTCGTCAGACCGCGTGGAGCGGTCAGACGAGGATGGCTGCAATTCGCCAGACCGACTCAAGCGGTCAGATGAGGGCCGCACCAACTCGTCAAGCTGAAAGTGAAAGCACTTCTACCACACTGTGTTTGTTCTTTGCATCTTTAACAATTTTTTCCACTTTTCCCGATACATCATCATCTATCCATTCCATGCCGCATTGAGAACAAATTGTAGCCGATACATTTCTGATCACAACTACACCGCTGCCAAAATCCACTGTGAATGTAGTTTTACCTTTTTCCAATGTACCGGAACAGAGGGGGCATTTCGGTGGTTTTTTTTGATTTTTCATTTTTTTCTTGTTTTAAAATCCGATTCAAAATGGCTGCTATCCGGATGGTAGGCTGTTATCACAAAACAGCGTTCATAATCCTGATCCAAGGCTGCAACAACATGCAATGGTTTATGATCAGAATATCCGAGAAATAATCCACTCGGTAAAGGGTTGTCATCTTTATAAAATTCTATTAGCTCACCAGAAGTTAAAACGGCGATAACATCATTGCGATATATATTACGCTCCAACATTCGCTGCAGTGCATGTTTTTGCCAAACGATACTTCTTTTTTTGACAACTTTATGTATTTGTTCTTCAAACATATGTTTTGAGTCACCTTCATGAATGTAATCAATTGTCAAAATAGATTCATTCTTAAACGCAATTCAGAATGACCACCAATATCCTGGATGTTCCCTAAACATACAAATCATCTTCCACGCCCTCCTGAGCCACTCATTTTGCCCAATTGCGTTACAACAACATTGAAAAGGTGAAACAGCAGGCTGGCCTGCCTGCGCTGAAGCTTCGGAAGGCAGGGGTGGCCCGAAAGGGCTGGAAACTCATCTGTTACCGGTAGCACAGGCTGCTTGCGCCAGTATCAAGAAATAAAAAAACCCTCAAACCGGAACCGGCCTGAGGGCTGTAAATGCAAGTAGTGAAGAGCCTTGTCTTCGTTATTTGCGGTTTGTTAATCCATCAGCTTATTGTAGTCGTCCAGGGTTGTCCGGACGGCTTTTTCTGATGCTCTTAAGAGTTCTTTTTCTTCGTCATTCAAATCAATTTCCACAATCTCTTTGATGCCGCCTTTGCCCAGTTTAACGGGCACGCCGATAAAGAGGTCGTTAATTCCGAACTCTCCATCACAATAGGCTGCACATGGGAAAATACGATTCTGATCGAGCATTATTGCCTCAACCATTTGAGCTGTTGCTACACCGGGTGCATACCAGGCAGAAGTTCCCATCAGGCCAACCAGTTCGCCGCCGCCTGATTTAGTACGCTCTACGATTTCATTAAGCCGCTCATCATCAATAAATTGCGTTACGGGAATACCCGAAACGGTGGTGTATCTTGGCAGGGGTACCATCGTATCACCGTGGCCTCCCATCAGCATAGCCTGGATATCTTTTGGTGATACGTTCAGCTCCTCAGCCAGAAATGCTCGGTAGCGGGCAGTATCAAGAATACCGGCCATTCCCATCACTTTTTTCGGGTCGAGTTTGCTGGCGGCATACGCAACATAGGTCATCACATCAAGCGGGTTTGATACCACAATGATGATGGTGTCTGGCGACTTTTCAATCAGTTTTTCAGTTACTTCTTTCACAATATTGCCGTTGATAGACAGGAGGTCGTCACGGCTCATTCCCGGTTTTCTGGGTACTCCGGCTGTAATTACACATACATCCGAATTTGCAGTGTCTTCATAATCCACGGTTCCGGTCAGTTTTGTGTCAAAGCTTAACACCGGGGCGGTTTGCCACTGGTCGAGTGCTCTTCCTTTTGAAGGATAAAATGTTTTGTCACCCTCTTTTCTTTCAATATCTACGAGTATTACTTCTTTGGCAAAGTCTCTTTCGGCAAGTGCTAATGCTGTGGTCGAACCTACATTTCCACCTGCTCCTACAACAGTTACTTTCATGATCTTATTAGTTTTTGATTTGTGTTTTTGTTGTTAGCCCGGGTAATTGACAGGTTATTTTTTTGAATATTTTATCTGTTTGAATCAGATTTTTTTGATCAACTCCCGTTGCTGTCAGTTATTTCTAACTTGATTCTGAATCTCCATGCATTAGCTGCAAGGAGATTCTGAGTCAAGCATACCCGCAAAGAATGTTTGTTCTTGGGATTCAGGATTAAATTTTTCTCTTATCAAGCCCCCACATCAATTTATTTCTCAGTGTTTCAAAATAGTTCTGATCCGGTAACTGAATCAGGTTTACCGAGAACTCACTCTGTATAATTTCTACATCCAGTTCGCTGTTGTGGGGTAAAATTATACCATCGTATGAAAATAAGATTTTTTCAGTTGTTTCGCTTCCTTTTACGGTTAAAATTTTATCTGATGTTAACACCAGGGGGCGTGTTGTTAGTGTGTGTGGGTTGATGGGGGTGACAACCATTACGGATGTGTGAGGCTGAACGATGGGGCCACCGGCAGAAAGATTGTAAGCCGTTGACCCCGTGGGTGAAGAAACGATAAGCCCGTCTGCCCAGTAGTGGTTAATCAACTGTCCGTCGTAGTGTACTTCGAGGGTAATCATCGACGAAGAATCTTTTTTTGAGAACAGAAATTCATTCAAAGCGTAGTAACTCCGGCCTTCACTGGTTTTGGCTTTGAGCATGAAGCGCTTGTCGATGGAAAATTCATTGTTTGAAATCAGCCCGAGCGCCTCTTCAATTCTCTCCTGCTGGATGTTGGCCATAAAGCCAAGTTTTCCGGTGTTAATTCCCAAAATGGGATTTCCTCTTTCTTTAACCAGGTGCGCGGTATGAAGCATGGTTCCGTCGCCGCCAATCGCAATAATCACATCCGATTTCTGAATGGCTTCTGTCTCTTCTTCAAGTATCGTCAAATAACTGCCGATCCAATGAGGCTTTATATACTGTTCGAGCCGGCGGGAGGCAAAAAGATTTTTTTTGTGATGTAAACACCAGTCAACTACACGAGAAAGTGAGTTTTGAACGGAATATTTCTCCGGATTGGCAATAACACAAAAGTTCATCAGGGAGTTATTTCAATATCAAGTACCCGGATATTTTCTATTTGAAGATGCCAGGGCACAGTTGTCGTTTCAACACCTTCGATGTTTTGATTATTCAAGCTCAGAATTTTTGAGTCAAGACGCAACCAATAACCGTCTGGCAGCTCTTTAAGCCGCTCGTGGATGGAATCACTGAATTGGGTAAAGATGGAAGTTCTCCTTGTAGGAACCCTGATATCGAAAAATACAAGGGAAGATTCTGGAAGAAATACCAGGTTGTGCAGCTCGGTTAGCAATGCCCGGGCAATATAATTATCAGTATAGGCCACGAAGTATTCTTCCTTTGGTTCGGCCTCTTCAGTCAGCTCAAAATCTTCGTTCCTGAGAGTTAAATCTCCTCTCAGTGTAATATCTTCGTTGGTTAGCAGTGCAAGCCGGTTTTTCAGCCAGTCCTGGTTAACAATAGAGCGTGTATTCAGGTAAAATGTAGTGATTCGTTCAGCATTGTGATTCACAAGATCATAAGTATCCTGATAGGCTTGCTGGAGGCCATAATCGCTGTCTGTAACCTGCATCAATATTTCCGGCCCCAGTTCAGGAATCCAGTCAATATCTCCATCTGCAAAGCGCTGAAATAGTTCGGATTCGGAAGCAAAATAGGTCAGATTGATCCGGTTTGGCTGCGGCCTTTCATCTGCATCAAGGTTTTCTTTTCGAATTAACACAACGTTCCGGTCGTTTTCCAGCCGGTTAAATGTGTACAGTCCGGTGCCAATCGGATTGGTAATCAAGCCTTCATCATCATCCCGCAAAACTTCCCGCGGATATATGAACAGATAAGGTGAAGCCAGTTTGTGGAGAAATTCGGGATCTTCTTCATTCAGTACAATTCGGATGGTTTCAGAGTCAACTACCTGGATACCGTTCACTCCGTCAAGTACACGGTTACGCTCATCGTAAACATTTCGCTGCTCCTGGTAATAATTTTCGTAACCAGTAACATTCATCAGCAGTTCGGATGCCATCGGAGGCACTCCTGCCCCTGCTGTTCGTTCAAAAGCCCATTTTATATCACTGGCGTGAATACGGCGCCCAAGGCCGGCAGTAAAAACCCGGCTGTCGTGATAAAAATTATCTCTGTTGATGGTGATGATATATTCGATGCCATCATCAGAAACTGTTACATCACTGGCAAGATTGGGAACCGGTTCGCCTTCTTCATTCAGCTTAAACAGTCCGTCATAGATAAGTGACAGCGTACGTTTGGTGCTGAGATTGCGGGCAAAAAGAGGGTCAAAATTTCTGACCGGATCAATCAGGCCAATGGTCAGTTCGAAATATTGCTCATCATCTTCCTCGGTTTCTTCAATATCAGTTCGGGCAACCTGCTCTACAACAACAATGTCGTTCGAGGTGCCGCAGGAGTGAAGTAAAATGGCGAACGGGATTAAAAAAAAGAGAAGTGTTCTGTTTGATAATTTCATCTATTTATTGCCTTTAAGTCCTTTTATGCCTTTAACAGCTTTCTTGCTCAATAAGTTTGTTTCGTAGCTTTGAATGCGTCTGTTTCGCTGCTGATGTTCTTTTAATGCAAGGTCAATCAGTTCCGGAATCAATTCATCGAAATCAATTCCGGACTCTTTCCACAGATAAAACGAAAAAGAGCCGGGAATGGTGTTTATTTCGTTAAAGTAGAACTGGCGGGTGTCTGAATTTACCAGAAAATCGAGGCGGACGAGGCCGCTGCACGAGAGCAATCGGAATATTTTTTTTGATGTTTCCTGGATAGATGATGCCAGCTCATCAGGTATATCAGCAGGAATTTCACGGTCGGCGGCTGCCATTCCTTTCATGCTTTCATCACTCATGTACTTATCCTTAAATGAGAGAATCTCTTCTTTTCCCAGTGGGCGTTCGCACACACTGGCACGCAGATTTTCTGCACTGCCAAGCACCGAACAGTTAATTTCCATGAGTGGTGAAATCACTTTTTCCACAAGAATATGCCGGTCGTAACGAAAAGCAGTTTCCACGGCTTGAATAAGTTCATCCCTGTTTTTGACAATTTCTACCCCGATACTGCTGCCCAGGTGAACGGGTTTTACAATTACCGGGTAATCCAGCTTTTCAATTTTGGCCGTGATGACTGGTTCGTCGTCAACCCACTCCTGTTCCAGGAAATCAACGGAATCAACAACCGGGATATCGTGGCCGCGGCAGATCGATTTGGCAGCTACTTTGTCCATGCCGATTGCAGACCCCAAAACGCCGCTTCCGGTGCAGGGCAGGTTGTACATCTCGCACACTCCCTGGAATGCGCCGTTTTCGCCGCCTGACCCGTGAAATGCACAAAGCACAGCAAAAACCGGTGTTTCTGACTGTCTTGATAAGATTCCTTTTTTGTCTTCCTGTAAGACCGTTGCGCCATATTTGTTTTGGGCAAATCTGCATGGGAGAGATTGTTGTTCCAGTTTTTTCAGGTCCTCAAAATTTTTCAGATCCAGAAGTGCTTCGCCGGTCACCCATCGGCCGTTTTTTGTGATGTAAAGCGGTTTGATTTGATAATCTGAACCTGAATTGAGCGCTGCAATTGCCTGATGAGCCGTCAGAACAGAAACTTCGTGTTCGGGCGAGGCGCCGCCAAATGCTACTAAAAGAGTTTTGTTTTGCATGCAGTTAATTAGTTTAAATCAGACAGATATAATACAAAGATAGCCATTTACTTGACAGGATGGATGTTGAAATCTGAAATGTATTGTTTTATACCGTTGTAATTGTTCACTTAAAAATCCACATCTTCAAACATCTTGTATTGCGTCTCCTTCATTCCAAGTGCAGCATATGTTTTCTGGGCAGCGATATTTGCTTTTTCCACGTAAAGACGGAATCCGCAAACATCCGGATTTTCGCCTGCCATATTCTTGATGTTTTTATACATTGCCCGGTAAACCCCGTTTCTGCGGTATTCAGGAATCACATAAACGCTTTGAATCCACCAGATCACTCCATTGCGCCAGTCGCTCCATTCAAAGGTTATCATCAGTGAACCCATCACCTTTCCATCTGCCTCTGCAACGATGTAAAATCCATATTCCGGTTTTTTAAATAATCCGAGAACTCCGGGCTCAATTTCATCATGTTTCAATGTCTTTCCCTCTGTTTCCATCGCCATGGCAATGTTAAATTGGATTATGGAATCAGCGTCGGATTCGGATGCTTTTCGAATTGTGAGGTTGTGGGGCATATCAGCTCCTGAAAGTGTTCATGTTATTTAAGAATCTTTCTTATCAATACTGAGAGTGGAATTTTTCGTTTTGGATATGCACTATCAAGGACTTTTCAATTGATAATAATCAATCATTTTTAAATTCAATTCTCTGATTTTTTCAAATTCTATTTCTCCCAATTTTCCAATTACCATTTTCTGGTCCAGAGTTGCAAGTTTATCGATGCGTATTAAGGATTCCTTTTTAAGGCCATTTTTTTCCGCAGGTAATAAACGGATGGAAACTTGTGATTCGTAAAATAACTTAGTAGTGATGAATGCCAAAACTACATCCTGCCCGGTGGATGATAGCACACAAGCGGGCCTTCGTTTTAGGCTGCTTAAATCTGTAAACGGAAACGGAACAATGACAAGATCGCCCTTTTTCATTTATACACTTCTTTTAAATCACTTTCACTGTAAAGCTCCTCTTCATCTTCAAGAAATTGAAAAGATTTTGACGTAGATGCTAACCTGGCAATCTGTTCATTAAGTTCACTGTTTTCTGCTCGTTGCAACAAAAACTCAACATAATCAGAAACTTCCTGAAGTTTACTGTCCGGTAGTTTTTTTATGCTTTTTACGGTTTGATCGATTAATACTTTTCGAGTCATAGTCATTTTCGTTGATTGTAACCATACAATATGTGTTAACGGTTAAAAATCAAAATCATTGAAATAATAAAGTTACACATAACATTCACAACCTTCTTTTCATGAATTTGCTCCATGCACTTTCATCATCACTATATCGACCTGATTTTGGCTGTCTGATGCCGGTAGAGTACAAAAAATGAGACTCTGATAATTTCTTCAGAACCAAATTATTGAACCGCATTATACTTCCTCAAAATCTCCATCACATCATCAACGGGCAGGCTTTCCATCACGCGTCCGTCCGTGCCTTCCATGGTTTCGGCCATAAACAGGGAGTTGAGAATGGCTTCCTCGGTTGCTTCAACTGCGGCGAGAAACAGGGGAGTCATCTCAGCATTCCTGAGCTCAAGGTTTGATTGTTTTGGTGAATCATCATCAAGGCTGATTCTCAAATCGGGGTGTGTGGAAAATGCAATCACATAATCGCCGCTGCCGTTAGAGGCAAAACCGCCCACTTTGGCGATGCCGAGAAATGCGCGTTTGGCCAGCCTCTCAAGGTTTCGGGAGGTTATTGGCGCATCGGTTGTCACCACTATCATGATGGAACCGTCCACGTCAAAATCGTAACCGTCTTCTTCAGTCAGACCTTTTGCCAGTACACCCGTCTGATCGCTTGGAGCGGTCTGACGGGTAGCCAAATAGTGATTTCCCAGTTCCTCACCTACCGGCGCACCGTTAATCGTCAAAACTCCGCCGAAATTGGACTGAACCAGCACACCCACGGTATATCCGCCCAGATTTTCTGGTATCACCCGCGAAGCCGTTCCGATTCCGCCCTTAAATCCCAAAGTGGTGGTTCCGGTGCCTGCCCCAACATTACCCTCCTCAACCGGCCCGGACACGGCCGCTGAAATGGCATCATAAACATCTTCGGTGGAGATGACTCGCGCCCGGATATCATTCAACCAGCCGTCGTTGGTTTCTCCCACAACGGGATTGACTGACCGCACATTTTCGTTGCCGGGCTGATTCAGTACATAATCGGCTACACCATGAGCTGCATTAAAAATGCTGAGCGTATTAGTAAGGGCGAGGGGAGTTTCCAGCTCACCCAGTTCCTGAACCTGGGTAAAGCCCAGTGCTTTTCCGAAACCGTTGCCCACATAAACGGCAGCCGGAACCCGTTCGCGAAACATATTGCCGCTGTGTGGGAGAATGGCTGTGACTCCTGTCCGGATATTTGTGCCCTCAATCCGGGTTTTGTGTCCCACCTTTACGCCCTCAACATCGGTGATGGCATTCCATTGGCCAGTCGGTAAAATTCCAGTGTGGATACCGAGATCCCGTGTTCGCTGCTGGTTTTGTGCACTTGTAGTTTCCATAATAGTAGCAGATAAAATCAGAAGTGAAAATATGAGTATCAAACTGTATTTCATGGTGTTTGGGTTGATTTGAAATTAGAAAATGCAATGGCGCAAACAGCCTGTACTTATGGAATAGCGCAAACTTCCCGTTTGTGCTTCCAAATTATTTGCTCTTATGCAGGTCTTTGGAATTTAAGTCTTAATTTGGGGATTCGTCAGACGAACTACTAATGCCAAGGCGCACCCTTTAATCGGGAAAATTGATTGGATGAGGATTTATGCCTCATCTATTCGTCAGACGAACCAGAAATATCGCAAACAGCCTGTACTGAGCCTGTCGAAGTATCTCGTTTGTGTCATTGCAGGTCTTTGGAAGTTATGTCTTAATTTGGGGATTCGTCAGACGAACTTCCATTGCCAAGTCGCATCCTTTCATCGAGAAAATTTATAGGATGATGAATAGCACAAACGGGACGTTTGCGCTATATCGATTTTTGCTCTATTTATTCGTCAGACAAAGCCTGTGCAATTACTGATCAAATTGTCCCGTGTTGTAATTCTCACCGCGGCAGCACTCATCCACATTTATTCCGCAGTTTGAACACTGTCCGTGGCCGTGAACCCAAACCAGTGGTGCGGGCTGGCCGCAATATAGACAGCGTCGTGCATCGGTAGAAGATGTAAGGTTTGATTTGTGGTTAATCGCTTTCTGTGAGTTCACGGTAGGCAACATCCAGGTTTCGGGGTAGTGAAAGAAAATCGCTTGGGCTTATGAAATCCGTAAAATTATCAAATTGTTCTGTTTGAATGATTTCTTCCCGGCTGCGGCCGGCCTGAATTCCGCGTTGTGTGTATTCAAGAACTTCAGCCAGGAAATCGCGTTTTATCAGCAGGTCATCCCGGTTTCCGGTTACACCAAATTCCGGGTTTCCGTGGCCGTAAATAAACAGTGTTTCGGAATCGGCCATGGAATGAACCGTTTCAAGCAGTTCGAGCCAGCCGGTAATCAAGGCGCCGCCGTCTCTGTCGATAAACGGGTAGAGCCGGTTAAAAAGCAGGTCGCCCATGTGTGCGATGTTGGCCTGTTCAAACCAGATGACCGAATCACCATTTGTGTGTGCCGGGCCATAATATTCTGCCGTGATTTTTTCATTTCCGACAGCCAACTCATACATTCTGTCAAATGTGGTTTGAGCATAAGCCTGGGCGTCTTCCGTTTCGGATGCCACGGCAGACCGCCTCTGCAAACCCGGTACATTATCATGGGCAATGATGTGATAATTTGCCTGCTTAAAAACCTGGTTTCCCCCGGTATGATCGCCGTGATGATGTGTGTTGAAGAGCACTTTTTCAGGGCCTCCTCCGAATTGGCCAATTCCATTCAGAAATTCCCTGGCCGGATCGGGAAACTGGGAGTCAATCACAACAATGGCGTCATCCGTTGTAAGCCAGCCGATGGTGCCGCCCTGCATGGAAAACATTCCTACACTGTTCCGGAGCGGAGTGAAGCGTGATTCAAATTTATTGAGAAGGCCGGGCAAGGTGTGAAAACCAGCCGGAAGCAAGGCAAGAAATTTTAAAAAATCACGGCGTTTCATGGCTTTATGGTTTATTCAAGTTGAAAATCGTCACGGATCAATAGCAGTATGGCGCCGTGAGGGACAATGAGAAATTTTTCGTTTTCAAATTCAATTTCGTGAGCACGGGCTTTAAGGAAAATGGCCAGGTCGCCTTCTTTGGCCTGCATGCCGATGTATTTCGCTTCAGATGTTTCTCCTTTCCAGGGTTCATCAATTTCCTGGGAAGGAATGGGATAACCGGGCCCGGTTTTAATCACATAGCCGCTGTGTATCTCTTCTTTTTCTTTAACGGTTGCCGGCAGTACAAGCCCGCTTTTGGTTTGCGTTTCCATATCCCGTGGTTTAATTAGGACACGGTCGCCGATGATGATAAATTTTTCTACAGAGTTTAAATATTCCTGTATCATGTAAAGGGTTTAGCAATTTATTATTTACAACAATGATTAAACATACATGATCTGCTTATAAAATAACAGATACGGAGTTTTAAAATCATTCAGTATTGTCGTTTGAATTATGCAAAAGTTGATTGTATCATCCCAGCAGTCCATAAATTAAACCTCTCTTTTATGAAAAACGTTTTCACTTCTTTTCTTGGATTTTTTGTTTTACTGATGTTATCCGAAACTCTTCATGCACAAATTGACCGCCCCACAGGCGAGCCGTTTCAAACCCGTTCTGAAGTGATTGGCCAGCACGGAATGGTGGCAACCAGCCATCCGCTGGCTACACAGATCGGACTCGATGTTTTAAAACAGGGCGGCAATGCCATTGATGCGGCAATAGCTGCCAATGCGGCAATCGGGCTAATGGAACCTACCGGCAACGGAATCGGCGGCGACCTGTTTGCCATTCTCTGGCATGAAGAGAGCGGGGAGATTTACGCGCTCAACGCCAGCGGACGCTCACCTATTGGGCTATCTTATGAACAGCTTTTACAAGAACTTGAAGAGAAAAATGTTTCAAGAATTCCGCCATCCAGCTTGCTGTCCGTATCGGTTCCCGGTGCTGTAGACGGCTGGATTGAACTGCATGAACGCTTTGGGTCTGCTCCGATGAATGAGATTCTTGAACAGCCGATTTTCTATGCTGAAAACGGGTTTCCCGTAACCGAAGCCATTGCAAGCGGCTGGCAGCGAAGTGTACCGATATTGATAAACCGCGTTGGCGCTTTTGAAGAAACGTTCACCATTGACGGCAGGGCGCCGGAAAAAGGAGAAATTTTCAGAAACCCCGATCTTGGCAATACCTTCCGGCTGATTGCAGAGCACGGGCGGGCCGGTTTTTATGAAGGAGAGTTGGCTGAAAAAGTGGATGCTTTTATGAGAGAACACGGCGGATATTTACGGTACGAGGATTTCTCATCTCACCAATCGGAATGGGTAGAGCCGGTTACAACCAATTATCGCGGTTATGATATTTACCAGATTGGCGGCAATAACCAGGGGACGGCCGTGCTTCAAATGCTCAATATTCTGGAAGGGTATGACCTTGCTTCCAAAGGGTTTGCCAGTGTGGAAACACTTCACCTGTTTGCCGAAGCCAAAAAATTGGCCTACGAAGACCGGGCAAAACATTATGCCGATTCTGATTTTTATGAACTTCCACTGGAGACACTTCTTTCCAAAGAATATGCCGCCGAGCGCCGTGAGCTGATAACCGACAGGGCGGCAAGGCGGGTAACAACAGGCGTGAGTGCACTGGATGAGGGCGGCACCATTTATCTCACCACCGCCGATAAACACGGCAACATGGTCTCGCTGATCCAGAGCAACTTCCGGGGAATGGGCACCGGATTTGTGGTTCCGGGCACAGGATTCAGTTTTCAAAACAGGGGAGAACTCTTTTCACTGGATCCAGATCATCCCAATGTGTATGAGCCCGGAAAGCGTCCGTTTCACACCATTATTCCGGGTTTTGCGATGAAAGACGGAAAGCCCTGGTTCAGTTTCGGCAACATGGGCGGCGGTTATCAGCCCATTGGACACCTTAGCATTTTGACGAATGTTATTGATTTTGGAATGAACATTCAGGCCGCAGGAGATGCACTTCGGTGGGATCATTCCGGTTCAACCGAACCGACCGATGATCTTCCGGAATTGCTGGAAGATGGCGGCATACTCCACCTGGAATCATCCATCGATTACGAAGTTGTTCGCGGGTTGAGGGCTCGTGGACATCGGGTTCAGATTGGAGACAGCTTTTTTGGCCGATATCAGGGTATATTGAGAGATCATGAGAAGGGAGTGTACTTTGGTGCCTCCGAATCGAGAGTAGACGGGCAGGCTGCGGGGTATTGATATCAAATATAGCGACCTGGCAGAGTCCGCAAGGACCTGCAAGATTCGCGGGTAAACGAGATGATGCATGAAATAAATTTCAAATAATTGTGGATTAACTGGTTGAACCTCAACTTTGGCGGATCGTCTCCGCCGGTTTTCGGAGGTACTACTAAAGAAACAAGAAGCAAGTTTTTCTGCGCTGAATTTTCGGAAGGCATGTCTGTATGCGCTAAGGCTTCGCAATGGCGCTTTGCATATTTCAATGTGGCCATGATCCCATAATCCAACTACCGGATGATTAATAGAAAATGATATTCATGCACATTGTGATTTTTTGTACTTTGAAAAATTAACACTTCAGAAATGACAGGAAATTGCATTTTAAATAGTAAAAATCATGATGAAATATTTTCTATTCGTTCTTTCGGTATATCTAATATCCGCCATATCAACTACAGAAGCCATCGCTCAGCAATTTGTAGAAGGTTATGTGTATGAAGACCTAAGCCAAACCGGCCAGCGTGATGAAGGTGATCCCGGTATTTCCGGGGTGATGGTGTCGAACCAACAGGATGTGGCCCTTACAGATGACAGCGGGTTTTACCGGCTGCCGATAGAAGAGGAAATGATTATTTTTGTAACAAAACCGGCTGAGTATCAATTTCCGCTTAATGAACTGAATATTCCGCAATTTTACTATATCCATCAGCCTCAGGGTTCTCCTGAGCTTAGATTTCCCGGTGTTGAACCCACCGGCCCGCTTCCTGAATCGGTAGATTTTGGCTTAATTCCATCGGAAAAAAGGGAGAGTTTTACTGCAATCGTTTTCGGCGACCCGCAGCCCGCCAACCACAGAGAGCTTGATTTTTACCGTGACGGTGTGGTATCCGAACTTGCCGGATTAGAAGCCGACCTGGTTGTTCCGCTCGGTGATATTATGTTTGATAACCTGAGTCTTTTTGGCCGATATAACAAAATCATGTCTGCCCTGGATACACCGGTTTTTAACGTTATCGGTAACCACGATATTAATTTTGATGCAGACGGTAACCGCTATGCACGTGAAACTTTTAAGCGGCACTACGGCCCGTCTTATTATTCGTTTGAGGAAGGGGATGTACACTTTATTATCATCGACAATGTGGATTACCTGGGTTACAACGAAGAGGGCAATCCACAATATGTGGGGAACATTCGGCAAACCCAACTCGGATGGATCGCTAATAACCTGGAACATGTATCCGAAGATAAATTGATTGTATTAATGGCCCACATTCCACTCTATGCACCAGGCCGGGATGACAGGGCCTCACTCATGACCAACGACCGTGAGCAACTTTTTGAACTACTCGAGCCGTTTGACAGGGTTCTCTTTCTCGGTGGCCATGTACACACCATATTTCACAGTTTTTTGGGAGAAGAGTTTGGCAGAAAAAATCCCAGCCCCATTCATCATCATCTGACGGCTGCTGCTTCCGGTTCGTGGTGGAAAGGGCCGCTCAACAAAAATGGTATTCCGGTAACAACCCAGCGGGACGGGACACCCAACGGGTATCATATTTACAGGTTTGAAGGAAATGGTTATACCGAGAAGTTCAAACCGGCCGGCCTGCCGGCAGAATACCAGGTACGGATTGAAACTCCCCGGCCACATTTTTCTAAGGATGAAATAAATGAACAGGAAATAAGAGTCAATGTTTTTAATGGCAGTGAACGATCCGTGGTAAAATTTCGAATCAATAATGGAAATTGGCAAGAAATGGAGCGGCTTGACCTGGCCTTTTCGACTTTTTTCAGTGATATGAGAGAGCAGTATGAGGATAAATTTCTCGAATGGATTCAGCCTATCAAATCCACTCACATATGGCGGGCAGAATTTCCTTCTCAAAAAGAAGCGGGAATCCACAAACTCGAAGTTCGCACACGTGATATGTTCGGGCAGGAGTTCACTCAAACCAAAGTACTGGAGATCTCGAATTAAACCCCATGGCCTCTGTGTGTAAGCTCCCAGTTGTGTTTTGGAGCAATTCAATCAGCCAGATACTCCCCCAAATAGTGGGCCTGCAGGGTAATAAAAAATCTTTAAAACGCTTAATCCCGATGGACAGCCACTGCCTGTCCATCTTCAAAAACTGTCTCTTCAAGGATATTTCCGGCGCCATCCCATTTTGTATGAGTACCGTGAGGCTTGCCGGCTTTATACATTTTTTCTTCGATCAG
>SL_3KL_010_SEDDRAFT_10000414_pt1 | contig 34715 bp, 37 predicted proteins | sample SodLakKL_010_SED_2_FD_10381 | JGI IMG/M metagenome (IMG submission 10381) | reverse complement strand
AAACCGAAATACGTTTGCTCGAAAAGTTTTATATTTCGGATAATATTTATTTTTAACCAGTTTTTCTTTGGCAAAGCGCCAAAAACGTTCAACTAGGTTTAAGTTCGGTGAGTATGGCGGCAGGAATTCTAACTTGATCTTAGGATTTTCTTTGAGCCAGTTTCTTACAATTTCAGCTTTAAAATATTTGGCATTATCCAAAATCAATATGATCTTGGGTGTCTTACCATAAGCTTTTTTAAGGATTGTCAATTTCTAAACCTTCGGCGAAAATTAGAACCGCAATAAAACGTTTTTTCAGCCGTAGGTCATCTTGATTGTCTCTAAAATTTTTTAATTCTATGATTTCCTTTTCGCTGAATTTATAAGTTGATACATCCATGAGTTCCTACCTTATTTATTTATAGTTTGGATAATGGATGTACCACGAAAAGAATTTTCTGTCCATAATTTTTAAACGACTGTTATTATTGTATATCCAATATTTAAAGCAATAAGCATGCCAGAAAAGCCAAAGTTGAAAGACTATAAAGGTTTTGTTTCCAGGATCGCCATGGCTGCATTGAAAAGATCCTTGGAAAGATAAAGGGGAATGGCTCTGCTACCGGCAATGCGTTATAAAAAACTTTTAGCCATGATCCATGAAATGCCTTTCATTATTGATTAATAGACATTTTAACCTTTTTATTATATCAATATTGACATATTAAAAGAAGTTGGGTATAAACTCATCTTTATGTCAGACTTGACATAATATCAACTATGTAAAGGAAAAAGATTTATATTCATTATGAAATGGAGGATTGTACATGGCCGAAAACATGTTTTGGCTTAACGGCAACCAGGTGACATTCAACCCTGGCGAGACCATCCTGGAAGCTGCCGAAGCCTTTGGGGTTTTGATACCGACACTTTGCCATTTAAAAGGAGCAACCCCGACCGGGGCTTGCCGTGTCTGTATTGTTGAAGTTGAAGGGACAAGAAACCTTCCCCCGGCTTGCTCGACACCTGTCACACCAGGGATAAAGGTGCTAACCGAATCTTCCAAGGTTGTCGAAGCCCGTAGAACCATACTGGAATTGATGCTTTCTTCCGGCAATCATAATTGCGCAGCAGTTTCACCAAAAAATTGGACTGATTTTCAATGCAGGGTTCATGAAGAAGATAATACATCCGACCTGTGTCCGGTGTGGGGAGACTGCAAGCTGCAGGACCTGGCATATCAATACCAGGTAAAATCGGACCGTTTTGTGCCCAATAAAAGCAAATACCCTGTTGAAACGGTTTCTCCCATGATTGTTCGTGACTTTTCAAGGTGCATTCTTTGCGGAAGATGTGTCCAGGCCTGCAACGAGATTCAGGTCAACCGTGCAATCAGTTTCGGATACCGGGGCGCAGACAGCAAAGTTGTAGCTGGAGGAGATCGTCCTTTGGTGTCATCCGATTGTGTCTTTTGTGGGGAATGTGTTCAGGCATGCCCGGTGGGTGCGTTGGTTGATAAGAAAGCCCGCTATTCCTGGCGTCCCTGGAAAACCACCAGGGTAAGGACCACATGCCCTTATTGCGGGGTGGGTTGTCAGCAGCTTCTCCATGTTCAGGACGGCAAAATCGTCAAGGTGACGGGAGTGGAAGATGCGGAGCCGAACAAAGGGCGTTTGTGTGTGAAAGGCCGGTTCGGTTATGATTTTATCTATTCCGAAGAGCGGCTGAAAACCCCTCTGATCAGGGAAAACGGTTCTTTACGGGAAGCTTCCTGGGACGAAGCCCTGGACCTGGTGGCAGATAAGATCAAGGAGGTTATCAAAACATCCGGACCTGACTCGATTGCCGGAGTCAGCTGTGCCAGGAGCATCAACGAAGATTCTTATCAGATGCAAAAACTGTTTCGCGCGGCGATCGGTACCAACAATATTGATTGCTGCGCGCGTACATGACATGCTCCTACCGTCGCCGGGCTGGCGGCAGTGTTTGGTTCGGGCGCAATGACAAATTCATTTAACGAATTTGTCCGCGCCAAGATGTTTATGGTAATAGGTTCCAACATGGTAGACGCTCACCCTGTGGCAGCGACCTATGTGAAAAACGCAGTCCAGAAAGGGGCTCAACTCATTGTGGTGGACCCAAGACGTCATCCTCTGGTGGACTTTGCCGATATTCACGTTCCAATCCAGGTGGGATCGGATATCGCATTTTTAAATGGCCTGATGCATGAGATGATCCAGGAAAACCTATATGACAAAACGTTTGTTCAAACCTGTACCGTCGGGTTTGATGAACTGAAAAGAAAAGTTAAGGAATATCCGCCCGAAAGAGCCGCGGAAATCTGTGGCGTCGATGCAGACCTGATCAGGGATGTGGCACATCGTATAGCGTCAGTTAAACCCATGATGTTGTGTTACACCCTGGGTATTACGGAACATACTTGCGGAACAAACAACGTACTTTCCATTGCAAACCTTCAAATGATGTTGGGCAATATGGGCATGGAATGCGGTGGAGTCAATCCGCTCCGGGGCCAAAACAATGTTCAAGGCGCCTGCGATATGGGAGCACTTCCCAATGTATTTCCAGGGTACCAACCGGTGATCAAGCCGGAAGCCAGAGAAAAATTTGAAAAATTCTGGGGGGTTGAAAAGCTTCCGGATAAAAACGGGTTAATGATACCCCAGATGATGGAAGGTCTGACCGATGGTAAAATCCGGATTTTTTATGTTTTTGGAGAAAATCTGGCCAATACGGAACCGGATATGCACAAGGTGGAGCATGAGCTTTCCTCGGCTGAATTCCTGATCTGCCAGGATATATTTCTTAATGAAACCACAAAATTTGCTCATGTGGTTTTTCCTGCAGCAGCATGGAGTGAAAACGAGGGAACATTTACCAACAGTGAACGAAGGGTCAATCTGGTCCGGACTGCTAGTGAACCTCCGGGGATTGCAAAACCCAATTGGTGGATTTTCAAGCAAATCGCCAAACGTCTTGGACATGAATGGGCTTCCAATAGTGCAAAGGAAATTTGGGACAATGAAATTTCGGTGGTGGCACCAAGCCTTTGCGGTGTCAAATACGACAGAATACAAGGAGATGGTCTTCAGTGGCCATGTCCCAACGAAGATCATCCAGGCACATGTTTTCTTCACCAGGAAGGTCAATTTACCTGCGGACTGGGCATTTTTACCCCGGTGGACTGGACCCCGCCTGCTGAAGTTCCCTGTGAAGAATATCCGTTTGTCTTGAGCACGGGACGGCGTTTGTATCATTATCACACCCGCACCCAGACAGGCCGTTGTGAAGGTCTGAACGATCTGCTGGGAGAAGAAACAGCGGATATTTCTATTGAAGACGCAGAAAATATGAAAATCAGCCACGGGGAAATGATCAAGGTAAAGTCAAGGCGCGGCGAAGTGTTGGTAAAGGCAAATGTTACGCCTGAGGTGCCCAAAGGGTTGGTTTGGATGGCTTTTCATTTTCGGGAAAACAATGCCAACTGGCTCACAAATGCCGTGTTTGATTCTGTAACCATGACAGCCGAGTACAAGGCCTGTTCCGTGAGGATCGAAAAGCAGGCTTAGATTCCTGGCAGTCTTAAGTGCTCAAACCTTGATATTCATGTATGGACACATTTTAAAATCAAAGCACCGATATGGGTGTAATTTTGTCTCTACCTGGACATTTTTCAGGTTTTTTACCAACGATTTATAGCAAACCTGGCAACCATAAATAGCAGTGCCTGTACAGAAACTTCTCTCTCCAACAGGGGCTGGGGGAGGGCAAGATAACCTCCTGATATCATCCCCTCCACCCCGACCCTCCCCAAAAGGGAGAGGGAGTATAGGAGTTTCTAGACAGGCACTGCTAAATATAGTCCCGCTTGGGACGACATATTTTTTTTAAGAAATAATCTTGTACCACCCTCGGATTTTAAGTGCGAATGAATTCGCAACTACATAAAAACCGGATTTCACACAAACAGGCTAAACTCATTCATTTTTTTGATTTAATTGGATGGGTTGTGGTAAAATTTTTCGCTATTTCTTTTGCTTTAGGTGCACACACAGGATGTCCCCACCCACTTTCACTGTTACCATCAACAAAGTCATAAACAATGTTGTCATCCTTATTTGGACTAACCCCTCCGGGGATATAGTCAAGATTTAGTTTGTGCCGAATTTTCCAGGCAATATTATGGTCGGCACATGAACTGTCACCACTTACTCCAATTGCTCCGAGCAGCTTTCCATTTATATTATACAATGCCAAACTACCACCAAAAACGTTAACACCTCCAATCTTTTTGTCTACCATTGGATCATTTGTTGTGCCAATTTTATCTGAAGAGCCACCATATGCCACTTCTGTATCAACAGGATTACTGTGTTGCAGGCCATATAGAGAACCTCCAGGCTGGACTGCAGAATAAAGGTTGGCTGTCGATAATGACAGGCCAAAAAGGCTGAATGCATTCGCAGTGTTTGCTTTTTGTGCTGAAATGACACGGCTGCCAGGCCATTGATCACCTCTATTTTCACCAGAAAATACAACTGCTTTTACAACACCATCTCTATCAACTAATGTTGCCCACATGTTTAAACCAAATCCCCCGTTTTGTTCTTCCACAACTTCTTTTAATACTTTTTGAAGGTCTGAATGTGTCGGCAAACCATCCGCATATGCATTAGATATGAAAATAAAAAATAAAGTCATCACTGCACTGCAAATAATTTTGAGCTTCATGATAAATTTCTCCTTTAATGTTTCAGTTTCTTCTTGGTATTTTTGCGAATCATTTTCCAGCCGAGGCTTTGGGATGTTTTCCCCGGTGAATTCGCAAAAGTTACTCAGGGCACCGCCAAAACCCTGGAGGGGTGACTTGAAATAGCCGGTTTCAGCCACCGCTTACATTACTGTCCCCCTTAGAGGTCTGGTTAAAATAACCGAGGTGAACAATCAAAAATGTCAATATCGACATAACTAAAGAAACGTTTTGGAAGTGTTCAGATTAAAGGGAGGCGATTATTTTGCCTGTTTGGGATGATTCATAACCTGGTAGAGCACCCAATTCCCGCCGAAAGGCTCCGGATGTGATCGTATCCAGAACCACCTTAACAATCGGATGATCCAGCATGTCGCCGGATACCACAAGATCGCATCTCACTTTTGCGACAGGAACAAAACCCAGATTGAAAGCATCGGCAATTGCATGAAAACCCAGGGCGATGTCGGCAACTTTTGAACCTACCATGAGGGCTCCTTCGAGATGAGTCGATACTTCATTGGTGTACCCTATAATTTCAGTTACCGGTATGGCGGCTTTTTGGAGTTCATCATCCAGCAATACCCGAAGGGCGGCGCCGTGTTCACGGTTGATGAGGCAGATATTTTTGTTTGCAATGTCCTTTTGAGGAACTAACGGAAAAATGGTCAATCAATACCCTCCAAGAGATTTTATTGTTTTGCCAGGAAAACGAAATCATCGCGGTTTCAGAACGGCTTTCTCGTCACCTTGAAAGATCACCGCGAGATGAGGATTATAACAAAGATTTACATGAAATAGATAAGGAAGACTGCCTCGTTGACGAATTTTTCAAAATGAGTACCGATGAAATCGAACCATATACTGAATTTATAAATGAACACACACCATACAGCACTCAACACGGTGTGAAAGGCGAAGAATATAAAAATGTAGTTGTGGTTTATGATGATATTGAAGCAGCGTGGAACATATATAGCTTCACAAAAATGCTTGTGCCAGAGATAGCTGGAAGTCCGACAGAAGGCCAGCTCGACAGGTCGATCAGGCTTGCTTACGTTTCTTTTTCAAGAGCTGTTGAGAACCTTCGTATCCTTTTATTTACGGCCGATCCTGAAGGAACTAAAAACATTCTAATCGAAAAATCATTGTTTCATGAAGACCAAGTTATCATAAACTAATAGGTACACAGGTATGAAATCCCAACCACAAAATTCAGCGGACGCAAAAAGCCGCGCCGCTGATTTCGGCGATGGGCTGGCGCTTCGCGCCAGTCCATCGGGCGCAGTTGAGGAATCCGAGGGGCGCGAAGCGCAGCCCATCAACGCAGTTCGAGCAGATGCGTCACTCCCGTGCCGCACTCCTCAACTGCGCCCGTTAAATGCCTTGATAAATACCTATGACGATTCCAATTATTCACGGTCGAAACATCCTTGACAAAGTACCACGATGTGGTACTATTCAATCAATGAAGCGAAAACATCGCAAAACACTGGAACTCATCTTTCACAGACCCGTTAGCGGCAGTATCAAGTGGGATGAAATCGAGGCGATGCTGGTTGCTCTTGGCGCCGACGTCAGTGAGCGCGAAGGTTCCAGGGTGGCTGTCGTTTTATTTGATGAAGTCAGAGTATTCCATAGACCAAACCCAATGCCGGAAACCGATAAGGGCGCGGTTTCAAGCATTCGGAAATGGTTGGAAAGCCATGGGGTGACACCATGAATATCATGACATTTGAAGGTCATAAAGCCAAAATCGATTACGATCCTGAAATCGATATGTTTCGGGGTGAAATACTTGGACTCAACGGAGGCGCTGATTTCTATGGTAAAACACCGGATGAGCTGCGTTTGGAGTTTAAAAAATCGTTGAAGATATTTCTTGATGTCTGCAAGGAAAAAGGTATTGAACCTTATAAAGAATATTCCGGTAAATTCAACCTGCGCATTCCGCCAAAATTGCACGCTGAAATCGCATCGAAGGCTTCAGCAGAAGGAAAGAGCCTAAATCAGTGGATAGTTGAAACGATAGAACAAATTGTTCATGCCCATTAAGAACCTTGCATTTAACAAGGCAGTCCAGGGGACAGCCAGGGCCGCGGTGCCACTATGGAAGGCATTGCTTGAAGAAAGTACGGCTTTTTCTGCCGATCCATATAAGATGCCATGATGAAAAACCCCAAAAGACGAAAACGTCTGATTGGTATAGTTATATGATATGTCAAGCGAGACTTGTTTATCGTGCATAACAACGCTAATCAGCCGCGCGGCTTTTTGCGTCGGCTGAATTAGCCTGGTTGGGCGATTTCATTTTTGCAAAGAATCACCGGTACAGTCCTTCTTGAAATTTCATATTATTTTGCTTAGATTTTTTGGGGGTACCTCAAGTCCGCTTCTACAAAGGGAAGAAACGGTTTCGATCATCTGTTCACTTTTTTGAAAAACAGGTAATGCTCCCTTTCAAATGTCTCTGAAACGCTTAACGGTCAAAAGTTATTTTTCCATGGAGTTCATATAATGATAATCATTTCAAGATTAAAGCGCTTTCCAAAGCTGTTTCTCCTGACAAGCTGTTTTATGCTGATATCTTCCTCTTTATCCAATGCCGGTGATTTCGAGATGCTCGGAAAGTATATTGGAAATAGCGACGCCATATTGCTCGCCGACCCTGACGGAAACATTTTGTATGCCAAAAATGCACACGAGCAATTGATTCCGGCATCCACCATAAAAATTTTCACCGCACTGGCCGCGTTTCATTTTCTTGGAAAAGATTATCGCTTCCGGACCGAATTTTACCTGGACGCCCAACGAAATCTTACTATCAAGGGATATGGTGATCCTTATCTGGTCTCGGAAGTCATCGACGAAATTGCCGGGGCACTCGCCCCAATGCTGGAGCCGATGATTAACAGCGTTTTGGTTGATGACAGTCATTTTTCACAACCACCTGCAATACCCGGCATATCCTCAACGCTTCGGCCTCACGATGCCCCCAATGGTGCTTTGTGTGTCAATTTCAATATGGTGAGTTTCAAACCTGGCCGGCATCCCGGAACTTTTATCAGCGGCGAACCTCAAACTCCCTTGCTGCCATTTGTAATGGAAAAAATAAAACAATCGGGTTTCCGTTCAAACCGGATTGTGCTTTCTCACAATCAGAACGATATTGCACTGTATGCAGGGCATTTATTCAGGTACTTTATGGAAAAAAACGGTGTGAGTATTCACGGGCAGGTAAAAACCGGACGGGTGGATGAAAAAAAAGAACAGCTTATATGGGTGCATCATTCCTCTTTTACCGTTGAGGAAATAATTCAAAAACTTCTGGAACATTCCAACAATTTTATGGCCAACCAGCTTTTGATTGCTATGGGAATTGAAAGATATGGTCCACCCGGCAATGTGGAAAATGGGGTAAGGGCTATGGCATTATATGCGCAACAGCATATCAGCCCCCATCAATTGATCATCGCTGAAGGTTCAGGTATATCGCGGGCAAACCGGGTTTGTGTAACCACCATGCTGCAAATACTTGAAAAATTCAGACCTTATTATCATTTGATGAAAAAAGAAAAAAACGCCTTTTATAAGACCGGCACCCTTCATGGTGTCAGCAACCTTGCAGGCTATATTGAAAGTGAAAAAGGTGTTTATCCTTTTGTCATTTTCCTCAACTGTAATGGGAAACAAGCGTTCCCCATTATGGAAGTACTTTTGCGGAAGGTGAATTTACAAGCGGTGGTTGCCCGCATGTGATCTGAGCATAAGCACTGTGGTTATGTATGGATTCGAAATTTTCTGCACCTACGGAAAACCAGGTGATATTTTCATCTTCCTTGATACGCTTTGCAATATCCCGGACAATGTCTTCAACAAATTTGGGGTTTACATAAGCTTTTTCCGTCACGTATTTTTCATCCACACGCTTCAGCACAGAATAGACTTCACACGATGCAGCGTCTTCCACCAAATCAATCATGTCTTCCATCCACACAAATTTTTTAAACCTCACGCTCAGCCGCACTTCTCCACGTTGATTGTGAGCGCCTGCTTCACTGATTTCCTTGGAACAGGGACAAACGGATGAAATGGGAACAATGACTTCGGATATCAGGTCGACTTTCCCACTGGGATCGCTTGCACCGATTATACGGCAGGTATAATCCATGAGCCCGGGTGAAAAACTCACAGGGGCTTTTTTTTCAATAAAATAAGGAAAAAGCACTTCGATATGAGCAGAGGCTGCATTCAGGTGATCTTTCATCTGATCCAAAATGGCTGAAAACCGCTTAAGTGAAACCTCCGGTCGAAACAAATGGAGAAGTTCCACAAACCGGCTCATATGGGTACCTTTATACTTATGGGGTAAATCCACATACATGTTGATGGATGCAACCGTGTTTTGATAGCCGTTTTTTTTGTCCAAAACCCGTATGGGATATCGAAGGTTTTTAATACCCACTTTGTCGATAGGAATTTGACGATAATCCCTCTGACTTTGGATATCTTTCATTTTCAAGGCCACTTGTTCAGGGTTTTTAAATAATAACATAATGTTTTCTCCTGCTTATGATACCCTGTTTAAAGAAGATAATCCTGTTTAACACGCTGCATGGATCTGAAAATATTTCCTTTTATTTTTTTATTACTGAAATAAAGCTTTTGCAAAAGCTCCTTAATTTCTTTCCGTTTGGAAATTTTCGCCGTCGGGCAAGGGTTTGCAAACTCCGGAAACGCCTGCTGCGAAGAAAATTTTCGGATTGAACTTTCATCAGCAAGACAAAGTGGTCGGATAAGGATAAACTCTCCTTTAAAAAAGGATTGGGAGGGTTTCATAGTACTTATTTCCCCTGCATAGCACATGTTTAAAAAAAGCGTTTCAATAAGATCATCCTTGTTGTGCGCCAGGGCCACTTTATTACATCCAAGGCTGTGAGCTATCTCAAAAATACGCTTTCTTCGAAGCTTGGAACATAAAAAACATGGATTCTCACGGTTTTCCGAACTATGGGCAATGATTCCATGATCGGTATAATCCACGGTGAGATTGTATTTCATATTCCGGCAATATTGATAAAGGCGATCGGCAAAGCCTCCGGGGAACCCAGGATCGATATATATGGGATAGAGCGTATAGTCAATGGGAACCCGGTTCAGGCGTTCATTTAAAAACCACATAAGGGTGAGACTGTCTTTTCCACCGGACAGCCCCACCGCGATACGGTCATCATGAGAAATCATGTCGTATTGGTGAATGGCTTTTCCCATCACCCTGTTTAGAGCCTTGTATGTATAACTGTATTTGGGCAAGGGGATATAGCTTTCTCCAGTGCTGCTATTAGATTTTTTCAGAATCTTTCAAAGAAATTTTACCTGCAGCAATTTCTCTCAGCGCAACAACAATGTCCTCGTTTTTAGGTGATGAAACAAGATACTCGGAGCCTTCCCGAATTTGGCGAACCCTTTTAGCGGCAAGATGTACAAGCTGAAAACGATTGTCCACCCGCTTTAAACAGTCTTCAATGGTAATTCGAGCCAATTATGCCTCCATACATGCATAGTTAAAGATAATGTCTATAAAATATCAACCAACTCGTAATGTCTTTTTCCACCGGGAGCATTCAATATAATTTCATCTCCGGTCTTTTTGCCCACAATGGCTCGTCCCAGAGGGGAAGAAACAGAAATTTTCCCTCCGGAAATATCGGATTCTTCGGGTCCGACAAGCTGGTATTCAACATTTTCCCCAGTGTCGATATTTTCCAGCAAAACCCTACAGGCAAATACAGCCCTGTCCCGAGAGACCTTATCAGGGTCGATAATATCAGCACTGGCCAATTTATATTCCAACTCGCATAACCGCCCTTCGATAAAGGCTTGCCGTTCCTTGGCTGCTTCAAACTCGGCATTTTCCGACAGATCTCCATGGGCACGGGCTTCTTCGATGGCCCTGATATTTTCCGGCCTCGCAACAGACTTAAGCTGTTCCAGTTCTCTTTTCAGGTTCTCATAACCTTCTCTGGTGAAAGGTATTTTCTCCAATTTAAAACTCCATTTATTGATTAATTCGGTTATCTAAAAAACTCAGATAAGATTACAAATATTCTTTTAAGAGGATCTCGCCAATTTGTATGGCATTTGTGGCCGCTCCCTTACGAATATTGTCGGCAACCACCCACATGTTGATTCCATGGCCTGGAATCGATTCGTCGTCACGAATACGCCCCACCAGCGTAAGATCCTGGCCTGCAGCATCAATGGGCATAGGATAAGCATTGATTGCAGGATCATCAACCACCTTTACACCCGGGGCTTGTTTCAGCAATGCTTTTACATCCGCTGCGGCAATGGGCTCATGGGTCTCAATATTAACCGATTCCGAATGTCCGAAAAAGACGGGTACACGAACCGTTGTTGCAGTCACCATAATGGAATCGTTTTCCATTATTTTTTTGGTTTCCCGAACCATTTTCATTTCTTCTTTTGTGTAACCATTTTCCTGGAACTTGTCGATATGGGGAAGACAATTAAACGCAATCCGGTGAGGATAAACGTTTTGCTCAAATTTCAAAAAATTGATCATGGCGCGGGTCTGGTCGAAAAGCTCGTCAATGGCTTTTTTACCTGTGCCCGACACGGCCTGGTAGGTGGATACCACGATACGTTTGATTTTGTATTTTTGATGAATCGGCCATAAGGGCACAACCATTTGAATTGTGGAACAATTGGGGTTGGCTATGATTCCCTTAACGGTATAACCTTTGATGGCATGGGGGTTGACTTCGGGAACCACCAGCGGAACCTCAGGATCCATACGCCACGCATTGGAATTATCTACCACGATACAGCCATCTTTTGCCGCAAAGGGTGCAAAATATTCGCTGGTACCGGTCCCGGCTGAAAAAAGCGCGATGTCCATGCCCTTAAACGAATCTTCTTTAAGTTCTTCTACAGGAATCATTTCTCCCTTAAAATTGATTTTCCGTCCCAGGGACTTTTTGGAGGCCAACAATCTTAAGGAACGAACAGGAAAATTCCTTTCAGCCAGACAGGCAAGCATCTGATCGCCTACTGCACCCGTAGCTCCGGCAACAGCCACATTGATTTGTTTCTCTGACAACTTTTTTATCCTTTCCGAATACATTTTTTTTTATATCAGCGGTTTTAATTGCTTTCGATAAAATCTTTAACAAGATCTCCCACTTCACTGGTGGAATAACCCATTTTACCGGCGGAAATATCCTTTAAATCCTCACGGAGAACTTTCATGACCGCCTTTTCAACCATGGATGCCGCTTTGGTTTCACCCAGCGTTTCCAGCATCAGCTGCGCTGAAGATATGGCCGCCAAAGGGTTAATTATTCCCAAACCGGTGTACTTGGGTGCCGAACCGCCGATAGGCTCGAACATGGAAATGCCCTGGGGATTTATGTTACCTCCTGCAGCAATTCCCATACCTCCCTGGATCATTGCCCCCAGGTCGGTTATAATATCTCCGAACATATTATCGGTAACAATGACATCGAACCATTCCGGATTTTTAACCATCCACATGCAAATGGCATCCACATGAGCATAGTCAGTTTCAATATCAGGATACTCCTTTGCGACTTCATAAAAAACCCTCTCCCACAAATCGAATGCATAAGTCAGAACATTGGTTTTTCCACAAAGGGTGATTTTTTTTCTTTTGTTGCGTTTTCGGCAATATTCAAAAGCGTACCGGATACATCTTTCTACCCCCTTGCGGGTATTAATGGATTCCTGCACAGCAACTTCATCAGGTGTTCCTTTTTTTAAAACCCCTCCGGCTCCCGCATATAAACCCTCTGTGTTTTCCCGGATAACCACAAAATCGATATCCTCAGGGCCCTTATTTTTAATGGGCGTGGAAACACCCTCATAAAGCTTCACAGGTCTCAGGTTGATGTACTGGTCAAAATGAAACCGCATCTTCAGAAGGATCCCTTTTTCCAGAATACCCGGCTTGACATCCGGATGTCCGATGGCACCTAAAAAAATGGCATCCGCTTTTCCTAAAGATTCAATCACATCATCAGGAAGAATTTCACCGCGGGCCTTGTAATTTTCCCCACCGATCATGTAGTGGGTAAAATTCAGACTGAAGCCGTATTTTTTTGAAACAGCCTCCAGTACCTTTAGTCCTTCTGCGACAACTTCAGCTCCGGTGCCATCACCGGGAATCACACCGATTTGATAGGTTTTGCTTTGATAGGTTTCGGTCATTTTCACTCCTTAGACTATAAGATGGTAAACACAAAAGGTTATGAATTTGCAAAATCGGAGCTCTCATTTTTCTGATCATCGGACATATACCCCAAAATGGTGGTACCCCCCTTGACCTTGTCTCCCTTAAAAACATTCAAACGGCTTTTATCGGGAAGATAAACATCCACCCGGGACCCAAAACAAATCAACCCCATTCGCTGGCCTCGTTTAACTTCATCACCAGGCTGGACGGAACAGATGATTCGTCGCGCAATCAGACCGGCAATCTGCACAAAACAGATGGTTTTGCTCTCCGGGGTTTCTACAAAAACAGCATTTTTTTCATTATATACGGAAGCTTTGTCCAAAGAAGCGTTAAAAAATTTACCAGGATAATAATCGATCTTTTTAACAACACCTTCCCGAGGAATGCGATTGACATGCACATTAAAAACCGACATAAAAATACTGACTTTCATGCACGGACCGTCTATATATGGATTTTCTTTCTCCTGACCAGCAAAAAGCACCTTGCCGTCGGCAGGAGATACCACCACATCCTGATCCCGGGGAATTACCCGGTCGGGGTCCCTGAAAAACAGCCAAATTGAAAATGTGGCCCCGAGGCCTACTATGGACAGAAATGTCCATCCCAGTATGGCAAAAACAACTGTTGTAAAAGCCGCAGCAAAAATGAAACCATATCCGGCTTTTGCCACAGGAAACGCTGTTTGTCCCGGAGGATCACTCCATATATATTTTCGAGTCATATCGATCCTTTTAATTTTCCTGTCACCTGTAACACAACAAGGGTATACGCCCCGCAAAAAGCCTGAAATCAGCGGATCGGATACCCTCTTTTAAAACCCAAAGCTATCATTATCAAAGTATTTCATTTTTTGTCAATAATTACCTGATGTTTTTAATATATCCATCAGGGCTTCATCAATGGCTGATTCAATCATGTAACCAATCTGTCCCTGAGTCTGAGCAACCAGAATTTCAAGGGGCAAATTCGGCACCTGTTTGCATGCTTCCTGTTGAAGCATAATATTGCCCACCTGAGGCCCGTTTCCATGAGTGATAACAATCTTATAAGTTCCTGCAAGCGCTGCAAGTTAACCAATGGGCACTCTCAAATTTTCGAACTGCTCTTCGATGGTGCCTTCCTGACCTTTTTTGATAAGAGCATTTCCGCCCAGCGCTACCAGTAGAATCGGCTTAGTTTTTTTTGACTTACGTGCAATCATACCTGGCTCCATTTTTTCAAGGTGTCATTTTTCATAATCTGCCACGTACCTTAATGTAGGTCCAGTATTTCTTCCAGTGTAGGTTTGCCTCTGTCCTTGTACTCATAACAATACGAATACACGGCTTATTTATGGAAAGCAATCTTGTCAAATCAACAGGGGTTGCCACCACAACAACATCGCATGGGATTTTGTTAATGGTTTTCTCCAAATCTTTAATCTGCCGGTGCCCATAACCCATGGCAGGTAACAAAGGACCAATCGACGGATATTTTTCAAAAGTTTCCTTTAATGTCCCAATCAGATAAGGACGCGGATCCACAAGCCGGGCTGCCCCAAAACGTTGAGCGGCAATAATTCCTGCCCCATAAGCCATCTCTCCATGGGTTAATGTGGGACCATCTTCGACCACCAAAACTTTCTTATCTTTGATTCGCTCAACATCCTCACCCAGAAGCTCCGAATCCGCCAGCACAATTTCTGCTCCGGGATTGTTTTCAATGATCGCTTTTCGGACTTTTTCAACATTTTCGGATTTAGCGCTGTCGACTTTGTTGATGATTGCAATATCGGCCATGATCAGATTGGTTTCTCCCGGATGATAGGATGTTTCATGGCCGGGCCTATGGGGGTCCAATACCACAATATGAATGTCGGGCCTGAAAAAAGGTGTGTCGTTGTTTCCACCATCCCAAACAATAAAGCATGGTATAAGAAGCGCCGATAATAATAAAATCCGCACCCGCTGCTGTAACGATTGAAGCCTGATGCATCACATCCGTGTGCCGAACATCACTGTAGGAAAAAGCCACCAGATCCACCCGATGTTTTTGGACCAGTTCAAACAGGTTTTCGTCCGTATAAATCGGGATACCCTGAGGATAAAGTTTTCCGGCCAGCTCCGGGGGATAATGCCGGCCATGTATGTCGGGAATTTGTGTTGCGGTAAAGCATACAACCCTGTAGCGCTCATTGTCTTTGAAATATATGTTGAAATTGTGAAAATCCCGTCCAGCTGCACCCATGATGATAACATTTTCAATTTTCTGTACCATGTTTGAAATTCCTGAATGCTTAAATTACTGTTGGAAAACAACCTGAATTCTTTCCAATGCCCAGTCCACTTCATCCCTGGTAATTACCAGAGGAGGAGCAAATCGAATGATATGATCATGTGTTTCCTTGCACAGAATTCCTTTCTCCTGAAGTTTTTCACAGTAATGTCGGGCGCCCCCGGCATCTTCAAAAAACTCAACACCTATCATCAGCCCTTTACCACGAATATCCTTGATTTTTGAACTCAAGATTCTCCTTAAGCCGCTCAAAAAGTAAGCCCCCATTTTTTCGGCATTTTCAATCATGTTTTCTTCCATAAGTACCTTTAATGCGGTCCGTGCCACGGCACACGCCAGAGGATTTCCCCCGAAGGTAGAACCGTGTTCCCCCGGCTGTAATACATCCATGAGTTCCGTGTTGGAAAGAACCGCTGAAATCGGATAATAGCCTCCGGAAAGAGCCTTTCCGATCAGCGTTATGTCCGCTTCGATACCGTCATGCTCTTCAGCCAGAAGTTTTCCTGTCCGGCCTAAACCGGTTTGAATTTCATCCAAAATCAGAACAACATTATGCTCTCTACAGATTTTTCTCACTTTCCCGAGATATCCTGGAGGAGGAATAATCACGCCGGAATGGGTCAGATCGCACAGTTCCCGATATAAAAGCCCAAGCTGATCATTTCGGAAAGCCCTTGAAGTCAGTGTCAGATTTTTGGCTTGCCCGATCATCGCCTGTAAAATTTTCGGATGACAATGTCCCTGATTGACCGCAGAGTATGCAGCCAGACAGTCAAGATATTTTTTGCCTTCCACATCCCATACCCAAACACCCTGGCCCCGGCTCAGCACAACATCCAAAGGTTTATAGTTATGAGCCCCCAGCTGCTGCTCCAAAAAAATATAGTCTTCTTTTTTCATATTTTTTTTACCCTATGCCTTTTATCTGCGACGGTCTGCAAACATAAATACTTGACAATACCCATCATGTTTTAGAAAATAAAAAATATGATTCATTACCTGTGTTTATATGAAACCAATATGTCAAAACCCTTTACGAATAGACGTAAATTAGAATAAAGTATGAATTTATAATAAAGCCGCTGCATGAATATCGCAATGTCTAAAATTTTATGGTATGGAAAAATGTGAGTTAATACAAATAAGACTTGACAGTTTATAGATTTACTTAATAAAGCTTCTAAAAAAAGGTTTTGGCTGTGTTGTCGGTTGAAGATATGCAAAAAATGATTTTTTCGAGCTGCCCTCGACAAAATCCTTTTTTGAGAAGCAAGAGATTAGATATTAAACAATTTGCCCATTTTTTGTTGGGGAGAAACGTTTGGAAAGATTTTAAAATTTAAGGAATTGTTAATGAGCCACAACTTTATCAATGATCTGATCAATGCTCTGAATCGTGTAGTAACTCCGGATGTTGCCCTGCTTAAAGAAATCTTGATTGTAGGCGGTATGCCGGAAAAAACTGAAAACCTTCGCTATTTGAGTTTCAACCGTTATGTAGAGGAAAAAGAGAAAAAAAGTATTGAATTTTCAGCAGTAGCAGTCATTAATAATCGCAGAGTGGAGCAATGGCGTTTGGAAGGATACTCCAAAAAGCTCAGTCAAATGGTTTTCAGCACCCGGTGGACCCGCAATCCACTCGATCTCTTTGTAAGCAACATCAGATGCACCCCTGAAATATTGGATATCATGCATTCTGCACCTGCGCCGTATTCGCTTCTGGGTATACTTCAAATTGAAGAGCTGGAAAAAAGCGGTTTTTTCAAACGCAAGGTTAGAATTGTCCGGCCTGTTCTTGCCATTCCGGGGTTAAGAGAGGAGGATTTGAAAAAGCTCATTGAATTTGAGCGTAAAAACGAAATTGAAAAATCCAGGGTCGGGGGTGTTTTGGTGTATCGGAAAGTTAACCATTAGCTCCGTTTTTCAGAGAGCCTCTCAAAATATCAATAATTTCTTTCATGTCATCGGGCATTTTTGCCTGAAATTCCATTATTTTTTTTTCCACGGGGTGTTCAAATTGAATGCGCCAGGCATGAAGCATGTGCCTTTGAATTTTTTTTTCTGAACCGTCCTTTTTTTTGACTATTGCCATCCGGTTTTTTCCATAAGTTTTATCTCCAAGTACAGGATGATTAATAGCGGCGCAGTGCACCCGAATTTGATGCGTGCGACCGGTTTTCAGGTCCAGTTTTATGAGGCAGGCCCGGGGATAAGATTCTTTGACAATCCAATGGGTTTCGGCATGTCTTCCTCTATGACTATGCACAGACATAATCTTCCTATCTTTTGGATGCCTTCCCACATCAAACTCAATCTTTCCGCTGATGGAAGGCATCTGGCCCCATACAAGAGCAAGATATTCTTTTTTGACTTTTCGGTATTTAAACTGATCAGACAATTCTTCATGGGCTATGCCACTTTTGGCAACCACTATAATTCCGGAAGTATCTTTGTCGAGACGGTGAACGATACCCGGCCTTATTTTTCCTCCGACACCTTCCAGATCGGGACAGTGAAACAACACCCCGTTGACCAGCGTGGCACAGTAGTGTCCCGGAGCCGGATGAACAACCAGTCCGGGAGGTTTGTCGACTACCATCAAGTGATTGTCTTCAAATATAATCCTGAAAGGCACGGGTTTTGCCGAAAATTTCACCGGAGAGGAAGGCGGGATAACCCCGTCAATAACATCTTCAGCTCTGACTTTATAACCGGGCTTCTGAGCAAACCCCTTAACGGTTATGGCCCCTTTTTTAATCAAAGTACCGGCAAGGGATCGGGAGCAAACTTCAATGTGAGAGGATACAACGATATCAAGGCGTTTGCCTATATCTCTTTCGGCTGCACAAATGGTAAAGGCCCCTTTTTTTACCATGGGCGCATCAAAAATTATAGATGGCCGCCTGAGGGAAAAAGGGATTCGATTTCCGACAAGATGGTTCCCTCATCGGAATTCATTGCTGTTGACAATTCTTTAACCAAAAGCAACTGTGCGGTATCGTAGAGTTTTCTTTCACCAAAGGACAAATCTTTATTGAGTTTCAGAAGGTATAAATCACGAAAAACCTCGGCCACATCGAACAGTGATCCGGTTTTAATTTTTTCCATGTAATCACGGTACCGGCGATTCCAGGTTTGGCTGTCAATGGGTGCATCACGGTTTTTTTTCATGATCTCGTAAACTTTGGGAATTTCATTTTCACTGATTACGTCCCGCAGTCCGACCGAATCTACGTTCCACGTGGGGATCATGATGACCATATTGTTTTCCAATACCTTCATAATGTAAAAATCGTGTTTTTCACCACTGACTACTTTGCTTTCAATAGCTTCAATACGGGCGACACCATGTGCGGGATACACAGCTAAATCTCCCACCCGAAATTCTCGAGGTTTGCTTCCGGACACGTCAGATTTTTTGGCGAACTCTTTCTCAGTCATATACTCACCACTACCATCGTTACAGGGTTAAGAAAACAGCACATTTTGGCATATATATCAATTTTATCCCAAACAAGCAATAAAAAAAGGATTGGTGAGATTTTACTGCACCAATCCTTTTTATTTCAGTGTACTATACCATACACTTTTATGGTGTTCCTTTTTACATCAGGAAAGGTACCATTAAAAGCGCGACAACGTTGAGGACCTTGATCATGGGGTTAATGGCAGGTCCAGCGGTGTCTTTGTAGGGGTCGCCTACGGTATCACCGGTAACAGCTGCTGCATGGGCATCACTACCCTTACCACCCAGATGGCCGTCTTCGATGTATTTTTTGGCATTGTCCCAGGCTGCCCCGCCGGTTGTCAAAGAAATAGCAAGGAACAGACCGGTAACGATACTACCAATCAACAAACCACCCAGTGCAACTTTGCCCAGGAGGAATCCGACCAGAATAGGTGAAATAACAGGCAGCAGAGCCGGAATCATCATTTCCTTGAGTGCGAACTTGGTAACAATATCAACACAGGTAGAATAATCCGGTTTTGCGGTTCCTTCCATGATTCCGGGAATTTCACGGAATTGACGACGAACTTCCTCAACAACTGCACCACCTGCATTTCCAACGGCTTTCATGGTCATAGAAGCCAAAAGGAAAGGAAGAAGGCCACCGATGAAAAGACCGACGATAACATTCACATCGCTGAGAGCAAATTGAATTCCCTCCATGCCCTCTTCACCGCCATGAAGCTGAAATTCGAAAACATAGCAGGCAAACAGAACCAAAGCGGCCAGACCGGCAGAACCGATGGCATAACCTTTGGTTACGGCTTTGGTGGTGTTGCCGACAGCATCCAGAGGATCGGTTACTGCACGCACGCTTTCATCCATTTCGGCCATTTCGGCAATGCCGCCGGCGTTGTCGGTAATAGGACCATAGGCATCAATGGCGATAACCATACCGGTCATGGAAAGCATGGACATGGCAGCCATAGCGAGACCATAAAGACCGGCAAGGTGGTAGGCAGCCAGAATAGCAATACAGATAGATAAAACCGGAGCGGCTGTTGCCTGCATACCAACGGCGAGACCGGAAATGATGTTGGTGGCATGACCGGTAGTAGAAGCTTCTGCTACCGCTTTAACAGGTCCATAAATACCGGTGTAATATTCAGTGATAATAACAATAAGGACGGTCAGAATCAGACCGACCAGAGCCGAATAAAAAATCGACATGGGAGCAAGGCCAGGGATTCCCACCATCATATGCATGGTCACATAGTAAAAACCAATGGCGGCTAGAATGGCGGAACCAAACATTCCTTTGTACAACGCACCCATGATGTACTGATTTTTGCCCAATCTTACGAAGAAGACGGCAATAATGGAGGCGATAATGGAAATGGCGCCAAGCACCAGCGGAAATTCAGTAGCAATGGGGTAATCAGGATAGATCAGGTGCCCCAGGAGCATAGCGGCCACAGCGGTAACCGCATAGGTTTCGAAAAGGTCCGCGGCCATACCGGCACAGTCACCCACATTGTCACCCACGTTGTCTGCAATAACTGCCGGGTTTCTGGGGTCGTCTTCAGGAATACCGGCTTCGACTTTACCAACAAGGTCAGCACCAACATCAGCGCCTTTGGTGAAGATACCACCACCGATTCGTGCGAAAATGGAGATCAAGCTTCCGCCAAAACCAAGGGCAACCAGCGCCACAACATCCTCGGTTGCAAAATAATAACCGGCAACAGAGAACAGGGCCAAACCGGCAACGATCATACCGGTTACCGAGCCACCCTTAAAAGCCATGCTCAGACCGGCGGCCAGACCTTTTCTGGCGGCTTCAGCCGTTCTGACATTGGCAATAACCGATACTCTCATTCCAATATAGCCGGCGGCATAAGAAGCAACAGCACCAATAAGAAACCCGATAGCGGTAATTGGGCCCATGGTGACAATAATGATTAAAAAAATAACACCACCAACAATAGAGACTGTCTTTAGCTGACGGTTGAGGTAAGCAATTGCGCCCTCTGCAATAGCAGCTGCAATTGCCTGCATTTTTTCGTCACCTTTAGGAGCTCCTTTAACGATACCTGCAATAAGAATGGCATACAGTACACCCAAAAGACCCACGAGTGTACATACCAAAGGTATATTGTTCATAAAAAATTCCATTCTTTTCCCTCCATCTCAAAGTTTAACTTCAATTAATGGTTTTCATACGATTAAACCGATTCATTCCTTCCTTTGCACCTTCGCAAAGAATTGTGACTGCAGCGTCCATGGCGGTAGCGAGTATTTTATCCAGCAGGCCGGTTTCTTCCGAACCGAAACGGCCCAGGACATGATCTACCACATCTGCACCAGCCCCGGAACGCCCGATACCTATGCGAAGCCTTATAAAATTTCCTTCGCCAAAGGCATCTTTTAAAGATCTGATTCCCTTGTGTCCCCCATCCCCTCCTTTCTCTTTAATTTTTATTCTTCCGTATGCAAGGTCTATGTCGTCATGGATAATTAACATATCCTCACATGATATCCTGTAAAAACCTGCCAAGTGACGGACCGGTGGGCCGCTTCGGTTCATAAAAGCCTGTGGCTTTGCAATGATGGCATCCTGGTTTTCGATTTTTCCTTTCCCAAAGATCGTATCAAACTTTTTATTGTTCATTGCTATCCGAAAGGTATCGGCCAATTTATCCACCACCATGAAACCGGCATTATGTCGAGTTCCGGCATAGTTTTTCCCCGGATTGCCGAGCCCCACAACAAGTTTTAAGGACAATTGAGGCATCGTGTAAAATTATTCTTCCTCAGTGCCTTCTTCTTCGGAAACCTCACCTTCTTCTATCTCTTCCGCTTCTTCTTCCACCACCTCTTCAGCCATGGCGCTGGAAACGGTAACCACCGTATAATCAGTATCGGCAATGATTTCCACATTCTCGGGCACCTGCAATTCTTCTACATGTATCGAGTCACCGATTTCCATTTCGGATACATCGATTGTGATAGATTCCGGGATATCCATGGGAAGACACAACACATCAATTTCTCTTGTGATCAATTGAAGTGTCCCTCCTGCCTCGGCACCTGCGGCAGTTCCGGTGAGCTCAACAGGCACTTTGACCTGAATTTTTTTATCCATGGCGATTTCATAGAAATCAACATGCAAGTATTTTCTAGATACCGGATGCACCTGGAGATCTTTGATCATTGCGATTTTTTTGAGAGTATCCCCGTTTTTTATCTTCAGGTTTAAAGGAGCCTGATTGCTTCCGCTATGTTTAAAAATTTTATCAATTTCCAATGATTCGATAGATAAAGCGAGCGGAGCCGTCTTTGGGCCGTAAAAAATACCGGGTACAAGTCCCTGCCGTCGCAAGGCTTTTGATACTCCTTTACCTTTGTTTTGTCGAATGTTCGCGTTAAGTTCTAACAGTTCCAAAAAAGTTTCCTCCTTCAAACACAAAAAATTATATGAACAGGGAAGTCACGGAATCTCCCCTGTGGCTTCTAATAATGGCCTCTCCAAAAATTTCGGCTACAGACATAACTTCCACTTTCCCACACTCCAGAATTTCAGGCTTTACGGGAATGGTGTCTGCCACAATGACTGTGCGCAATTCGGAATTGCATATACGATCCACTGCAGGCCCTGATAACACAGGATGCACACAGCAGGCGTATACTTCACTGGCCCCTTTATCCAAAATCGCCTGGGCGGCTTCGGTCAGCGTACCTGCCGTATCCACCATATCGTCCAGGAGGATGGCAACTTTATCAACCACATCTCCGATAACCGCCATTGCCTGGGAAACATTGGGTGCGTCCCGGCGCTTATCAACTATGGCCAGAGTGGCGTCCAGCCTTTTGGCATACGCCCTGGCCCTTTCAGCGCCACCAGCATCCGGCGAAACAATGACCAAGTTTCCATCAAAATTTTCTTTGATATATTCAATAATTTTGGGGGCTGCAAAAAGATTGTCCACCGGAATATCAAAATACCCCTGAATCTGACCGGCATGAAGATCCATACTGATAATTCTTCTGGCGCCTGCCTTTTCCAGAAGATCCGCCACCAGCTTGGCACTGATAGGCACCCTTGGGGCCACTTTCTTATCCTGGCGCGCATAGCCGTAATAGGGCATGACCGCAGTTATTCTGGTGGCTGATGCCCGTTTCAAGGCATCGATCATCAACAACAATTCAACAAGATTATCATTTACAGGCGCACACGTAGACTGGATAATGAACACATCTCTTAATCTTACATTGTCGTTGATCTCAATGCGAACCTCTCCGTCACTGAAACGCTTCACCATGGAATTTCCCAGCGGCATGTTGAGATAGTTGCACACTTTTTTTGCAAACTCAGGATTCGAATTTCCGGAAAATATTATCAATTCATTCATTTGTTTATTCGTCTGTATCTAAATAGCAGAACGGTTTTTTTCAATTTTTGGCTGGGGCGGGAGGATTCGAACCTCCGAATGCAGGAACCAAAATCCTGTGTCTTACCGCTTGACGACGCCCCAGTAGAATCATCCCAATGCCCAACTCCGCTTTTTTGCCCCTGTTTTTCTGCTCCTGATCTTCTGCTCCTGAAAACCGGCTTCAACAAGGTCTTGTTCCGGATGACTCATCAAACTCAAATGCTTTATCCCTACACCAAAATATCGGCCAGGAATATACGCCATGCTTTATTGTCTGATAATCTTTTCGCCGCCTCATAAGCCTTATCCGGACTCCGAAAAAGACCGAAAACCGACGGACCGCTTCCCGACATAAGAACACCATCCGCGCCACAGAGAGCAAGTCGGTTTTTTATTTCCAAAATTTCTGGATGCCATGACAACGTTACCGCTTCTAAGTCATTATGCAAATGACTTGTTAAATCAAATTTTCGCTTTTCAAAAATTGGATATTTAGGTTTTTTTTTACAATTTGTCAATCTTAAATTAAGATTTTTGTAAACCCGGGCTGTGGACACGCTGATACCCGGGTAAACGAGCACCACTTTAAAATCAAACCAATGGTCATAAACATCAAGCGTCTCCCCAATGCCCGAGGCAATGGCCGGCTTGCCCAACAGAAAAAAAGGTACATCCGCCCCAATGGCCAGCCCCATTTTTTGTAACTGACCCATTGAAAAAGGCTCCGAATAATGCTTATTCAATACCTTTAAAACGGTGGCGGCATTACTTGACCCACCCCCCAGTCCTGCTGCAACAGGTATGTTTTTGTCGATTTTCATCATAAGCCCCAAAGACCGATTTCCGATCTTTTCAGAAAAAAGAACAGCCGCCCGAAAAGCCAGGTTCGATTCATCTTCCGGGACATCAGGATGATCGCACGTCACCCTTATTGCTTGGCCTGTGAACTCAAACGATATTGAATCGTACACGCTGACAGGACACATCAATGAAAAAATGTCATGATAGCCATCAGGACGTTTTTGTATGACATGTAAAAATAAATTGATTTTTGCCGGTGACAATATTTTCATGGGGTCGCATCAACGTTTGTAAAGTGGATTAAAAAAAGGGGCCGTGTATTTGCCCCTTTTTTTCATATGCTTTCAAAACAATTTTCGGACATTTATAGAAACATTTATCTGAAATGCTGCAGATTATTCTGGATGATTCCGGAAAAATCAGCTGCTCTCCCGCACATACATTATTCGCAGTTCGTACAGGATGTTTTTTAACATCATCTCTTCATCCTTGGCTAAATTCCCTCTGGTTTTTTCCTCCAGCATGCCCATCATGTCAATGGTCTGTTTGGCAAGCGAAAGATTTTTTTCCTTCAGACCACTGACCGGATCTTCTATAAGGCCAAGCTGAACAAGAGCAGATGAATTTAGAGAGAGAATAAACGTTTGGAAATTGATCTTGGGAAAATGTGTTTCCCTCGAACTTGCTTTTTGTTGAGCTTTCTGATTTTCCGAAATGGCTTGTGCTTCACTTTCAGCATCATCAGGCGGCTGCTCATGTTCGTTTTTTTCTATTTTTTCCTTTTCCCGAACTTCATTTTCATCCGAATCCGCGGATTCGGAAGCAAACCTTCGACGGTCTTTTACCACAAATGTTTTTTTCTCTTCCGACATACTTAATCTCCTTCTTTTGCCTCTGTTTTCATCTTTTATCTATTTAGGTAACCGGCAAAAGAAAAATATAACATTTTTATTTTTTTTAAAGCTCCAGGGGCAATACCCAGTTAACAAGAGGCAAAGTCTCCAGGGCTTCTTTGGCTTCGGCGGTAACAGGTGTATCGGTACGCAAAAAGATGATATTGTTATTGCCTTCTTCTTCCTGGCCCACAGTCATTCTGGCAATGTTGATATTATGTTTTCCCAGCGTTGTTCCAATACTGCCGATAGCTCCGGGTTGATCCAGATTTTGAATAATGGCCGCATGACCTGCCGGAATCATTTCCAGCCTGAAATCATTGATTTTGACAACGCGGGCTTCTTTTATTCCAAATATGGTACCGGATACCGTACTGGTCATCTCTGTAGTCACAACCTTCAATGTGATCAAATTAATATAATCTTCAGGCTCGGCCTTGGTGGATTCAGTCACGCGAATTCCACGGTCTTTGGCCAAAACCAGCGCATTTACAAAATTGACATCATCTTTGACGATGGGGGTCAACAAACCTTTTATAGCGGCCGTGGTCACGGGAACAAGGTCAAGCCCCTGAAAATCTCCGGCATATTCCACCGAAACTTCCTGCAAAGCGCCACAAATGAGTTGAGACTGAAGACAGCCCATCCGCTCGCCCAAAAACAGGTAAGGTCCAAGCCTTTTCAAAAGCTCCCCGGTCACTGAGGGCACATTGACTGCGTTTCGAATAGTGCCATTTTTCAGATAGTCGATAATCTGATCGGCCACCTGAACAGCTACGTTGGTCTGGGCTTCTTTGGTGGAGGCTCCGAGATGAGGGGTACAAATTACATTATCGAGTTCAATCAAGGGAATCATTCCTGGAGGCTCGGTTTCGAAAACATCCAGGGCTGCCCCGCCAACCTTTCCGGATTTGAGAGCTTCGTAAAGGTCAGCCTCATTGACAATTCCTCCGCGGGCACAGTTGATTATCATAACCCCGTCTTTCATTTTTTCAAAGCCTGCTTTATTGACCAGACCAGTGGTTTCTTTCAACTTGGGAACATGAATGGTAATGTAGTCCGACCGGCTGAACAACTCATCAATTGTCACATTTTCAAAGCCCGCTTTGGTAACCTGTTCCGGGTTCACAAAAGGATCATAAACAATCACCTGCATCCTCAGCCCTCTCGCCCGGTCAGCCACAATGGACCCAATTTTTCCAAAACCGATCACGCCCACCACCTTATTGAACAATTCTTTTCCCTGCAGCTTTTTCTTATCCCAACGGCCGCTTTTCAAAGACAAGGTACCCTGAGGGATGTTCCTGCTAAGAGAAACCATCATGCCAATAGCATGTTCAGCGGTTGTAACCACGTTGCCGGTGGGTGTGTTCATTACCACCACTCCCCTTTTTGTTGCTGCGGGAATATCCACATTGTCAAGACCAATACCGGCACGGCCAACAACCTTTAAATTTTTCGCAGCACTGAGCAAATCCTCTGTCACTTTTGTAGCGCTGCGAATAACCAGACCATCATACTTTTCAATGATCGCCTTTAATTCGTCCGGAGAAAGACCGGTGTTAACATCAACCTCGATGCCTTCTGCCTCCCGAAACATTTTAATACCTTCTTCCCCAAGATTATCGCTTACTAAAACTTTCATATTTCTACCCCCCCCTGAAAGACTTCGATCAAAACCACCTGTTTGATTCATAAAATTAATAAAAATTTCAAAAAAAAGTTTTGTATTAAAGTAAAATTTGCATAACATCTAAGTTCATGAAATTTGTCAAGAACAAAGCTTTGTTTTTGGCCTGTGAATATAATTTATTTAATTATAGCAGATCACTTTTTATAATCTGTTTATTAAGCAGGGCAAGGTATTGATTATTAAGCAGATCAAAGTATTGACAAAACATGACTCCAAAGCATAAAAAGAGGTGAGGATAGACTTTGGGAGCAGGGTGTGAAGGTAAAATGGCAATAAAAAATTAATTGATTTGACATAAGGCGATCTATGCAAAGTTTTCAAAAAACTGCATGCTTATGCGCCAACGACCAATTGGAGAGTCGGATAAAAGAAGGGCATAAAATATCAAAACAATATCTTGTCAATATTCTTAATTACATTAATTTTCAAGACCGGTCCGTTTTGATAAAGTTCAGACATAAGAAGTATAACAGTTTGAGAGCCGTGCAAGCTTTGCCCCAACCCTGCCTTAATAACAGACTCGAATGTTTGCTGCCGGGTCCATCCACTTTTCACCAGCAAATTCATCTTTATGAATTACTGCATATGTTAATCGATAATGATCAAGATATGATTTTTGTAAAGCCTGAGTTTGAATGGATGAGGGGCAATAAAATCAGTCTTAATCTTCCTGAGTCCTGTTACAGAATTAATTTTCGGAAGGCCCAAAGATATCCGGGATATGATATCGGTGTTGAATTAATCCAAAACAGTGTATCTTTCTGCGGCAAGCTGGTGGATTTCAGCTCTGTATCTTTTGCTATTCGCCTTTTCCATGAACCTTTCCAATCGTTTGAGTGGATCAATCCCAAATCAACGGTCACAGTCATTTTTAAAAGAGGAAAAGAGGTTATCTATTCCGGGACATGCGATATTTTGAGGCAAGTTGTCGAAGTGGAATCCATGATAATCGTGGTTGCCGCAGGTACTGTCGAAATATCCAGATTCCAGCCCAAAACTTATCGCAGCCGGCAACAAAAACTTGTACCTTCACCCACGGTCGTTTTACAGCATCCTCTGACAAAAAAAATAAACAGCATGAAAGTGGAAGGGTTATCCTGCTCAGATCTTTGTGTAGAAGAGTATCTGTCTGGAGCATCTCTTTTTGTTGGATTGATCATACCCTCCATGGACATTGAGTTTGCACCGGATTTTAAAATCCGGTGCCGGGCACAGGTGGTCAAGCAACACTTTACACCCCTGGCAAATAATGATTCACTGATTCGATGGGACATTGCTTTTTTGGACATGAACATCCGGGAACAGGTACAATTGTCAAACCTGATACATCAGACTGTCAACAATAAAACGTATGTCTGCAACCGGGTTGACCTGGATGCGCTCTGGAAATTTTTCTTTGAAACCGGTTTTTTTTATCCTGAAAAATACAGATATATTCAGCTTAACAAGGAAAAATTCAAAAGTGTTTATCAGCGACTATACAATCATCCTTCGGAAATCGCCTGTCATTTTGTTTTTCAGGACAAAGGTATCATTTGGGGCCATATTGCAATGATCCGGTTTTATGAAAAAACCTGGCTGGTGCACCATCATGCCGCCCGAAACTCAATTATCAAAAAAGCAGGGCTTGTGGTATTGAATCAAATCGGCCGCTATGTAAATGACTTTTCCAGGATGAATTCAACCCACATGCAATATCTCATGAGTTATTATCGTACTGACAACAATTTTCCAAACCGTGTTTTTGGGGGGTTTGTCGATTATTTAAAAAATGCCGGTGGATGTTCAATTGATACATTTGCCTATTGTCCGTTACCCAAAGCAGATATCGTGGGGGGGGATCTGGAAAAATTTTTAAGCCTGCACAATGCCAGCCTGGATAAAGCAAACTATGACGATATAACAGAGTTAAATATCTTTTATGAAGCAATCTCCGGCGGTCTTTTGCTTGATGCCATGGATCTGAGGCCGGAGTCGTTGAATAAAAACCAGCTTGGATTGAAATATGAAGAACTTCAGTTCAAAAGAGAAAAACATTTATTTTCAATAAAAATCGGCGGCTGCCTGAAAGCTATCATAATGCTCACATTATCGGATACCGGCCTGAATTTATCCAACCTGACAAACTGTTTCCATGTGATAATGCTCGATACAGATGAGCTTTCGGAAAAAGTGCTTATTTCTTCTTTGCATCTGTCCCTGGGAAATCAGCACCGTGACAGCCCAACCGATACGCCGGTGTTGATTTACCCTGAAAGTTATCCCCGAAACTGGTACATGGCACACAAGAAAAGTTACAGAGTGTGGGTTTTTGATATTCGTAACAGCGATCAATACTTTCAGTATATGAGTACTTTATACAGCGGGCATAGCACTTAACAGAAGTTTTTTTACCTGAGGTTTGAATTATGGGGTCTTCCACCAATGATCAGCCATTATATAGCAGCAGGATCATCAACACCTATATCAAATTAATCAGGCAAAGGTACAGCTATATCAATTTGAGCGAACTGTTGAGTTTATCCGATATTGAGTCGTATCAAATTGAAGACGAAGGCCACTGGTTTACGCAAAAACAGGCCGACCGGTTTTATGAAAACGTCAAAAAGCTTAGCCAAAACAAAAACATAGCCAGGGAAGCCGGTCGCTATGCTGCCTCTCCTGATGCTTTGGGCGCCATGCGATATTTTATTCTTGGCTGTGTCGACCCGGCAACAGCCTATCTGATGCTGGAAAAGGCTGTCCCAAATTTCACAAAGTCATCTGTTTTTAAAGTAAAAAAAATCAATCGTTCTAAAATTGAAATTATTGTAGAAACCGTGGATGGCATCTGTGAAAAACCATATCAGTGTGAAAACCGAATAGGTTATATCGAAGCTGTATCACTTATATTCAACTATCAGCTGCCCACGGTGGGGCACCCGGAATGCATGTTTAATGGGTCGCATATATGCCGATATGTAGTATCATGGCAAAATTCGCGCTCGGCCTTTATCAAAAAATTCAGAAACTATCTCAGCCTGCCGCTTTTTGCATTATGCGCAACCGTAGCTTTGAAATCATCACCATTTGCTTTTTCAGTATCTCTTTTATATTCCCTGTTCATATTCCTGTTGTTTTCTTTCCATGCCGAAAGACTACATAACAAAGAATATCAATCCGCCCTCAGCAATTTGATGGGATCCAGTGATAAGCTTTTGGACCAGATCAATGTAAATTACAACCATGCACTGCTGATCAATGAGATGGGACATGCCATCAATAAAAAATTAAGTGTTGAAGGGGTTGTAAACGAAGTCATGCAGGTGGTTCAGAAACGACTGGATTACGACCGGGGAATTATTTGGCTGGTTGATAACCAGAGAAAAAGCCTTATATTTGAAGACTCTTTCGGCTGTACTCAAAAGCAGCTTCACATTCTGAAAGAAACCTCGTTTAAACTTGACAATCCGGAATCCCAGGGTGTGCTTGTGGCCTGCGTGCGCCAAAAAAAACCCTTTTTAATCAACAATATCCGCGATATTGCAAGCACACTATCAGCAAAAAGTCTTGACTATGCAAAGGCATTGGAAATCAAATCCTTCATCGCCTGCCCTATCATCTATGAAGATGAAGTTCTGGGCATTTTTGCAGTAGACAACAAGAACAACAAAAGACCCTTTTATCAGAGCGATATCAGTCTTCTTATGGGAATTGCTCCGGAAATCGGCATCAGCATCCACAACGCCGAGTTAATCGAATCCAAAGAACGTCAGTTCAAATCCATTCTCCAAACACTCGCTGCCAGTATCGATGCACGCGATCCTCTCACTGCAGGACATTCCGAACGTGTGACCCGTTTTTCTCTTGGCATCTGTCACGAGATGAATCTTTCTCATGATTTTCGTGAAATCATCCGGGTGGCAGCATTGCTCCATGATTACGGAAAAATCGGGATATGTGATTCCATATTGAAAAAGGATCAAAAATTGACAAGCAACGAATACCAGCAGATTCAGACCCATGCCGGAAAAACCAAAAAGCTGCTGGAGCAAATCAATTTTGAGGGCATCTATGGCGCGGTGCCTGAAATTGCCGGATCACATCATGAAAAGTTCGACGGCTCCGGCTATCCCCATGGTCTCAAGGGAAACGCCATTCCTCTGGGTTCCAGAATAATCGCCGTTGCCGACGTATTCGAAGCCATTACATCCAGACGCCATTATCGAAATCCCATGCCGGTAAAAATCGCTCTTTCCATAATCGATGAAGAAAGCGGAAAGCACTTTGACAGTGAGATTGTTGAGGCATTTTTCAGGTATTTACAAAAAAATAACGGACATGACAAAGGTCTCACGGATTTTTTTTATGAGCGCCAAAAACGAAAAAATACGAAAGAAGGATTACCTTCTCCCACCAGGCTTAACCCCCCTGCACATGATCAGGGGAGTATAGGTAAATCTGCGAGGGTCTGAAAAAAAGCACCTGAATTCTTTTATAAATCCTTCATACCCATTTTCATAGTCGTCAAACCGGAAACCGGTTTTATTTGCGGCAGCCTCTATCTTTTTCTCCCAATTATAGGCATCTTTCTGATTCAGCTCGCCAAATATCAAATGGTGAGCTGCAATTTTAATATCGATATCCTCATATCCCAAACGATAAATATGAGAATACAGCTTGCGTCCGGCAAATGGATCAAAATCGATATGGGTTTCCAGATTTTTCATAAGTGAAAATGCTGTTTTTTCCAATCGCCTGGGAATACCATAATGACTCAGGCAATTGTAGTCCAAATCAATCAGGCAAAGTATTCCCCCCGGTTTAACTATTTCGGAAATATTTCTGACAATATCAAAACATGTGCTCCGGAAATATTCCAAAACAAATCTCACCCACACAAAATCAAATGTACCCAAATCACCTAAATCCTGACGAACATCCATACAAAAAAAATCGATGCCGCTATCTTTATACTTTTGTTCAGCATACTGGGTTCTTGTCTCAGATGCATCTATACCAACTGCCAAGCCGGCGGGTTGCGCAAGTTCATAGAGCGTTTTGGTGGTTTTTCCCACACCACAACAAATATCTGCGATCCGCATCCCGGCATCAACCCCGGCCCATTGCGCCTGTTCAATAACAGAACTGCAATCCGTTTTTATGTTCAAACGGGTAATCTCCTCCATGCTCTCCATAAGATATTCATTAAGATATTCATTTTGAAACATTTTGAAAAATACCCCCTTCTTTTTAATCGCCCGGTTACATGGGAGCAGAATTTTTTACTAAAGAATGTATTCATCTTTTGATGAAGATTCATTTTTTATATCTATCTATGGCAGAACAAAACCAAGGTGTCAACTCTTTAGTTGATATATATTAGGCTGAATTTACGTGGGGATTCAAACTTTTTTGCTACCTTCTCAATATTTCGATTTTTCGATTCCGATAGCCTCATTGTAGACTATACCCCGAAGCAGCCTTCCCAGAATGTCCGATCCCGTGATGACTCTTTTTTGCTCCCCCCAGAAAAGAATGATATCTTCATCGATTACGTCATCATCGCTGCGTTCAGGATGAACCTTAAGGCCGGGAATGGTTTCACCGAGCCTTTTTAGTTTATCCCTTACGATGATGGGGCGGTGACAGTGCAAATAAGGGTTGAAATCAGGATAATTAAAAATAGCTTCTCTGAGAAAGCTGTCAGAATTCAGGGTCATTTTGGGCTCACCGGTTGGATCGGCAATGATAATCCATTTTTTTCCGGAAGCATGAACCTGCTTTAAAAATTCATCGGAAGCCAGGGGGGTGATATTGGGGAAAATTGGCCTGTCGTTTTTAAAATCCATACTGATAATACTTTTTGGATCTATGAGTTCTCCTTCCGCTGTTACGGGCAAATCGTCAATAGCAAGAAAATTCAGTGCTCCTCGCCCTTCCACCCGATCAATATCGGTTTCGGATGAATGCACGTGCATGCTGATGAGTTTTCGTAAATCTTTTTCCTTAAAATATGTGATAACTTCAGCGCCCAGCCACCTGTCAAGAATAATGGCTGTGGGTTTTGCTACGGGAAAAAGCAAAATCTGATAAAATCGTATCAGTGGATACAACATAGAACCCATTTTTAATGCATTTCGTGAAAAATACGCCTGTGGCATGATTTCTCCCACGATGGTAATAAGTACGGTGGAAAACAAAAAAGCCATGACACCGGTAAGCACGGATCCGGACAGCAGAGCCAGGAGCACGTTGACAGAGACATTTCCCCACAGGATAGTAACAAGCAGAAAATTTGAATTCTGTCTCAGAGCCAGAACCCGGCAAGCATGCCTGTTGTTTTTAGAAGCCTCGATTTCAAGGCGAAGTTTGGTCACAGTAAAATAAGCCAGATTTAAACCTGAGAACATGGCAGACTGTAAAATGCACAAAGCTATCCCTGCCCATATAATGATTGTCATTGTCATGAACAAACTCCCTGAAGAGTCACACATTAAATAAGTACTTGCAGCCAGAAAAATCTTTGCATTTCCCAGCCTGCACCCCTGATGGTGGCAATCAGCAAAGCAGCATAAGCTGCATAGGATACCAGCAAAATTGCCCCTTCAAATCTGTTGATTCTGCCCTGACCACGAAAGCCGTATCCAACAGCAAACAGTGAAAAGGTTAGAAGGGTCATGAAAGAAAAATCACGATATAAAATTTCCGGGTTTATTTGGATAGGATGTATTATCCCGGCTATACCTACCACCGCAAGGGTGTTAAAAAGGTTGGATCCGATCACATTTCCAATGGCAATGTCATGCTCTTTTCGGCATACCGCAACAAGTGATGAGGCCAATTCAGGAAGCGAGGTGCCCATGGCCACGATAGTCAAACCGATCACCAGATCGCTGACACCTAATGCCTGAGCAATTTCCACTGCGCCCCACACCAGTAAATGGGAGCTGACCACCAGCAATGCCAGTCCGCCGAAAAGCCATAAAATAGAAAACCCCAGGGATATGGCACGCCCTTTTAGCTTGCTTTCCATCTGGGCATCAAAGGGATCATTTCGCCGGCGTAAACCCTGCACGATAGTCCATGCCAAAAGGAGTCCAAAAACCGTCAGCAAAATCGAAGCATCGCTCCTGGATATACAAAGATCCCAAAGAAGAAAGCCTGAAAACAGAGTTAAAATGAAAAGAATGGGCAGTTGTTTGACAAGAACCTCTGAGCTGACATTGATCGGTCTGATTAGAGCAGTCAGCCCCAAAATCAGAGCAATATTGGCAATATTGGAACCATAGGCGTTGCCCAGGGCAAGGCTCGGCTTGCCCTGCATAGCTGATATAGCTGAAACCACCATCTCCGGCGCCGATGTCCCAAACCCCACAATCACCATGCCGATAAGCAGCGGCGGAATGCCTGCATAAAGAGCGATACCTGCAGAACTTTCAACAAAACGATCAGCGCTCCAAACAAGCAGTAACAATCCTAAAACAACAGCTCCTATTGCAACCAGCATTGCCGTTTTCTCCGCTCCAAAATTACTGCCTGATAAAAATTTTCAATAAAATTCCAACTGGTGGTTAGACTCAATGGCATTCACTTAAGCAAAAATTGTTTCTATGAAAAAAAGGATATTTCATGGTTCCCCCTTTTTCAAAGGCTGGTCTTAGCAAACACTTGAGACAGAGGTCATATTTTGGGGTTGGTATCAGCATCGAGATTGAAATCGTTTTTCATGTGTGGATAAAGATCAGGTTATCTATAATTGTTACATCGTCCCTCCGGGACTTAAAAATCATAACCTGAACCGGTGGCTAAAAGCCACCGGCTAGAAAACCTTTTCCCTCCGGGAAATCCGGCTTTCCGAAAACACCAGATAATTGTTCCCTTTTGGGTTTCCATAAGTTTCCCCCCTGTGTCATGTGTGGGTAAAGACCAGTTTCCAAAGGGGGGAACGTTTTCGATCATCTTTACACTATACTGTTAACTGACTCGGCTTTTCATGCGTCCTTAAATAAGCATCCCTCAGGTTGACACCTGAAACCCGAAACCCGACACCTGAAACTTGAAACCTGACACCTGACACCCGACACCTGACACCTGACACCCGACACCTGACACCCGACACCTGACACCCGACACCTGACACCCGACACCTGACACCCT
>SL_3KL_010_SEDDRAFT_10000413_pt1 | contig 34731 bp, 25 predicted proteins | sample SodLakKL_010_SED_2_FD_10381 | JGI IMG/M metagenome (IMG submission 10381) | reverse complement strand
AACACCTTCCTGGATCAGCCCCTGGTGAAAAAATACAACATCCTCAACCGCTATCGCTATGACAGGCCCGGTGTGATGGACTCCCAGTTTGGCTTTAACCTCATGCAGGAGGAAAGGGAAGGCGGCCAGAAGGATTTCTTCACCAATGGGGAACCTTTTGGCTCAGACAGGTTCTATGGATATGGCACCAGCACCACCAGGTTTCAGGCTTTTGCGCGTACCGGCTTTTATTTTCAGAACAAGCCAGATGCCAGCCTGGGGACCCAGCTCAACTTTACCCATCACAGCCACGACTCTCACTACGGACGAAGCACTTATGGTGGTGAACAAAACACGTTTTACGCCAATGTGTTGTTTGCCAGTACACTGCGAAATTCTGAACATGAATTTGTTACCGGTGTGAGCTTTTTATTTGACGACCATAACGAGCATCTGACCAACCTGGGAGGACATGCCATGGACTCTCTTTTAGAGAGGAGAGAACTGGTTCCCGGTGCTTTCCTTGAATATACATACCATAGCCACGAACAACTCACCCTTGTTCTGGCGGCAAGAGCCGATTACCACAACCTGTATGGCATGTTTTTCACGCCACGCACCCATATCCATTTTAACCTGAATGAGCATACTACGTTGAGGGCCTCTGCAGGTAAAGGGTACCGGGTCCCCAGCCTGATTGCCGAAAATGCCGGGCTGCTCGTCAGCAACAGGACCTTCGTTTTCAGTGAGGAGATCGATCCTGAAGAGGCCTGGAACTATGGGGGAAGCATTACCCGCAGATTCCGCCTCTTTGCAAACGATGCGAGCGTGGTGGGGGAGTTCTATCGCACGGACTTTGTCAACCAGTTGGTTGTTGACGTGGACAGTGATTTCAACAAGGTCTTTTTCTATAACCTTGATGGCGACTCCTATGCGAACAATTTCCAGGTTGAGCTGAATGTAGAACCCATCCGCCTGCTGGAGATAACGGCCGCCATCAGATACACCGATGCAAAACAAAGTATTGATGATGAACTGCGGAGAAAACCTTTTGTGAACCGTTACCGGGGCATGGTATCCAGCTCTTATGCCACCCGCGACAACGACTGGCAGTTCGACCTTACCGCCCAGTTCAACGGGCCCTCACGTATTCCGGAAGTGCCCGGGTCAATGCTGCATATGCATGAAGACTTCAAAATGCGCACCGAATCACCGTCCTTCACCATCCTGAACGCCCAGGTGACCTATCGCTGGCGCAACATCGACATCTATGCAGGAGGCGAAAACCTGCTCGATTATGTCCAGAAAAACCCCATCCTGAACCCGCAATCACCGTTTGAGGAAGGATTTGACGGAAGCATGATCTGGGGGCCGCTGATGGGAAGGAAGTTCTACATGGGCATCCGTTATGCCATTGAACGGTAGCGCCAGTCCCCAATCCCAAAAAGTACGATGGCGAATGGTGAAAACTGAAAAATTTTCACCATTTTTGTTTTGAGGATTGTCCCGGAAACGAATGGCCATAAACAAGACACATAAACATTGGGATACTTTGGGACCGCTGGTGCGCACCCTGCCGGACAAGCCGGGGGTGTACCAGTATTACGACCGGCATGGGAATGTGATCTATGTGGGCAAGGCAAAGAATTTGAGGAAACGGGTGGCCAGCTATTTTGGCAGGGAGAGGCACGACAGCAACCGGGTAAACCTGATGGTACGTCGTGTTGCGGATATAAGGCACATCGTGGTGGATACGGAGCTGGATGCCTTGCTGCTGGAGAACAACCTCATCAAAAAATACCAGCCCCGGTACAATGTGCTTTTGAAAGACGACAAGACTTTCCCGTGGATATGTATAAAGAATGAGCCCTTCCCGAGAATCTTTTCTACACGCCATGTGGCGCGCGACGGCAGTAAATATTTTGGTCCCTATGCCTCGGTACGGATGATGAATGCCTTGCTCGACCTGATCAGGCAGCTTTTCCAGTACCGCACATGCCGGCTGGACCTTTCTCCCCGCAATATCCGTTCCGGCAAATTCAGGCTCTGCCTGGAGTACCATCTGGGCAACTGCAAAGGCCCTTGCGAAGGGCTGCAGGACGAACAGGACTATCAAAATACCATTGACCAGATTGAACATATACTCAGAGGCAATCTCGGAATGGTTGTGAAGGCGTTGAAGCGCCTGATGCATGAGCATGCCGGAGCGTATGCCTTTGAAAAGGCCGAAATGATCAGGGAGAAGGTTCAGCTGCTGGAAAAGTTCCAAAGCAAGTCCACCGTGGTGAACCCTTCGCTGAGCAATGTAGAGGTGTATTCGGTCCTCAGTGATCCCGACCATGGCTATGTGAATTATTTGCGGGTGGTGCATGGCGCCATTGTGCAATCACATACCCTGGAGATGAAGAAGCGGCTGGACGAGTCGGATCTGGAGCTGCTGGAGATGGCCATCGCGGAGCTCAGACAGCGATTCCGCAGTGAAGCCCGTGAGGTGATCGTCCCCATAAAGCCTGAGACCGGCATCCCTGATGTACGCTTCGTGGTGCCGCGGCGCGGCGACAAGAAGAAGCTCCTGGAATTGTCGGAGCGCAATGCAAAGTACTATCGCCTGGAGAAGAAGAAGCGCCGGGAGCTTGTGGATCCAGGGCGACACGGCCGGCGGCTGATGCAACAGATAAAGAAAGACCTTCGCCTTGAAACCCTTCCGGAGCACATGGAATGTTTTGATGTGAGCAACACCCATGGCAAGTCCATGGTGGCCGCAATGGTAGTGTTTCGCGAGGCGCGTCCCTCCAAAAAAGATTACCGCCACTTCAATATCATCACCGTGGATGGGCCCAACGACTATGCGGCCATGGAGGAGGCAGTATTCCGGCGCTACAAGCGACTTAAGGAGGAGCAACAGCCACTGCCCCAGCTGGTGGTTGTGGATGGCGGCAAGGGTCAACTGAGTGCTGCCATGAAGGCATTGGAGCGACTGGACTTGCGGAAAAAGATGGCCATCATCGGTATTGCCAAGCGGCTGGAAGAGATCTACTTCCCGGGCGACAGCATCCCGCTGTATATTGACAAGCAGTCGGAAACCCTCAAGGTCATCCAGCACATGCGCGACGAAGCCCACCGGTTCGGCATCAACCACCACCGTGTTCGTCGGGAAAAAGACAGCATGCAGTCAGAACTTTCACAGATCAAAGGCATCGGCCCTGCCACCGCACAGACACTGTTGATAAAATTCCGTTCAGTGGCCGGCATCAGGAAAGCAACCTATGAAGAGTTGAAAGAGACCGTCGGCCCTGCGAAAGCCAGGACCCTGAAAGCCCATTTCACCCGGGACGAATGACATGTTGTGTTTTTTGATGGCTGGCTAAAGGCATTGGCGGGCAGGAAGAACCACTGCGCTTTCACAAAAAAAAGTCCATGTATATCTCTGCTGAAAAACCCTGAGTGGTTTTCATCCGCCGGCATGTCAATTGAAAATTGTCGTGTATATTTGCCGGCATATGATAACGAGATCCTGGCCCAGCCGTTTTCTCATCTGGCGGATGAGAAACATCAGTGAAAAACAGATGCTGGTGTTTCTTGCCGCATTGATCGGCATCCTGGCGGCCATTGCCGCCGTGGTGCTGAAAACCTCCGTGCATTACCTGGAGGGCTGGGTGCGGAGTGTCCCCGGTGCCCACCTGGGCAACTGGCTTTTCCTCGTGTTTCCTGTCATAGGCATCATGATCACGGTGTTTTATGTACGTCGTTTTGTAAAAGATGACATCAGCCATGGTGTTTCCAGGATATTGCATGCCATTTCACGCAACAAGGGGGTGATGAAACTGCACAACACGTATTCGTCCATCATTGCCTGTACCTTTACCGGCGGGTTTGGCGGATCAGTTGGGATGGAGGCGCCCATCGTCTCAACGGGGGCAGCCATCGGGTCCAATGTGGCACGGTGGGCACGGCTTGGCTTCCGGCGCGTCAACCTGCTGATAGGCTGTGGCGCTGCAGCTGCCATCGCAGCGATTTTTAATGCCCCCATCGCCGGACTCATCTTCTCGCTGGAAGTGCTCCGCCTCGACCTGACCCTTACCTCGGTTATCCCCCTGCTGATCGCCACCGTGGTGGGCGCCATATTCTCATCCATCTTCCTTGGCGAAGGGGTGGAGTTCTATTTTACGTTGTCAGATCCATTCAATTATGGACATATCCCTTTTTATATCTTGCTGGGAGTTATTACCGGACTGGTATCCTTGTATTTTACCTGGATGAACGGCAGGGTGGAATCCGGGATCAGAAAGATTGGCCATCCTTACATGCGGGTAATGATTGGCGGCACCATGCTGGGCATCCTCATATTCCTGTTCCCCCCGTTGTTTGGCGAAGGTTACTATACGATGCGAAGCATGCTCTCCGGCCAGCCGGAGCAGCTGCTGGAGAACAGCCTCTTCGGACATATGGTAGACACCACCGGACTGATCTTTGTGGGGTTCATGCTATTGGTATTGTTTTTCAAAGCCATCGCCACGTCCCTGACCCTGGGGGCCGGTGGGGTCGGCGGGGTCTTTGCACCCAGCCTCTTCATGGGGGGGATCACAGGCTTCATCGTTTCCCGGCTTACCAATCTTTTCAGCATGTGGAAGGTCTCTGAACACAACTTCTCACTCGTGGGGATGGCAGGCCTTATTGCAGGGGTGATCCATGCACCACTGACAGCCATCTTCCTCATCGCAGAGATCACCGGCGGGTATGAGCTGTTCATCCCGCTGATCCTGGTGTCTTCCATATCCTACATGACGGTGGTGTACTTCCAGCCCCACTCCATATATACCAGGAAGCTGGCACAAAAAGGACAACTCATCACCCATCATAAGGACAAGACAGTCCTGACCCTGCTCAATGTGGAAAATGTACTCGAGACCAACTTCGACAAGATGCACCCTGATGACACCCTTGGCGAGCTGGTCAGGGTGATCGCAAAAGCCAGCCGCAACATTTTCCCGGTCACCGACGAAGAAAACCACTTCCTGGGGTTGGTGCGTCTGGATGATGTGCGCGAGGTGATGTTCGACCACAGCCAGTATGAGACCCTGAAGGTCCATCAAATGATGATACAGCCCAGGGCCACTGTCCACTCCGGCGACAGCATGGACACGGTGATGCAGAAATTCAGGGATTCAGGCCTGTGGAACATGGCCGTGGTTGACGACGGGATCTATAAAGGATTCGTGTCGCGCGCCAATGTGTTCAATATCTACAGGAAGATGTTGCTGGAACTTACGGAGGAATAAAGATCAACAAACCAGGAATTCAACAGGCTTCAATGGCACAACAGTCACCAATCAAATAACATGAAAGACCACCTTCCCCCTGACCCTCTCTGTTTCGATAAGTTCGTGGGCTTTTGGGCCCTCTGACAGCAGAAAACTCTGCTGTACGTAAGGCCGGACAAGTCCCCGTGTCATCATGTCGGCAATGATCGCCAGATCATCACCGGAAGCTTTTACCAGGATAAAATCTGCTTTTTTCTTTCGTATGAAGTTAAAGGTCCTGTGGAGGAGCAACCCCCTGTTGGGTACTGTGGTGATGTATGTCCCGTCTTTTTTCAGTATTCGTCTGCACCTCCGGTACGAACTTTTTGCAACGGCATCAAACACTGTGTTAAAGCGCATCTTTATTTTGGTGAAATCCTCTTCGGTATAGTCTATCACCTTGTCGGCACCCAGGCTGTAAACAAAGTCCTGGTTGCGGGCGCTGGACACTGCCGTCACATTGGCCCCCATGGCTTTGGCGATCTGGACGGCAAAAGATCCTACACCGCCGGAAGCACCGTTGACAAGAAGGTGGTCGCCTTCCCTGACCCTCCCGCTCTTTTCAAAAGCCTGCAAAGCCGTCAGCGCAGCAAGAGGGGTGGCAGCAGCTTCTTTCATGGTGACACCCTCGGGAACATGGCACAGCAAGGCCTCCTTTACCGTGACAAATTCGGCATAACCACCACCGCTGAAAGGAAGCATGGCAAATACCTTGTCGCCGGGATTGAAATTTGATTTCTTCCCGGACTGTTCTACAACCCCGGCAATGTCAAAGCCCGGTATGAACGGGAACTTTCGCCTGTAAACCCATTTCATCGAACCACTCCGTATCTTGTAGTCCACCGGATTGATGCCCGCCGCATGGATGCGGACCAGGACTTCGCCGCGATGCGGCATCGGGAGTGCAGTCTCTATAAGCTGCAACTGCCCGGGACCGCCATATTGCTTTATTGCCAATGCTTTCATGTCATTCGTTTTTTGCTTGACGCAGATAATTGATATTACAGGACATCAGGGAGGTGTGAGTGTGATCCCCGCATCAATGGTTGATGTAAGAATGTTTCGGGCACTGACATTCCCTATAACGGCATTGTCTGCCGACAGACTCAGGTTCACCGGTACCCGGGGACTTATCACATCAAAGGAAGCAATAATACCATCATGGCCGGCAAATGGCTTGCTTTGCATGGATACGCTGAGCATCCTTGCCACATTCCCTTCCCTTATCCCAAAGGTAAAGTAATGTCCATCATCCCTGTAAAGCTGTTCGGAACCCTCCACATATTGAAAGTCTGCCGGGAGCGGTATGTCCAGGTTGAACCCGATGAAATCCTCTTCATTGATGATCTCCAGCTTGATGGTGATGGTATCACCTGCCTGCGCTTCAACATCATGGAGCTTCATGATGTTGCCGCCCGCCAGGCTGTAACCGGCAGTCAGCCACAAAATAACGAGAACTGAAACCAATCGCCAGTATAACATACGCCCCGGTTTTATGAATGTTGGAATGGTTTTGATCATCAAAGATACATGACAATTTTCAATTGACACACCGGCGAATGAAAAACCCCGATCAATAGTTCTTCTCAGGATACTGATCTTCCCACCATTCGGGCTGGTCTTTCAGGTGTTTGTCCCACCAGGCCATGATGGCATTGTGCCATTGGAGACGTTTGTTGTATGTCAGGATGTGGTGATTCTCCCCTTCTACAAGGATGAGCTCGGTGGGCCTGCCCAGGAGCTTCAGGGCAGTATACATCTGGATGCTTTCTCCCGGGGGCACATTGGTGTCGCTGTCGCCGGTAAGTAACAGAAGGGGTGTGTTTATTTTGTCAGCCCGGTACAGGGGACTTTGCCCCACGTATATTTCAGGGCTGTTCCAGGGAAAGCTGTTTGCTGTGGCTTCGGCACTGTAAGCATAGCCAGAGTACCCCTCGCCCCAGTAAGAGGCAATGTTGCTGATGCCTGCATGGGAAAAGGCGGCTGCAAAGATATCGGTGTGTGTCAGCAGAAGCATTGTCATAAAACCGCCATAGGATGCACCTGCAACACCCACCCGGCCGGGATCGGCAAAGGGATGTTCCTCCAGGAATTGCCGGGTCCCTTCAATGATCTCGTCGGCAACCGTCTTGCCCCAGTTGTTTACATGGGCTGCAGAGAACTCCTGCCCGAAGCCCGTGGCACCGCTTGGCTGAAGCACATAGACAACGTAGCCGTTGCCGGCCCAGAGGTTGAAAGGATAACGGCCACCAAAGGTGCGGCTTACCGGATTGGTCCCCCCATACTGGTATACGATAACGGGATACTTCCTTTCCGGATCGAAGTCCGGCGGCAGGTAATATCTGCCTTTGACAACTGCCCCTGTGGAAGCAGTGAAGTCCCAGTCGTTTACCTCTCCAAAGGCCACATGGCGATAGCGTTCCGCATCCGGATCTTTCAATACGGTATGGCTGTCGTTACGCATGTCCAATCGGTATGCTTTCGGGGGTGCGTTCACCTCATTGCCGATATAGGCAGCTATCCGGGCATTGGAAGCATAATAAATATTGGAGAGGAAGTCCGTTCCGGTGTCGATCTTCTCGTATCGCTCACGCCGTATATTATAGCGGAAAAGCCGCCTGTAGTCTTCTTCACCGGCAAGGATGTAGATGTGATTGTCGGGTGCGTGCCAGTGCACCGAAACAACAGACGGATCGAAGCCATAGGTGATGGGATTGACAGAACCGTCTGCCAGGGAGTAGATGTAGGCCTGCGTGTCGTAATTGTTGGCGATCATCCCTTCAGGGATGTTTTCTCCAATACGTCCGAACGCAGAAGGGCCTCCGGTGGCCAGGAGATACTGGCCATCGGGTGAAAAGCGCGTGCTTATGCTCCATCTCTTGTCGGCCAGCAGGCTGTCCGCTTCCAGGCTTTGCATGTCCATGACAAACAGGTCTTGTTTGTAATAAGGCCGCTCCAGGTAATCGGGCCGCGACTGGCTGAAGACCATCTGCCGTCCATCCGGACTGATGTCGTGTAGGCTGGTGCTGAGGTTCCCGAATGTGAGGCGCGTCCTGACGCCGGAGGTTACGTCGAGCTTGTACAGGAAGCTGCGGTGCCGGTGGTGTGCTCTCCGGTCGAGCAAGCCCAGTATGTGACGCATGCTGTCATCGTTGCCGCTGCCTCCCTCCCTGATGGTGTAAACAAGATAGACCTCATCCGGCGACCATCGCAACCCGGCAAAATCTTCAATATCTTCCATCAAAACCCTCTTTTCCCCGGATTCCATATGGTGCCAGTGCACCGTGGTGCGGCCATCCTGGACGGTGGTGTATGATACGGCATTCGTAGCAGGCAGCCACGTAAGGCGCGATATGCCGGCATGGCGGAATGAATGTACCAGTGCGTTGTCGGAAAAACGATGAATGTCGGTCCAGGTCTCTGAGCGGTCAGACGGCGGCAGGGAGCGTCTGTAGCTGACAGCGTACATGCTGCCGTCAGGCGAGGGGCGCACACCGGTCACCTTTATGCCATCCATAAAGTGCAGTATGTCCTTTATCGTTTCCGGGGTGGTTACAGGATGAACATCGGTGGCCGCAAAAGGCTCATCCACCGTGATGCTGCCCATCATCTCCCAGTCCAGCCCCTCTTCCGGAGGGCACAATGCTTTAACCACCAGCAGATGTGTCCCCCGCGGCAACTGCATCGAATGCCGCACATGCCCATAACGACCGCGTTCATCGGCCCGCAGGTCCTCCGCCTCCTCACCCGCCGGCTCTTCGACACCCTCGCCCTCTACCTCACCATTTTCTTCACCTGTCAACCCCTCAATGGTCGACTTTGTACCGATCTTTTCGCCATTCAGCCAGGCTTCAAACATATAGGGGCTCTTCAGCTCCAGCTGTGCCCCGATCCAGCGATCTGTGCGAATGTAAACAGCCAGGTAAGCCACCTCCGGACTCTCACCGGGCCCCTCCGTGATCATTACATAGCCCCCAGCATCGGTGGTTAGTGAGGCCCAACGGGTGCTCACACCGTTTAACCAGTTTAGCTCCTTTCCCTCTTCAGGATAATAACCCTTCAGGTCAATATGGTCGAACAACAACAACTGGCGGTTGGAGAATGTGTTCCCTTCAACGTCCGGTGTATCATGAAATGCAGGGTAGTTGACCTCCAGCGGAGGGGTTGTCAGCCAGCCGGAAATAACGACCGTGTCGGAAGCAGCCAGCAAACAGGGAATGACGAGTGCAAAAAGAAAAATAATGCTGTTTTTTTTCATATGTGTATAATTTTTATATTTCGGTCACATGGAGCTCACCATGCGATGGTCATCCGTCTGTGTGACCATCAAGGGTCTCGGGCGGTTCATCTGTTTATACTTACGTTGTTCTTTGTATTTCAATCCCTTGTGTGTTGTTCAGGGTTTTTGATTTAATTGTGATGACGGAAAACCGAAGACATTCATCCTTCTTTGGGCTTTCATCAGAAACATCAGACCGGTTACCCGGCAATATTTCCGGACGGTAAATATAGTATTTTTCATGTGAAGTTAGGATGGCAGCAGTTGTTAAATAAATTGTATTTTTGGCTTTTATCATTGCCGGTTTTCTGGGTTTGATCATCTTTTTGCGTGCACTTAATCAATCACAAAAAACACTTCATAAACATGAAAAAGGACCATGTCGTATTTGATCTGATAGAACAGGAACGCAAGCGGCAGCTTCACGGGGTGGAGCTGATCGCTTCGGAAAATTTTGCCAGTGAGCAGGTGATGGCTGCCATGGGCAGTGTGATGACCAATAAATATGCAGAGGGATATCCTGGTCGCCGTTATTATGGGGGCTGCCAGATTGTTGACCAGACGGAGCAGTTGGCCATTGACAGGGTCAGGCAGCTGTTTGGGGCAGAGTGGGCCAACGTGCAGCCGCATAGTGGTGCGCAGGCCAATGCCGCTGTTTTCCTGGCATGCCTGAAACCCGGCGACACCTTTATGGGGCTGGACCTGAGTCATGGTGGCCATTTGTCGCATGGGGCCCCTGTGAACCTGTCGGGCATTCTGTATCGTCCTGTGGCCTATTCTGTGACCGAAGAGGCCGGGACCATTGATTATGATGAGATGGAGCGTGTGGCCATGAAAGAAAAGCCGAAGATGATCATCGCCGGCGCGTCGGCTTATCCTCGCGACTGGGACTATGCCCGTATGCGTGAAGTCGCTGACAAGGTGGGGGCCTTGTTGTTGGCCGATATTGCCCATCCGGCGGGACTGATTGCTGCCGGGCTGCTCAACGATCCCCTGCCGCATTGCCATATCATCACCACCACAACCCATAAGACGCTGCGGGGCCCGCGCGGCGGACTGATACTGATTGGGAAGGATTTTGAAAACCCATGGGGCCTGACCACACCCAAAGGCAAGGTGAAGATGATGTCGGCCGTGCTGGATAGCGCTGTTTTCCCAGGCACACAGGGTGGACCCCTGGAGCATATTATCGCCGCCAAAGCAGTGGCCTTCGGAGAAGCACTGGAGCCATCTTTCAAAGAATATGGCATCCAGGTGATGAAAAATGCCCAGACCATGGCAAAGGCTTTTGTTGATAAAGGATACCACGTAACGTCAGGGGGCACCGATAACCACCTTATGCTCATCGACCTGCGTTCGAAATTCCCGGAGATCACCGGCAAAAAGGTTGAAAACATACTGGTGGAAGCAGATATCACGATCAACAAAAACATGGTGCCCTTCGACAGCCGGTCACCTTTCCAAACCTCAGGCATCCGGCTCGGAACACCGGCCGTAACGACCCGTGGACTGAAGGAGGAGCACATGGGGCAAATTGTAGATCTCATTGATGAAGTGATATCCAATATTGACGACGAACAGGTGATCGCAAGCGTCAGGAAAAAGGTCAATGCCCTGATGGGAGCATTTCCGCTGTTTGCGTGGTAGACTGAAAAATTAGGACACTTCAACAGGGCGGGCATCTGCAAGCAGGCAATGACAAAAACAGATCGCAAGACACCCCCGCGACCGGCACTTTATAGCAAAATTTCCCGTATCTTTGTATAAGGATAACCGGGAGTTTGCATCATGGATGAAACAGCACTCGCAAAGGAGCGTACAGAAATATTGAAACGTTACCGTTCGCTGCTGTCCGTTTGTCGTTCCAGGATCAAAAAGGAGGACAGAAAACGGATCAGGCAGGCCTTTGATTTTGCTGCAAAAGCCCACCGTGACCACCGGCGCAAAAGCGGAGAGCCTTATATTTACCATCCTATCGCTGTGGCCAAAATCGTGGTCGAAGACCTCGGACTGGGCGCTACCAGCGTGGTTTGTTCTCTCCTGCATGATGTTGTGGAAGACACCGACTATACCCTTGAGGATGTTTCCGAATATTTTGATGAAGAAGTGTCGCGCATCATCGATGGGCTGACAAAGATATCGGACATTTTTGACCAGACAATATCCATCCAGGCCGAGAACTTCCGCAAGATGCTTCTTACGTTATCCGATGATGTCAGGGTCATCCTCATAAAGCTTGCAGACCGGCTGCACAATATGCGAACGTTGGAATCGCTGCCACCTGGAAAACAGTTGAAAGTGGCCAACGAAACGCTTTATCTTTTTGCCCCTTTAGCCCACCGGTTGGGCTTTCACGCCATCAAAAGCGAGCTGGAAGACCTCGCCATGAAGTATACCGAGCCGGAAGTGTACCAGACCATCCTGCGAAAGCTGGCGGAAACCAAAGAAGAGCGGAACCGCTTTATTCAATCCTTCACCAGGCCGGTAAGAATAGCTTTGCAAAAAGAGAACCTGGACTGTACCATCCTGGCCAGGACCAAGTCTGTAAGCTCCATATGGGGAAAGATGAAAAAGAAAGAGGTCCCCTTTGAAGAAGTTTATGACGTGTTTGCCATCCGCATCATTCTCAACTCCCCCGAATACCGTGAAAAAGCAGATTGCTGGAAGGCCTATTCCATCGTAACGGATATCTACCAGCCCAATCCCGATCGTCTGCGCGACTGGATATCCACTCCAAAAGCCAATGGCTATGAGTCATTGCACACAACGGTGATGAGCCGTTCCGGTAAATGGGTCGAGGTCCAGGTCCGAAGTGCCAGGATGGACGAAGTGGCCGAAAAAGGATATGCTGCGCATTGGAAATACAAAGAATCAAAGACTGGAGAAAGCGGTATTGATAAATGGTTGCGAAGGATCAGGGAGATACTCAAAAGTGCAGAGACCGATGCACTTGACTTTATTGATGATTTCAAACTGAACCTTTTTTCGGACGAGATCATTGTCTTTACCCCAAAGGGAGAGCTCCGGACACTGCCACTGGGCTCTACCGCCCTTGACTTTGCCTACAGTATCCATACACAGGTCGGGAATCACTGCCTGGGAGCCAAGATAAACCATAAGCTGATGCCGCTGAGCCATACCTTGAAAAGCGGTGACCAGGTAGAGATTATCACCTCCAGGAAACAAACACCCAAGCACGACTGGCTCCACTATGTTACAACGGCACGTGCAAAAGGCAAGATCAAATCAGCACTCAAGGAACAAAAAAAGAAACAGGCCGAAGAAGGCAAGGAGATCCTGGAACGAAAACTCAAACAGCTGAAAATCGAAAACACACAGGAAAATATTCAAAAACTGGTGGACCACTACAAACTGCGTGCACCGCTCGACCTTTACTATGAGGTGGCCATCGGGAAAATTGGTCAAAAAGACCTCAAGGCATATGCATCTGAGCAGGATGGAGGGGGGCTCCTCAGCTATATTCGCAACCCTTTTGCAAGGACCAGGGGGACGCAGGAGGTGAAAGAAACGGCCAAAGACCCCATCAGGCAACAGCTTAAAGACAAACCCGACACACTGCTCATCGGCGATAACATGGAAAGCCTCAGCTATAGCCTTGCCCCTTGCTGTAACCCTATCCCGGGTGACGACGTGTTCGGGTTTGTAACCATTCAGGATGGCATAAAAATACACAGGAACAAATGCCCGAATGCAGTACAACTTTTGTCAAAATACGCATACCGCGTGGTAAAGGCCAAATGGATGACCAACAAAAGCATTGCCTTCCTTTCCGGGTTGCGGCTGAAAGGCATTGACGAAACAGGATTGCTGCAAGACATCACCAATACAATCTCCAGCGAGTACAATATCAACATAAGGAATATACATATCGACACGCACGATGGGACCTTTGAGGGAGAAGTGATGCTGTATATTCATGATACACATCATCTGAACCGCCTGATCAAAAAACTTAAAAAGATCAAAGGCATCAAAAAGGTCACCCGGATCGGAAAAATGGAACCCATATCCTAAACCTGCCCTGCCATCATATAGGCCAAAACGGGCTTGCTATCCAAAAATATCAGGGGAGGAAAGCGAAAACAATCACCTTATGGGTTGTTCAATAAGATGTAAAATCCTGAAATACAGCATAAAATAAAATTATTTATAAGCATTTCAAATAGGTATTTTTTTTCTTACCTTTACCCTTTCACTGTCTGCCCGGAAAAGTTGAACAGGTTAGGCGGGTCATTTGTGGAGACAACGGCGCATGATCATGGATGGCAAGTTCCATGTGTATGAAAGATTAAAATTTTAACGTATGAAGGCTACTGAAAGCAACAAGGAGGTATTGGACAAGGTTAAGAAAATTTTCTCGGATTACCTGGAGAACAATGGTCACCGGAAAACACCGGAACGTTTTACCATTTTACGTGAGATATACATTACGGAAGGTCATTTTGATGTTGAGTCGTTGTATATCAGGATGAAAAACAACAAATACCGTGTCAGCCGTGCCACATTGTACAATACCATTGAACTGCTGCTAAACTGTAACCTTGTCGTCAAGCATCAGTTCGGCAAAAATGTTGCCCAGTTTGAGAAATCTTATAAATACCGCCAGCATGACCACCTTGTATGCTCTGATTGTGGCAAGTTGTATGAATTTTGCGATCCCCGTTTGCAGGAGATACAGGATTCAGTATCCGACCTGATGCAGTTCAAGGTCACCCACCGGTCTTTTGCTTTTTACGGGCTGTGTAAGGATTGCCGGGCCGGCAAATGATCTGGTCCGGCTAAAAAACAGATCCCGGAACCCCCGCTTCTTTTATCCTGTTGAACCTGCATGGCTTGATCTGCCGGCGGGTTCAATCAGTGCCATCCATGAAACATTTAATTTGTTCTCTTTCCAAAATACCTTAATTTTGGACCGGGAAACAGATTAAAATGCAAAGGGTATTATGGTAGAAGTCAACAAGGCGGATGTGTTGCTGGGATTACAATGGGGTGATGAGGGCAAAGGCAAGATCGTGGATGTCCTGACACCGCACTATAAAATGGTGGCCCGTTTTCAGGGAGGGCCCAATGCCGGACATACCCTTGTGTTTGAGGGGAAAAAGTACATTTTGCATACCATTCCATCAGGCATCTTTCACAGGGGGTGTGTCAATCTTGTTGGGAATGGTGTGGTGCTGGATCCCTTCATCATCAATAATGAGCTGGACCAGCTGAACCTTCCCCTGGATGTGTTGAAGGAGTCACTTTTTGTCTGTGGGAAGGCCCATCTTATCCTTCCTTCCCACCGTTTGTTGGACGCTGCTTTTGAGAAGAAAAAAGGGAAGGGCAAGATTGGCAGCACCCTGAAGGGGATCGGGCCGGCCTATACGGATAAGGTGGCACGTACGGGTTTGCGACTGGCGGATACGGCATCCGTTACTTTCCGGGAAAAATACAATGCACTGAAAGAAGAACATCTGCGGCTGGCTGGCGACCTGGGTTATGCCCTGGATGAACTCACCCTTGACGGATTGTCGTTCCCGGAATATGAAGATGCGTGGTTTCAGGGGCTGGAACGCCTCAAGGCTTTGCCCCGCGTTCAAAGCGAGGTTTTTGTCAACGAGGCCCTTGACAAGGGTGCCAGGGTGCTTGCTGAAGGTGCCCAGGGGACCTTGCTCGACATTGATTTCGGGTCTTATCCCTATGTTACCTCCTCAAATACCATCACCGCCGGTGCCTGTATAGGGCTGGGTGTCGCCCCGACAAGGATAGGTGAGGTGTTTGGTGTCTTCAAGGCATATTGCACCCGCGTGGGGAGCGGTCCTTTTCCCACGGAGGCAGTAGATGAAGAAGCAACACATTTGCGCGAACAGGGCAATGAATATGGCTCCACAACAGGCCGCCCCCGGCGCTGCGGATGGCTTGACCTGCCTGCACTCAGGTACGCAGTGATGATCAACGGCGCGACACGTCTCATCATGACCAAGGTCGATGTGCTGAACCGCATGGAGACCATCAAAGTATGTGTTGCATACGATCTGAATGGTGAAACACAAACATTGCCTCCATTATCATCAGGCCCTGACAACCTCAGGCCCGTGTACCGTGAACTGCCCGGATGGCAATGCTCACTGGAAAATGCGGAAACCTTTGAACAGCTACCCCAGGCACTGCTCAATTATGTTACCATGATAGAAGATTTTGTGAATGTGCCCGTAGACATTATCTCTACAGGTCCCGACAGGCAACAGACGCTGATAAGGAAAGGCGCCGGCATCCTCAAACGCCTGGCCGTTATTAATGAACCGCAGAAATAGCGAAAGCCTGAAAGGCATGGATCCTTTCAGGCCTTGAAGATTGAACGGAACGCCGGATCCTTATTTAATCTGTTTATAAATTGCTTTGGCCGCCCCTTCTGCAGGCCAAAATCCCCTACATTTGTATTGAAACATTGCAATGGCTGTTTGGCCATTGCAACCCAATAAAATAACAAAACGGCCGGACGTTGGCAGACAGTCAATGGTTCATGGCCTCAGAGAGGATCGTTATGAAGGAAAAAAGCATCAAAGGTACCAGGACGGAGCAGAATCTTTTGAAGGCGTTTGCCGGTGAGTCGCAGGCGGCAAGGCGTTACGAAATGTATGCCAAAGTGGCCAGTGAAGAGGGGTATGAGCAGATTGCCCATATCTTCCGGCAAACAGCGGACCATGAGAAGATCCATGCGAAAACTTTTTATGAGTACCTGGAAGGGGGCAAGGTGGAGATCACCGCTGCTTATCCGGCCGGGAAAGTGGGAACCACCGCGGAAAACCTTGTATCGGCTGCTGCCGGCGAAAACGAGGAGTGGGCTGAGCTTTACCCGGAGTTTGCGCGTGTGGCAGAAGAGGAAGGCTTCAAAAGGGTGGCCACGTCATTCAAACTAGTGGCCCAGGTGGAAAAACATCATGAGGAGCGCTACCTGAAACTGCTGAAGCGCGTAAAAGAGGGTACGGTCTTTGAAAGGCCGCAGAAGACCCAGTGGTTCTGCATCAAATGTGGATATATCCACGAAGGGGAGAAGGCCCTGAAAAATTGCCCCGCTTGCCGCCATCCGCAGGCCTGGTTCGAAGAGCTGGCGGAGAATTATTAGGCTTTTTGGCTGTTAGCTATTGGCTATTGGGCCCAGGCTTATTAAAAGATCTGCGGGTATGCGGCCGGGTTGTATTCGTGCATCAGCAGGTAGATCTTCTCAAATACGTCTTCCGCATTGGGATTGGAAAAATAGTCGCCGTCGGTGCTGTATGCCGCCCGGTGTTCTTTGGCCGTCACCGTGGCTGGTTCAGCATCAAGGTAGCGATATCCCTGCTGCTCTTCCAGCACTTTCTGCATCATAAAGGAGGTGGCGCCTCCGGGCACATCCTCATCGAAAAAGACAATCTTGTTGGTCTTCTTCAGCGATTCCACGATGGTGTGGTGGATGTCGAAAGGCAATAAGCTCTGCACGTCGATCAGCTCCACGGAAATATTGAAGTCCTTCAGTTGGCTGACGGCATATTGTGCGATGCGCACGCAGGATCCGTAGGTGACCAGGGTCACGTCGCTGCCTTCGCTGATGATCTCGGGTTTGCCCAGCGGAACGGTATATTCACCGATGTTGGACGGCATCTTTTCCTTCAGGCGGTAAGCGTTGAGTGGCTCGATGATGAGCGCGGGCTCGTCTGACTGCAGCATGGTGTTGTAGAAGCCGGCTGCCTGGGTCATGTTGCGCGGCACCAACACGTGCACGCCACGGATCGAGTTGATGACCATGCTCAGGGGGCTTCCAGAGTGCCAGATCCCTTCGAGGCGGTGGCCCCGGGTGCTGATGATCATCGGGGCCTTTTGTCCGCCGGCCGTGCGGTACTGAAGGGTTGCCAGGTCGTCGCTGATCACCTGCAGGCCGAAAAGCAAATAGTCAAAATACTGTATCTCTGCGATCGGTCGCAGCCCGCGCATGGCCATTCCGATGCCCTGGCCGATGATCGTTGCCTCGCGGATGCCGGTGTCGCTGATCCGCAGTTCACCGTACTTTTCCTGCAACCCTTCCATTGTCTGGTTGACCCCGCCGATTTTACCCACGTCCTCACCAAAAACCAAAGCTTCGGGATACTTTGAAAAAATATGGTCGTTGTTGGCCACCAGGATCTCCCGGCCGTGGACTTCCGGCGCGTCGTCATCGTAGGTTGGAGGCACCTCCTGCACCTTAAAGGCAGATTGGCCGGATTCGCTGTACAGGTGCGATGAGTAACGGGTTTGGCTGTCTTCGTATGCTTCTGCTATCCACTGGGTGACGATCTTTTTAAGGGTTGATTCGCCGGGCGTGCAGGTGTTGCATATCAGGCGGAGGATCTTTTTTCCCGTGGAGATGATGTCTTTGCGCGTGGGCTCGCCGATGCGTGCAAGTTCCTGGAGCAGCGCGTCGATCTTGTCGACTTTCAGGCAGCGGCAGGTGGAGATATTAACCTTGCTGATAAAATCATCGCGGCGCTCCAGAATGGGCTTCTGGAAATGGTTCCAGGCCTTGCGCCGGGCTTCCTTTACGCGCTGAAGGGCTTGTTCTTCGATCTCGTCAAGCTCTTTATCACCTGCAATTTTACTTTCACTGATCCATTTTCGCATGCGGACGATGCAGTCGTTCTTTTTTTCCCATTTCAGGCGTCCGGCAGATTTGTACCTTTCGTGGGAGCCACTGGTGGAGTGTCCCTGTGGCTGGGTAACGTCGGTGATATGGAACAATACGGGGACATGCTCCCTGCGGCACTGTTCAACCCCTTTTTTATACATTTCTGTCAACCCTTCATAATCCCATGCTTTGCCGGTGAAAATCCGGATCCCGGAATGGTCCCCGCTGCCCTTCTCAAATCCCTTAAGTGCTTTGGAGATGCTGCTTTTGGTGGTTTGGTATTCGATGGGTACGCTGATGCCGTAGCCGTCATCCCACACGGAGACAGCCAGGGGGACCTGCATTACGGCGGCTGCGTTGAGTGTTTCGAAGAAATGGCCTTCGCTGGTACTCGCATCACCGATGGTCGCAAAAGTGACTTCATTGCCATTGCGGCTGAACTGTGAGAAATCCTTCAGCCCGTCTTCCTGCCGGTATACCTTTGAGGCCAGGGCCAGTCCCAGGGCCCTGGGCATCTGGCCGGCAGTGGGGGAGATGTCGGCCGAGGAATTTTTCTGCTTTGTAAGGTCCTTCCACTGCCCCTCCTCATCCAGGCTGCGGGTGGCAAAGTGGTTGTTCATCATGCGACCCCCGTTGTCAGGGTTGGCTTCGATGTCGGTGTCGCCGTAAAGCTGCGCAAAAAAGCCTTCCAGGGTCAGCAAGCCCGAGGCCATCATAAAGGTCTGGTCGCGATAATAGCCGCTGCGCCAGTCTCCCTCCTGGAATGCCTTGGCCATGGCCAGCTGCGGCACTTCCTTGCCGTCACCAAAAATGCCGAATTTGGCCTTGCCGGTCAACACCTCGCGGCGGCCAAGCAAGCTGGCCTGACGGCTTTCCTGGGCAATGCGGTAGTCGTCCAGGACCTCTTTTTTATATTTTTTAGAATGGGTCTGTCTTTTTGGAGGCATAGAATAAAGGGTTAAAATCAGCCGTTCGGGTTTTTTGTTACAGATGACCACAGCACCCGGTGCTCAGAACCTGTTGCTTGTGCCATCAATATAGTAAAAAAACCAACAGCTGAATTGTTCAATGACTTCCCTGTCAACAGGCCAGGGTCAGGTGCTGATCTGATTGAGGCCTGAAACGAATGCAAACACCAGCAACCCGATACCAAGTAACCATAAGAGCAATGCTGCGTGCTGCCATCCCTTTTTTGTCTGCGGCAGGTTGAAAACCAGGCTGACCCCGAAAAAGACCAGCAACAGCAAAGGGATCCCTATGACAAGGATGACACCCGCCAGGGCAACATTGATAAGCACAGTGGCCGGAAACCAGAAATGTAGCATCTCAGGGAGGGTGGTTACCGAAATTTGAACAACAGGGTCCAAAAGTGGCCAGGATATTCCGGTGGCCAGCACAAAAAGCAGAAGGAGCAAAAGGGTGCCGGTAACAGTGAAGATGATCCCGGCCACCACGGAAATCACCCTGAAAAGCGCATCAAAAAACCGCTCAAAAGCATTGCCCGGCCGGCCAGAGAAGTCTTCCAAACCGGTTTCAACTACTCTTTTTTTTTTGACCCCTTGCCTTTGGAGAGGTCCTCCAGGTTCTTTTTGATGTCGTTCAGGTCTTCTTTGATGGACTTTTCAATGTTGGAGAGGTTTATTTTTTCCCCTTTCATGGACAATCTGTCGCCCATGGTGCGGGCTTTTGGTATGACGATCCACAATATAATGTACAATATCAGTCCGAACGAATAGGCGAAAAGGGTGAGGAGGAAAATAATACGTATCCAGGTGGGATCAATATTGAAGTAGGCACCCAGGCCACCGCAAACACCACCGATGTATTTGTTGTCGGGGTCGCGAAACAGCCGTTTTGGCGCATATTCTTCATCAGTTTCTGGGTCTTCAGGTTCAGTGGCCTCCGCTCCTGCATCATCCTCTCCACTGATCTGTGAGGGTTCCCCGAGCTGGGAAATGGCCTCATCCACATCTTCAATGGTCACCACTTGCCGCTGATCCTGCTTTTTTTCCTGAAAAACCTCAGCAATACGGCTTTCAATACCTGAGATGATCTCATCACATCCCACATCGCTTTCAAAATATGCACGGATCTTTTCAAGATAAGCACTCAGCCTGGCATACGCATCTTCATCAATATGAAACACAATGCCGCTGATATTCACTGTCAATGTCTTTTTCATGGTTTTGCAGTTTGTTAAAATTACAAAATTATCCTGGTTTATGGTTGACTGTTTTCCTGCAACAACCAGCCCCAAACAGCTCTTCTGGCCACCTTTGACCGGTCCCTTCCAAAAGACCGGCCTATTGGTTCGTTTGTGTTACTTTTTGCACCGATTGCGTGAGCTGCACCCATGTTTTTGCCAACTCTTTGAGGAAATCCTTGCCCAGTGGGGTTATCATGTAATATTTCCTGGGTGGCCCCCCTGTTGATTCTTCCCAGCGGTAATTCAAAAGCCCGTCATTTTTCAACCGGGTAAGCAAAGGATAAATGGTGCCCTCCACCACCAGCAGCCTGGCCTCTTTCAAGGTTTGTATCAGTTCAGAAGCATAAGCCTCCTTATCCGACAGCAGTGCCAGGATACAGTACTCAAGGATGCCTTTGCGCATCTGTGCTTTGGTGTTTTCCAGGTTCATGCCGATGTTGTTTCCAGATCGTTTTCTGCAAAGATAAAACAAAAAAAAGTACTATGCAATACATGGTACTGTTTTTTTAATTTTTTCTTGCATCCTCGCAATCCAGGGTGCAAAAACAAGCCTGTTTAAGAGGGGAAGGGGATGAATGATTTTTTAATTTGGCAACGTGTTTTTGGGGGTATGAACGTGAATGATTTCCGTATCATCTTATCATTCATGGCTTCAGGTCAAGGATCTCGATTTTTTTGAATTCGGTGGGGTGACTTTCCGCTTGCAGGGCAATATAGCCTTTACCAAGAGGCAGGCCGCTGTCTTCCAGCCGGATATTTCCATAGGTCATCACCGTATCCCCTTCCACGATGTGGTACACCAGCGAATCACCATACACCACCAGTTCAAAATGCACCCATTGGTCACCATGGAAGGTTTGTGCGCCGGAGCTTATGCAATGATCATCAATCCTTTCCCCATCTATTTCAACGTTAGTCCCCGGTGTGCATACACTTCCGTTGGGCCTTTCGTTTTCACCGTCCCCTCCCAGTAGCTGCGCTTCAACAGATACCGGGAAATGCTGGTGCAATTCCATGCTTTCGGCCGGTTGCGAATGGAACATGATGCCATTGTTGCGGTATGCCCAACCGGGGCCGCCGGGCGTTTGCCTGCCCACGAAACGGTATTCAACCCTGAGTTTATAATGGGAAAATGGTTGGTTGTAAAAGATGTGCCCGAAACGGTCTCCGAATTCCTCGTATTCATCGTAAGAAACCTTAAGGACCCCATCTTCTGCACGAAAAGTGTTGCCATGGTTATCGTTCAAAGGATATCCGCTGATCTTTATATCCCATCCTTCCAGGTTCTCGCCGTTGAAAAGGGGCACCCACTCTTGTTTTTCTGTCCCTGACCGGCAGCAATTGAAGAAAAGGGTTGCAGCCAGGGTAAATACCAACAGGGTTGCCAAAGAATGGTTGCCGTATGGCTTGCTTCCAGATGTTTCTTCTTGGGTTTCCATTTTGTCATGTTTATTTGTTTGTGATCCGTTGTATGGGTTATCAAAAGGCCGAAGCCATGTCCCACTGTTCCCTTATCAGTTTTGCGGCGGCAGGGATGGTCTTTCTGCGGTCACCTTCGCTACCGCACTCCAGACTTATATAATTCTGATAGTCTATATATTTGAGCCCTTTGAAGCCGTCAACATAGTTGTCTCCATCATCCTCACCCGGCATTATTCTGTTCTTGCGGCTGGCTATATGCATGTGATACAGATAGTCCCACCCTGAGATGATGGCACCCAGGTCGCTGGTTTCTTCCCATGTCATGTGCCAGAAGTCGCCCATGATGCCAACCCCCTCACTTTCACTATCTTTGGCAATGGCAGCCGCATCAGCCAGCAAACGGAGAAAATAAGCCTCTCTGCGGTTCAAGGGTTCCAGCAACACGCGTGTGTTGTGCCTGGCGGCATGCGCTCCGAGCTCCTGGAGCTTTTCCACAAGAACCTTCCTGGACTCCCGGTGTGGCAGTGACTCCTGGTGGTTAAAGGCGGGAACCACGATCATTCCCGTGGAACCCAGTGCGCCGGCTGCCTCCAGGATGGCTTTGACAGAGTCCATGGCCTTTTTACGAGTGGCAGGGTCTTTGGCGATAAGAAAACCCTGAAAACCGGCAACCACGGCACTTATCTTGATGTCGCGGTTTTGCAGGGCCTGTTGGATCTCTTCAACCCGGCCTGTGAGGTTCCCGCCATGGGGTTCGAGTCCCGTGAACCCATGTTCTTCCAGGAAGTCGAGTTTCTCTGTGAGGGTGTCGCCAGGGGCCACGCCTTCCTGGCTTGACAGCCTGAGGATGGCCTTTGACCGACGTTCAGTTCCTTCCTTTATTGCCGGGGCGCAGCTTCCGGCCAACAGCCCCGCACCGCCAATGGCAGATAATGTGATGAATGATCTTCTGTCCATGATGATAGGTTGTTTTTTTAACCCATGTATGCTTTCGATGAGCTGCTCCCTGGTGTTATCCGACAGTGTCAGTCTGAATTGTCGGATTATTCCCCCCGTTCGGTGGCTGGCATCTGCATTGAAAAAACAGCCTGTCAGGACCTGTCTATTGAAATGGCAGCCATTTTTGTTCGCTGCGGGATGATTCGATCACTTTTTCAATGAAACGCATGCCCCTTACGCCGTCGGCAATGGTGGGATATTCAATGAAGCCGGGTTCGGGTTTTTCGCCCTGCTTGCGGCTGCTCATGTCGTATGCAGCATTCCGGTACAGGTTGGCAAATGCTTCGAGATAGCCCTCGGGATGGCCTCCGGGAACACGGAGGTTCCAAAGCGTCCTTTTCGAGAGGTATGCATGGTTGACTCCGGCCCGGAGTATTTGGACCGGCTGGTCAAGCATCTTCAGCAGCAACGTGTTGGGCTCATGTTGTTCCCATTCCAGGCCGCCCTTCTCGCCATACACCCTGATCCTGACATTGTTCTCCTCGCCAGCAGATATCTGGCTGGCATAAAGGATGCCTTTGGCACCCCCTTTAAAGCGCAGCAACACCGATGCATCGTCGTCGAGCCGGCGGCCGGGAACGAAGCTGGTAATGTCGGCACACAACGCTTCAATCTCCAAACCGGTAATGTATTCAGCCAGGTTCTCAGCATGCACCCCGATGTCGCCGAGGCACCCCCCGGGACCGTTGTATTCAGGTTTTGACCTCCAGGCCGCCTGCTTGTTGGCCGACCTTTCAAGCGGCGTTGAAAGCCAGCCCTGGGGATATTCTACAACAAGTTTGCGCAGGGTGCCAAGTTTGCCCGAGGCTATTAGATGTTTGGCTTCCTTTACCATCGGATAGCCGGTGTAAGTATGTGTCAGGACAAAGACCAGGCCTGTTTCCCCGACTTTCTTTTCCAGCTCTTCAGCCTGGGCCAGTGATATGGTGGCAGGCTTGTCACAGATCACATGGAAGCCTTTGTCCAACGCTGCCATGGCCTGAGGATGGTGCAGGTGGTTGGGCGTGGTGATCATCACCGCCTCCATGCGCATCTCTTCGGGCATTGCAGCCTCCGCTTCAATCATCTTTTCCCATGATGGATATGCCCTTTCAGGTGCTACATGATATCGTTCACCTGCGATTTTTGATTTTTCGGGATCGCTGCTGAAAGCACCACAAACAAGCTCGAAATACCCATCCAGCATGGCTGCCCGGTAATGGATGCTGCCGATGAAAGACCCTTCTCCCCCTCCGATCAGTCCTGTCCTGATCTTCTTTTCCATATTGTTTTGTTTATTGTATTAAGGAATGAATGAAAAGGCCCGGCCTTTCTTGGTCAGCTTACCGCTCACGCCTTGTAAACAGGGATTGCCCGTTTTTCGGGCCATGACCCTTTCATCCGTCACAAACAAAAGAATGCCTGGCATCTGGTGATGGCGACCCTAAAACTCTTTGATCCTGATATTCCTGAACCACACATCGTCGCCATGGTCCTGCAGTGCAATGTACCCCGGCTTATACTGGCCGAACCATTCATATTCTGCAAATTTACTCTCTTCCACCAGCCTTTCCCAGTCGGGGGTGCCCAGGTGGTATTCGAGCACCTTTTCGCCATTCTGGCGATGCACCACGGTGCCACGGTAAACCATGACCTCGGCCTTGTTCCATTCGCCGGCGGGCCTGGTGTTTTGTGGGTCGGCGGCAATAAGGTCATAAAGCGAGCCGGCTTTTCTGTCTTCGCCAAGCTGGGCATCGATGTGCCGCTCGTTGTCCAGGATCTGCATCTCCGGGGCAGACTTCCATATCGGCTCCCCTTCAATTTCCTGTCCGAGATAGAAGATGCCGCTGTTGCCACCGGGCGACACTTTCCATTCAAGCTTCAGGTGGAAGTCCAGGAACTTCTGGTCGTAGATGATGTCACCACCCTTTCCACCGGCTTCGCCGGTACCTTCGCCGATGCACCGCAGAAGGCCGTCTTCAATCACCCAGCCTTCCGGAGGGAAAGTTTCCATGTTGTAGCCGCGCCATCCGTCGGTCGTTTCTCCGTCGAACAGAAGGAAAAAGCCTTCTTCTTTTTCCTCTTCAGTGAGGGTGTTCAGTGGATGTTCTTCCATTACTTCCTCTTTTTCTTCAGCTTCTTCCCTGGGGCCACAAGCATTAAGCAACATGCCGGATACTACCAGCAAGCTGAGCATTACATAAAAAAAACCTGTTTTTTTCATTTTTCTGATTTTTTAGGTTAGCAGTTATTTGGTCCTTTGCATGAAAACGCAACGATTCACTTTTTCTTATCCGTACTATTCGGGCATTATGGCATGTCCGGCAGATCCCATCCCTCCCTGTAGTGATGTTTCACCAGTTCTTCCGAGAAAGCTTTGGCATTGATGGGTGGCGTCATTGTCTTGTCGAAGGTGGGGTGTCCGTCGGTGATCTCGAATCCATCTTCGATGACGATCCTGAGTGTTTCGTCGTCTGAGATATTGGTAAAGCGCATCTCTTCGCCATCCCACTCGAGTTCTTTATGGAGGTCCTGGAGCCTTACGGCCAGGACACCCATCACGACCATTTCGTTGAAAGGGCCTGCTTCCTTGAAGAAGGATGAAGCTTCGGTTCTGTTCTCCGGTGATTCTTTGCAGGCGCGCACCCAGTCCATTTCGTGGGTCTTTTCGATGCGCGGCAGGGTCTTGGGCACATCGGGTACCCGCCCGGAGAGCAGCCAGGGGCGCCGGCCATAACAGCCACAAATGAGGGTGTCTTTGGTGCCGTGAAACAGCACACCGCCACCGTCATCGTTCATGTTCCTTCCGTCAGGCCATCCTTCCGGCATATCCGGCTTCAGGCCGCCGTCATACCAGGTAACTTCAAGCTCGGGGAAGGCTGTTTTGGATTGCGGGCCAGCAGGCCTTGCAGGAAAGACCAGGCGCACCTTCTCTGCCTGGGGGGCGGAATCCTGGAGCAACAATGTGGAGCTGCCCTGAGCTTTGATGGGATACCCCAGTTGCAGCCCCTTGAACACCGGATGAAGGACGTGGCATGCCATGTCCCCCAGGGCACCGGTTCCGAAGTCCCACCAGCCCCTGAAGTTCCACGGGGTATAGATCTCATTGTAGGGGCGTACGGGCGCCGGACCCAGGAAAAGATTCCAGTCGAGGGTGTCAGGCACTTCCTGGGCCTTGGGCCGGGCGAGCCCCTGCGGCCAGATAGGCCTGTCGGTGAAAGACTCTACCCTGGTTACCTCACCGATCTCATCATTCCAGAGCCATTCACAGATCTGGCGAACGCCTTCGTCCGAAGCCCCCTGGTTGCCCATCTGCGTGGCTACCCGGTACTTGTCCGCCAAACGGGTAAGCAACCTGGATTCATAAACACTGTGTGTCAACGGCTTTTCAACATATACATGCTTGCCCTGGGTTATCGCCCAGGCGGCAACGGCGGCATGAGTGTGGTCGGACGTGGCCACCACAACAGCGTCGATATCATCGATCATCTCATCATACATCTTCCGCCAATCCCAATATTTCTTTGCGTTCGGAAAGTAATCGAAACAAGGCTTGCTGTACCTCCAGTCTACATCGCAGAGAGCAACAATGTTTTCGCTTTCCATGGCCCGCATGAGCCCGAAACCTTTACCGCCTACCCCCACGCCGGCAATGTTCAGTTTGTCGCTGGGCATTTTATGCCCCAGCCCGCTGATAACTGTACTTGGTAAAATGGTAAAACCGGCAGTGGCGAGCGCAGTATTGCCGATAAATTTCCTTCTTGAGATCTTCTCCATGATCTTTGCTTTTTAAGTTATTAAATCAGGGTTGTTCCATTATTATATTACAAAACCCGCACCAGTGCATGCCTGGTGATGACATGAACGAAACAATAAACTGCCGGTGCATTCGCTACCTGGTTTTGCTGTCAAAACAAACAATAAATTTAACATTCTTTTTTTTACAACACCGAATAATTCCAAAAAAATAAAGGGTCAGCGTAATTGGGAGGGGCCTGAAGGGGGCCCCCGCTGGTGCCCTGGCATACCACAACGATTATGAGATGGCGCAGCCAGTAAGATCATCAGAGTGCACAGACACTATTTAGCATATCCGGCATCGAGTAAAAAATCCAGGCTGATGCGCACGCTTTCAAGTGGTTCGTAATGGTATTGCTCCACTTCCACCACACTGTATTGCAAGCCTGCCAGCCCGGCGTGGTCATAAATGCGCTCAAAGTCGATCTTTCCGCTGGCGCCCACTTCGGCTTCATCTTTCACGTGCCATAGCTCAAAGCGCCCGGGGTGGTTATGAAAATAATCAACGACATCGGCATCACCAACGTATGCCCAATAAATGTCAATCTGGAACATCACCTTGTCAGGATCGGTGTTTTCCAGCATATAGTCATAGATCATCTCCCCCTCAAGCAATTCAAATTCATTGGCGTGGTTGTGGTATCCAAAGCGGATCCCTTTTTTGTTGCATTTTTCCCCGACGGCATTGAAATAATCGCAGAATGACTGCAGTCCTTCCAGGCTTTCGTAGCCGGCGCTGCCCATCCAGGGTTGTACAATGTACTCAACACCGGCGGCGGCATGGGCTTCGATGCATTGATCCCACCAAGCCATCACCTCGTCCCACTCACCGTCTCCGGGCAAGTCGTGGCCTGTATGTGAACTGAGGAAAACCATGCCACTGGCTTCCACCAGGTCGCGGAAAGCAACGGGTTCCATCCCGTAAAATTTGCCATCGCTGTAACCGGCGGCTTCAACAAACCCGTACCCCATTTCACCGAGAGCTGCCAAGGTCCCGACCGGATCTTCATCCATGGCCTCGCGAACCGACCACAGCTGGATGCCGATAAATTTTTCTTCCGGGGGGGGCTCACATGAGAGGAGGGCAAAAGAGAATACGGATGCAAGAAGCATCAGCAGGGCGAATGTGTTTAATGATTTTTTCATCTTCGTTGTTTTTATAAAGTTAATTGATCAGCCAAATTAACAAAAAAACATGCAAAGGGCCATTGTTTTTGGTTTCTGCCTTTCATCCGGGCTGTCATCGTCATACCAGTGCAAAGCCCAGTTGTTTCAGGGTTTTTGCATCAGATGGGTTCAGGCCTTTACGGACAACGGAATAGGCATGGAACTCCCTGCGTGGCAGACAGGCATCCCGGAGTTCTTCAAACATGCCCGGTGCGTCTTTCAAGCGCCGGCTGTCGCGGCAGATGTCATAGGTATGCATAAATACCCGGTGCATCAATTGCTCCCTGGTTGCAGCATCCTTTACTGGAGAGAAGGCAGCGGGTTCCGGTTCCGGTATGTTTGATGGATACCATTGGTCCATCCCCAGTTTAAAGAAACGGCTCAAGGCCTGCACTGACCGTGCGGTTCCATTGGCCTTGCCGTCGAGGGAGTAACCGGCAACATGGGGGGTGGCGATGGCAGCAAGGTGAAGCAGCCTCCTGTCGATATCCGGCTCCGCCTCCCAGACATCAAGGACCATGCCGCCCAGGTGTCCTGATCCGGTCGCATCTTCAAGGGCCGCAGAATGCATAACCTCTCCGCGTGCCGTGTTGACAAACCATGCCCCTTTCTTCATCTTCCCGAAGAACGCTTTGTCGCACATGTGGTAAGTCTTGTCGTCGCCTTCCCGGTTTAGGGGGACATGCATGCTGACCACATCTGACTTTGTCAATAAGGTATCCAGGTCGGTAAATGCCCTGCCCCCTTCAGCCCTTTGACGGGGAGGGTCGTTGCACAGAACCTCTATACGGAGGGCACGGGCCAGTTGTTTCACTTTTTTACCCACATGGCCTACACCTACGATTCCCAGGGTTATTTCATCAAAGTTTTTATTGTCATGGATGGCAATGTATGTCAGTGCGGCGGCCATGTATTGTTGTACGGAACCCGCATTGCATCCCGGTGCATTGTGCCAGCGGATACCGGCGCGCCCGCAGAATGTGGTGTCGATATGGTCATGACCGCTGGTAGCGGCGGCGATGTGCTTCACAGGCGTACCGCCCAATAAGGCTTCGTTGCACCTTGTCCTTGTCCGTATAATCAGTGCATCGGCATCCGCCAGGTGATGGCGGGCGATCTCCCTGCCCGGCAGATATAGAACATGGGCCACGGGTTCAAGCACCCCGCGGAGGAATGGGATCCTGTCGTCTGCTACAATTTTTATCATCGGCTCGTATCATGTCAGGCTTTCTCCCGCGCCATCCCCCGTATTGACATCATAGAACAGGGGATGATGGCCAAAAGCTTTGAAAAATGCATCGGATGTTTTTTGTCTGAATGCATCCAGGGCAGACCGGTTGACCAGGTTGATGGTACATCCGCCGAAACCCCCGCCCATCATGCGGGCGCCGATGATGCCCTCCGTCTCTTCAGCTGCGTCGACCAGGAGGTCGAGCTCTTTGCAGCTTACTTCATATTTGTCACGCAGACCTCGATGCGACAGGAACATCAGGGCGCCCAGTTTTTCTGTGTCGCCCCTCAGAAGTGCAGCGCAGGCATCCAGCACACGCTGGTTCTCTTCCACAACATAGCTGCAACGCTTCCATACCTCCTCCCCCAGCAAGGGCTTATGCTCATCAAGCATCTCAAGGGTCGTGTCGCGCAGGCTTTTTACCGACGGATCTCTTTCACGCACGGCTTCCACACCGTCTTCACACTGCTGGCGGCGTGCGTTATAGGCGGACGAGGCCAGGCTGTGCTTCACCTGGGTATCTATCAACAGTAACCGGTAATCTTTCAGCTGAAGGGGATAATATTCGTGTTCCAGCGACCGGCAGTCAAGACGGATCACATGGTCTTCTTTCCCAAAAAAGGAAGCGAACTGGTCCATGATACCGCAGCGTACACCCACGTAATTATGTTCGGCACGCTGCCCCGTTTTTGCGAGGGTGAACCTGTCCGCATTGAGTGTGAACAGTTCATTGAGGGCCGCAGCAAAAGCCGATTCAATGGCTGCTGATGAGCTCAACCCAGCCCCGGTAGGGATGTCACCCCCAAAAACAGCATGAAAGCCGCCCACTTCATGCCCATCTGCCTGCAGCTCCCTGACCACACCGTAAGGGTACAAAGCCCAATGTGGCAGATCGGGTTGCGCCCCATCCACATCAAACGCCACGGCATCATCGAAATCAACGGATACAATATGTGCACTCCTGTCCCCGGCAGGGCAGATGGCCAGGTATATTTTTTTGTCAATGGCTGCAGGCAACACAAAGCCATCGTTGTAGTCGGTATGTTCCCCGATCACATTGATGCGCCCAGGTGCCGAAAACAACCGGTAATCTTTCCTAAAAAGGGTCTCGAATGCATCCTTTACCTTTGATTCTTGCATAGCGGATCGCTGTTTTTCGTTTGTAACAACATCGATGTTTCGACTTTGCCGGCTTTTCCGGGACCTGCATTCCCCCGTGCCCCCTTGTCGTACCCGGCAGGGACTGTCTCCTCATGCCGGGGTTCAAAAAGGTTTTTCAACAGGTCCGACCTGCGGTGATGTCTTTTTTTCTTCTTTCGTCAACTCGTTGACATTACCAAAACACAGTATACAGAACCACCAAAATGAGCATTACAGCATAGGCGGCAATGTTGAATTTCCGTCCGGTCTTGAATGTCTCTTTTGGCAGCGGGATGGCTTTGGGGTCTTCATCCTGTTTGGCGGTGGCCAGGCTTACCATGACAATAATGGCCATGGTTATCAGGCAGGTGTACAACATTTGGTCGAGGAAAGGTATCTCAACCGGAAGTATTTTAAGCAGCACCGCTACGGGGATGGAGGCCAGTACGCCTGTGATCGCGCCCCTGGTGTTTGTTTTTTTCCAGAAAAGGCCCATCATGAAAACCGCAAGGATACCCGGACTCACGATGCCGGTATATTCCTGGATATACTGGAACATTTGTGGCATGGCCTCCAGGGCGGGTGCCACGATGATGGCGATTACAAGGGCTATCAAAACCGTGATACGGCCCACGGGTACCAGGTCTGATCCGTCAGCACGTTTGGAAAGGTAGGGCTTGTAGATATCCATGGTGAAAATGGTGGAGGTGGAGTTGAGCATGGATGCCAGGGAAGATACGATGGCTGCTGTCAGTGCTGCCACCACCAGTCCTCTTAAGCCGGCAGGGATAAAGGTCCGGATCAGCCATGGGTAGGAGATGTCATAGTTGATGCTGCCATCGGGTCGAAGAAAATCGGACCGTACCCCGTCAATAACAGCAGTGCCCTCGGGCTGCGAGAACATGACAAAAGCGATGATGCCGGGGATGACCACAAAGAGGGGGATCAAAAGCTTGAGGAAGGCGGCAAATGCCAGTCCGCGTTGCGCCTCGCGCAGTGATTTGGCTGCCAGTGCCCTCTGGATGATATACTGGTTGAAGCCCCAGTAATATAAATTGGCTACCCAAAGGCCTCCGATCAGCACCCCTATGCCCGGCAGGTTCATGAACTCCGGATTGTCGCGTCGAAGGACCATGTTGAACTTTTCGCCGGCTGAGGAGTAAATGTGGTCCAGGCCGGTAAAAACCCCTCCCTCAGGGGTTACATTGTTCAGGGCAATGATGGTGGTGATGATGCCACCGATGATCAGCAGGACAACCTGCAAAACGTCCGTCCACGCAACGGCTGCCAAACCACCCCAGGTAGAATAGGCCGCGGCGAAGAATGCCAGGCCAATAATAAAATAAAAGGTCATTGAACCGTCGCCATTGCCCAGAATAGTATCCAGGGCCGTGGCACCCAGAAACAGAACGGATGTCAGGTTCACAAAAATGAACAGTCCCACCCAGAACACAGCGAGTATCGTTTTCAGGGTTGTGTTGTACCGTCTTTCTATGAATTGCGGGATCGTGAATAAGTTTTGCTTGATAAAGATTGGCAAAAAATACTTGGCCACCACGATCAATGTCAGCGCAGCCATCCATTCGTACGAAGCGATGGCAAGGCCTATGGCAAAACCTGAGCCGGACATGCCCAAAAACTGCTCTGCCGAAATGTTGGCGGCGATCAGTGAAGCGCCAATTGCCCAGAAAGGCAAACTCTTACCGGCCAGAAAATAATCTTCAGCGCTTTTCTTTTGTCCTTTTTTGGTCCTGGAAACCCACAAGCCAAGCGACAAAATAAGCAAACCGTAAGCGGCAAAAATGATGTAGTCAAGCGATCCGAATGTTCCCATCTGAGTATTTTTTTAGTTGGAGATAATTTTTGAATTTTAATATGTCAATACACCCTTATCATGAGTGTTGTTTTCTTACCACAAAGGCGATGGATATACGCCATCATCCGTAAGCTGCTCGAGTTCACTCACCACCACGGGTTTGTCGCCCGGGTAGGTAACACCAAACCATTCGGCCGATGTGGGCAACACCTTACATGTTGCCTTTCCGTTTTTTATCAGTTCGTTTACCACCAGGGGGATGAAGAACTCTGCCTTTGTATCTTCTTTGTTGTCCTTCAGAAAAAAGCGAAAGATCTCTTTGGCCCTGGCGAAATAATCGGGGGTGAAGCCCCAGAAGTTCATCGACACCAGGGCGTTTTCATCAACAGCCACATGCTCGCCGTCATCGTTGCGGTAGCATACCACCTTGTTGATGCGTTCAATATTTTTCCGCTCAACGATGGTTTGCAGATAGCCACTGTCATCGGTGGTGCAAATGGCACGGGAGACGGATCCCTGGTCGGACAATGTATTGCTCAGGCGGTAGCCCACCATATAGTAATTGCCTTTTTCACCGCCGGTCGATGTGAGGGCTTCGGCCATGACCCTGAAGGCATCGTATCCGTAAAAATCGTCGGCGTTGATCACGGCAAATGGACCCTTCACCTGTTTATGTGCCACCCATACCGCATGGGCTGTCCCCCAGGGCTTCTCCCTGTCGGACGGGCAATCAAACCCTTCGGGCAACATGTCAAGCTCCTGGAAAACCACTTCAAATTGTGCTTTTCCTTTGAAACGTCCGCCAAAGACATTTAAAAAGTCTTCTTCGATGTGTTTGCGGATAACGAACACCACCTTGCCGAACCCGGCACGCAGGGCATCAAAAACGGAATAGTCGATGATGGTCTCACCTCCGGGTCCGAGGCTGTCAACCTGTTTCAGGCCCCCGTAACGGCTGCCCATACCTGCTGCGAGTACTACCAGTGCTGGTTTCATGCGCCTGTTGCTGTTTAATGGTTTGTATGTCTAAGTGCCTGCCTGTTCATGGAAAGCAGCTTCAGTTCTGCCTGGCTGGCTCCCGCATGACAGTGTTTGAACTTTTTACCGCTGCCGCAGGGGCAGGCTTCGTTGCGCCCGATGCCGGCCTTCCTTGGCTTTTTTGCTTCCTCTTTGTTCCTGATCCAGCGCATGACATTGGCAGGTGCCCGTTTGGCTTTCAGCTCACCAGCCATATAATCCATGTAAGGCTTCACGTGGGCAAAGAACTGCTTGTAGCCTGCACAAAGGTAGCTTAGCCCGGGTTCTCCCGCTGCACTCATGGCAAAGCGATGTTTAGGGCAGTCGCCGTGACAGGCAAACCTGAAAGAACAGGCCATGCAGGTGGAAGTAAGACCCGCCTTCTTGTCCTGCCCAAACATCGCCTGCCTTGGCTGGGCCATCATGTCGGAAAAAGAGAGGTGGCGTATATTCCCAAGCAAGTGGTCTTCATAAACATAATGATCGCAGGAGTACACATCCCCGTTGTGCTCCATCACAGCTGCCGTGCCGCACTGCTCACTGAATACACAAAGACCCGGATTGGCCCCGACCCAATTGGCCAGGGCGACATCAAACAGCTGGACATAATACCTGCCGACATCATTTTTGACCCACTCATCAAAAATGGTGGTCATGAAAACCCCATATTGTTCCGGCAATACCGACCACTTTGTTACATCGGCGTCTCCGTCAAAACGCTGATGCACCAGCTGAAGGCCGTCAGCCGGTGAATCAACGGCTGTCCGCTCAACCACCGGAAGAAACTGCATGAAGTTGCTCCCGATCCCTTTGAGGAAACGGTACACTTCCAGCGGGTGATCCGCCGTCTTTCTGTTAACGACAGAAAGGGTGTTGAACTCAACCCCATGCTTCTTTAATCGCCCGATGCCCTCCATCACCCTTTCCCATGTGGGACGACCCTGTTTGTCCACCCTGTAATGGTCATGCAATGCCTGCGGACCGTCTATGGAGATGCCCACCAGGAAACCGTGTTCCTTAAAGAACCGGCAAAAGGCATCGTCAAGCAACAGGCCATTGGTCTGGAAACTGTTTTCTATCTTCTTGTCACCCGCATATCTTTGCTGTATCTCTACAGCCTTTTTGTAATAATCCACCCCAAGCAAAGCAGGTTCACCACCCTGCCATACAAAGGAGACCACAGGAACCTCCTGCGACTCAATATAATCCTTAATGAAACGCTCCAGTAAATCCTCTTCCAGCTTGTAACCCGGCGACCCGGCAAAGATGTTTTTTTTCTCCAGGTAATAACAATAGGTGCAGTCAAGATTGCATAACGGGCCTGCAGGCTTGACCATCACATTAAAAGAAGGAGGGGTGACGGGAAACTGGAAATCCATTATATGATAAACGTTTATTAAATACCTGGTTTATGATCTGTCAAAAATAATTAAAATGTCGTAATCCTGCGCACCCTGAAATTGCACCATCAAATAAACAACGGCCCGGAAAGGAAAGCCGCACCGGCAATTGGGAGTACGATCAACAGCATATACATGCCATCCCGGGGTCGCGATAAAACATGGCTGCTGCAAAAATGGCCTTTATTTTTGTTTCGCATTGGTGAAATCTTCCCATATTAAGGAAATTTTTTGCCAGGGCAACCCCTAATGTCAACCTGGCCTCAATGCCCGGGTTGGCATTGTTTTTGCCCGGACCACCCGTCAAATATTCCATCGCGTGAACCACAAAAGGCTGCTTGTTCAATGTCGCCCCCC
>SL_3KL_010_SEDDRAFT_10000412_pt1 | contig 34976 bp, 31 predicted proteins | sample SodLakKL_010_SED_2_FD_10381 | JGI IMG/M metagenome (IMG submission 10381) | reverse complement strand
GGCAACAGGAATATCGCCACAGAAAACATCTTCTTCGTCCCCTATCTTTATGGCCGGCCCGCTGCAGGCCGACAGGAAGCAAGCGCCACAGGAGAAGACTCCCTGGTGTTCTCCATGCGGGCTTACAGCGACTTTCACACAACAGACAATCCCAGCTACATTGAATTTGCCTATACGTTAAAGGGCAAGGAATATATGGTTGACTTTGATGTTCGTTTCAAAGGGATGCGCGAAGCGATTGCACCCAATACCACCTTCCTTAACCTGGACTGGCAGGCAAAGCTTCTGCGTCATGAAAAAAACAGGCAGAACGAACAAAACAACTCCACTGTCTACTATAAATATGCGAATGATGAGGTGTCGAGACTGCGGCCCACCAGGGACGGATCTGAGCGGCTGACGACCAGCGTAAGGTGGATCTCGTTCAAACAACAATTCTTTTCCTCCGCATTGATCGCCAGGGAAGGTTTTGCCAATGCCGACATCATGAGCACCACTTTGGGCGAAGGTGAGGATGAATATCTTAAGACGATGGCTGCTTCCATCAACCTGGATTATGATGCCCGTGCCGACAACAGCTATCCCATGCAATGGTACCTGGGGCCCAACAATTACCGCCTGTTAACCACCTACGACCTTGAGCTGGAAAGACAGATCCCCCTGGGATGGGGCTTTTTCCTGACTTCCTGGATCAACCGTTTCGCGGTGATCCCCATATTCAACTTTCTGGATGGCTTCAACCTGAATTACGGGATCATCATCTTGATTCTGACGGTATTGCTGAAGATCATCCTGTTGCCCATTGCCTTCAAAACCTATCTTTCCCAGGCCAAGATGCGCCTTTTGAAACCCGAGATCGAGGAGTTGAACAAGAAGTTTCCCAAGAAAGAGGAAGCCATGAAGAAGCAGCAGGCGACGATGGCGCTTTACAAAAAAGCGGGGGTCAATCCCATGGCAGGCTGTATTCCCATGCTTTTGCAGCTTCCCATCCTGATTGCCCTGTTTCGCTTTTTCCCCTCGAGTATCGAACTGCGCCAGGAAGGCTTTTTGTGGGCCGACGACCTCTCGGCGTATGACTCCATCCTCGACCTGCCGTTCTCCATCCCGTTCTATGGAGACCATGTCAGCCTCTTTACCCTGCTGATGGCCGGATCCATGATCATCTACACACATCTGAACTCGCAAATGATGAGTTCAAGCAGCCAGATGCCGGGGATGAAGACCATGATGTATTTTATGCCGGTAATGCTCCTGGGAATATTCAACAGCTTTGCCTCCGGACTGAGCTACTACTATTTTCTGGCCAATGTGATCACCTTTGGCCAGATGTTTCTCTTTCGCAGATTCATCAACGAAGATGCACTCCATGCCAAAATAGAAGAGAACAAAAAGAAACCCGTGAAGAAGTCCAAATGGCAGAAGCGCATGGAAGAGCTTGCCAAACAGCAGGAAGCCCAGAAGAAGCGCCGGAAGAGATAAGCCACAAGTGGCCGGGTGAACGGCTGAGTGATCCTGCGATCACTCAGCTGACAATCTGACTGTCTCCTGAAACCTTTAACCAACATTGGAGGTCAAAAAACATGGACGGACTTTCCAACATTAGCCCCATCGATGGCCGGTACCAACCGCTCACATATCCTCTGAGGGCATTTTTCTCCGAAGAGGCACTGACAAGATACCGGATACTGGTGGAGGTGGAATATTTTATCGCCTTGTGCCGGATCCCCCTGCCTCCACTGGAGGGAGTTTCTGATGCAGACTTAGAGAACATCCGCAACATGGTCCGGAATTTTTCGCATCAGGACGCACGACGGATAAAAGAGATCGAACAGGAAACGAACCACGACATCAAGGCGGTGGAATACTTTATCAGGGAACGCCTGGAAGAGATGGGGTTGGGTAGCCACAGGGAGTTCGTGCATTTTTGCCTGACCTCCCAGGATATCACCAACACGGCCATTCCCCTTTCACTGAAGGAAGCTTTGGAGCAGGTCCTTTATCCTGCTCTCCGGGAGCTCCTGGCTGTATTGCGCGACTTTTCGAATGCATGGCTGAATATCCCGATGCTTGCCCGCACCCATGGCCAGCCGGCCTCACCCACCACTGTAGGCAAGGAGGTCATGGTGTTTTATGAACGGCTTGGGAACCAAATGCAGGACCTTCAGTCGATGCCTTTCCCTGCCAAGTTTGGTGGTGCCACCGGCAATTTTAACGCCCACCACGTGTGCTATCCGGAAATAGACTGGGTGGGGTTTGCCGACAACTTCACCGCCTCGCTCGGTCTGAAACGCTCGCAGGTCACCACCCAGATTGACCACTACGATCAGCTTGCTGCACTTTTTGACGGCTTGAAACGCATTTGCACCATCCTGACTGACCTGGACAGGGATTGCTGGACATATGTCTCCCTCGACTACTTCAAACAAAAGATCGTTGCCGGCGAAGTGGGCTCATCCACCATGCCCCACAAGGTCAACCCCATCGACTTTGAAAATGGGGAGGGCAATGCCGGGATTGCCGTTGCCCTGTTTGAACACCTCGCTGCGAAACTGCCCGTGAGCCGTCTTCAGAGAGACCTGTCCGATTCCACCGTACTGCGTAACACCGGTGTTCCCGTCAGCCATATGCTGATCGCCCTGAAAGCGACCACCAGGGGGCTTAAAAAGATCAGCCTCAATGAAGACAAGATCGCCGCCGACCTGGATAACAACATGGCGGTCGTAGCCGAGGCCATACAAAGCATCCTGAAAAGTCTGGGTTACCCAAACCCCTATGAAGCACTCAAAGCACTGACACGACAAAATAAGCACATCACAAAAGACGTTCTACACGAGTTTGTTGACAGCCTGGATATCCGGCAGGAACAGAAAGAAAGACTGAAAAAAATCACCCCTTTCAACTATACGGGGATCATCCCGGACCGCAAGGAATAAATCACATGTCCCCCTGATGCAAAGCTTCAGAAAAATACTGGTTTATATCATCCCCTACTGGACAAGGCTTGCCTTAAATGTCTTGTTTAACTTTCTGTCCGTACTGTTTGGCCTCTTCAGCCTCAACATGGTGATCCCTTTCGTTGGCATGTTGTTTCGCAGCCATCATGACGCATACGAACTGATGCCCATGAAGCTGGACTTTGAGGCCCTGATCAACAATTTCTATTACTACATGAACCTGCTGACATCCAATTATGGTGAGTTGGCGGCCCTGGTGTTTATCAGTGTTGTCGTGATCATTACCAGCTTACTGAAAAACGGGTTCAGGTATCTTGCCCTATACCACCTGGCACCTGTTCGCAACGGTGTGGTCAAAGACATGCGCAACGACATCTATCAGAAAACCCTTGAACTGCCACTGGCCTATTATTCACAGGGCAGGAAAGGTGACATCATATCGAGGATGACCAATGACGTGTTCCAGATAGAGATCGGTGTTGTCCAGTCACTGGCAGTGGTTATCCGTGACCCCATGACGGTTATTGTTTATATGGGATGGCTGATGCTCATGAGTCCGATGCTTACTTTGTTTGTGCTGGTGCTTCTTCCCATCGCCGGTTTCATTATCGGCCACATCTCAAGAACGCTGAAGCCGACCGCATTGAAAAGCCAGAGCAAGCTGGGGATGATCCTCTCGGTGATGGAAGAGACCCTTTCGGGCCTTCGGATTATCAAGGCGTTCAATGCCGAAGATAAGATGCGCAGGCGCTTCCGGAGCCTGAACAGCTTGTATACCCGCATTATGAATAAACTGTATCGCCGCCAGGACCTGGCCTCCCCGGTGAGCGAGTTTATGGGCACCACGGTAGTCATCTTCATTTTACTGTTTGGCGGGGCAATGGTCATCACCGGGAATGCGACGTTGCCACCCGAGGCATTTATCGGCTACCTGGGCATCTTCTCCCAGATCATCCAGCCATCGAAAAACTTTTCCAAAGCCTGGTACAACATTCAGAAAGGCCTGGCCTCGGCCGAACGCATCGAACAGGTGCTCACAGCTGAAGTAACCATAAAGGACGCACCAGGTGCCTTGGAGAAACGCGACTTTCAAAAAGAGATCGTCTTCGACAGGGTCAACTTCCGGTATGAAGACAGCTATGTATTGAAAGACATCAACATACGTATCCGTAAAGGGCAAAAAGTTGCCCTGGTAGGGCAATCCGGCGCCGGGAAGTCCACATTTGTTGACCTGATCCCACGCTTCTTTGATGTGGATGACGGTGAGATCCGTATCGACGGCATCCCGGTCAGGGACATCCGGATCAAAGACCTTCGTGCACTCATGGGCAATGTGAACCAGGAACCGATACTTTTTAACGACACCTTTTTCAACAACATCGCATTCGGGGCAAGCGAAGCGACCGAAGAAGAGGTCGTCAGGGCCGCCAGGATCGCCAACGCCCACGATTTCATCATGGAGAGCACACTGGGCTATCATACCAACATCGGCGACGGTGGAGGCAAGCTGTCAGGCGGACAACGGCAAAGGGTCAGTATCGCCAGGGCCGTGCTGAAAAATCCGCCGATCCTGATACTCGACGAGGCCACATCCTCCCTGGACACAGAATCTGAGAAACTGGTCCAGGAAGCCCTGATGAATGTGATGCAAAACAGGACCTCCATTGTGATCGCACACCGGCTGTCTACCATCATCCATGCCGACCTGATATGTGTGATGCATGAAGGGCGCATCGTGGAATCAGGCACACACCGGGAACTGATCGAAGCAAACGGGATATACAAGAAGTTACACGGCCTTCAGATGTTCTCATGATGGGTGTTTCATTGTTGACAACATATGTGTATTTTTGCATGACAACATGTTGTCATGCCCAATCCTCAATCTTGCAAAAAGCAATGCTTGCCCAGGCATGAGGCATCGCAAGGCAGGCATCAAACAGAGTTTTACCAACTAAACACTACACCATGGATCTAAGCAAAGTGATAACCATTTCCGGCAAAAGGGGCCTTTTCAGACTGTTGTCTGAAACCCGCAGCGGGATGGTGGTCCAGTCGTTCGAAGATGGCAGGAAGCTTCCTGTTTTTGCCACCGACCGCTCCAGCACCCTGGAAGATATCAGCATCTTCACCCATGACAAGGAAGTGCCCCTGAAAGATGTCTTATGGAAAATCTTTGAAAAAAATGATGGCAAACCAGGCCCTGATCCCAAATCGCCTCCCGAGGAACTGAAAAATGCCTTTCAAGAATACCTGCCTGATTATGACAAGGACAGGGTGCATGTTTCTGACATGAAGAAGGTGTTTGCATGGTACAACATCCTGCTTGACCAAGAGATGATCACCAAACCTGAAGAAAGCGAAGAGAAGGATGATGATGCCGNCAAGCGCGGGCAGGAAGATACACCCGGAGAAGGCGGGGAAAAAGAGAAAAACCCGGGCAAATAGCCATGTACCCAAGACTGATCCGTCCCCTGCTGTTCTTGTTTCCCCCCGAGTGGATACACCGGGCGGTTGCCGCCATCATGCCCGTCTTCTTTTCCATCCCCGGGATGGCTCCCCTGTTCCGCAGACATTATCTTGTAAGGGACCCGGCACTTGGCAGGACGGTCTTTGGCATCCATTTTCCAAACCCGGTGGGCATTGCTGCGGGATTTGACAAAAAAGCCACCCTATACAATGCACTATCCTGCTTTGGCTTCGGCCACATCGAAATTGGTACGGTAACGCCACTGTCCCAGGAAGGAAACCCCAGGCCCCGGTTGTTCCGCCTGCCAAAAGACAAAGCATTGATCAACAGAATGGGATTCAACAACCAGGGGATTGAAGCATTTGTGAAAAACCTGAAAAAAAAACAACCCAAAGTCATTATCGGAGGGAATATAGGAAAAAATACGTTGACCCCAAATGAACAGGCTGCCGACGATTATTGTCTTTGTTTTGAAAAATTGTTTGACCTGGTTGACTACTTTGTTGTGAATGTCAGCTGCCCGAATATCAAAGACCTGAACAAATTGCAGGACAGGCCCGCATTAACTGCCATCCTCAAAGCCCTCCAGGAGATCAACCAGGATAAACCCATGGCAAAGCCCATATTGTTAAAGGTTTCACCCGACCTTGACCATGCGCAGCTGGATGAAGTGATGGAAATCGTTTATGAAACAAAGCTCGATGGGATCGTGGCCACGAACACCTCCACACAAAGGGACAGCCTTTCCAGCAGTCCGGCTACCCTGGAAAAGATCGGCCAGGGAGGCCTTAGCGGGAAACCGCTGAATGAAAAAGCCACCAATGTCATTGCATACATCCACCGGAAGTCAGGCGGCACCATCCCCATTATTGGGGTGGGAGGCATCTTCGGGCCCGGCGATGCGCTGAAGAAAATCCGTGCCGGGGCCTCCCTTGTGCAGGTTTATACAGGACTTGTCTATTCCGGGCCATCCATTGCAAAAAAAATCAACCATGCCATACGCCATGAACACTGATCAGCAAGTGTACGATTTTTAACAATACATGAACGGTTCCGTACACTCCATGGTCCTGTCCCGACAACATATCAATGCCGGCTTGCTGACCCTTTTTTCCTTTCGCACCTTGCAGCAACCGTTGATTTTTTTTTAAAAAAAAAAGGCCGGCCGGCACATGCCGGGCAAAGATCGTTCATCGACGATACGGGTGATTTATACTGCTCATTTTTATGGTCCGGACAAAGAAGAGACGAATTATTGAACTTTGGCGAAGTTTTTGCTGTTAAACACAAGTATCAATGTTGTAAATTTTATGAACAGTAAGGCAATCCGCTCTATTCTATTGCTCTCCCTGCTCATGGCTTTCATCCCTTTGTCAAGCCAGGGCGCGGAGAACGGTTTCCGCTTTAACAGGAACAGAAGCTCGGTGACCATCCCCATCAAGGTGCGCAACAACCTTGCTGTATTGCCTTTATTCATAAATGACCAGGGCCCTTTTTATTTCATACTGGATTCCGGTGTAAACACGACCATCCTTACAGAACCTATACTTGCACATTTGCTGCATCTGGAGTTTGACAGGAACATGCTCATTTACGGACTGGGGGGCGAAGGGATTGTAGAGGCCAGCCTGGCCACTGATGTGAAAATCTCGATGCGCGGGATCACCGGGAGGAACATGAACCTGCTGGTCATCCCTGAGGACATCCTTGCCTTCTCTGAAGTTTTTGGCTTCCCGGTGTATGGGATCATGGGCTATGATTTCCTGAAGCACTTCCCTGTAAGCATAAGCTATGCCAACGAATCAATAAAGGTATACCGTGAGCCTGACTACAGGATAAGCAGGAGGGGCAATGTCATCCCAATAGAACTGATCAATGGAAAACCGTATGTTGAATCGACCATTGTCGGTGCTGATGGCGATACACTGAACACATATCTGCTGTTCGACCTGGGGGCAAGCCACCCCATCTATCTTAACAAAGAACATATCGGGCTTTCGGATCAGACCATCAGTGGTTTTTTGGGGAAGGGTATCAGCGGCAACCTTCTGGGAAAGAAAGGGAGGGTTGATAAGGTCATCATTGGCGAAACGGAGATAGCCGATCCGGTGGTGTCCTATCCCGAAACAAGATTCCTTGAGTTTCACGGCCAGACAATTGAATGGGAGGGCCTCATCGGTGGTGGCATCATCAGGCGATACAATGTAATTTTGGATTACCCTTCCGGGAAGTTGGTGTTGAAGCGCAGCAGCTTTTTCAGGGGACCGTTCAGCACCAATCTGAGCGGAATCGAAGTTATTGCCCGCGGCAGGGATATGCGGGATTTTGTGGTCCATTATGTCAGGCCGGGGTCGGCAGGATATGAGGCGGGCATCCTGGCCGGAGACCTGATCGTTGAGCTGAACAGGAAAAGCCATCGTCAAATAACGCTGGATGACATCCTGGACGCCCTGAGTGCAAGGGAGGGACGACATGTGTCCCTGGCTGTCAGGCGCGATGACAAAATATCACGCAAGCATATCCGTTTGCGAGAGGATCTCCCAATACTTAACTGATCACGGACGAAGGAAGGGCATGTCTTTTTCCCGGCCTTGTTTTACCCACTCCTCAGGCTCTAAATGCCAGTTGTTAAGGCTTTCAGGGACATATTCGCCAATTTCCTGGAAGTATTCAATCATATGACTTCGCAGGTCTTTCTCGGTAGTATACACAATGCGTTCTCCCAGCTCAGCGTGCGGGATACCCGCGCCCTCTGTCAGGTGTCCGCCACCCCCGCTGCCCCGGTAGGAGTTTATCGCGACACGGTAGATGGCATCCGGGTCAAAGGGGCTGCCGTCTTCCATCCCTTTGATTTGAACACGTGATCCTGCCAGCTGTGAAACATCCACCACATATTGTATCCCGGCAGCCGAGTCAAAATTATAGGGAGCATTTTGCAAGGCCTGCCATCCGCGACGGTCCGAAGGTACCCTCCCCAAACTATTCCTGTATAGGTTTAAGAGGTGGTCATCTGCATTCCTCATCTTGTTAAACCACAAACCATAAGAATACTCCATGTGTCCCTGGATCTCCCTGCCGCTAAGTTCCATCGTGTATAAATAGTTTTCATATTCATACAAACGAAAAAAATCACGCATATAAATGGTCCCTGCATTGATGGTAGCATCCAAGGCAAGGGGTGCGGTAAAGGAAATATCTGCATCCGTAAGGTCCAGCTGTACCTGATGCACCAGATCAGTAAAAGGGGCGCTTCCAAAAAGGGACTCAATGGAATGGATGGATGAGGCAATTTTTCCAACCTTCGTGTTGGCGAAGTTCAACACCTCCTCCACATCGCTTTCAAATTTCTGAATAAATGGGTGGCTGGGCACGGCCTTTCCCGTGGAGATGATTTCTGCCCGCACATTATCCAGACTGAAGGTTCGCCTGGATGTCCTGGAGAAGACCAGTTCAGCGAGGGCAAGGTTTTCCGCAAAATGGCCGGGGCCCATCACCAGCACCTCCCCTCCTTCCACATTGATGACGGTTTGTATCCTTCTGCGGTGGTCATGCGAAGAGAAGATCACATCAAAACCGGGCACATGTTTGGCAATATGGCCGGATGCATGTTCGAGCGGATGGTCGTCCGGATCAGGATCCAATGAACCGAACCCACTGTGAAACAGGCCTATGATGGCATCCGGCTGTTCATGCTCCCGTATATGGTCTATCCAATATTCAGCCGCTTCCACCATGTCCTGAAATGCGAGCCCTTCCCATAGGTGGGGTGGCAGCCAGTTGGGCACACCGGTGGTCGTCAGTCCCAGCACAGCTATACGGACACGCTGGCGCTCAACGACCACGTATGGCTGAAAGTAGGGTTCGCCGGATTCTTTATCCAGCACATTGGCACCAAGCCAGGGAAAGTCAAACTCCTCCTTCAGCCGGTTGTAAACATCAGGACCCGCCTCAATGTCATGATTGCCAATGGTCGCGGCATCATACCCCATAAAGTTCATCACACGGCTGAACAGGTTCTTGTCAGTCTCCTGTATAAAGTTGGCGTAATACGCCGCAGGAGTGCCCTGTATCAGGTCCCCGTTATCCAGAAGGATAAAATTATGGCTTTCGCGCGATCTCAGGGCTTGCAACATGTAATGGACATTGGCCATGGAGGTCCTTGCAGGCCGGTTTTCTATAAAGTTGTAAGGGAACAGGCGGGCGTGGACGTCGGCGGTGACACCCACCTGGATCTTGATTTCACGGGCCTGGGAATATTCAGGAACAAAAAGGGCGATCGCCCACAGGGTGATGAAGGAAATCAAACGGATCATGTGCATGGGTTTAACAAGACAGGATTATATTCATTCACTAATAAAAAAAGGCACCTGAGGCGGGTGCCCTTTTACAAAATATTCAGCAACTATTGCCCCAGATAAGCTTTCAGGAGCTTGCTCCGTGACGTATGCTTTAATCTGCGGATCGCTTTTTCTTTGATCTGCCTTACCCTTTCGCGGGTAAGGTCAAATTTTGCACCAATCTCATCAAGGGTCAGGCCATGGTTCATCCCGATACCAAAATACAGGTTGATCACATCCCTTTCTTTATCGGTAAGTGTGGCAAGCGACCGCTGTATCTCCCTGGCCAGCGATTCATGGATCAGGCTGGAGTCAGCATTGGGCGAATCCTGGTTGATATAGACATCAAGCAGGCTGGCATCTTCTCCCTGCACAAGCGGCGCATCTACCGATACGTGGTGGGTTGATATCCTGAAAGATTCGGTGATCTTGTCTTCATGGACATCCAAAGCATCTGCAAGCTCTTCGGCAGACGGAGGCCTTTCATACTTTTGTTCCAGCTTGGAGGCTTCTTTCTTGATCTTGTTGAGCGAACCCACCTGGTTAAGCGGAAGGCGAACAATGCGCGATTGTTCAGCCAGTGCCTGCAGGATGGATTGCCTGATCCACCAAACAGCATAGGAGATGAACTTAAACCCCCGCGTTTCATCAAAACGCTTGGCCGCTTTGATCAAACCCAGGTTGCCTTCATTGATAAGATCAGGAAGACTCAGTCCCTGGTTCTGATACTGTTTGGCAACAGAAACCACAAAACGAAGGTTGGCCTTGGTCAGTTTCTCCAGCGCCACCTGGTCACCTTGCTTTATACGCTGCGCCAGTAGAACTTCTTCTTCAGCCGATATCAAAGGGACCTTCCCAATCTCCTGCAAATACTTGTCCAGTGAAGCGGTATCGCGATTGGTTATAGATTTTGAAATCTTAAGTTGTCGCATATGATTTTATAGGGTTTTCCAGCGTTAGGAGGTGTTATTCTTTCTAAACCAGATCGAAAAAGCCCCCAAAGGTACAAAAAAAAATGTTATGAAACAATGTGTTATATAACTTGGTTTGTGTTAAACACATACAGCTATTCTCTTTCGGTTTTAGTGCTTCGCACCGGGCGTTCTCACCCCTCATCATTCCCGGTGCATCAGTCAAGGCCCACACCATAGTAAGCACGCCGGCCATCAGGGTAAACACCTTCCAGCAGAACGCCACCACTTTTGCCATCAAGGATGCCGGCAATATCTTCCGGTGAGTGCACCGGTTCTCCGGCCACATTGGTGATGATAAACCCACGCCGCACGCCTGCGTTGCTGAGCGCACCCCTTGACAGAGCGGTTACCTGCACACCATGGTCCAGGTTCAGCTGCTCCAGTGTACCTTCGGGAACCGGTTCAAACCGTGCCCCAAGCATATCGTGCGCTTCGCGCGCATCGCGGGTCACCACAGCCACTTCACCATAAATATTTTTCAGGATGGCCCTGGACTCTCTCTCCCTTCCGTTGCGGTAATATCTGACCATCACCTCATCACCGGGCCTTTTGCGACCCACCGCTTCAATAAGCTCCGAAGGGTTTCTGATGGCCCGGCCATCAACGGCAATGATCACATCCCCGGCCTTAAGCCCTGCCTCTTCAGCCGCACTGTTCTCTGCAACATTCTCAACATAAGCACCCTGGATAATTGATAACCCTTTCTCTTCAGCACGCCTGCTGGTAAGCGGCGAGATTGTAACGCCCAGCATGCCTCGCTGTACCTCACCATACTCCAGCAAATCCTCCACCACCTTTGATGCAATATTTGACGGGATCGCAAAGGAGTAGCCGGCAAAAGAACCGGTAGTGGATGCAATGGCCGTATTGATCCCGATGAGCTCCCCGCGGGTATTCACCAGGGCGCCACCACTATTGCCCCGGTTAACAGCAGCATCGGTCTGAATGAATGATTCAATGGCAATGGTGTCTGTCAGGATATTGATGTTCCGGCCTTTTGCACTGACAATGCCCGCAGTAACGGTTGACTCCAGGTTGAAAGGGTTGCCGATGGCCAATACCCACTCCCCGACCCTCAATCCATCCGAGTCGCCAAACGCCAGATATGGGAGATTCTCCTCATCGATCTTCAGCAGTGCAATATCGGTGGTCGGGTCTGCGCCAACCAGCTGCGCTTCGTATATCCTGTTATCATTCAATGTGACCTCTATCATGATGGCCCCGTCAACCACATGGTTGTTGGTGATGACGTATCCATCAGAACCCAGGATGACCCCGCTGCCCGAACCCACAACAGGAGGCCGTTCCGGACGGGGCCTGCCCCGCGGACCGAAAAAGAAATCAAAGATGTCGCCATGACCGAAAAAATCATCCTGCATGCTGCCCCGGCGCTCAAACTCAGCACGGATATGAACAACAGCATCAACGGTCGTTTCCGAAACGACGGTGAAATCAGGCAGGCCGGTGAGCACCTCACCCGAATGGTTCACCAGCGACGAAGGTACACGCTCCGAACGGTGAGGAATGGTATGCGAAACAACCACCTCATCCGACTGGGGGAAAAAATAATGGTTGATCCCTAACGAAGTGACACCCCCTAAAACAGCTACCAGAAAGAAACTGAATAATTTTTTCATAGCAATCAACGGTTCTTGTATTTAACAATATTTCTAATGTTTTGTTTAATCCCTTTCTTTGACAACAAGACAAATCGTCATTTTATTGTTGCCACATCCATAACGATCAACAAGTATGCCTTATGAAGAAAAAAAATTCTTAATAAACCATAAAAAATCTGTACCATTGCGGCAAGCGGAACAACCCGGGTTTTTTCATCAAGAACGAAAAGTCGAAAAAGCAAACCTGATGTGTCTGTGTGTAATTTCGAACGAAAAAAAATCATGTATATTTGATCAATAGAAAATATTCCGCCATGGGGGTCATTTTCCATAAATATCAAGGAACAGGCAATGATTTCATTTTGATCGATAACCGCACAGGGCACTTCACACCCTCCGGCGATCAACGGCAACAAGTCATTGCCCGTCTCTGCAACCGCCATTTTGGCATTGGTGCGGACGGACTTATCCTCCTGGAGGATGATCAGGATGCAGACTTTAAAATGCTCTATTTCAATGCAGATGGCCGGGAAGGCAGCCTCTGCGGCAATGGCAGCCGCTGTGCCGCCGCCTTTGCCCATAGCACAGGCATTGTAAAACAACCGGACATGCATTTCCGGGCCATCGACGGGGAACATGCCGCTGAGATCATTTCGCATGAAGGTAACGAATACATGATTAAAGTATGGCTTAACGATGTCCGGCATCCAACCAGAATAAACGCAAACGCTTATGTTGTTCACACCGGGTCGCCCCACCTAGTGGTCTTTTCTGATGAAATCAACGGGACAGATGTTTTTTCTGAAGGACAAACAATCAGGAACTCTGACCGATGGGCACCGGAAGGGATCAATGTCAACTTTGTTAAGATCCATGATCAGAAAAGTTTATCGGTGAGAACCTATGAACGCGGTGTGGAAAACGAGACCCTCTCCTGTGGGACAGGTGTAACGGCGGCGGCAATCGCCGCATACACCCACCAGGGTAAAGAGAAGCCAGGTACAGAAATGAAGGTCCGGGCTCCCGGCGGGAAACTCTCTGTGGCATTTACCCCCCCGGAACAAAACAGTGGACCCTTTACCGGTATTCATCTTACAGGCCCCGCAGTTTTTGTCTTCAAAGGCGAAATGATTGATTATTTTTGTGGTTTGACAAAACATCAAAAGGATAGATGACCCAAGACACCAGGAAAAAACATCGCACGCTGGCAGGGGCTGTGTGCCCCGTTGAATAAAAACTGCTGACGGATGAATATGCTGAAAGGAGAATGGTTAATGCTTCGCCCGGTAGAGATCGGAGACCTGGAGGTGCTGTACAGATGGGAAAATGACCCTGAAAACTGGGTGCACAGCAACCACCTGAACCCGCTTTCCCGTTTCTTTCTGGAACAATACATCCTCAATGCAGAAAACAACATCTATTCTGACAAACAGTTGCGCTTAATGGTCGTTGGTCGCGACAAACAGCCTGTGGGTATTATCGACATCTTCGATTTTGACCCGCATCATCGGCGCGCAGCTGTGGGGATCATTATTGACAAGGATTTTCGGAACAAAGGACATGGAACTGAGGCCCTGCGGCTGGTCATCCAATACGCCAATAAAACACTAAACCTTAAACAGTTGTATTGTGGCATTGGCACTGACAATCATGTCAGCCTGAAGTTGTTCAAAAAACAAGGGTTCCGGATCACCGGCACCAGGCTCTCCTGGCGGTTGCACCATGAACAATGGAGAGACGAACATTTTTTGCAACTGGTGTTCTAGACGGTTGCTCCCTGCCACCGGAAAGATAGCACGCCGGAAGCGAAACAGGGCATAGACATTGAAAACAGCCGGTTTAGCAAAACATCAAAATTCAGAAGTTGCCAAGATCATGAAAAGGGTTAAAAACATACGCATCTTCCTGATCACCCTGGCGGTGGCATTGTTCGCCACGGCTCTCCCGGCCGGCATTTTCTTATATCTGTATATTTATGGGCCAAATGTTGATCTGGAAGGGCAAGAGAGCATGTATCTGTATATCCCGGCGGGTAGCGAGTATGAAGACGTGAAAGACATTCTTCACGAATCAGGCATCGTATCCGGCATGACTACCTTTCACTGGCTGGCCGAAAGAAAAAATTACCCCAATCGTGTCATGCCCGGTCGCTATTTAATACACGACGGCATGTGCAATAACAGCCTGATCAACCTTCTCAGGTCAGGAGAACAACACCCTGTGCAGCTAACCTTTACCAACATACGCACCCTTGAGCAACTGGCCTCAGCGGTGGCAGGGCAGCTCGAACTGGATGCACCCGACATCCTGCGCCTGTTAAAGGATCAGGAACTTATGTCGGACGCCGGAATGGATACACTGACTGCAGGGCTGTTGTTCATTCCCAACACCTATGAAGTTTACTGGAATACCCCGGCTGATCAACTGTTGAAGAGGATGCAGCGTGAATACAACGCCTTCTGGAACAAACAACGAAGAGAACGCGCGGCAGAAAACAACCTGTCGCCCCAGGAAGTTGGCATCATGGCATCCATTGTTCAAAGCGAAACATCCAGGCACGACGAAATGGCCCGTATCGCAGGGGTATACATGAACCGGTTGAAAAAGAACATTCCCCTGCAAGCCGACCCTACCATCATTTTTGCCCTTGGCGACTTTAGCATCCGGCGGGTGCTGAATCACCACCTGACCATTGATTCACCTTACAACACCTATATGTATGCAGGGCTGCCCCCCGGACCGATCAACCTGCCGGAACCCCGCACCATAGATGCCGTATTGAACTACGAAAAGCATGAATACCTCTTTTTCAGTGCCAACCCTGACTTCAGCGGCTACCATCTCTTCGCAAAAACCTATGCAGAACACCTGGCCAATGCACAACGTTACAGGCAGGCACTGGATGAAATGAATGTCTACAGGTGACAGGGTAAAGTGTTCTGCTGCCCGCCCGGTGACTGATTCGCCAAGAAAAACAGGACCTTTTGCCGTTGCCCATGACCACAAACAGTAATGCGAGACACTGAAAACAAGACACCAGCCACAAAACCCCAAAAACAAAAGAAATACACCACACCAATGAAGCGGTAACAAACACCGGAGTTTTAATAAAAAATCGAATGATATGGGAAAAATAAAATTTGGCACGGATGGCTGGCGCGCCATCATCGCCAAAGATTTCACGACGGGGAATGTGGCCCGGATAGCTCAGGGGACTGCTGAATGGGCATTACAACAAGAGGATGCCCCAGCTGTCGTGCTGGGCCATGATTGCCGTTTTGGCGGCGAGCTGTTCGCCGAAACTGTTGCCAAAGTGCTATGCATGAACAAGATCAAGGTGTATATGGCCAGCACTTTTGTCACTGCCCCTATGATCAGCATGGGGACCCTGAATACCAGCAGCACGATGGGGGTGTTCATCACGGCCAGCCATAACCCGCCCCTTTATAACGGGTACAAGTTAAAAGGCAGCTACGGAGGGCCATTGCTTGACCTGCAAATACTGGAGGTAGAAAAAATGATCCCCGGCAGCTATCATGAAACCCTTGACAATATCCGCCTTGAAGACCTGCAGAAAAAGGGGCAGTTGGAAACCATTGATCTGGAAACAATGTATTGCGAGTATCTTGAAAAAAAGTTTGACCTGGATGCCATCCGCAATTCCAGGATGAACTTTGCCTTTGATGCCATGTATGGTTCCGGACAAAATGTCATGCGGCGACTGTTTCCAGGCATCATGCTCCTGCACTGCGAACGGCAACCACTGTTCAACGGTATCCCGCCCGAACCATTGGCAAAGAACCTGAAAGCCTTCAGCGAAGCGATCCGGCAGGCAGGTGATATCGATTGCGGACTGGCCGTTGACGGGGATGCCGACAGAACAGCCCTCATGAACCGCCAAGGGGATTATATCGACTCCCATCATGTGATCCTCCTTCTGATATATTACCTGCATAAAATAAAGAAAATGAAAGGCAAGGTGGCGACCGGCTTTTCCTCTTCAGTAAAAATCAAAGAATTATGTGAAGCTTTCAACATCCCGCTCGACATCGTAAAAATCGGATTCAAACATATCTGTGGTCTTATGCTGGAGGAAGAAGTTCTCGTGGGTGGCGAAGAATCAGGAGGCATCGCCGTTGCGGGCCATATTCCCGAACGTGACGGCATTTTTAACGGACTGCTGATCTGGGAAGCCATGGTGAAAACAGGAAAAACCCTCAATGAGCTGATCAATGAAGTATATTCCATCACAGGCCGCTTTGCCTTTGAACGGGCCGACCTGACCATCGACCCGGAAGACAAGGAACGCATTGTCACCAATTGTAAGAATAACGCTTATGATCGTTTTGGAGATTATAAAGTGCAGAGGACCGAAAACCTGGATGGCTACAAATATTATTTTAGTGACAGCCAGTGGCTGATGATCAGGCCTTCAGGTACGGAACCGGTGCTGCGAACATATGCAGAGGGCACCACACGTGAAGAGGCCCTCGATATTCTTAAAGCAGGCTATCAAACCATTATGAGACAATAAACCCAAATATCAACCTTAACCTTTAAATATATAGAAAAATGATGCTACTAAGATCCGCATTGCTGTGTGTTATTTGTCTGCTGAATGCCTCAGCAGCATTTCCGGCTGAGACTGCAACAAATACACTAACCCACCCAAAAGATTTTTTCGGCTTTACCCCTGGTGAAGACCGCAAGATGTTTCTTTATGAGGACCTGATTGGCTACCTGGACACGTTGCAACGGGAATCGGACATGTTGAAACTCATTGAAAACGGTATCTCGCCGATGGGGAAACCCATGGTTATCGCCTTTGTTTCATCTCCGGAAAATATTGCCAACCTCGACAAACTGCAAGAGATCAACCGTCGCCTTGCCCTTGACGGAGACATCCCGGTGGATGAGCGGCAATCCATGATCGAAGAGGGCAGGGTTTTTGTGCTGGTAACACTGTCCATGCACTCTACGGAGGTTTCCCCTTCCCAGGCTGCCCCGCTCATGGCATACAACCTCATCACCGGCACCGACAGTGATCCTTCATACCTCGATGATGTGGTCTTTATGATGGTACCCTGCCACAACCCGGATGGGATGAACATGATCGTCGAGCATTATAACAAATACCTTGACACCCCCTATGAAGGAAGTTCACTGCCCGGGGTATACCACAAGTATGTTGGGCACAATATCAACAGGGACTTTGTAACACTGACCCAGAGTGATAACCAGGCAGTGGCCGATATCTACAACCGCGACTGGTTTCCCCAGGTGCTGGTGGAAAAGCATCAGATGGGCAGCACGGGGCCCCGCTATTTTGTGCCCCCGAAGCACGACCCCATCGCCCAGAACATTGACGAGCTGGTGTGGAACTGGACATGGGTTTTCGGATCAAATATGGCAAAAGATATGACAGCCAGTGGGTTGAAAGGGGTCAGCCAGCTTTACCTCTTCGATGATTACTGGCCGGGGTCGACCCAGACCAGTTCATGGAAAAACGTGATCAGTCTGCTGACCGAAGCCGCCAGTGTGCAGCTGGCCACTCCCATCTACATAGAGCCCAACGAACTACAGGTCAGGGGAAAAGGGCTTTCCGAATACAGCAAAAGCATTAATTTCCCGGCACCCTGGCCCGGTGGATGGTGGACACTGGGTGACCTGGTGACCTATGAGCTGGAGTCGGTCTACTCACTCGTCAAGACCGCTTCCCTGCACCGTGCAGATATCCTTAACTTCCGCAACGAAATGTGCCGGAGGGAGATCAAAAAAGGGCTGACCGAACCTCCATTCTATTATGTACTGCCGGCGGAACAACACGACAGGTCTGAGCTTGCCAGACTGCTTAAACTCCTCGAGCGGCACGGCATCACGCTATATCGTGTCGACACCGATACCACCCTGGAAGGAAGACGGGTCAACCGGGGAGATTATATCATCCCACTGGCACAGCCTTTCCGTGCCTTTATCAAGGAAGTCCTGGAAAGCCAGACCTTCCCTGTCCGCAGATATACTCCCGGTGGTGAGATGATACGCCCCTACGACATCACCTCATGGTCCCTGCCCCTCCATCGAGGCATTANAAGCATGGAGATCAACACCCACTATCCGGAAGAAGTGCTTGCATACAGCGANATCAGCGCCGAAGAAATAACTGAAAGCCACCCGATACCGGATGATGCTGCCTGGATGTTGCTTACAGCCAATAAAAACCAGAGCTATAAGGTAGCATTCCATGCCATGAATCAAGGCATGGAAGTAAAACGCACAGAAAAAGGATTCCAATGGGAAGGAAGTACGATCCCCGCAGGCAGCTTTCTCATAAACACGAACCAGGGCGATTCCGAATGGCTTGAAGGCCTGGCCCTTCATCTCAAGGTGCCGCCAGTCTTTCTGGATCATGATCCGGAGGTTGCACGCACCCTATTGCACCTGCCCCGGATCGCACTCTGTGAAACCAATTTTCATGATATGGATGCCGGATGGACACGGTTCCTTTTCGACAGCTACGGCATACCCTACACCGTTCTTAATCCGGATGACTTCAAAACCATCCCGCTGAAAGAGAGTTTTGATGTGATCGTCTTCCCTGATGCGACAAAAGACCAGATCGTGCATGGCCATTCAACACGCGCGGGTGAAGTATTCATTCCGTTTTATAAACCGGAATATGTGCAGGGAATGGGCAACGAAGGGTGGCAAAATGTGCTCAGCTTCATGGCAGATGGTGGAACGCTTGTGGCCTGGGCACGTTCTGCTGAACTGTTTTTCGGTTTGATGAACCCGGGAGAAGAACGGGAGCGTTTCCGTTTTCCGGTGCATGATATCTCTGGCCGGCTTCGTGGCAATGGTTTCTATTGTCCGGGTTCATTGCTGAAGATAAAATTAGTACCGGACCATCCTATCACCCATGGGATGCCGTCCGAGATCGGTGTGTTCCACCGCAACTCACCTGTTTTTGCCACCTCCGTGCCCAATTTTGGAATGGACAGAAGGGTGATCGGACAGTTTCCGGAGAAGGAAAAACTGTTGCTGAGTGGTTATGTTGAAAAAGAAGAGCTGTTGGAGCGCCAGCCAGCCATCGTATGGCTTGAAAGGGGTAAGGGACAGGCGGTGCTTTTTTCTTTCGCACCCAACTTCAGGGGGTCAACGCCGGTTTCCAACAAACTCGTTTTTAACTCACTGCTGCTGCAATAGGGACTCACCACCGTGTGTATATGCCAATGGCTGATCATTTCGCCCTGGCGTGGAGGTCGAACTCGGTGGCATTTGTGATGGTTGCCATGGTAAACTGTCCGGGCTTGAGGTGCGGGGCCTTCTCGATGATTACTTCATTGTCTATCTCGGGGGAGTCATATTCCGTGCGGCCCGCAAAAAATGAAGACTCTTCACGGTCGATGATCACCTTCAACCGTTGGCCAATCCTGGACAGATTGATCCCATTAGATATCTCCGATTGCAGGGACATGATGGCCCCGGCCCGTTCCTTCTTTACAGATGATTTTACGGGATCCCCCAACGAGTAGGCCCGGGTATTTTCCTCGGGTGAGTATTTGAACACCCCCAGCCGGTCGAAACGTATCCTCCTGACAAACGCCATCAGCTCATCAAACATCTCCTCGGTCTCACCCGGATAGCCAACCATGAGGGTGGTGCGCAAAGCGATGCCGGGCACCCTTTCCCGAAGCCTTTCAAGAAAACGGATGGTCCCATCCCTGTCATGTCCACGCCGCATCGAAAGCAGGATGCTGTCATTGATATGCTGCAGGGGGATGTCAAGGTATTTGCAGATTTTTGGCTCAGCGGCCATGAGCTGTATTACATCATCCGGGAAGTTATGGGGATAGGCATAGTGCAGGCGTATCCATTCAATGCCATTTATACTGCATAAAGATTGGAGCAACTGGCCCAGAAGCGGTTTGCGTGATATGTCGATGCCGTAATGGCTTAGGTCCTGGGCCACCAGGTTGATCTCTTTCACTCCCTTGGCGGCGAGCATCCTTGTTTCTTCCACCAAAAGCCCGACGGGCAGGGAGCGGTAAGCACCCCTGATCATGGGGATGGCACAAAAGGAGCAGGTGCGGTCGCAACCTTCGGCAATCTTCAGGTAAGCATAATGGTTAGGGGTGGAAAGCAGCCTTTGCGGATCATTGGCGACATAGTTTGCCTTCAAATAAGCGAACAAGTCGTCCGGGCCATGGACACCAAACCAGGCATCTACCTCCGGGATCTCCTGCATCAACTCTTCTTTGTAGCGCTGCGACAAACAACCGGTGACCAGTACTTCCCTGACAGTCCCCCTTTTTCGTGCCTCCAATACCCCGAGGATGGTATCGATGCTTTCCTCTTTTGCATCATTGATAAAGCCACAGGTATTGATTATGACAATATCCGCCGATTGTTGCCCCTCAAACATAAGCTGAAAACGGTCGGCGGGCAGCTGGGCCATGATCTTCTCTGAATCAACCAGGTTTTTTGAGCATCCCAGTGTGATCACCTTGATCGTTGTCTTTTTCACTTCACCACCGGGCTTCACGACTGAAAGAGTGTTTCCACAAAAGCCTCCCTGTCAAACATCTGCAGGTCATCGATGCTTTCACCAACTCCAATATATTTCACCGGCACACTGAACTGGTCGCTCACCCCGATCACCACACCGCCTTTTGCTGTTCCATCAAGTTTTGTGATGGCCAGTGCATTTACCTCTGTCACCGATATGAATTGCCTGGCCTGCTCAAAGGCGTTCTGGCCGGTGGAGCCATCCAGTATCAGCAGCACCTCATGCGGAGCACCGGGAACAACCTTTTGCATCACCCGCCTGATCTTTCCCAGCTCATTCATCAGGTTGACCTTGTTGTGCAATCTCCCGGCGGTATCCAGGATGGCCACATCGAACCCTTTGTCGCGGGCATATTCCAGGGTTTCATAAGCCACAGATGCAGGGTCCGTGCCCATGCCCCGTGCAACCATCGGCACATCCGCCCGTTGCGACCAGATGGTCAGCTGATCGACCGCCGCCGCACGAAAAGTATCTGCTGCACCCAAAACCACCTTTTTACCGGCTTTCCTGAACTTGTGGGCCAGCTTGCCTATGGTGGTGGTCTTGCCAACACCGTTCACCCCTACCACCATGATCACATAAGGACGCTCCTCACTCTCTGATAAAACCTCAGAAAAATCATCTGCCCGATTCTCATACAATAAAGCAGTAACCTCTTCACGTAAAATACGGTTCAGCTCTTCCGTCCCAAGATATTTTTCCTGTGCAACCCTTTTCTCAATGCGCTCAATGATCTTTATGGTTGTAGCAACACCAACATCGGAGCTGACCAGTATCTCTTCCAGTTCGTCAAGAACCATTGCATCTACCGTCGAACGTCCCGCAACGGCCTTGGACAACCTGGAAAAAATGTTTGAACGAGTCTTTGACAAGCCCTTGTCCAGCTTCTCTTCCTTGTTTTTTGAAAAAATGTCGAACAAACCCATGATGGTGCAAATATGAAAGGGCGATAAAATAAAATCAGACCTGCACCGGTTGGTGGGGGCAGATCTGAAAAGAACCGGCGATTCGCGTTTTTCGCACCATCGTTTCGCCCAAGCATGAAGCCAGGCGCAGACGTGCGAGATGACGCGTCGCTGAAATGTCAGTTATTTCTTCCGGGCGAAGTATTCCTTTACCTTCTCTGTGGCTATAATATCCTCTTCAAAGGCATAAGAACCCGTCTTTTCAGATTTTTGCATCCGGATCACTTTAGCAAATCCTTTGCCACTTCCGGTCTTTATTGCTGCAACTACTTTCTTTGCCATGATACAGGTATTTACTTGATTTCTTTATGAATGGTCATTTTACGCAAGATCGGATTGTATTTCTTCATCTCCAGGCGGTCCGGCGTGTTCTTTTTATTCTTCGTTGTAATATACCTGGACGTTCCAGGCATGCCACTGTCCTTATGCTCAGTACACTCCAAAATGACCTGATGCCGTGCTTCTTTCGTTTTCTTTGCCATGATAATTAGCCTTTATGATTTTCAGGAGCGCAAAGATACAATTATTTCCCGAAATAAACACAAAAAGCTTACTAAATATAAAGTGAACCGTGCCGGGGCTTGTTGCATCACCCCAAAAAGAAAACACAGTGATTTTTTGCATTTTACATCCTTTTTCATACTTTTGCAAAATAGTGTAGATCGTTTCGGGATTTTCCTTGAGTATAAGGATTATCCCGTTCATTTTAAAACAAAATAAAAGATATTATGTCGCAATCTGATGCCAAAGTAATTGCACTCACTTACGAGTTGCGTGAAGGAGGACCGGAAGGAGATTTGCTGGAGTCTGTCAACAAGGAGCAGCCCATTGAGTTTTTATTCGGTGCCGGTCGTCTAAACCAGAGCTTTGAAGAGAATGTAAAAGATCTTGACGAAGGCCAGGCATTTGAGTTTCTGATAGAAGCCGATGACGCCTATGGCCAGGTAAATGATAAAGCTGTAGTGGACCTTCCAAAGAGCATTTTCGTAATTGATGGGAAGCTTGCGGAGGACTTGCTGGTTGAAGGCAATATTATCAACATGGAAGACCAGGAAGGCAACCCCCATCGTGGCAAGATCATGGCAATAGGCGATGAGAAGGTCAAGATGGATTTCAATCACCCACTGGCGGGGATGGACCTTCATTTTCAGGGCAAGGTGATCCGCCGCAGGGAGCCCACCCGGGATGAATTGAACCAGGGCTACGTAAAGCCTGAGGAGTGATGCACCCGTTGACTGGCCTGAAAGGGATTATTGCCTTTTTGCGGAGCACCTGGCCTGGCCAGTCAATCCATGCTGAGGTTGAACAGAAGTTGCGTACATATATTGGCCGGTGTGGGTTTTAAAACCCAGGTGCATCCAACGCCGGGTGTCAGATCCTGAAGAGATGTCAATGATTGTGCCGACATAGCCAATGTGCCAATATTGGCATTCATTCAAACGGGCTTTCCCGGTTTTCGGGAAGGCCCTTGTCTTTTGGGGAGGGTCTTTAGGGAGGAGATATGGATGGTGACGCCAATGGCAATTGCCAACAGCAGCAAACGAACCCACATCTGGCTGACGGCAAAGATGGCTGAGATGCTGATGGTGACCCAAAGCATGGCTATAGCCACTGCTTTCACCCTGGCAGTGGTGCCCCCATGGTCGCGGTAGTTGCTTATATGCTCCCCAAAATAGCGATGATTGAGCAACCAGTAGTAAAACCGCTCCGAGCTTCGGGCGTAACAATAAGCCGAGAGCAGCAGGAAAGGAGTGGTTGGCAGCAGGGGTAAAGGGATCCCCAGTATTGCTAGCCCCAGGCTGATGGTCCCTGCCAGGAAAAATAAAAAACGTTGCAGGGGGTTCAGCCGTCTGCCAAATGTCGGTTTTTCTTCCCTCATGTAAAGAAGTTTAATATATTTGGGTTGCCTTTTATCGCAAAGATGCAAAGGTCGTAAAAAAAGCCTGTTCATGGAAGTCCAACCGGTAAGGGAAGACACCTTCCTGTTAAGCAGCTCAACCAACCGGCAGTTTTTTGTCAGCAGCTTCCTGCCCGCCAGCGGGAAGTTCAAAGGCATTGTATTGATAATACCGGGCATGGCAGAACATTCGGGCCGCTACAAGGAGTTTGCTTTTTTCCTGGTTGAAAAAGATTACGGGGTATATGCCTGCGACCACCCGCGACAACAATTAAACCCAGCGGATGCCGAAGAGCCAGGTCGCAAAATACGTTACAGGGGCTGGCAGATCATGCTTGAGAATGTTCGTGCAATGTATACATTTGTCCGCAAAAACCATCCGGAAATCCCTGTATTCGTCTTCGGACACAGCATGGGTTCTATCCTGGCCCGTCACTTTACTGCATTGTACCCGGTCTATATTCAGGGGCTAGCCCTTTCCGGAAGCTTCATGATCTCTTTTCTTTCCCTGTCGGTTTTTTTGAACTTCATCCGCCTGAAGATCCTTTTCGAAGGGTCTGACAAGAAAAGCAAGTGGTTCAACAAACTTTTTTACTGGAATTTTAACCGGCATTTTAAGGATCGCCCTACCCTGTTTGAATGGATCTCTTCCGACAGGGAAGAAGTGGACAGTTACGTCGCCGACCCCGGGTGCGGGTATGATTGTTCAAACGGCTTTTACCGTCATTTGCTCAAAGGCATTGCCGCAACAAAAAGGGCAGAGAAACTGATCACCTACCGAAAATCCCTGCCGGTCCTCATCCTGAGCGGACAGGCAGACCCCGTGGGTCGATTTGGGAAAGATGCCGTAAGGCTGCACAAGGAATACTTCGAACAAAACTTCCAGAACCTTTCATTAAAGATCTTCCCGGGCCGGCACGAGCTTCTCCATGAGAAAAACAAGGATGACGTGTACAGATACCTGCTCAAATGGCTGAATGAAAGTCTGGAGGTGAAGTAGGGTTTTCAGGCACTGATACCAAGCCACAACTGTCCGGGGCCCGCAAACGGAAGGCCCTGCACGGTGGAACATTCATCGGGGCCGGATGATTATAAAAACACCGTGGGAGGCATAAATATAAGCCGGTCAGGCCCTGAATATAAGCAACGGGATGGTGCTCTGATAGATGAGCTTCCGGGTGATGCCGGGATTGAACAAGCGGGCCAGCAAGCCTCGCTTGCGATTCACCATGGAGAAAAGGTCTATCTGGTGCTCCTCCACGAAAGACTCCAGTGCCTTTATGTTGTCTTCTCCCTCCAACAGGTGACACTGCACCTCAATGCCTTTGTGCACCTTGCCAAAATAATCCTTCAAATTGTCCATCTTCAGTTCATCCCATGTTTTTTCTGCATTTTTAGACAAATGGACACAATGCACCTTCACACGGAATTCCGAAACGATTGACAGCAAACGGCGTATGGCAATATAGTCCGAGTCATCAAACTCCGTAGCATAGGCAATATTCTTGACCGGTTTGTTTGCGTCAAAAGCCGACTGCCCCGGAATGGCCAGCACCGGCACCCTGGTGCGGTCGAGCACACGGTACACCACACTGCCAATGATATCGCTTTGCTTCTCCCCTTTTCCCTTTGTCCCCAGAACAATAATGCCGGGCTTGTATTCTTTGGCCATCCTGGCGATCTCATCTTCAGTAATGCCTTCCCGCAGCGAATAGCCTACCTTTACCTGGTCCATCTTCTTTTTGGCAGCCTCCTGGCGAACTTCATTCACAAAAGAGACTAAACCCTTTCTGGCATTGCTCTCCATCTCACGCAGGTTGATGTCCATATCCACCTGTATGCTGTATGCATCGGTAATAGGGACAAGATCTACGATGGGTGCATAATACACATGCAAGATCTTGATATCGGCCTTCAGTTTTTGGGCGAGATTAAGCGCATACAAACAGGCATTTTTTGAATACGCTGAAAAATCGACCGGCACGAGGATACGACGTATCTCCCTGGGATTTTTCTTTTCAGCATGCTCCTGTTCCGACCGCCACTCATTCATCAGGCGCAGCGCTTTTTCAACATCAGAAGACCTGATCTGTATCTTCACCCCCTCAGGGGCGGCACCCTGTATGAGGTGGACATTGCGCAGATAACATGTGATGCCGGCTCCTTCAAGACGGGCTTTCAATACTTCTGCCGAAGTATAATGATCGGTAGCTAGGGTGACAAGTTGCTCTTCCATGTTTTTTTTTCTTGGTGCAAACACAACGCATTAACAGAAGATAAATTTACAAAAAACAAAGCTTATGTGCAAGCTTGCTGCATGATGATGGATTCTTTCCGGAGCGGAAAAGGGAAGCTGAGGCGGTTCGGAAGGGATGGGAAGCAGCAAACACCGGTTGCATATAACCTGGTTTCACCCTGTCCTGTCACCCTGCCTTTGTTTGTGGCCTGTCCATATCCTGCAGGGACTCATTTCCTTGCCTGTTCCGCAGGTAACTCACCAGTGGGTTGAGCATCAGCGAGGTAAGCATCCCGATGGTGCCAGCCTGTGGCGATGGCAACCCACCGGCATAAAGAACAAGGCATACGCACAAACCTCCCGTACCCGATGCAATGGCACCACTTCGCCTGACCCTCTTGCTATACAAACCCCAGAGAAAGGGGCCCAAAAAGAAAGAGCCCAATGCCCCCCAGGAGATGCCCAGGATCATCACAATGCTGTCAATATTCAGGTAGGCAAGCACCACAGATAATAAAACAAACAGGGCACTCATCATACGCATCAACAGGGTGAGGGTCTTGTCGTGAACATGTTTGTTAATAAATCCCTGGTAAAAATCCTTCACAAAAGTGGAACTGGACACCAGCACCAGGGCTGCCAGGGTTGACATGGAGGCTGACAGGATCAGCAGCAGGATGATGACACTCAAAGATACAGGGACCACATTGGTAAGCAGCTCGGGCATCAGGATATCATAGTTGGGCCGGCCCAACAAATCAAATGCGGCAGGAGTATCTTCAGGATTGAGGAAAATACGGGAGGTGGATCCGATAAAATAGGCCACGCCGCCAATGAGTATGGCAAAAAGTGCAGAGGTGATCATCCCCCTTTTCACGGTGGCCTTGTCTTTGATGGCATAAAATTTCTGCATCAGCTGCGGCATTGCAAAAGGAGCCATGCTGGTGAGCAGCACAATGGACAGCAGGGGCCACCAGCCCGGTGGACCAACTGCCTGGGTCAATTTGGGATCGATCTCATTCAGTGCAAGGGTGATCTGCGGTATACCCCCACCCTGCTGCACCGTGCTGTAGAACAAGACCATCACACTGACCGCCATGATGATGCCAAAGATCATGTCGATAAGGGCCATCGATTTATAGCCTCCCAACACAAGGTATAATGCTGTAAAAAACCCCATGAATGCCAGGGCATGCCAATATTCAATGTCAAAGCTGGAAGTAAAGAGGTAGGACAATCCCATGAACACCGCAGCGGTGTATGGGATCATGAAGATGAATATAACGATGCTGGCCAGCAGCTTTAACTCCGGGGAGTCATATCGTTTATTCAGGAATTCGGGCAATGTGTTGGCCTGGTACTCAACCGCCGCATCCTTCAACCGCATGCCCACCAGCCACCACACAACCAGCACACCAAGCAATGCGTTCGCCAGGGCTATCCACATCCCGGAGTAGCCGAAGTTCCAACCGATATTGCCGGCAAACCCGATGAACAGTACGGCACTGAAATAGGCCGTTCCATAGGAAAAAGCCGTCATCCACGGACCCACACGCCCACCACCGAGGTAAAAGTCATTAAAAGTCGTGGTGCGCCGAAAACCCCTTATCCCAACCCAGATGATCATCAGTGCGTAGAGGGATAAAACAATGATTCGTATTAACATCGTTCAGTTACGTTTTATTGATGAGATGGCAGATCATTCGTGGTTTCGCTCGGGGATCCTGCCGGTGTTTAGTGATGATCAAAGCACCGTCTGCCTGGCTCTGAACATGATGAACCGGGACAGCACGGATACCGGACAAACAGGTGGATCATCATCGCATAACGGTCTCTATGTGGCTAAAATACAGAAATAAACAGGGAAACATAATAAAAAGCCGGGTGGGACCACAAATTTGCAGGGCGCATTTTATCATGTGCGATCGACTCATTTTACAACGTTGACCCGTGCATCCACGGCCACTATCTGATCCTCTTTGCCCAGTAAGGGGTTCAGGTCCATCTCAAAGATCTCCGGGGCTGCTTCCAAGAGTGCTGAGATCCTTACCAGGATATCGGCAAAGTGGTCCACGTCTATACCATCTTGTCCGCGCAAACCATCCAACATGGAGCGGCTTTTCAGGCTGTCTATCATCTCGAAGGCCTCTTCTATGGTGAGCGGGCAAAGACCGGTTGAAACATCTTTCAACACTTCAATGAAAATGCCACCCATGCCGCATAGCACCATGTGTCCGAACTTATCTTCTCTTTTTGCACCGGCAAAAAGCTCCACCCCTTCCAGCATTGGTTGCATGAGCACTGCGGTGGTATCCCGTATTTGCATCATCCGTTCGAACTCCCTGTTAACGGTTTCGATATCTTTCACATTCAGTGCCACGCCTCCCACGTCCGACTTATGCACCGGGCCGGTCACCTTCATGACAAGCGGGAACCCAATCTTTTCAGCCGCCTTCAGGGCCTCTCTGTCTGACCTGACAATGGCTTCCGTAACCCTCGAAACACCTGCTGCATCCAAAAGTTCCTGCACTGCTTTGGGGGCCAGGTAACCATCTCCGGCGGCATCCATCACCTTGCGTATCTTCGGCCGGTCTACTTTAGGTACCACAATGTCTTCCCTCGAAGGTGGCAATGTGTTGCAGACACGCGCCAGGGCCTTTCCCAGCATCACTTCATCCGGGAAGTTCACATGGCCTTTTGCTATGAAGGCATCCACCTCATCCTTTGCCGTCAGGATGCTTGGGAGAACCGGGAAGATGGGCTTACGGCAGGTACGCATCTTCTGGTCGAGCACATCATAAACATTGTAAACCGGGAACAGGCCCGGGGTGCCAAAGATCACCACCATGCCATCGATGTTGTCAAAATATTTATCGGTATAATCCAGGATGATGGCCAGCTGTTCTGCCGTTCCCGTGGCCAGGAAATCTATGGGGTTGCCAACAGATGACCCCGGAAAAAGGTGGGTCAAAAGCTCATGGCTGGCAGCAGAGTCGATGGGCGGCACCTCCAGTCCGTTTTCCGACAGCACATCGGTGAGCATTACCGCCGGGCCACCGGCATGGGTGATCACTGCAAGCCTTTTGCCCCGGAGCCTGGGATACGAAAATACCGAAGCCACGGCGACCAGGTCTTCTCTCCCATGACAGCGAACAATGCCTGCCTTACGGAACAGTGCATCTACAGCCACATCAGGACTTGCCAGCGCCCCCGTATGCGAGGAGGCAGCCCGGCTGCCAGCCTCAGAGCTGCCCGCCTTGACAGCCGCAATACGACAACCCTTGCGTTGAAGTGAGGCGGCATGGGTCAACAACATCTGCGGCTTTGAGATGTCTTCAATGTACAAAAGCTTAATCCGCGAACTATATTCCGGGTCAAAAGACTCATCCCAATATTTCACCACTTCTTCCACACCCATCTGTGCACTGTTACCGACAGAAAACACATTGGCAAAAGACAGCCCTTTGGGGATGCCTGCCTCCATAATGAAACAAGCCGTGGCGCCGGAGCCGGAAACAAAGTCGCATCCCCCGGGGTCAAGTTTCGGTATGGGTTCTGTGAACACACTATGATGACCGGGGGTGAGCACCCCGATACAGTTGGGTCCGATCAAAGCGCCATCCACCTCGTTGACAATATCTACCAGCCTTTTCTCCAGTGCGGCACCACCTTCACTTTCTTCACTGAAACCGGCCGACAAAACGATGAATGCACGTGTGCCCTTCTGATGGGCCAGCACATCCACGGCATCGGGGACAAACCGGGCGGCAATGGCGAGAATGGCCAGGTCCACATCCGGCAATTCAGCCACATCACTGTAACTCCTGATGCCCTGAACCTCACTCTCCTTAAGGTTGGTCACATACAGTTCACCCGGAAAATGACCGTCAATCAGGTTTTTTAACACCTTCCCGCCGGGCTTTGAAGTATCGTTGGACCCACCAATTACCACAATGCTGCGGGGATTGATCAACTCTTTGTTTATCATTTCAATGCAATGTTTTCAAAAAAACACATCTTTTTTCTCCACTGTGCCTGCTTTCCGGATCCTGTAAATTGTAAGCCACAAAATGGGTACTTCTTCACAGGAGAAATGCACATCATTTCGGTTCGAAAATAGATAATATATTGGACATAATTGCTCACCGGAAGGCAAAAATTTGATATTTTAGCGCAAATGGATTGTTGCCAAGATTTTGGTGGCTGGTTGCCATTGTTGGTTATTGGCCGCTGGCCATTGGTTGAAGGTGGATGGCTGATGGTAACAGGTTTTCAGGTTTCGGGATGTGGGCCACATGTTCTGCCAACAAAAAACAAAGCATGAAGAAAAAAGAACGTTTTGAACATGTTCTGAACTACTTTTCCATCCATCAGCCGGATGCAGTAACCGAGTTGAGTTATACCGATCCCTATGAGTTGCTGGTGGCAGTGATCCTGTCGGCCCAATGCACCGACAAGCGGGTTAACCGGATAACGCCTGCTTTTTTCAGCCGTTTTCCGGAACCGGAGTCCCTGGCGGAGGCTTTGCACGAAGAAGTATATGAACTGATCAAAAGTTGCTCTTACCCAAACAACAAAAGCCGCAGCCTGATCGGGATGGCCAATGCGCTGATCAACCAGTTTGGCGGTGTGGTACCGGATGAGGTGAATGAGCTGGTAAAACTGCCGGGAGTGGGAAGGAAAACCGCCAATGTGATCGCATCGGTTATATACAGCAAGCCTGCATTGGCCGTAGACACCCATGTGTTCCGCGTGGCAGCGCGCATCGGTCTGACAACCAATGCCCGAACACCACTGGAAGCAGAAAAGCAGTTGCTGAAGTATATACCGGAGCACCAGGTAGCCATTGCGCATCACTGGCTGATCCTGCACGGACGCTATGTTTGCCTGGCCAGGAAACCCCGGTGTGAGGCTTGCCCGTTATCAGCATTCTGTAAATATTACAAAACCTCCAAAAGAAAGACCCGGTAGTTTGACAGCATCTGCTGACGGTCAGATCAGAGTGATCATTCCATCAATCGCCGATCCAGATGCAACGTACTGATTTCCCAACATGCATTGCAGCTGGGTCCAGATCAAATACACTGCCCGTATTGCTTCTTATCCAGCACTGAACAGCCTGATCTGCATCGTATCCCGCACTGCTCCATAAGGTCCACCAGTGTCCAATGTTTTCAAATGAGCCGTTATGGGAAGAGCGGGTGACAGGAAGTAGGGAGCCCCGGCGGTCATCCACTGATAATCTGGCTGGTATGATCTTTTGTCTGCACTTTTTCAATGATCTCTTCAATCTTTCCTGCTTCATCAATAACAAAGGTTGTACGTTTAATGCCCATAAACTCGCGGCCCATAAATTTCTTCATGCCCCAGACTTCATAGGCCTTGAGTATCTCTTTGCCGGTATCGGCAATGAGCGGGAAGGGTAAATGGTTCTTTTCAATGAATTTTTTGTGTGATTTCTCGCTGTCTGCACTTACACCCACCACCTTATAGCCTTTTTCAAGGAGCAGGTCGTAGTTATCGCGCAGGTTACATGCCTGTGACGTACAGCCGGGGGTGCTGTCTTTCGGGTAAAAATACAACACCAGTTTATGTCCTTTGAAATCATTGAGTGAAATGGGGTTGCCATCCTGGTCAACGCCTTTGAAGTCGGGGGCTTTTTCGCCGGTTTTTAATTTTGTCATGAGGTTCGGTTTTTATGGTGTAAATGTTTTGAATTATCTGATGTTCAAACGCTGACATGCCATCATTTGTTCAGCATCCACATTGGGTCAACCGCCGGGCCCTGTGGGGGGATAAATCCGTGATCGACCGGGCCCTGTGGGGGGATAGATCCGCCTTTGATGGAACGATGGAGCAATGGAACGAAGGAACGATAGAACGAATCTTTTGGGCATTGGCTGTAAGCTATTGGCTTTTAAACCTTTAAACCCTTAAACTTTTAAACCCTTAAACCCATAAACCTCTTTGGCCTTTTGACAAATGACAAACATTAATAAACAAGCAACGACCGGGTGAAAGACCTTGAGCGGTTTTTCATTCGTCTGTATGTAATTTCACATGAAAAAAAATTCATGTATTTTTGTTGGAATTCAGCAAATTTTTGAACCGGATAAAAGATTAAAACAGATGAGCAAGGAACTGATGAATCTGGAACCCCAAACATTGTGGAAGTATTTTGAAGCCATTTGCGGCATTCCCCACCCTTCAAAGAAGGAGCAGGCCATGATAGAATACGTTAAAGGTGTTGGTGAGACACTTGGCCTGGAGACGAAGGTTGACCATGCAGGCAATGTATTGATCCGCAAGCCGGCCACGCCGGGCATGGAGGGCCGCAAGACCGTCGTTTTGCAGGGACATCTCGACATGGTACCTCAAAAGAACAACGATACTGTCCATGATTTTGAGAAGGATCCTATCAAGGCTTATATTGACGGGGATTGGGTTAAAGCCGATGGTACGACACTGGGTGCCGATAACGGTATAGGTGTGGCGGCTGCGCTGGCTGTGTTGGAAGCCAGGGATATCGAGCACGGGCCCCTCGAGTGCCTTTTCACCATTGACGAAGAAACAGGGATGACGGGTGCATTTGAGCTGAAGCCAGGCTTTCTGGAGGGCGATATCCTGATCAACATGGATTCGGAAGATGAGGGTGAACTTTATATCGGTTGCGCCGGCGGTATCGACACCAATGCCTTTTTCAAATACAGGGAAGAGTTGCCCCCTGATCATCATGTAGCTTACAAAACAGAGGTAAAAGGGTTGAAGGGCGGCCATTCCGGACTCGATATTAACCAGGGGCGGGGCAATGCTGTAAAACTGCTGAACCGCCTACTCTGGCAAGCCAATCGTGATCTGGGCCTGAGGCTTGCATCGGTCGACGGCGGCAGTCTGCGGAATGCCATCCCACGGGAAGCCACTGCCATTGTTACCATCCCTGAAGGGAAAGAAGAAAAGTTTGACAAGATGGCAAAAGCAATGCATGCCGACTGGGTGAATGAACTTGGAACCGTTGACCCGGACCTTGTCCTGAAAGTCACAGAAACCGCGATGCCGGAAAAAGTCATGGATCCCGAAACGGCAAGAATGATCTTCAATGCCGTATATGCCTGCCCCAATGGTGTGATCCGTGTGGTCAGCGAAATGCCCGATGTGGTGGAGACAAGCACCAACCTGGCGATCCTGAAGTCAGACAACGGTACGGTTGAAGCTGCAACGCTGCAAAGGAGCTCCGTGGACTCAGCCAAGCAGGACCTGTGCAATATGATGCGCGCGGTATTTGAAATGTCAGGGGCCACAGTAGAGCAAACGGGCGAATACCCCGGATGGAAGCCAGATGTGAACTCTCCCATATTGAAAACGATGAAAGAGGTTTACCAAAAACTCCATGGTAAAACACCCGCACAAAAAGTGATCCACGCCGGACTGGAATGCGGCCTGCTGGGAGGCACCTATCCGGGGCTCGATATGATCTCCTTCGGGCCCACCATCCGCAATCCACACTCACCCGACGAAATGGTGAATATCAAAACGGTAAAAATGTTTTACGACTTTCTCATAGAAACCCTTAAAAATGTCCCGGAAAAATAAACGGAACAACGGAAACACATCGTTTGTGTTTAATTGTATTTTTCATTAACTTGCATGACCATCACAAAAAACCCCAAACCTATGAATGAAGAAAAAGATCAGAAAAGACAAAAGAACCTGCAAACATGGTTGATCATTGTTGCGGCCGTATTGCTGCTTTCCATCATTGGGAACATTATCTATATGACCCGGTCAGGCCGTTTGTCGAACGAAAAAGAAGCGCTGGCCACCGAAAAGGAGGCCCTCCAGACGGAGAACCTGGTGCTGAGTGAGGCCGTTGAGGTCAAAGACGGCATCATTGAAGAGCACAAGGAAAAGCTTGAGATGCTGGCTGAGGAGCACGAAGCGATGGTGCGGGAAAAAGATGCCCGCATTGCACAATTAAGCCGCAGGGCGACCGTTCGCGCCGAAGAGCTGGAAGAGCAAAAGGAGGCCAACGATGAGCTGACTGCTGACATAGAGGCTTTGAAGCAGGAAGTCGAGGAACTCACCAACCAGATCTATCTCAAGGAACAGGAAATGGACGCACTGGCTGCAGCGTATGAGCTATTGATGGGAGAAGCGCAAGAAGCAGCACAGCTCAAAGTGTACAACATGTGTGTTCTGACCATGTGGGATCGGTGGCTCTGTGCCGACCGCTACAATGTATCAAAGGCAAGAAGGGTTGATCATACTTCCATCCGCTTTGAGGTAGACGGCACCATCTTTACCGAAGCAGGCACAAAAGAGGTGCACCTGCTTTTGTATGATCCCGATGATGAACTCATGTACGCTTCTCCCGAAGTATTTGCCATTTCCGATACAGGGGAGGAAAGCGCATACACCCAGATGCGACAGATCGAATACGAGCACGAGCCGGTTCTCCTGGAGTTTGACATTGTCCACCCGGAACGCTTGCAAGCAGGGACATACAAAGCAGAAGTTTATGTGGAAGGCAAACTGAGCCGTACCAAAGAAATGCTGCTTGAGTAAAGTCCTGAAAAAAGTTTGATCAATGGCTTGTTAACAGAAAATCTTTTTCTATCTTTGCAGTCCTGAAAAAAAACGGTACCCCCCAAAAAGGGTCGGCAGTTACGGTTAAAAACAAAAAATAATGAAAAGGACATACCAACCTTCGGCCAGGAGAAGAAAAAACAAGCATGGTTTCAGAAAACGCAGCATCACAAAGAGCGGACAGCAGGTTTTGGCTGCACGAAGGTCCAAAGGCAGAAAGAAATTGTCTGTTTCCTCGGAAAAGACATACAAGTAGGTTTTGGTTAAGTAAATAGGTTACTACCTCAAAAGGCCGGTCCGTAAATGGACCGGCCTTTTCTTCGATAGCACCTGTCAATGGTCCTTTGCTGCCAGATAAACCATCTTTTCATCCCC
>SL_3KL_010_SEDDRAFT_10000411_pt1 | contig 34980 bp, 26 predicted proteins | sample SodLakKL_010_SED_2_FD_10381 | JGI IMG/M metagenome (IMG submission 10381) | reverse complement strand
CCACCATCGATGCATTGATTCTCGACTGGCCGGTGGGCGGACTGGGTGTAAAAGCGTAGGCCGACGGATCACGATCGATCGTCTGGCTGTCTTGCTGAAGCGCACGATCCAGGTCTGCATCCAGTAAAAAGCGCTGTTCGATATCTTCGATGAATGCACCATTTAGTGTCAGATCGATATTACTGGCCGTTGTCCGTACAAACGGAATTCTGAAGTTCCGGAGGGTATAGGCCATCGATACCCTCATTCCTTTCGATGTACGCTCAATTACCTGGGTGTTAGAGAGCGAAAGACTGGTAATTTTGCTGCTTTCATAGCCTATTTGTGTTCTCAGGCCATTGTCCCACGTGATGTTTAGCTGAGCCAGCGGTGAAAATCTCCGCTCTATATTTACTGAACTCGGTTCATATTCCGGACGGCTATCCTCTATCGTATAAATTCCCACTCTCCTTGTAAAAAGTTCATCGGGATTATTGGTCAGGTTCCATCCCATACGATACAAACCGTTATAAGAGTGGCTAATGGTAGCCCGCTGCATATACTCGCCAATAAAAGGAAAAAGATTTTCCAGGCCCGTCCAGTTTAGCGACCAGTTGGGCAGCGGGATCGCTGTAAAGCTTTTCCTTCCCACCGAAGATGAACTTCCGAGGTACGCTTTTCTGAAATCTTCCTGTAAGTTCACACGGTTCAAAAGTGTATTTGTTCCTCCATCGGGATCACGAATCAAATTTTCCATATCACTCATCCCATCAAAAGCGGTTTGAAGCTGGCTTCGGAAAAGTTCTTCATACCCGTCGCCAAACGCCCAGACACTGGAAGTAATTGTTCCTGTAGCACTCCGAACCGATGAAATCACATTATCCGGGTCCAGTGAAATAGATTCTGTAAACCGCTCTTCCCACTGAGTTTGCCAGTTCAGGTCAACCGACACATTCTGAAACGGATTCATCCGGGTATTCAGGGTAATATTGTCGGAATAGGTATTGTTGGCTGGAAGCTGAACAGTCGATACACCATCGGGATTGGAAATCAGCCTGTCCTGTGAGATGCGTTCTGTGATACCGAGCCGGTAGCCAAAAGGTGGTGTAAATGAAGATTCACCGCTAAACATATCAAAAAACTGTGAACCTCCTTCATAGCCGCTTTGTGCCGCCGTTTTTGAATCGTTGTAGTTAATGTCGATGCTGCTGAAACTAAACAGTGCAAGGGCCATCTTCCGGCCAAAATATGCCGCATGATCGCCGAATGTGTAGAGCTCTTCCAGTGCATCCTCAACATCATTGTTACTATCCCGGCCCCGTTCTTGTCGCTCAGCCCGCTCCCTCCGATTTGCTTCTGTTGCCCTTTCATAAAACGGAATCCGGTTCATCAGGTTATTTACATCCATCCTGAGGGTATGATCCAGCCGGAACGTATTGGATACTCTGGCACCAAGTTCCGAACCAAATGGAGAATTTTCCCATCTGAATCCGCCTGAATACCGAGCCGTGTAAGAGAGCCAGCTGAGCTGCCGGACCTGATTGAGACGGGGCTGCCAGTTGGCAGTATAGTTCTCGGTGTAACTGTTACGACGGGGTGAAATATCGCCCCAAATCAGGTCTCTGTAAACCCCCATCGATGGGGAGGGTTCAAACGCCGTACTGTCGACTCCGGCCAGTTGCCCTTCCCGGATTGAGGCACGAGCCAGGTCAAACTCGCTTTGAGACTGAAAGGTGGTTGATATAGATCTGGTCAGATTATAACCCATTCCAAGGGTTGTATTGTATGTAAAACTGTGGGTTTGCTGAAGCGGCTGTTCTTCTTCGCCCATTAATAACCGGCGCTTGCGCTCTTCGTAAGATCGCCTTGTACTCACCGATGAACTGATATTATTGGGCACATACCCCAGCTCCAGCCGCGCTGCGTTCCCCAGCAGCGGTAGATCTTCCATAAATCCAAACGGGCGAAAAAACCGCACTGTCCTGAAATTGAGATTGTATCGGAGCGAGGCGTTATAATTCCAGTTATCCTGGAACCGGAACTGCGGATTTCGGCCATTGGTAGTATTGTAGTTGTAGTTGAGTGTTGTATTGTCAAGGATCACCCTGGAAAATGGGTTTTGAGAGTTTCGCTTCGAAATATTTGAAAAATTCACTGCATAATGATCGGTGAACGTTTCCACTTCACGACGCTGCTGGTCAATCAGCAGTTCCTGCTGCTCGGAGCCGATCTCTGTGCGGGCACGAACCGCCTCTTCAAAATCAGTAAATCGTATGTCCCCCTGGTTCGGCAGGTATTTCGGAACTGAGGACGAACGCCTCGCCGATAGATTTACCGGTATATTCCATCCGTAACGATCGGGAATGAAACTGTCGAGGTTCACCGAGGTGCTCAGATCATACGCCAGTTCGTTACTCACTCTTCTCTGGCCAAGCCGAGAATCGAGTGAACCAAAACCTTGCGTTTGCCGGGTAAAGTTGGCATTTACTGTGGCAAAATCGGCAAGTTGAAGAGTTGATCTTGCATTGGCCGCCCACCCTCTTTCGTTATCAAAACCGGAAACCCGTAGCTCGTTAAGCCAAAAATCAGCGTTTAAATGAGGTGTTCCGTTTCCTGATGGATTATCCGGATCGTAAGGATTTCGAATACCCATTCCCACCTCTGATACCCGTCCGAGAGAGGGATTTCCCCTGATGGCCACAACCGCTCCCGGCACCGCATCTTCAAGTATGTCGGAGCGTTCATACACCTGCGAAAAGTCCATACTGCCTTCCTGATCCCTCAGTTGTTTGAGCTGGTTGAAGGCCGCAAGAACAATGTTCATCGAATTTTCATCATAAAGCCATACCTGTTCGGCCTCATCTGCAAGCTGACCGGAATTGCCGGGATCAAACGATTGGTAGGGATAATGCGGATCAGACGGAGATACCGGCTGGCGATATTCATAGTAATTATTCTCCAGGTCATTCCCGAAACGCATCACAAGCTCAGCATCTCCCCGTTCTTCAAATCCTTCTCCGTGCACAAACATCCGCATATTAGAGTAATTCAGCAGATCAAGTCCACCGGAATACACCCGCTTGATCATTTGCAAACTGCCGGGGCTTAAGTTTCTTGCCTGCAACACGATAGACTGCTCATTCTGCAAAGATTGGAGCTGTGTTCCGCGATTCTGTGCACGAATACCACCCGCTGGCTGGCGATATGGAATCGGCTGGCGATTTGAGTTCTCCTCAATGTTGATGGTACTCACACGAAGTTCTGCATTCGGATCGCTTGTCTGATTGATATTCTCATCCTGACGCCACTGGCTCCCCACAAATTCCAACGAGGCAAATCTCAGGGTAAACGGCTGTTCATAACCCGACATCCACATACGCACATAGGTGATATTCTGAAAGTCGTTTATATCGCCAACTTGTCGCTTGAATTCACTCAGCGGAATTCGGACCTGGTACCAACGATCTTGCTGACGGCTCCCGGACACACGATCTACGATGAAAGTACCCGGAGATCCAATTTCAAGGCCAGCTTCATCAGCGGGATTCAGTTCCACCTGATATTGATAATAAGCATTGGTCAGGGCCACAGATGAGGGGTTTACCAAGCCCTCCGTATCGGGGCGGTTGGTTATAGCACGACGATCGGACTGATCCAGCGGTGTGTTGCCTTCATGATAACCAAGCAGCCTGTGAAAACGCTGGTGCAGTGGCAGGTCCTGTACCTGAGATTCACCGTAAAATATGTACTGATCGTTGGAGGGATCCCGCCAAATCTGCTGAAATTCCGGACTGTTCTCTCCGTATTGCTCCCGCATCTCATCAATAAATTCGGAAAAAACGGTCTGTTCATTCAAACCGTTGAACCCACCGGTTGATGGGAGTCCGTCCAGCCCCACATCTTCGAGTTCACGATTTACGTTGGAAAACTGACCTTCGGGCGGAGGCGGATTGGCAGGTGTAAAAGAACGGGGATTACCTGAAATATCAGGTATCAAATTTTCAGGATTAAGTGCGAGGCCGTCTTCAGTGTTAAGTTTGGAGTTTGGGATTACATCTTCCGAAATGAGGCCTATATCGATGAAGATGGTTCCGTCATAATCTTCGATGGCTGCCCCCGATGGCATCCGGCCACCCGGCAGAACGGGCTGTACCCAGAATTCCAGAAATTCGATATTGTTCTGGGTAAAATCTTCCTGTCCCGATGGTATCACGGCTGTCATACCTCCCCAGGTTTTTTCAGGAGTCTCTTCAAGAAGTTCCCGCAGATTCATGTTATAGTTGTATGGGCCGCGCCGGGTGGGGTCATAAAAAACATCCAGTGTCGTGATGATCTCTTCCTGCGGATTCTGAGTTTCCCGGCCGGGGAATACGTCGTTCACGCGTACGGGATTGGATTCAGGGGTAAACTCTACATTATCAAGAATAGATGAGATATTTCTCGGAATGGTATACCACGAAAATTTTGACCGCATATCTGAACGCTCAATTCGAGATTGCTGAGAAGAAACGGGCTGTCCGGGGAAATCATCTTCTTCAAAAAAAGCCCGGTCCGGTTCAAATCCGGGAATGGCCGCGGGTGCAGCCGCCAGATTCCATCGTGTGGCATTAAGCAGATTGATTTTAACGCTCGCACCTTCAAAATCATCAATAAAGGAAAGTCCCTCCTCTTCATCCGGAAAAAGCTCGTTGTTGCGAATAGCCCGGCGGACTGCCCGTGTTTCCGATATACCGGGGCGAAGCTGGGCAAATTCACCGCTGAAGGTAAACTCAGAATTTTCCCTCGTCTGCAGAAGAGGCATGGAATCTAAAAGACGTGTAAAAAAAGGCGTATCAAACCGTGCGTTTGCATCCAGGCCAATCACAGAGTTGCTGATCGGCTCATCCCCAATCCTGATTTTGTCATCCAAAGGGCGTTCGCTATACCTGAAAAGAGTTCCGCCAACACGAAAATCCCGGGTGATCTCATACTCGGCCCTCAGCCCTGTAAACGTTCTCTGTTCGATCGATGTGAGCGACTGGTTCTCATACTCAATTCGGATATCCTGGCCGGGTGCGGTATATCTGTCATTCAAAATGGTGATGCTCCCGAAAGAGTAGTCCACCTGGTAGTCCACATCTTCGGTAAGCTGTGATCCGTTTGCGTACACACGAACCGATCCTTCAACCAGGGCAATACCCAAATTAAAATTATCCTGTGCCCCGCCTCTTGAGGTACCGTTAAATTGATAAAAACTGTTTCTGGAACTTTGCGCGGCATTCCGCTGGCGTTCGGTGTAAAGTTCGAAATAGGTCAGCCGGCTGATCTCCTCTTCAGTTGCCGGTGAATCTTCCAGGACTTCTCTCAGACGCGTACCGAACGGTTCGAGGTATGGAAAGATAATAAACCCCTGCTGAGCATCAAGTGTTCCTGTGCCAAAGTCGATCTGATTGTCGGGTTCCAGTGCGCCCTGTGAGTCCACACGGTCCAGTCCCAAATCCTGAATCAGTGTTGTATTCCGGCCCGGAAGCCGGTTCCTGGCCACGTTCTCTTCGGTAAATTGCAATTCAAGTTCCAGTGACTCCCGGGTGATGTTACTCACACCCAGCGAATAGATATTTCGCATCGTTAAAGGGAATAGCATATTATCCGTCGATATATTCTTGGGGCGCAGCATCTTCAGAAAAATTCGGTCTCCCCCTCCGCGGTTCACCTCACCCACGCTGATCAGATCGTTGCCCGGCCCCCTGTAGTTGTAGGAAACCGCCAATACCTCACGCGAACCAAGAGTGCGCCGCAATGATATAAACCCCGACACTTTGTTGATGGTGTAATCGGAGCCTTCCTCAAGCTGTTTGAAATATCCTTGCTCGAAATTCCTGGAATCCTGTACACCCAAATCCGAAGCAGAAATACCTTCCTGCGGATCTCTGAACTGGCTGAGAAGTTCTTCCGGGAAAGGGTCTGTCCGGTTATCGGGCGGGCCAAAAGAACCATCAGGACGCTCATTAACACCCATTTCGGCAAGTGCCACAGCTTGTCTCGACCCTTCTTCAGCCTGAATATTTTCACGCAAAATCCACACTTCCACATCCGCTATTTGTAAAGTTTGTGAAAGCTGTTGAGGATTCGCCATGCTGTTTTCGAACTCCTGGCGAGTATAAAAATCAAGAAAAAAGTGACGGTTATCACTATAATCTGCCGGACGCAGCTGTATAATCTGTTCCTGCGAACCACCGCGAATAGTTTCCACATTACTCTCCCCGTCCTGCTGAGATACAACTGAAGTAAGACGAAGTGACCCCAGTTCCGCTACCGATTTAATCCCGAAAAGTGCTCCGCTTCCGCGAATAAGTGAATTGCCAGTATTCATCGATACGTTCCCCATCTCAATACTTTTGATGATTTCATCATCGTAGCCTTCATACACAATATTAAGCCGGTTTTGGTAATCGAAGGTGCGTTCGGTGTCCCAGTCGGTCTGGATAGTGAGTTTGTCCCCAATATTCCCCTGGATATTTAGCTGCAGGCTCTGGTCAAACATTGGATCAATTCTCGTCTGCTGATCAGGTGGCAGCGAGGGATCTTCAGATCTCTGAATAGAGGCTCCTACATTCATTTGTGCGACGCCGTTCACCCTCAGGTTCACCTCTGGCCGCCCAAAAATGGTGGTAAATGCCGATTCGCGCCCCCCGGGAATTGCCAGGCTGAAATCGAGTAATCCGCGGTCTCTATCCTCTCTCTGCCTCGATTCTAAAATCAGTTGCGACCAGTTTGATTCAATAGCGAATTTGTGATGTTTTTTGGCATACTCCTCAAAAGACATCGAAGAAGGCACACCGGAACGCTGCCCGCCAACTTTCCGCTCGACATAAAAACCACCAACTGGCCTCCGGTAGATCTCCACTTCTTCTTCCGGCAGCGTTATAAAATAGATGGCAGGTATGGGGCGAAAGAAGGGCCTGGACACAAAATCCCCGTAAACGGTTTTGAATGCCTTTTCAAATTCACCATTGCCTGTAGTATCAGAAGAAACCTCTTCCACTCTATTTTCATCCGCATTCTGAGCGTAAAGTTCACTCTGGCTGAATGCAAACAGAATAGAACCGAAAATGAAGAACTGATAATAACGACGTAAATCAATCACTGGACATATGTTTACATAGCTGAAAGTATTTCGTCCAGCCAGTAATTAAATTTCATTGGATACTTGTTAACGCCGTAGCAATGTAGCGATAGGTATTAATTAAGTTTGAATAGTTTTTGTTCAATCAAACGTGCATAATAAAAGATTATGCAAAATGTTAAAAGCTATATGCAATTTAATCTTACCAGCTATATCACAGACGCACTTTCCTGAACGTTATACAGTTATTAACCATTAAACACGAAATATGCCGGTGCCTTGTCATTCCTGAATTGAGTATCTTTACAAGGATTTGGAGTATAAATTCAACGGTCTGTATGGTAAAAATGGCAATGAAATTCCGCAGAATTAATCAACTGAATTGAAAATGCTCAATAAGGTTCAAATAGATCTTCTGAAAAAACACATTGGTCCGTTTCTGTTCTGCTTTTTTACGATGATGTTTATTCTTCTGATGCAATTTTTAATTCTGCACGTGGATAAACTTGTTGGCAAAGGACTGCCAATCATGATTGTTATTGAACTGATCATGAACAATCTGGCATATATGGTGGTTTTGGCTCTGCCCATGTCTGTACTGATTTCTACGCTCATCGCGTTTGGGAAATTTGCGGAATGGAACGAATTAACCGCTATAAGGGCGGCCGGGATTAACCCGATTCAGCTGATCACTCCGGTTCTCTTTTGCGGTTTTCTTTTATTTCTGTTTACAGCCTACTTTTCGAACTATATTTTGCCTGAGGCCAACCACAAAGCTCGCTCACTTTTTATTGATATCCGAACTCAAAAACCGGCGTTCGACCTTCAGCCTGCTACGTTTTACGATAATATTGACGGATACACCTTTTTAATAAAAGAGATCAATTCAGAAACAGACTCCCTTTACGACATCCGTGTTATCCAGGAACCCACCGATAATCGGAATCGTGCCTTCATCAATGCCAAAAGAGGGTGGCTGGAGAGCCCCGATGAACAAACTCTCACACTTTTTATGAAAGATGGTTCTATTTTGCGTTACATCCCGGGAAGGAGCGGCAGAGATGAAACCCTTGAAAAAAGCACTTTCAAGCAGTACCGTATGAGTTTTGACCTTTCCGACCTCACATTCTCCAGGTCCAATCCCGACCAAAGGTCACGCACCGACCGCACTATGAGTGCTCAGGCAATGCTGGCAGTAGTTGATACGCTCAAAATGGATCAGGAAAAACACCGAAGGAATTTCAGGGAGAATCTTTCACAGGATATCAACGTTCCTTTTCATTATGAAGCGACACAAATTTTTGAGCTGAGTGAGCAGCATCTGGCCGATACCATCCGTGCCTATGAATCAGAATTTATCACACTGAATTTACTTCCTAACCCCAACGCGCAACGCTCTGCGATAAACCGTGCTACCAACTCTGTTGACCGGTACAGGCCGGAGCTGGAAAATCTGATATCTGATATAAGCTGGCGTGATTTCCGGATAGCCGAGTTCATGGTTGAAATTCATAAAAAGCTTTCCATTCCTTTTGCCTGCTTTATTTTTGTTCTTCTGGGTGCTCCCATTGGGATGCTCACACGGAAGGGAAACATCGGGGTGGCAGCCATTATCAGTTCTGTTCTGCTAACAGTTTACTTTATAGCAGTTATACAGGGGGAGAAGTTTGCCGACCGTAAAATTATCACACCGTTTATGGGTATGTGGGGGATCAATCTTTTGTATCTTGCCATCGGGTTAATTCTGACACTGCACGTGACCACTTCACTAAAAATCACCAATCTATTCCGGCGAGATGAATAAACTGGATCGCTACATCTTTTTCCGAATTCTCACCATTACAGTATTTGTACTTGGGGTGTTGATCTGCATCTTCATTCTGATCGATTTCTCGGAAAACAGCGACAATTTTGCAGATAAAGGAGCAACGCTTTCTGAGATATGGAACCAGTATTATCTCAACTATATTCCCGAAATGACGCGACTGGTGATGCCCGTAGCCGTTTTTGTGGCATGTCTCTTCCTCACCGGGCAAATGACTGAACGTCTCGAAATCATCGCGATCAAAGCGTCCGGTATCAGTCTTTACAGGTTATTAATGCCTTATCTCTTTATAGGCGTTTGCCTGGCGGGTGTAGTCAGTTATCTCGATGCTTATGTTATTCCGCAATCGAATGCCGAACGGATAGAGTTTGAGCAGGAATATCTATCCCGAAGCGGTGAACGGATTGACCGGGGAGGTATATTCCGGCAGGATTCAGACAGTACCATTATAAACATCAATTTTTACGACGCCAATGCTGATGTAGGTTACAGGGTATATCTGCTCGAATTTTCCGGCGAAGAGATCAAACGAATTGTTCAGGCCAACCGGATGATGTGGGTTGATTCCACCTCGAACTGGATTACCGACCGTGCAACTGTGCGAAAGTTCAACGACAATACCATCGAAGAAATATCTACCGAGCGCGAACCTTTTGATATTAACATCTTACCGAGAGATGTTACACGGCGCACATCCGATATTTACCAGCTTACCTATCCCGAAGCGATAGAATATATACAATCCCTGGAACGGATCGGTGCGGGTGGTATAGACCTGCCCAAAGTACAGCTATATGGTCGTATGGCTTATCCCATTTCTATCATTACCGTCTGCCTGATCGGTTTTGCCCTTGCCGCAGAAAGGAGAAAAGGCGGGAAAGGTTTTTATATCGCCTCCGGGCTGTTCATCAGTTTTATTTACCTGGCTATGATGAAAGTAATTGAACCGTTCGGTGCAGCCGGAACTATATCCCCGATGTTTGCCGCAGTGTTTCCGCACGCCTTCTTTTTTACGACAGGTGTGATCCTCCTGCTGATGACCAGGAAGTAACCTGGAATTATGCTTCCGGCTTTGGTCCGCGATAATTAAACGGCATATCGAACTTGTCTTTAGTAGTGATAGCCCCATGCTCACTTTCATACTTGCGGATGTTTTCATTCAGCGCATTTGCAAGTCTTTTGGCATGATCAGGTGTCAGCACCAGTCGTTTCACCACTTTGGCTTTCTTTACGGCCGGCATCATCGAAATAAAATCAAACACAAACTCCGAGGGAGAATGGGTAATCATAACAAGATTGGAGTAGGTACCCGTCGCCTCGTCATCCTTCAGTTCAATTTCTATTGGTTTCCCCTTTTTCGGTTTTTTTGGCTGGTCCATAACAGATTTTTTGATTTGTAATTATTTTCCGGAAGAACCGGGATGATCAATTATTTTAAGATAACTGTTCTGTAATTTGAAATGTCTTTGAATAATAATTTATGATTGATTCAGTCTAAAAAGTTGTGCTCTTTCATCCACTCATCACTATAAATTTTTGAAACATACCGGGTGCCGCTGTCGGGCAGAATAATTACCATCAGTGCATCACTTCCAAGCTGCTCTCGTTTGGCATATTCAATCGCACCATAAACAGCTGCCCCACAAGATCCGCCAATAAAAAGGCCTTCCTGCCTGGCAAGTTCTCTGGTTGTGACAAGTGCATTTTTATCATTCACCTGCACAACATCATCAATGATGTCAAAATCCACATTTTCGGGTATCAGATCCTCACCGATACCTTCGGTCAGATAAGGTTTGATTTCATTTTTATCGAACTCACCGGTTTCGAAGTATTTTTTGAATACCGAGCCCACACTGTCTACCCCGATCACTTTAATATCCGGATTTTGTTCTTTCAGATATTTACCCGTTCCCGAAATGGTGCCGCCGGTACCCATTCCGGCCACATAATGAGTGATTTTACCTTCAGTCTGTTCCCAGATCTCCGGACCTGTGGTTTCATAATGCGCCCTGGTATTGCTTAGATTATCATACTGGTTAGGATAGTAGGAGTTGGGTATTTCTTCGTCCAGTCGTTTTGCCACTGAATAGTAACTCCTGGGGTCTTCCGGCTCCACATTGGTGGGGCAAACACGCACTTCAGCCCCGAGAGCTCTGAGCAGGTCGACTTTTTCCTTGCTCTGTTTGTCGGTCGTGGTAAAAATACATTTATACCCCCGAACCGCAGCTACCAAAGCAAGCCCCATTCCTGTATTGCCCGATGTGCCTTCAATAATGGTACCCCCCGGTTTGAGCAGGCCCTTTTCTTCAGCATCATCAATCATTTTCAATGCAATGCGATCTTTGATGCTTTGCCCCGGATTCAGATATTCAACTTTGGCTGTAATTTGAGCATCCAGCTCCCCGCCTATTTTATTCAGGCGCACCAGCGGAGTATTGCCGATGGTTTCAATAATGGAATTGTAAATCATAAACTCAGTTTCAAAAAATCAATTTTGCGTTAGCTTTAGAATATATGAATTTTTTCACGGCTTTTATTTGTTCCTATCGTAACGAGTGTTCGATGAATTGTATAGAGCCCCGATTATCCGCTTAAAAGACAGCGCGAGCGTTTCGCTTAAGCGTTCAAAAAATGAGTCTATGACAAATCCGCTGTAAATTCCGACATATTATCAATTGGATTGAACGATGATATCCACCTCAGCCGATCTGTAGAATTCTTCTCCTGCTTTATTTCTGAGCACAAACTTGACATCATAAATCCCCGGTTCATCAGGTTTCCAGTTAACTCTTAACCGAATCCTGTTTTCAAGTTCAGCTATCTGTTTGTTATTTGCCAGTATTTCTATATGCATTGCTTCTTATTCCTCATAAAAGAGCTTCAAAAGGTTAATCTCTATGGCCTGTCCCAGGCGAAAGATTTAACCAACTTGGGTATAATTGATCGAAATGGAATTATATTCGAGTATTTCCAAATCAATTTGAAAACCTGGGATTTTTAAGTTAACATACATCGTATATGCTTCCGAGTCGTCTTCAATACCCGGGAATTCAAAAGGAAAGTACTGGTTCCTCAGCATCCCCATGTACGTACCCCCCAGCTGCTGTCATTATTTACAGCTAAAGCCTGAGCTGCAACTCCTTCATGGCCCAGCTTGTCATCTTCATTACAGACGATGGGTTTGCCATACATTTTCACATCCTCTATTCTACTTTCTGCAACCGCACGGTTACACCTGACATCACAATAGGTTTTTCATCAATCACTATCACCTATGATATTTACACAAAGGTGGCAAACCATTAAAAGGGATTTGATAAGATTTTCTCCGCTTCTTCCCGATTCACTCCCCTGTCCTCCATAATCTCCAGTATCACATCCTCTATGATCTGCTGATCTCTCTGATTCCGCTGAAATTTCTGTTGCCCGCCTGAACCTTTTACGAATTTTATCTCGATTTTGTTTGAACGTTCTTCCTCATCCCTCGAAACTGTCCGAATTGTATTCCCAAGCTTTGCGGCTATCTCGTCTGTGATTCGCTCAATTTCTTTGAATGTCATCTGTTTACCGATCTGTTAAGGTTCACCATATATCATCCTGCTGTCAATGTACTAATTTATTGACAGAAAATTGATCTACCAAATGGGCAGAAATAAATATACCCGGCCAAAACGGTTTAATGCTCCGGACTCTGAATAGCACTGGCGGTTTTTTATTTCAGTTTTCCTTATTTTAATACATATCATATAACCCAATTCATCTATGTTCTTAGATCAAAAAAAGCCTAAAGATTACGACTGCGGTTACAACCTCGACCTGATGATTGCCGCCATACCGCGCATTGATGATCAGGATGAACGCCTGAAATATGCAAAACGGGTTGTGGGACTCATCAAACAAAGCCATCCAAACTGGGTAGAAAAAAACGGACAAAGCCGTCTTGCATGGGACTATTATTTTGAACTCGCCGAATATAATCCGCGCGAGTATGGCATTGAAAACCCATTTGAAACCGGGCAAGTTGACGATGCTGAATAATTGGCCCTGATACTTCATCTGTCATCGGTAGCAACTAATCTTGCCCAAAAACGGGGCAACACTATTGAGGAGGTGACAGCAGGCTCCCTCCTTGTCCCGACACGCTTTTTGTGTCGGGACAAGGAGGGTTGGGGTGGGTCCGAAAGGGCTGGTAGTTCATCTTTCATTGGCAAATTCCTCAATTTTATGAAAATAAGTCAATTATTATAATTGAGGTGTTACCGGATCGACTCATCTGATGACTCTCCCGCACTATTTATTGTTGATTCGGCAATATCATTCTATGGTAAAATCCACATTCCAACCCCGGAATTTGTTTTGGAATGTTAAACTTTCAATTTATATTGAAAAGATTGAAAAATTGATTGTCTTTCGATGAATACCCCCGGATCAGAAGAGATTACCCCGACCACATTTATAAAATCGCTCGAGTCGCCCGATTTCACGGCATTTTTGCACTCTGTTAACAGGTCAGATACCCCTCTGTTATCTATCACATTGCCCATTGCCGGTATCGATCCCCTTGCAGCGCTGGAAATTCATCATCAATACAAAGAAAAGTTTTATTGGTCTCATCCCGAGCAGTCTATATCAATTTCTGCTGCAGGAAAAGTACGAGAACTGAAAGCAACCGGCAGCACCCGTTTTAATGAAATTTCACAACAGACACTTGCCTTAAAGAATGAAATTCAGGCATACACTGCACTCGATCACTCTATGGCCGGCCCTCTCTTTCTGGGTGGATATTCATTCAATGATCACAACATTGGTTCAGTCTGGAACAAGTTTGGAGCTGCACGATTTGTTTTACCGGAGTGGATGCTGGTCGAAATTGGAAATCTCCACCTTCTTACGCTCACCATCCAAAAATATGGGCGATCTGCTGATGATATTTATGAGGAAGTAATCTCAAGAATAACCGATTTCCTCAATCTTGCCGGGCATTTGAATCACACAGCTATTGAAAAAACATTCGCAAGAAATATTCTCTGCACCCTCCAGTCACCTGAAGACCGGGAACTATGGCATCTTAAAGTTGAAAAGGCAAAAAAACTGATCCAGGAAAAAAAGTTTGAAAAAATTGTGATTGCCCGCTCGGTTTTCCTTCAGTCGAAGTGCAAATTGCAGCCAACCGTGCTTGCTCATTTGCTTCGGGAAACCTATCCCGCCTGCTACAATTTTTTGATCCAGAAAGATCCGGAAACGTCTTTTATCGGTGCAACTCCCGAACGTCTTGCTTCATTCAATAACGGTGTAATGCTCACTGAAGGACTTGCCGGTAGTATTTCTCGCGGACGGAGTGCAGTGGAAGACGCATCTCTCGCACACTCTCTCATGAAAAGTGATAAAGACCGGGAAGAACATCAGTTTGTGGTTCAGGCAATTGGCGACAGCCTGGGACGCTTCAGCGATCGTGTGGAACATCCCAGGCAGCCACAGATAAAGAAACTTCAAAACGTGCAGCATCTCTTCACGCCGATAAAAGCGAAAATAAAAAAAGGAATTCAGATTCATCAGCTTCTGCAAGAACTACACCCAACCCCTGCTGTTGGCGGATATCCTCGCGATCTGGCGGTTCCTTTTATCCAGGAAATTGAACAGATTGACCGCGGCTGGTACTCTGCTCCCGTGGGTTGGTTTAACCTGAACGGATCGGGAGAATTTGCAGTAGCAATCAGAAGTGCACTTCTTCACAAAAACCGGGCAGAACTCTATGCCGGATGCGGAATTGTGGCCGATTCCGACCCCGAAAAAGAGTGGAAAGAGTCACTCTTGAAATTTACGCCGTTGATGGATGCGTTGAACCAGCTCGATGAACGATATGATTAATCCGCTTCGATGGGCTTCTGAACTGATCTCCTCGCTGCAGCATCACGGAGTTTCTCAAGCCGTAATTTCGCCCGGATCGCGCTCAAGCCCTCTCACAATCGCGGCTGCCATTCATCCCGGAATTCAAAAAAAAATTGTTCTTGATGAGCGTTCAGCAGCATTTATTGCTCTTGGAATAGGGAAGGCCACAGGAAAACCCGCCCTTTTGATCTGCACCTCCGGAACGGCAGCTGCCAACTATTTTCCCGCTGTAATTGAAGCAAAAGAATCGGGCGTCCCGATGATAATTTTATCGGCTGACCGGCCTCCAAACCTCCGTAATCTCGGAAGTTCTCAAACCATTGATCAGATCAAATTATTTGGTGACCAGGCAGTGTTTTTTCACGATACCGGAGAGCCTGTGATTAGCGATACGGATTTGAAACGGCTCTCCTATCTTGGCCGCCAGGCCGTAGCAGTGTCCATCCAAAAAGGAGGGGCCGCTCACATCAACCTTCCCTTCCGCAAACCGCTGGAACCAACCTCGCAGCAACTTTCTGAGGAAATGGAGAGAATCAAAAAACATGGGCTTCGGAAAGCACGAACAGTCAGCAGATCAACAAATACGGTTCGTTTCGATGATCAAATTCAGTCATTGATCTTATCATCTGAAAAACCGCTGATCATTGCCGGGCCGGCCAATCCCCATCATCTGCTCTCACGACAGCTCGAAGTACTTTCTTCACGTTTGAATGCTCCTGTTATCGCCGAACCAGGCAGCAGCTTAACGGCCAAAGAGTATCTGCTGCACCGGTATGAGCAGTTTCTTCGTAACAACGGGAATCTCAACCTTTTAAAACCGGATCTGATTATTCGTTTCGGTGATCAGCCGTTTACCAAATCACTTTTACTGGTACTTGAAGAGTGGAAGGATGTACCGGTAATTCATATTTCTTCGCGGAATTCATGGCAGGATCACGCCATGTCCATTGACTCGACAATTGAGTGCTCACCGCAGGATGAACTGGATCTTGAATCTGTGCCCATCCGGAATCACTCAGAATGGAATGATGCCTGGATGGAAGCTGAGCAGGCTTCACAACATAAACTTGACACGCATCTTAAAAAGAAAAAAGTTCTGACTGACGGACACGTGTTTCAAAAACTTGCCCATATTTTAACTGAAGATTGGCAGGTTATGCTCTCCAACTCATTTCCGGCCAGGGATATGGCTCTGTTCGGGAAAATGTCGTCTCATCAGTTTGTAAACCGAGGTGCCGCCGGAATCGACGGAATTACTTCCACAGCGATTGGACTTCATCTGATGAATCAAAAACCAACCTGCTGTATCACCGGAGACCTGGCTTTTTTGCACGATGCCAATGCCCTCTATTCGATCCGTAAACTGCAATCTCCGTTCCTGGTTGTGGTGATCAACAATGGCGGAGGAACTATTTTCAGGATGCTGCCCGTGTACCGGGAAAATATTTCACCGGAACTCTTTGAAACCTATTTTGAAACCCCCCAGAATGTGGAGATCCGAAAACTTGCTGAAGCTTCCGGTTTGAGTTATCAAAAAATTGAAACGCTGGACCAGCTTGAATCTTTCGACATCGGGTCATTTTCCACTCCAGCAGTTATTGAGTGCCGCACCGATGCCGATGCAAGTATGTACCTGCGCGAAAACCTCTGGAACAGATAGATGCAGCTATACGCCGATTCGGTATTTTATAACATCACGCTCCACCAGGCCGACAGAAAACTTCCTTATCTCTTGATGTTCCACGGTTTTATGGGTTCCCGGGAGGTTTTTAAACCGCTGATTGATGACCTTGCCGGTTTTTGCAACCCGCTGACAATTGACCTCATTGGACATGGTAAAACCATAACGCCAGATAACCCTGAACTTTTCCATGCGGAGCGTCAGATTCAGCAGTTAAAATCGGTTCTGGACCGTTTGCAATGTAAACCTCTTTATCTCTTCGGATATAGTATGGGCGGAAGACTTGCATTTCAGCTTATCGCCAGGCATTCCGGCTTATTTGCAGGTGCAATTATTGAAAGTTCACACTGTGGAATTTATTCCAAAACAGACCGGACGAACCGCATTGAAGCAGATCAGCAGCGAGCAATAAAGATTGAAAACAATTTTACCGATTTCCATCAAAAATGGCAGCAATTGCCGTTATTTGCACATACACCTTTCAAAGCCCGCAAACGCTACACTAAAATCATGAAAACTCAGAAACCGGAATTGATGAGCGCATCTTTAAAAGGGTTCGGAGCCGGCGTAATGCCCAATGTTTGCCAAAAAATACACTTATCCCATCTGCCTCTGCAGTTGATCGCAGGGGGACGGGACAAAAAATACGCAGAGATTATGGAACAGATGTCCGGCAATCATAAAAATTCCAAACTTGCTGTGGTTAAAAATGCGGGACACCGGGTTCACACCGACAGACCGGAGGAATGGATCCGGATTGTGAAAGATTTTATGCAAACTGGTTAGAGATTTTATTTACAGCTATTTTTACACTGTCTCAACAAAACCAACCTTCATTCCAATAAAAAATTAGCATCCCATGTCAGACTGGAAAATTGCCAAAGATTTTGAAGATATCACCTATAAAAAAAGAGAGGGTGTGGCGCGTATTGCGTTTAACCGCCCGGAAGTTCGTAACGCGTTTCGCCCAAAAACACTATTTGAACTGGAAGAAGCCCTCATCGATGCCCGGGAGGACATTTCTATTGGTGTCATTTTACTATCTGGTGAAGGGCCTGCGAAAGATGGTGTCTATTCTTTCTGTTCGGGAGGAGACCAGAAAGTACGCGGTGCCAAAGGGTACGAAGGTGGTGACGGTGTTCAGCGCCTCAATGTACTCGACATACAGCGGCTTATTCGCTTTATGAGTAAAGTGGTGATCTGTGTGGTTCCCGGCTGGGCGGTTGGCGGCGGACACAGCCTGCATGTGGTTTGCGACCTCACCCTGGCCAGTAAAGAACACGCCATTTTTAAACAGACGGATGCCGATGTTGCCAGTTTCGACGGCGGGTTCGGCTCTGCACTGCTCGCAAGGCAGGTGGGACAGAAACGTGCTCGTGAAATTTTCTTCCTGGGACGAAACTACTCCGCGCAAGAAGCTTATGAAATGGGCATGGTGAATGAAGTAGTGCCGCACGATAAGCTGGAAGAGACTGCTTTTGAGTGGTCTCAGGAAATCTTGGGCAAAAGCCCGACGGCCATTCGCATGATCAAATTTGCATTTAACCTGGTGGATGACGGTATGGTGGGCCAGCAGGTATTTTCCGGTGAAGCCACACGCCTTGCATATATGACCGAAGAAGCCCAGGAAGGCCGCGATGCTTTCCTTGAAAAGCGAAAACCCGATTACAAGAAATTTCCTTGGCTGTCTCTGTAGCCGATCACTCCGAAACCTCAAGACGAGCCTGAAGAATTTGGTCCCCGATCTGAATTTTTTCGGCTACGTCCATTCCCGCAATCACTTCGCCAAAAATGGTGTAGTGTCCGTCGAGATGGGGTGTCCATGTATGGGTGATGAAAAACTGACTTCCTTCAGTATCAGGGCCGGAACTTGCAATTCCGACCATTCCTTTTTTAAAGGTACTGAATGATGGTTCGGTGGGAAGGCGGTATTCAGGCCCACCAAAGCCATCATGCCGGTCAAAATCCCCGCCCTGGAGTACAAAATTCCGCACCACCCGATGGAAAATCACTCCATCATAAACTCCTTCTTTTGTCAGATGAACAATGGATGAAACCGTAAAGGGAGCTTTCTCCGGATAAAGCTCAATCACAATCTCACCTTTGTCAGTTTCGAGAATCCATCGTGGCTGATATCCCAGTTCGGTCAATTCCTGCCAGTCGGGCAGACGCATTGGTTTCGGCCCGATTTCGGGTAGAAGTTTGGCTGAATCTTCATCAAAATGCCGAATTACACTGGCAAGTACACTTGCAGCAGAGCGGTTACTCCGATCAACCGCGAGCTGATGTGATTCTTTGAAGGCCTTCAAATCTTCCGCGCTGAACAGGTCCGGGTTTGTCAAAAGGTTATCGGCCACACTGAGGACGCTTCTGTTTTGCTCTTCCAAAGAGATCAGAAGGGCTTCTCTTGATTTTCGCAGTAATCTATCATCGCTATTTGCTTGTTCTTGAACAAACAGTGTCAGAGCCTGTGCAGCCCTCATCGCTTCAATCCCCTCACTTTCAAGGTTTGACAGGATCATTTCAGCGTACTCTTTATCAGAGTAATATTCGCTGAAAAGTGCAAGCGCCCGGTCTTTCAGGTACGGGTTTTTTCGGTCGATCTCATGAAGTTCATCCATTTTATCTGAAAGATCGACGCCGTTCTGATGGAGCAACTCCAGGTATGTGATGGCGACTTCCGAATTTCCCATTAACTCTTCAACCATTACTCCAATTTGATCAAGCCAGTTGCGATCCAGCGGTCCAATCTCATTCAGAGAATGGAGCGCCTGAACAACGACATGCGGGTTTGGATGAGAAAGCAGCCTTGCTACATGGTCCATATCCAGCCTGTCGGGTGTAACATGCGCAAGCGCCGCGGCCGTGACTACCGCAAGCTGGACTCGTTCGAGCAGTTCCTGCTGCTGGCGCCTATTCATAACTGCATTGAAACCGACACTGCCCGTAAGTGAAACCAGGTATTCATCCGCGAGAGTTGAAGGCTGCGTTGTCCGTCTATATAACAATTCAACCAGCATCTTATAAGCCGCTGACTCCACACCCGCGGGATTTTCCGTTGATCGCCAGAACCCGTACAGTAGATTTCGGATGACCTCTTCATCGTCCGCCTCAAAAATCAATCCGGCAATTTCATCGATCGTTTCTTTGTCCAGATCAATCCTCGAAACAATTCCACCTGCAGCCTTTGCACAGGACGGGCTCGACAGCAAGAAATCAGCATCCGACATAAGCAAATTTAAAGTCTCTTTATTGCCCCGTCTGTAAAAAAACTCACAGACAAAATCCGGGTTCACTTCATCCTCAGAATACGTTTCGGCAATTCTTTGAAAAACAGGCTCCTCCACCTCTTTGAAACTCAGCACAACCCATGGCCGAAGATCGTCGTGTTTAAGTGCATATTCGACCAGCCGTTCCATATCATCCATTTCAGTAATGACAAGGGCTCTCCATGCCATATCAGAAATAACATTATCGGCGTGATCCTTCAGGACCCATAAATCATCGGCATTTCGCTCAGAAACAGCGCGTGAAACCTCTGTGAAATCGTTACTTTCGCTTTCACTATTAAACACATGCTGCGTTGTGCTGCATGATATCGCCATCCAAATGGCCAGAAAGCTGATGAAAAAAAAAGGTTTCGTAATTGAATTGTTTTTTAATAAAGTTCTTTGTTTATTGCACATATATTACACATAAATTTACAGGCTTATGGACAACGCACAACTGACCCGCAAACAAAAAGAGTTTTTTGATTACATCATCGACTATAAGAAAGAGCACGACGTCTGGCCAACATATCGTGAAATTGCCGATGCATTCAATTACAAGTCACCGAACAGTGTCACTCAGAATATACAGGCTTTACTCAAAAAGGGATACCTTATTAAAACCGATGAGGATGAGTATGACGTACACCCCGATTACGAAGAAAACCTTGGCCTGAAAAAGTCCACTGGCATACCAGTACGCGGTTTGATTGCAGCCGGCTATCTGCAGGAAGCAGTTGAAGCAGATCTTGGCCGGATTACACTCGAAACGATTTTTCCCCGGCTGGATGATATGTTTGCCCTCCGTGTATCCGGGAGCAGTATGAAGGATGCCGGAATTTACGATGGAGACTTCGTACTTCTGATGGATAGTGATATAAATGAAGGAGACATTGGAGCGGTTCTTTATAATGGCGAAACCAGCCTGAAACGCATCTACCACGACAAAAATGGCCTTCGGCTCGAGCCTGCCAACAGCGAGTACGACGATATTGTGATCGAACCCGATGTATTTGAAGAAGTCCGCATTATCGGAAAATATATCGGCCATGTAAACCGAAACGGAATTCAAAAAAGTATTCCGAAAAAGAAGGCAAGTTAGACTGTTTTCCTGCCAGCCTGAGTACAATTTTTCATTGAACTGCAAGGTTGCTCCCCTTCTTCTATTGTGGTTCGTATGTAGCGAGTTAAATCGGCTTTTTGCGTCAAATTGAACACAATGAGGAACGATTGAATAATAGACTTTTTAAATCAGATTCAGGTTACCCAGTTAATTCTCCACGACAGCTGCCACATCCGTCCCCTGGTACTCTGCACGATTTTCAAAAAGTGGTTGCAGCTGAGGTACTATGTGTCGCAATATCTGGGCGGGCAGGGAGCTCGTGAAACCATAGCCAGAAGACTCACTTCCCGAAACAAAGACAGTTACAGTACCAAAGAAACGATCATCAATAAAAAATACAAGTGTTGATGTTCGGTTAAGCGGTTTAGAGTCAAGCAATGAACCGCGTGCACCATATACTTTAAACCTGTTGTCACCCGTACCGGTTTTAGCCCCAACGGGCAACAGCTCCCCGGCGGAGGTTTTCATTACTCCTGAAACTCTTCGGGCTGTACCTCTTTCCACTACATCGACCATCGCATCCATTAAAACAGCGGACACCTCCTTCGACAACACACGCTCTCCCGGCAAATACTCTCTCTCCATAACCGTTTCATAGGGTGTGCCTTCTGCAAAGTGCAGTTTTTCGATACGGGTCATGGGCAGTCGGACTCCATCGTTCAAAATAATACCAACAAGTTCGGCAAGATCCCCCGGCCTGTCAGCCGAAGTACCAATAGCTGTTGCGTAGGAAGGAATAAGCGAGTTAAAAGGGTAACCCACTCTTTTCCAGTCGCGATGTATCTTTTCAAATGCATCTTCCTCAATAATCTGCCAAATCCTGTTGTCCTGAACCCGCTTGTTCCGATGCCTGAAAAGCCACTCATACACCTCCTGCCGCACATCTTCTCCTGCCTTTATCCATTCATTTCTGGTTGCATCAGGGTTTTGATACAGATAGGCAACAAGCCATATTTCAAGCGGATGAACACGGGCAACATACCCCCGGTCCTGCCAGTTAAAATCTTCAACATTCGCTCTTCTGAATGCAGAAGCTTCGTTTCGGGCAGAAGGGCTCTCCTGTTCGGTATTGAATCCTCTGAATTCAAGGAATTCTTCCAAAGGCGCATCTGGCCTAATGGAACGATAGATCCAGGCCGCATTATTTGATGAGACATTGCGATCCCTGAACATCTCATTCAAAAGCTCATCACCTCTCAATCCACGGTATTTTTGGAAGAACTGATTCAGAAAAACCAGCCCTTCCTTGTCGGCAAAACGAGACAGGTACTCCTGCCGGCGCGGGTCATCCGCATTATCCAGTACATTTACAGGATTACCCGGCATGTTAACAGCATAATGATATACAACATCCCGCATCAATCTGATAAAAGGAAGATTTACTGAGTGCCTGAACGCTTCGGTCACTGTCAGCATTTGACCTTCGTGTGTGACATCAAAATTACTGAACGTGTGCAAACCACCTGCGGTAAAAAATCGTTCTCCGGTGTTCGCAGAATATCTCCGCTCCATAGCGGCTTCAAGAACCTGTTGCAGTGTTGCTTCAGGATTCCTCGAAAGATAATTAAGAGTCCAGCGGGTGAGAGCGTCTCTTCCGGGCACCTCAATTTGCAAAAGCTCAGATGGAGACATACCTGAATGGTTTTCATACAAATTGTTAATGATTTCGAGATAGCTTACAAGTGCCCGCAGTTTGGCTGTTGACCCCAGCTCGAGTTTGGTTCCTTCGTTGATGTTCAGCGGACCATCAAAATTATCGGCCTGAACCCGCAGCTTATTACCCTCATTCGTACGCTCGTACAACACAATTGCGTACTTAATTTCAGTGGGATCACCGGTAATGAGCCTGTATCCTTCAAGATTTGCCTCCCGTATGTAATTTCGATCATGCAATTGATTAAGTATATCAGTAACAGATTCCTGTACTTCCTGATTAAACGTTGTCTGAACGGTCAGATCCAATTGATCCAAATCGTAGTTGCTGTTCAAACGGAGCAGGTTCAGAAGCTCCGTCCGAACGGTATTAACAGCCTTTCTTTCTATGAATGACAAACTGCTCAATGGCGGCGCTGTATTCCGGAGCTCCGGGCTGATCTGCAGGTGGCTTCGATGCAGTTCGTATGGTATGATACCTTCACGATATAATATACCCGAATAGGTATTTGTGAGCTCATCCAGTTGCTTTCGCCCTTCCCTTGTGGCCAGAAAATATGAAGGCCTTCTATGAGCCAGAAACAGACTTAATGTCCGTTGGTACATTTTACCCCTGACCTGCATTTCCTCTTGTGTTAAATCTTCAGGATAAGCTGCCAACAGTTCATTGAAATCGTCAAAGTCAACCCCGTACCACGCCCACATTCCGTCACCAAGCCCTATTACTTCGCCATAACCAGAAATAGCCGCAAGCGGCACAGAATTAATATAATTGAGTATAATGCGTTTTTGAGTCTCAAATGTTTTCGGTCCATCCAGGTAACTTCGAAGTGAGGCTGATAACATTTGAAAGCCTTTTGTAGAGATATTCTCCGTCAACCCTTCTGGTGAATGGCGCACTTTTTCAAGTTGCGTAGCGAGTGTACTTCCTCCTGGCACAGATCTCGGGCTGACCAATACTGCCAGAGTTTTGTCCATAACAGCTTTACCCAGTCTGTTCCATTCAACGGCCGGATTTCTGAACGGAAAATCTTCTTCAAGAAGTGTACGATTTTCGATAAAAAGCAGAGTTTCTACAAGTACAGGTGGAATTTCATTATAGTTTTGATATACCCGGTTGGGAAATCGGTGCTTGTACATCACATCACCAGAGTCAGCCAGCAAGGTCAGACCGGCATTATCTTTTTGGTGATAAACCGGATAGATGCCATAATCGGCAAGTTGATGCATCCGGGAAGATGCCACGGCCTGTTCTGTAATCTGATAACCACGCTCGGAAAGATGTACTGTAAAGCGGGGCAGATCTGCATAACCAAACCGTAAATCATAAGGCCCCTGGGGAGCTAACAACGGATTTGATACAGGTCCTGGCTCCAATTGAAAGGTTAATTCACCAGCAACAGAAGAAAAATACCATGCCTGAATTTTAGATGTACGTGCCTCAGACAGTAAAAGTACTGCAAAAAGTATCAAAATGGATAAAATCGAAACAGAAACATAGTATTTACACCCATATTTCAAAAGTTTCTTAACCTGGGAAATCATTCCAATATCATTCCATGCCAGGCCACGGTAAATTTCACTTACAGGTTTCCCGTACGCTGTAATACTGGCGCTGAATGATTGATATATTCCCTCAACTTTATTCCACATAGCCTGACTCAAACTTATACTGCTTAAAAAATTCTCTTCCTGTGAAAGAATGCTTTCAAAAAAATGCTGGTCCAAGAAGCTTGAGCTACGCGTCTTCAAATTTGGGCGTTTATGGTATTATGAACTGCACCTGATTACATTGCAGATTCAAATTTCCATTGCTGTTATCTGAAATGCGTCTCTGAAAAGATAACGGAATGGTTATCTTTGGAATTGTTAAAGCAATGCCAGAGTTTTACAAGATATTTTCAATCTCAGACTACAACGCCAAAAACAGAACAGCCCGAAACCTTTTTTAATTACTCTCTCTATTATGATTTATTTGTTCCCGGATAGTGAAATCGCCCGAAATTGAGGGAAACTCTCACTTTTTTTCCTTAGAAATTGTAATGAGCCTGCCATTCGCATCTTTCCTTGACTCAAACAGCTGAGAGTCCTTAATCCAGGCCCGGCCGCCATCGCGTTGCAGTTTCTTGGTGTTTTTAAATTTAATGGCTTGTTTGTGAAGATCCGGTAATTTACTCATGGTTCTGTATTTTTTTTACAAGATACATGTTGTGAGGGTTTAGGGAAAGAACAAAAATCAAAAACAGAACCGTTCAACGATTATTCAGGTCGAGTATTCCTTTAAAAGTATCTGCTATGAACATAATAGCATTCTAAAAAACTAAAGACAGAATCATTTCAATTTAAATTTGAATTGTTTATCTTTGGGGTCTATAAAAATTTCGATTAAACAGTCATAAAAAAGAAAAGACATGTACGCTATCGTAAAAATTGGCGGCCATCAGTATAAAGTAGCTCAGGATCAGACGGTTTTTGTAAACAGGCTTTCTACTGAAGATGAAAAAATTACGCTTGAAGAGGTACTTTTAGTAAAAGATGGTGAGGGCAATGTTAAAATTGGCACACCCACAGTTGAAGGTGCAAAAGTTGAAGCATCTGTTGTTGATCATCCCAAAGCAGATAAAGTTATTATTTTCAAAAAGAAACGAAGAAAAGGTTACAGAGTGAAACGAGGCCACAGACAGCCAATCACTCAGCTTAAAATTGAGAATATTTCTTAAAATAAAGGTTAAGTTATGGCACATAAAAAAGGACAAGGTTCTACAAGAAACGGCCGGGATTCGGAATCGAAGCGACTCGGCGTAAAAAAGTACGGCGGTGAAGTGGTACGTGCAGGAAACATCATTGTTCGGCAGCGAGGCACTAAATTTCACCCGGGAGAAAATGTTGGCCGGGGCGGTGATGATACCCTCTTTGCCCTGTCTGATGGAACTGTTTCTTTCCGTACCAGGAAAGGCGGACGCAAATTTGTTTCCGTAGATCAGGTATAAATTTTTTCAAACTTTTTCCAAGCCCTGGTAACATTGTTATCAGGGCTTTTTTTATTTTCGGGTTATGAACTTTTCAATACCTGAACACCCGCACCTAAGCTTTGGCACTCTGTTTTGTATCGGGCGAAACTATGCCAAACATATAGAAGAAATGAACAGCAAACCTGCTGATAAACCTGTGGTTTTTTTAAAACCCAGAAGCAGCCTTCTTTTTACAAATCAGACGATCACATTACCTCCTTCTTCAGAGAATATTCACCACGAAGTTGAAATGGTTCTTCTCATCGGGAAAAAATGCAGGTCCGTTCCTGTAACTTCTGCAAATAAAATGATAGAAGCCGTCGCAGCAGGAATCGACGTGACCGCACGCGACATCCAGGCCGATGCAAAGAAAAATGGCCTTCCCTGGGCATTATCAAAAGGTTTCGATACATTCGCCCCAGTCGGTAACTTTGCAAAAATATCAAATCAAAATAACATTCAGCATCTTGATCTATCCGTTACTGTAAATGGTGAAATCAGACAATCCGGTAATACATCCAACATGCTGTTTTCAACTGCAGAAATTATTTCATATTTATCGGAACAGTTCACTCTTTATCCAGGCGATCTTATATTTACAGGTACACCCGAGGGTGTAAGCCGGATCAAACCCGGAGATCGTATTGAAGCAAAACTTGGAAATAACCTTTCAACACTCAGCGTTCATGTTTCATCGTAATGTAAAATGGCTGACCGCTTTCCTGGTCATTTCCCTTGTTGGTGTTCCTTCAGGAACTTCGCAACCACTACCCTTTTTGGCAGATTCGGTAACCTATCTGTGGCCAACCGACTCCAGCCGACAGCTCTCTTCCACTTTTGCAGAAACCCGTTCGGCCCATCTACATGCAGGACTTGATATTCGCACATGGGGGCAGGAAGGCTACCGTGTTTTTGCAACACGGGACGGTGTGATTCACCGTATCGGTATGAGCCCATACGGATATGGAAATGTGATTTACATGAAACATAATGATGGCAGTTACTCTGTTTATGCACATCTGAACCGATTTGAACCCGCCTTACAGTCTTTTGCAGACTCCATCCGTTTCCAGGATTACAGTGCACAAATTGATGAGATAATTGAGGATACCGGCCTCTATTACAGCCAGGGGGATCTTATTGGCTATACCGGCTCAACGGGAGTGGGACCACCCCACCTGCATTTTGAATTACGCACCCCGGAGTTCAAACCCTTTAATCCCCTTCTCACAAACCTGCGCGTTCACGATACGATCCCTCCTGTTTTCAGGCAGCTTGGTATTGAGCACCTGCAACCCGGAACGCTCCGAATGGACAGACACGAGATTAAAAATGCATCCGGTTCGGGAAGCCACTACCACTTTGGTGAAGTGGTGGCCAGCGGGCCTGTGGGACTATCCGTAAATGTCCACGATCGTGCTAATGATACACCGAATGTATATGCTGTTCATTCACTTACGATGAAACATGAATCGGACACACTGTTCCATTCACAGGCCGATTATTTTGCCCATGAACATCGCAGGCAGATGCTGATTGACAGATCGTACCCTATTTTTGTACAAACACGGCGTGGTTTTCAAAGACTCTATCAGGTAACCGGAAATCAACTCCCGTTCTATCATACAGCCCAAAACAGGGGTGTTTTACATTTTGAGGAAGGCAGTTACCCTATCCGGATTATTGCGTCTGACATTTTCGGGAATACATCTGAGGCCACACTTACCCTTCGGTTTGATGGAACAACCGCACCTTCGAATGAAGAAATTGCATATGTACCGCCCTATCCCGAACCAAACTCCACTCACCCCGGCTCACTTCTGGAGTGGAACCGAAAATCTCTTGATCCCGATATTCCCCTGCTGGTTTCTGCTCAGACCACCACTATCCCCTACCGAAGAACAAGCATGCCCCTGCATGTAGGGATCCCTCAGGTTGTTGAAAAAACACTTGTTCCGGGTAAAAAAAGTATTCTCAACACACCAGACCAAAAATTATGGATCGAATTTCCAGAAGACGCCCTATATGACACTCTCCGTCTGCGTATGACGGTTGCAGAAGATGAAAATGAAGTTCGAATCAGTTTCGAGCCTGACCGACTTCCCGTAAACAATCCATTGCAAATCAATTATATCCTGCCTGTTCATCTGAGAGAAAATTCCCGTCTGAGCCTCTTTTCTATAGATCAGTATCGAAATCGTCAATTTTATATCAGTTCCAGCAACTCATTTGGTGTGGTGCGTGCCTCCCTCAGGGAAATCAGCAGTTTGATTTTAAAAGAGGATAATACTCCGCCATGGGTTGGCCGTCCGCGAATTGAGCGTAATCTGGCAGGCAATCACCTTGTAATAGTACCTGTGAGAGACTCACAAACAGGCATTGACTTTCAGCGGTCCCGGATTTTGGTAAACGGAGTTCGCGGACTTGTGGAGTACGATCCTGAAAAAGCATTTTTAATGTACTATAACCCTGACTTTACGCCTTCCCCGAGGAATGAACTTGAAATTGAAGTGTTTGACGGGGCCGGAAATATCACGACACTGAACACATCCCTTGCTTACTAATCTCGTGATAAGTTTATAATATCGGGTGAGACCTGACAGGTTTTCTTCAAAAATTCATACATAATTAGCATACATTGTTGAAACCTGTCAGCTCTTTTATAATAATCAGATGTATGCGATACAACTGATCTCTATAAGCACGTTTTTTGGAAGTGTTTTTACGGCTACGGTTTCGCGTGCGGGTGGCTCCGAATCAAAATAACTACCGTAGATTTCATTCACTTTGGGAAAATCGTCCATATCATCCAGGAAAATTGAGCACTTTAAAACTTTAGAAAAACCGGAACCCGCTTCCTTTAAAATAGTATCAATGTTATTCATGACTACACGGGTTTGTTCCTCAATCCCTCCCTCCACAACTTGCATACTTGCTGCATCAAGTGCAATTTGCCCGGAGCAGTAAACCATATTATTGTGCACCACTGCCTGACTGTAAGGGCCTATTGCCTCAGGTGCGTTTACTGTATTCACAATTTTTTTTGACATAACGTTTACAATAAAAATTAAAATAAAAAAGTTGTAGTGTTCATTAACATATAAAAGATAGCATTTCGTAAACTGACAGTCTAAAACAGTGTCATCCTGTAAGCCGTTATTGCGGAAAGCTGTATATATGGTTACTTTGTGGTAATACATTAATTAAAAAAAACAACGACATTCTTACAAACATGAAAAGCTTTAAACCATTTCTTTTAATATTTGCTGTTGTTGGCCTTCTTTGGGCGTGTGAGACTACGGATCCTTTTGTTGATGAAGTACAGATTCATATGCTTACCGGCGATTACGAAACTGCACTGCAAACAGTTGAAGAAGCCCTCGAAGCAAACCCGGACAACCATACAGCACATTTTTATAAAGGTGTTGTCATAGCATCACAAGGGGAAAGCAACGAAGACCCAAGAGACCGAAAGCCCTACTACGAAAGAGCCAAGGATTCTTTTGACAGAGCTAAAGATTTAATGCTCGCTTTAGAAGAACGGCCCGATGAATATGAAGAACTCGAAAATACCATCATTTCTTTCTGGGCTGATGAATACAATATGGGTGTTGAGATTCAAAATGACGACAGTTTATTTAATGCCACTCCTGACCCATTTGAAACCTCACTTGCTCATTTCATCAATGCAGCAACTATCAATCCGGACAGCGCAATGACCTACCAGGTATTGTCTTCCACCTATTTCCAGCTTGATGATACCGAAAATGCGATCACTTCATACGAGCAAGCTATGAATCTGATGGAGGAGCCGCAAGTTGATGATTATGAATATCTGATTAGCCTCTACTTGTATGAAAATCAATATGAGAAGGCAATTGAGCTTTCTGAGAAGGCAATGGCCGCATATGAAGATGAAACCATTTTTGTACAATTTCTGGCAGATGCCTACATTCAATCGGGCGACAGGGAAAGAGCCGTCAGCCTTGTTGAAGAGTTGATTGCAAATGAACCCGACAACCCTCAATACAGGCGGGTACTGGGAACACAAATCTATCAGAACGTTGATCAGATAACAGCCAGTGTCTCTGATCTCTACCAGGAACAGTTTGATCTGCGGGCGGAGGTAAGAAATCAGAGTGGAAGCGAACTTGAACAAACGGAAGCTTCACTCGAAGAAATACAAGCACGTATTGATGCAAAGGAAGCCGAAATTGATGATTTAACCCAAATTGCAGTTCGCGAAATGCAGCGAGTGACTGAACTGGAGCCCGACAGTGAATCTGCCCACTTCATTCTTGGTATTATCTACCAAAACCGTGCTGCTAACCTTTTCGAGCGCCGGAACAATACCACTGATAATCAGGAAGCGCAAGAGTATGACGACAGAGCCCGTGAAAACCTTCGCGAAGCACTCATTTATTACGAACGGGCCGCAGAAATTAATCCCGACAATCCTGAAAACTGGCAGTCTCTCTTCCAGGTCTACACAACCCTCGGCATGGAAGAAGAAGCTGAAGAGGCAATGGAAAGAGCCGGATTTGAAGACTAAATCTCCTAACTAACTTATTTAAAATGAAGCATTCATTAGCCCGAACGGCTCTCCCGATGTTAATCGGGATGACCTTCGGGGTTTTTTTTATCCTATCATGTTCAACAGTTGAACAGTCCTCCACACAAAGCGAACAACCCCCATCAACTCACCAGCAGTTTGAGGAACAGCTAAGCAGCCTGGACAGACAAATCGGAGAAAACCCAAACGAAATAAGCCTCAGAGTTCAAAAAGCTAATCTTTTGGTCGACTATGCAAAGAGCCGGGAAGAACCCTCTCAACGCAAACCTGTCTATCAAAATCTGCGGGATTTATCCGCTTCAACAGCTCAGATTAATCAGTATACGGATGAACTTGAACCGGTTATCACAGCAGCGTGGGCTGAAGAGCAAAGCAGCGGCATGAGATTGCTGCAACAAAATGATTCTGAAACAATAGACACTCATTTTGAAACTATAATTGCTCATTTTGAGAATGCCATCACCATCATTCCCGACAGTCTTGTTACCTACAGCCTGAAGGCCACAACCTTTTACCGTAACGGTTACCTGAATGAAGCAGTTAAAACACTTGAAACTGCAAAAAGAATGGCAGAAAGCACTGATCTGGAAATATCGGAAAAGCTGGCTTATCTCTATCTGGAATCCGGCAAACTCGATGAGTCTGTCGCAATATATCGTGACCTGGTCGAGTCTCAACCCGATGATGACCACTTTCATCACGGACTTGTAAATGCCTACATACTAAATAACCAGCATGAAAAAGCTGTTGATTTACTCCAGCTTCTTGTTGAAAAATACCCAACCCGTTACAACTATCAGGAAGCACTTGCAACCGAACTCTACTTTATTTTTGAAAAAGAAGCCGGGTTGATACTTTCCAACCCCGGTAGTTATGACCCCGCCGATGAATCGATCGGGCAGCTTGTTGATAAACTGGAGGATGTTCACTCCATGTTTGAGGCTCTTAAATCAGATATTCCCACCAATGAGGAAAACATCTACCGGATGGCTGCTTTTTATAAAAATTCAGCTTCAAAACTTCGTGAAATTTCTGCCTCATTATCTTTAAATAATGAATCCAAAGAGTCGATTGAGGCTCTTGAAAAAGCCCACCTTGAATACGGATTGCCACTTTGGGAAAGACTCACAGAGATAAATCCCGACAATCTCGAATATCTCACAGGCCTGAGGAATATCTACCAAAACCTTGGTATGGAGGAAGAAGCAGAATCCCTTGAACGTTCGATAAACTTTTAGATATCCATGAAATTCAATACCAAAGCTATCCATGCCGGGCAGAAACCCGAAGAATCATCCGGTGCGGTCATGCCTCCTATTTTTCAGACCTCAACCTATGCGCAGGAAGCACCCAATGTTAACCGGGGATACGATTACGCCAGGGTCGGTAATCCAACCCGAACAGCACTTGAACGGCTGATTGCCGGACTTGAAGATGCAAAATATTGTGCCTGTTTTTCGAGCGGAGTTGGTGCGATTGATGCAATCATGAAAACTCTGAAGCCTGGCGATCACGTTATCTCCACCAACGATTTATATGGTGGTACTTACCGCCTTTTTACACAGGTTTTTGAACCTTACGGTATTGAATTCAGCTTTGTAAATATGACAAGACTCGAAGAAGTGGAGGGGGCCATTCAGCCGAATACCAAACTTATCTGGATTGAAACCCCCACAAATCCCCTTCTCCGCATCATTGATATTAAAGCAGTGGCCAGTTTTGCTAAGAACCACGGTGCCCTAAGTGCTGTAGATAACACCTTTGCCTCTCCATACCTTCAGCAGCCGCTGAACCTTGGCGCCGACATAGTAATGCACTCCACCACCAAATATCTGGGCGGCCATTCCGACGTGATTGGCGGTGCTGTAGCTTCATCGAATGAAGAGTTTATGGAAAAAATCCGATTCCAGGTAAAAACCACCGGTGCCGTACCCGGACCGATGGATTGTTACCTGACGTTAAGAGGTATCAAAACGCTTCACATTCGTATGGACCGATCGGTCGAAAACACCAAAAAGGTCGTACAATTTTTGAATAACCATCCTGATGTGGACCATGTATATTATCCCGGTCTTCCCGATCACCCTCAGCATGAGCTTGCAACCCGACAGATGAAAGATTATGGTGCCATGCTCTCATTTGGCCTGAAGGATGACACGATTGAAAAAGCCACCCGTGTGATGGCCGCTACTAAAATATTTACCCTCGCCGAGAGTTTAGGAGGTGTAGAGTCGTTAATCAGCAACCCCGCGAGCATGACTCATGGTTCTATACCTAAAGAAGTTCGTGAGAAAGCCGGACTCACCGATTCCCTGATCCGTGTTTCTGTAGGAATTGAAGACGAGGAAGACCTGGTTGCTGATCTCGATCAGGCACTCACAAAATAAAATCAGGATTTCGTCTTATGCGCACAGTTGTCATTGTTGAAGCCAAAAGAACCCCGATTGGATCATTCGGCGGAAGTTTATCATCGCTCACCGCCCCGCAACTGGCTGCATCCGTTATTTTTGAACTGATAAAAACCAGCGGAATCAAACCGGAACAGATAGATGAAGTGGTTCTTGGTAATGTTCTGACAGCCGGAATCGGACAGGCACCGGCCCGGCAGGCCACGATCAAAGCAGGGATTCCGAATAAAACACCCGCAACTACAGTAAACAAGGTTTGTGCTTCCGGCATGAAAGCTATTATGATTGCAGCCGATCAGATTTCACTCGGACACAATGAAGTAGTGATCGCCGGAGGAATGGAAAGTATGAGCAATGTCCCCTACTATCTGAAAAAACAGCGCTTCGGTTCCAAGCTGGGCCATACTGAAGCAACGGATGGGATCATTTCCGATGGTTTATGGGATGTATACAACGATTTTCATATGGGCAATGCCGGTGAAATATGTGCCAAAGAGTGCAATATCAGTCGTGAACAGCAGGATGAATTTGCCATTGAATCATACAAACGGGCAATAAAAGCTCATGAAGATGGCTCTTTGGATAACGAAATTGTTCCCATCAAAGTAAAAGGACGCAAAGGTGATGTTACAATGGTGAAGATGGACGAAGAGCTGGAACGTGTAAATTTCGATAAAATCCCTGATCTTCGACCGGTTTTTGATAAAGAAGGCACCATCACTGCGGCCAATGCAAGCAGTATTAATGACGGAGCCGCCGCACTTCTTCTGATGAGTGAAGCAAAAGCTGTTGAACTCGGGCTGAAGCCTTTGGCCAAGATCGTCAGTCACGCCAGTTCAGCCAAAGCTCCCGAGTGGTTCACCACTGCCCCGGCTGATGCCATCCCGAAAGCTCTGCTAAAAGGCGGAATTGAAAAAAAAGATATTGACCTATTCGAAATTAACGAAGCTTTTTCTGTGGTGTCACTCGCAAACAATCAGCTTCTCGAACTGAATCCGGAAAAAGTAAACATACATGGCGGAGCGGTGAGTATCGGCCATCCTATCGGCTGTTCCGGGGCAAGAATTGTGGTAACCCTGCTTCACGCGCTCAAAAAAACCGGTGGCTCTTCAGGTTGTGCAGGTATTTGTAACGGCGGCGGCGGTGCTTCGGCCCTCGTAGTGGAAATGATTTAAATCATGGTATAAATTCTTATGGTGCCGTTCCGGGGTAAATGAATTCAATAGACTCCCCCTCGATACCTATACCTATCTGTAGAAAATGAGGGTTATGAATCCGTCAACAGAAGAAAACCTTTTCCCGGAAACCCGGGGAAAGTGGGAATCCTTACTACAAAAATAAAATTTATTCTCTGTTTTATTTTGGACTTTTCGGTTTCCGAATAAATATTATTCTAACAAAAACCTGTTTTTATTTGCCATAAAAGTATAATTCGATTACTATAAAATGAACGTGGCAGATGCAGAGGTATCAGCCAAATACATGCAAACTACTTGGTTCTCTCCTTGGAATTAGTTTTTAAATAGTTGGCGAGCTCATCTTTCTTAACCTTTCCGTTGGCTAAATCCATCATAATAGCAAATAGGCTCTTTTTCTCAGGAATCAGTTGATGCCCGTTAACATACAAGAAAGTATACATAGCGATCAAAGCAATGCGTTTATTGCCGTCAAAGTAGGGATGGTTTTGACATAAATGGAATCCATAAGCCGCTGCCATTTCGAAGATGTCTTTATGAACATATTCTCCGTTAAAACTAGCCTGGGGTTGAGCAAGTGCAGATTCGAGTAAATTTTCATCTCGGATTCCTTGTTCACCACCATATCGTTGAATTTGATCATTGTGAAAAGACAGGATGGTGGTTTTGTCTAAAAACCTTATCATTCAGCCAAAGCCTTTAATACATCCTTGTAATCAGTATTCGCTTGACGATAGGCTTTTGCCCATTCTTCAAATTCAGGATCGATAGGGTGGAGTTCCAGGTTAGAGCCTTTGCGCTCGATGGTCAGTCTGTCACCTGTTTTCAAGTGTAGTTCATCGATCAATTGCTTGGGGAGTATAACCCCAAGGCTGTTTCCGACCTTTCTGATTTTGGTTTCCATAGTATTTGAGTTAATTTAAAGTTATAACAATATTATTACTTTTAATTCACTTCTACAACGGTCTATCGAAATCCAGTAGTATGTTCGCATATCAAGCGTTTCAACCGACTGGAATCGTTGAGATGCCTGTAGTACATTATAGCTCAGTCGGTTAAACGCCGGACCGTTAATTGTCACCGCAGGTTACTGAATTCAAAGAAGTGATTAGGAGTTAATTATATCAAAGAATTCTGACATGGTTTTGATTTCTGTATCACCATTTTTTTTCAATACCAATAGATCTTTGTCTCCTGTTAATAAGTAATCAGCTTTACCATCAACTGCCAGCGACAGCAAAAAGTTATCTTTAGGATCCCGACAT
>SL_3KL_010_SEDDRAFT_10000410_pt1 | contig 35029 bp, 30 predicted proteins | sample SodLakKL_010_SED_2_FD_10381 | JGI IMG/M metagenome (IMG submission 10381) | reverse complement strand
TTCAACCGGGAAAGCAATCAATGGATTGCTCAAAATAACCCACAAAATTTCCGGTAGAATCATATGTATTAAAAGATCTATTCAAGGCTGTGAATTCCCGGGAGTACGTGAAAGCAGTAGCGAACAAATTCAAGCCGGGAAATGATGTGCGAACAGCAGGTTATCAGCCCTTACTGTAAAATACTTTCCGGGGGACTTGATTTAAAATGATTGAAGAAATCCGGAATAACCTCCAGGGGATAGCTTGAGCTGGTGTTGATGAGGATGCAGATACCCACCCCGTCTTCAGGGGAAAACGCAATCTCGCTGCGGTATCCGTTTACATATCCTCCGTGGTATACGATCTTTTGGCCATGGTTATCCAGCACTCTCCACCCCAATCCGTAGTGCGATTGGTTCACTCCGGCCCAATGCCGGCTATATCTACGGTTATTGATGGTAGCGAACGGGTCATAAATTTCCTGAAGCGTTTCATCAGAAATCACTTCGGGGTGATGCCCTGTTAACAGCAGCAGCCACTTCCCCATATCTGAGGCAGATGCATTGATGCCGCCGGAAGAGACCGCATTGTAGTATTTCCGGGTAATTGGAACGGGAACGCGCCCCCGGGTGCGGGAGTAGTAGACGTGGGGCAATGCCCTGTTCGCGGAGAACCTTATGCTGTCGTAGCTGGCCGAAGAGTAATTCATCGCCAGCGGCTTAAACAGTTTATCTTCCAGAAGAGTGTTGAAATCGGTGTTGGTTTGTACTTCCAGCACTTTTTCAATGGCTGAATATGCCGCATTTTGATAGGAAAGCAGTTCGCCCTCTCTTGCAATCAGAGGTACCTGCGAAAATCGGGGTATAATGCGGTCCAGNGTAAGACCGTCTTCCACCAGGTTCGTNTAGGCGTGGCGCGGCAATCCGGACGTATGAGACAACAAATGCCTGACCTGAACCCGGCCGGTTTGTTCCTGATCCATCAGCTTAAATCCCTCCAAATACCGGAACACAGGCTCATCCCAGCTTACAAGGCCCTCTTCTACCAATACCCCCGTCAGAACCGAAGCAAAGCCTTTTGATACGCTTCCCAGCCTGAATACGGTATGTTCATCTACTTCTTCAGGCTTCCCAACCTCTTTTACACCAAACCCTTTTTGATAGATAACGCGGCCATCTTTTACCATGACAACCGCCGCGCCGGGGATTCGCTTGTCGTTAAGACCGTCCACAAACCCATCTTCAAAATCTTTCAGAAAGTTAGCCAGAGACCTGTCCATCACCCACTCTTCGGGTTCTGCAGGTACAGGCTCAACAACGACCGGCTCAGGTTCGATTTTGGTAAAGGCCAGGTAAAACCCGAAAAAAACGACCGGTAAAAGAATGAGAGAGAAACTACGGTTCACAGAATATAGGGATGTAGCATTGAGATGCAGTTCAGGATTTGATTAAACATCATGGTAAGGATACTAAAAAACCAGCTTCGATACGAAATAGGTTTGAGCTGAGTTCGATTAATAATGTCTTTTTTTGGAGTCAATAAGTCCCCTCCTTCTCAAGGAGGGATTTAGGGGTGGTTGAATCAAATTTTTGAATCAACTAATAATTCAAAAACCTAAGGCTACCACCCCCGGCCCCTCCTTACACAGGAGGGGAGTGCTTTTTGCCTTTATTTATATCCGGACTCGGGTTATTGAGCTATTTTTTCTGATTTTATCTGATTAAGGTCTTTTCCGGATAGATGTTTGTTAAAGAGTGTCCCTCCCGGCTCATCTCAGCGCGAGCTCCTCAATGGCTGCAATCACCGCCTCACTGTCGCCTGCGGCATCCACCTGGGTGTCTTTATATACGATCTTACCTTCACGGTCGATAATGAACGTCCAGCGGGATGTGGTAACGTCGCGGGTCAGAACCACCTCTTCCCCGTCTACTTCGCGGGTGATAGATGAGCCGTCTCTGACCGGCACGCCGAATGATCCGGCAATGGTTCCATCCATATCAGAAAGCAGCGGAAAGTTGAGGCTGTTTGTGAGCTTAAAGATGCGAAGGTTCTCTACCCTGTCGCCGCTGATACCTACCACTTCGGCACCCATTTCGGTAAGGCGGGTACGGTTATCGCGAAAGCTGCACGCCTGTGCCGTGCAGCCGCCGGTCATTGCGGCGGGATAGAAATAGACCACCAGAATGGATTCACCCACATGATCTGCACTGCGCCACAGATCTCCATCGGCAGAAAGTGCTTCAAACTCGGGGGCTTTATCGCCAATATTAAGTGCCATATCCTGTGCATGTATATTGTTCGGTGTACCCAGGCCCAGGCCTGTGAAAATAGACAGTAGAAGTATCGTGATTGCACTCTGTTTCATAGCTGTTGTTCAATCTATTGGTCGTTATGCAGGCGGGTATCAGCACTCTTTACCAGGCCTTCGTTTCATGATGAATAATACGCAAAACTCTGCAAAAATTGTCTGACGGAGAATCTGATTTATCACCCGGTCTATTAGTTCGACAATTTAACGGTTCAAATTATCTCCATCCCACGCGGTCCATCAACCGGATAGCGGCCGGATTATTGGTGCCGTAGGAAGCGACGTTTACAGCATCACTTTCGTATTTGCCAAACTCTCCCAGCACGCCGGGTATTTCAACATTGCCGAGCGCCGGAAATTCGTTATTGCCAACAGCAAAGAGCAGTTGTGCATCTTCGGTTGCCAAATATTCGAGGAACTGAACGGCGTTTTCACGATTGGGAGAATTGGCTGCTATCCCGGCACCGCTAATGTTCACATGAACCCCGCCAAATTCCGAAGCCGGAAAATAGATCCCCACTTTTTCGGCAACCTCCCGGTCCTGCTGCTGTGTTGATTGCATAAGCCGTGCAAGGTAGTAGTGATTGGCCAGGGCCACATCGCAAAGTCCGGCGGCCACGGCCTTGATCTGGTCGGTATCTCCACCCTGCGGTGATCGTGCAAAATTATTAACCAACCCCGCAGCCCACTCTTCCACCGCTTCCTCTCCGCGACTTTCAATGAGGGAGGCTACCAGCGACTGGTTGTAGATATTGTTGGATGAGCGTACACATATTCGTCCCTCCCATTCCGGTTCGGCCAACTCCCAGTAACCTCTTAAATCGTCACTGTTTACCCGTTCACGGTTATAGACAATTCCTCGAACACGCTCAGACAACCCCACCCAGTACCCCTCTGTATCACGCAGTTCCGGTTTTATCACTGAATCAAGATACTCCGATTCATGTTGCTGCAATATTCCGGCTTCTTTGGCTCTCCAGAGTCGGCCGGCATCCACTGTAATCACAATATCAGCCGGACTGTTTATCCCTTCGTTTCGAATTCGTTCAATTAACTCATCACTTGTACCCTCAATGAGATTGATATGGATACCGGTCTGCTCTGTGAAATTGTCATAGAGCTGCATATCGGTATCGTAGTGTCTTGAAGAGTAGATATTGACCTCATCCTTTTCCGCACACGATGAAAGCAGGATGAGTGAAAATGCAAAGAGTATAAATCTGAAGACCATAGCCTGAATAGAATAGTTTTGTGCTATTAATTATTTAGACCAATTCTAAATAAATATCGTGCTAGAGTCAACTATAATCCTTGTGATCCTCTGCTTATTTTCGGTTATTCCTGATCTAAATTATAAATAAATTATCTATGGATATATCAAAACAGAAACCCGGCACACTTTCGGTTTGGGCCGGAGAATCAGAACCCTTTGCCGAAGGCAGCCATACCGTTCCAATCTTCAGTTCCGTCACATTTGCCTACAAAAATATTGATGAGTGGAATGAAGTGGCTAAAGGCATACGGGATGGACATATTTACAGCAGAAATACAAATCCGACGATCCGGGTTCTGGAAGAGAAGATCCGCATTCTGGAACATGCAGAGGCAGCTGTTTCATTTTCATCCGGTATGGCCGGCATCAGCAATACCTTTTTTGCACTGCTTAAACCGGGCGACCGGGTGGTATCCATTAAGGATTCGTACGGTGGCACGAGCAGGCTGTTCCTCGAATTCTTGCCAAAGTTTAACATCGAAGTAGCTCTCTGTGAAACAGAAGATCATGAAGAGCTGGAGCGCGAAATTGCCAAAGGCTGCAGTCTGGTTTACCTGGAGTCGCCCACCAACCCCACGCTAAAAGTCATAGATCTGAAGCGAATTGCATCAGCGGCTAAAAAAGCGGGTGCAATAACTGTTGTAGACAACACTTTTGCATCGCCGGTAAATCAAAACCCTATAGATCTCGGCGCAGACCTTGTGGTTCACAGCGCAACCAAGTATCTGGGCGGGCATTCCGACACGCTCTGCGGTTTGGTATGCGGTAAAAAAGAGTTGATTCGGAAAATTTTTGAATTCAGAGAGATTAATGGAGCCAGCCTACATCCGGAGACGGCTTATAACGTAATAAGGGGTATGAAAACACTTGAGTTACGAGTGAACCGGCATAATGATAATGCAATGAAGATCGCTCAGTGGCTGGATGAACATCCAAAAGTTGAGACTGTTTTCTACCCCGGTCTTGAGAGCCATCCGGGCCATAAGATTGCCAAAAAACAGATGAATGGCTTTGGAGGCATTCTCAGTTTTGAACTCAAGGGCGGATACGATAACGTGAAAACCCTGCTTCACAACTTAAAGTTTGTTCATCTTGCCGCAAGTCTTGGTTCTGTATCTACCCTTGCCGGCCCTCCCCGAACAACAAGTCATGTTGAACTTTCCGAAGAGCAGCGCAAGCAGCTCGGAATATCCGAGAGCCTTATCCGCTACTCGGCCGGAATTGAAAATGCAGAGGATCTGATAGACGACCTGAAAGCGGCCCTGGATAAGATATGATCGACCAAACATTTGCCATCGAAACCCTTCAAAAACTTGTGCAGATCAACTCCGTGAATCCCGGCCTCGATGAGACAGGCCCCGGAGAGCGTGAGATCGGAACATACATCTTTAACCTGCTAAAAGAGCTGGGTATCGAAGCCGAACTGGATGAAGTGGCACCCGGACGTGTGAATGTTACCGGCAGGATAAAAGGTAATTCCGGCGGTAAAACTCTGATGCTAAACGCGCATACCGATACCGTTGGGGTTTCAGGAATGGAAAACCCATTTTCCGGCAGGATTGAAGACGGAAAGCTCTACGGGCGGGGCGCGTATGACATGAAGGGATCGATCGCTGCAATACTCGCGGCAGCCAAATTTATTCAGGATAACCGGATCACTTTCGGCGGCGACCTGATTCTCTCTTTTGTAGCGGATGAAGAGCATGAAAGCATCGGCGCACAGGCTCTGGTTCAAAAGCTCAATGCGGATGCGGCTATCGTAACCGAACCTACCGGCCTGGATCTCTGCCTGGCCCATCGGGGTTTCGGCATTTTTAAGATCACCACACAGGGCAAAACCGCGCACGGTGGCAACCACATGCTGGGAACGGATGCCAATTTAAAAATGGGGCTTTTGTTAACTGAACTGTCCATATTATCCCACAAACTTCCCAAAGAGAGAAAACATGCACTTTGCGGTGATGCCTCCATGCATGTGCCCCTCATCAAAGGGGGACGGAGCCTGTTCGTCTACTCGAACGAATGCACCATTCACGTGGAGAGGCGCACCCTGCCCGGCGAAACGGAGAGGATGATTGAATCTGAGCTGTCCGAAATCATCAAAAAGATTGAGCAAACCGATCCGGATTTCAGGGCTGAAATGGAACCGGTTATCTGGCGCAGTCCCTATGAAGTGGACTCCAAAGCGCCCGTGGTAGTAGACCTGAAAGCAGCAGCAGCTTCAGTACTCGGCAGAACCCCTATAACCATCGGCCACACGTGGTGGGAAGATTCAGCAATTTTTGGCGAAGCTGGAATTGAGTGTGCAATTATAGGTCCCAAAGGCGGTGGTATTCACGAGGATATTGAGTGGGTTGAAACCGAATCGGTAGTTAAGCTAGCTGAAATACTGTATGGAACGGCAGAACGCTTTTGTAGGTGAATATTTAAAATAACGTAAGATCGAGATAAGAAAAATGCATTTCATAAGCCTTCCTTCGAGAGGTTGTGAGAAAAAACCATTTCTAGTTTTAAAACATATCTGACATGGGGCCACGAAGACCCGAAGCCACGAGGGTACACGAAGTGGAACGAAATCAAAATACTTTCCACCTACGTGATTCTTCGCGTCCTCGTGACTTAGTGGTATATAAAGTGTATGGGCTTGATATATTTTATTTTCTCACAGCCACTCGAAGGAGGACACTCCTATGTTTCCTCAGAAATTGCCCCATAGGGATCCCAATGTGGCGAGGTCTGAGCTAGTATAGGAGTGCCCCCCTTGAAGCTATCGTGTGGACACATTTTTTAAAAATTGCAAATTGGCGGGCAGAAGTAGCGTCGCTCTACTCCGTGACCGGATGCCCGCCGATCTTCCCAAAAATTGCCCTGTCTTTTCGACCGCCCCAAAGTGACCCTTACGGGGGAGGCCCGCTTTTTGGGCCGGAGTGGAGCTCATCTTTTCCCCGCGCAGCGAAATCTCCCCGTTATCGGCAGGAGTTTTGTAAAGCGTTGTTCAAAGTAGTTCCCATCGCAGGGCTCCTTTTTTATCCCACGAAGCGAAGCGCAGTGAGATGTCTCGACTCCATGCGGAAAAAGCACCGCATTGCGCTCGACAAGACAAGGTTGCCTTTATTGAGGTAGCGGCGTATATGCATCCCAACCATGCAGCATTCAGTCTAACGCCGGCACGCAATAAATGCGTTTTCACTGTATCTTCTTTTTCTCTATTAAAATGTGTCTACACAATAGCCTTCGAAGGGGGCAATTGGGGATGAAAAGAAGTTCATTTGATGTTCCTAAGAGACTCTTCGAATTAAATATCACAGCACTACATGTCATCCCCCTGCTCACTCCGTTCGCTCTCCCCCTTCGAAGGGGGACACTTCAACATTCAACATTCAACACTCTTCTCACCCCTCCTCAACCTGAAGGGTATCTTCCATAACCCTCTTCTGTATATCTTGAGGAACCGGGGCATAACTGTGGAACGTTCGTGAATAGGTGGCGCTTCCCTGGGTCATCGATTTGAGCCGGGTTGTGTACTGGTCCAGCTCTTTCAGGGGCACAATTGCCTTTACTTTCTGAATGGAGCCTTCGGAATCCATGCCCTGAATTTGTCCGCGACGTGAACTTAAATCACTCATCACATCTCCCATATAATCAGCCGGAAGAGTGACTTCAACCTCGTAGATTGGCTCCATAAGCTGCGGGTTTGCGTTCAAAAATCCCTCTTTAAAAGCCATAAGTGCCGCGGTTTTAAAAGCCGCTTCGTTCGAATCTACAGAGTGCATGGAGCCGTCGTACACCGAAACACGAATATCTCTTGCACGGCAGCCGCTCATAGGCCCGTTTGCCATCTTATCCATAATTCCTTTCAAAATTGCGGGCATAAAGCGGTTGTCGATAACTCCGCCTACGATACAGTTTTGAAACACCAGCTTCCCGCCCCACTCCAGGTCCAGCTCCTGCACATCGCGCACATTCAGGTCGTTCCGGTCGGGTATTCCTTCATACCATGGTTCAATGGAGAGGTAAACCTCGGCATATTGACCGGCCCCGCCACTCTGTTTCTTATGCTTGTATCGGGCTTCAACTTTTTTGGTAATGGTTTCACGGTAGGGAATACGCGGGGTCATAAACTCTACATCCAGCTTGAAGCGCTCTTTAAGCAGATGATGAATCACATTTAAATGCTCTTCACCCAATCCGTGTAAAATGGTCTGTTGCAGCTCCTGGCTCTGCTCCACCTCTATTGAAGGGTCCTCTCTCTCAATCTGGTGAAGAGCGTTGGCCAGCTTATCCTCTTCACCCTCTTTTTTCACCCTAAGCGCCACACGCATGGTTGTGTCGGGGTATTGAATGGGTTCAAACTCAAGATCACTGTTTTTCCCGGCTACGGTGTCGCCGGCCTGAATGTCTTTGAGCTTAAGGGCCACGGCCAGGTCACCGGCAATGACTTTATTGACTTCTATCCGTTTAGAGCCCTGATTGATAAAGAGCCCTCCAAGCCGAATACCATTATCAGTACGCATATTGATCAAATCATCACCGGGCTTTAATTCACCCCCCGTAGCCTTCAAAAAGGTGATATCTCCAACATGTGGTTCCGAGATCGTTTTAAATGCAAAGAACGAAGGGGAGTCATCAGGTGAGATGGTATGACTTTCGCCATTTTTTAAAGGCATGCTGCGCTGAAGCGGATTCGGCGAAACATTAGATATAAAGCTCATGATACGCCCGGTTCCGGCATTGCGGCCGGCCGATGCACAAAACAGCGGAAAGATTTCGCGTTGCTGCATCCCTAAAATTAATCCATCCCGCATTTGATATTCATCCAGTTTGCCGTGTTCAAAATAGAGATCAAGCAGGGTTTCATCGTTCTCAGCAATAGCTTCGACCAGTTCGTTTTGAAGCAGCTCGGCCTGCGCTTTTTGTGATTCGGGGATTGGGAGTTTATCGGGGCGCCCTCCCGCTTCCGGAAATTCGTACATGGTCATTTTCAGCACATCGATAATTGCGTGAAAGTCTTCACCCTCGCTGTAGGGAAACTGTACTATCGCCACTCCGCGGCCAAAACTCTCTTTTGCCATGTCGACCGTTTTCTGAAAATCAGAATACTCGCTATCCAGTTTGTTAACTACCAGAATCGCAGGCAGCGATTTCTGCTCGGTTGCCTTCCAGATTGCCTCGGTGCTCACTTCAACGCCGGCTTCGCTATTTAATACCACAAGAGCTGAATCGGCCACATATAGCGAATCGCTAACTTGCCCCCAGAAATCCGGTGAACCCGGGGTATCAAGCAAATTGATTTTTGTGCCCCGCCAGTCGAGATGCAGCAGCGAACTGTAAACCGATTTCTCCTTCTCTTTTTCTATTTCCCGATAATCAGAAATTGTATTCTTTTGAAGAATCGACCCTCGCTTTGAAGAGGTTCCCGATTCAAATATCATGGTTTCGGCGAGTGTTGTTTTCCCTGATCCTGAGTGCCCTAACAATACTACATTCCTGATGTTCCTGGGTTGATAGATGTTCATCTTATTCTCCTCTTTAAGTTTCTGTTCTGTTCTATTCTACAATCAATTTACTCTTAACGGCCTCTATCCGGACATCCGGCGCCTGTTTTCCCCGGAGAATCAGAATCGGGCCCGCCTGTGCAACACCCTTCTACAGCGAGTGGGACAGGCTTAAATCGGTTCAGAGGTTCTGCGCAGCAACCCCTGATGGGAACTTCTCTATACTTCACTATCTTCCCCCTAATTTATAAGCCCTGACGATCAAATCAACATGAAAAATATTCTTTTACTTCAAACCGGCGGAACGATTGCCATGGATCCCAAAAGCGAGGGGGCTGAACTGAACCCGGAAAAGTGGGCCGAACTGCTTTATACCGAGATTCCGGAACTGAATGAGATTGCCAATTTAACCGTACAAAAGGTGTTTTTTGAGGACAGTTCGGACGTGAACCGTCACCACTGGAAACTGTTGTGTGATACAATTCACAGCCAATATACTGAGTATGACGGGTTTGTTATTTTGCACGGAACCGACACCATGTCGTATACAGCTTCGGCGCTCTCCTTTGCATTTCGCAACCTTGCCAAGCCCGTTATCTTTACCGGCAGCCAGGTGCCCATGAGTAAAATTCGAAGCGACGCCCGCCGCAACCTTGTAAATGCCGTTGAACTGGCTACCTGGCCCGTGCCCGAAGTTGCCATCTGCTTTAACGATCACCTCTACAGGGGCAATCGAAGCACAAAAATGAGTATCGGCGATTTTGATGCCTTTACCTCTCCGAATTTCCCGCTGCTGGCCGAGATTGGTATCGATATCGTATTGGCCGATCACATTCTGAAGCCGCAGGGAGAGCTAAGCTGCTATCCTGATTTTGATGACTCCATACATGTTGTCAAGCTTCACCCTAACCTGAACACCAAGCTTCTGAACTGCATCGACCTTAACCTGACCCGGGCCATTATTCTCGAAGCGTTTGGCAGCGGGAATATACCGGTAAAGGGCGAGTACAACATGCTTCCTTTTGTTGAAAAATGCAGGAAAAACGGGTGCCATGTCATAATCACCTCGCAAGCTGCTTATGATGCGGTGAACCTGGACCTTTATACCAGCGGCAAAGCTCTGAAGCAACGCGGTGCACTCAGTGCCGGTAAAATGACCATGGAAGCAACTATCACAAAAACTATGCATCTGTTGAAAATGGGATTTGCAGATGATCAGTTCAACTCGCAATTTATGGGGAGTTTAGCGGGGGAAAGAGATTGACCAGTCGTGAGTCGTGAGGGTTCACACCTCAGAACTCACAACCCTGAACTTACATTTCAGGAATCAAATTTCCTGTTCGAAAACTATCTCCCCCTCACGACTAACAAAAAATTTCACCTTAACCAACGGCCATGTTCTTCATATTTGACGTAGAAACCATACCCGACTTTGAATTTGTCAGAAGGGTAATGAATGACCACGAAATGGATGAACACGATCTGCTGATTGCTGCATCCGAACAGCTTGCCCGCAACAGCAGCGGGTTTCTTCCGCCAATGTACCACCGCATGGTTTCGTGGGTAGGCCTATGGGTGGAGAATAATGGCAAGCCGGTTCAGAAGGCCGGATGGAACGGTGAGGATGAAAAAAAGGGATTGACCGCCCTGTTCGACTCCCTGCTCACCTACAAGGATTTTGGGCTGATACATCATAATGGCCGCGGATTTGATCTGCCGCTGATCACCTATCGCTCCATGAAACACGGTATGCAGATGCCCTTACGGCTTAATCACTACGATATTCGCTATCGCTTCAGCAAATCAAATGTTGACCTGATGGATGAATTCAGCAATTACGGTGCAAGCTCTTATCCTAAATTAAAGCACCTCGGCTACCTGATCGATGTGCCCTTTAAGCAGACCGCCGAGGGAAATGAAGTATTGGCAATGTATAGGGAGGGGAAACTTGAAGAGATTGAGCACTACTGCTACGAAGATGTAATGGCGACCTATATTGTCTGGCTTAGAATGAAGTATACGGTTGGCGACATTGCCGAGGATATTTTTAAAAACCTGAATGAGCGGGCACTCAGTAAGCTTAAAGAGATACAGGCCTCTTGAGATTACAGGTTTCATTTAAGAATTTCTGAGCCATTAACTTATAGAGTTTATACCCATATAATGAGGCGAGATGAATAGTCGTGCTTTTAAAGCATAAAAAATGAGCCTTCAGTTCAAACCTCATACCGGGCTTAACGTACCCTACCTTTTCTTCTGCTTATCCAGTTCCAACTGTTCATTATAGACCAGGTAGAGATAATTTTCCATAATTAAGCGGCGGGTAGAAGTTGACCAGGGAAGTCTTTGTATGATTTCTATCACATTCATCACCTTACCCTCAGCTTCAGTAAAGTTCTCATTTTCTTTTGCCATCCTGATGGTTTCAAGCAAATTTTCATCTTCCGTGATCTGAGGCATCAACTCACCATAAATCAGCCAGTTCAGATCGATATTGTAGGGAATTACTTTATCAAAAATGAGCTCATAGTTCACACTGTCTCTTTTTTTCCAGGCAGAGATGGTATTTTGAGCTACACCCAAAAATTCTGCGAGATCTACATCCTTATGGAGATTCAGTTCATCTTTTAGCCGTGCTAAAATTGACGTAACGTTATGTTTTTTCTTATCGCTAATAATCAATTCTTTCGTTGATAATAAAATCCGGAAGGCTTTTGACAGATGTATTAAAAGCCTTTCCTAAATAACGATTTGATTTAAATTAATATTTTAAATTCTCATTTTGTGATATTTTCTGTATGCTTAATAACACCAGAGAGTGATTATTTAAGTTTAAATTTAAATTTAAACTTCCCGGTAAAACTACCAAACTATCAGTTAACTTATAAAACAAATTCACAGATGAGTTCCGGACGCAATTCAAAAAGTTTACGAAGCGAATATGAGAAAACCCTTCTCAAGATGATGATCGACTATGAAGTCGATCAAACGGATATATCTGTGTTTGAGGGGGTTTCTCCTCAGGCGATCAACAACCGGCTAAAACGATTAAACGGTGATAAAGTTGAGGATTTTAAAAAGCTCATACAGAAAGTAGCTGAAAAAAAATTCGGCGAAGATGGAGTATCCTGAGTATAAGAACTGCCTTAGCCATAAAACCTGGATACTGATAGTTACAGACTAAAAATGAATAAATATTCTCAAATTGAGATATTTATACCGACGTTTATATCTCTATATACTTCATCAATGATGTCTCGTCTATGGCGCCGTGAGAAGCGTGCCAGATAATTTCACCTTTTTTTATCACAATAACCTGTGGTGACTCATGCCTGATTCCTGACTGTTCAGCCACAAGATTTGAGGCACCACGGCTTTGCCTTACATCAATGAGGTAAAACTCAGCCTCATCAGATGCATCCTTCATTACCTCTTCCACTTTCAGCTTGGCAAACATTGAGATACCGCAACTGAAACTGTGTTTATAGATTACCTGAATCCCGGTATCCTTTTTAAAAATCTCTTCAATTTCTAAAGTACTGTCCGGCAGTCGCCACTTTTCCGAAAGCGTGGGTTTACCACCCCCCATCATTCCACGTAAACCGCTTAAAAAGCTCATATCAATCTCCCAAACAAATTCCAATTTCCCTGGCTGTTGCTATTGTATCACTGTCTAGTGGCACCAGCTTCATTTTATCAGCAACCTCTTCCAGGGGTATGGCCCGTATGGTACTTTGTTGCATGACAATCATTTTATTCACCTGCCCTTCATCAAGCACCCTCACGGCAGCAGCTCCAAATCTAAGCGATATCAGCCTGTCGTAAGCTGAAGGCACGCCTCCCCTCTGCAGATGCCCCAACACCAGCGATCGGGACTCTTTACCTGTTCGTTCGCTCAATTCGCTTTCAAGATATTCAGCTATTCCGCCCAGCTGTTCCGATTGCCCGATTTTCTTTCCTTTCACAAAACGGCTTCCGCCCACTTCCACTGCCCCTTCTGCCACAACAATGATTGAATATTTTTCGCCCTTTGCCTCTCTCTCAAAAATTTTATCAACAATTGATTCCAGGCTAAACTCAATTTCCGGAATCAGGATAGCATCTGCCGAGGCAGATAGTCCCGAGTGCAGTGCAATCCACCCGGCATAGCGACCCATCACCTCAACTACCATTATTCTTCTGTGAGATTGCGCCGTTGTTGCAATTTTATCAATCGCATCGGTGGCCGTGGTTACAGCTGTATCAAAGCCCAGGGAGATATCACAGGCCCAAATATCATTATCAATCGTTTTTGGAACCCCAACAACTTTAACTCCTTTTTTGGCAATCCTATTTGCAATTCGCATGGATCCGTCACCGCCTATAGCAACCAGTGCGTCTACTCCATAGCGTCGAAATACATCAACGAGCTCATCTGAGCGGTCTTCTGCATCCCAGGTGCCATCCTGTTTCTTGTAGGGCATTTCAAAGGGATTNCCGCGATTGGCTGTACCCAAAATCGTGCCTCCCAGCATGGTTATACCCCGCACACGTTCCCGGGTGAGTGGTATAAATGGTTCGTCAGTGTAAAGCGACCCGTAGCCGTTTTGAATGCCAACTACCTCCCACCCCATTCGAAGAGCTGAAAGTGTAGCCGACCGAATTGCAGCATTCAGCCCGGGAGCATCTCCCCCACCGGTATTAATTGCAATTTTCATACAGCCACCCTGTCTGCCATTGTCAAGCCCTCAAGAGCCAGGGCTTCAAGCAGGCCATCCATCCCCAAACCTTCACGCAGTAGTTCAGGTTGGTCGCCGGTAAGATCAACGATTGTGGTTTCGACAGTGGGAAGAGTCCCCTGGTCATCCACAACTACATCAACCACCATATCGAAACGGCTTAGAAATAATTCTCTGTCACCATCTTCCGGGTGGGCGTGCTCCACATCCGGCATCTTTGCCGTAATAGCCAGAACAGGACGGCCTAGCACATCAATCATCTCCAGACAGATTGGATTGTCGGGAACACGGATACCGACCGTACGTTTTTTGGGATGGGTGAGAAGGCGCGGAACTTCGCGGGTTGCCGGCAATATGAATGTGTACGGCCCCGGAATAAGCCTCTTAATCAATTTGAAATTTGTATCCGAAAGGTTTGCAAATGTAGCTACATGCTGCAAACTGTGACACATCACCGTAAGATGGTCTTTCTTGTCAAAGCGCCGGATTTTGCGAATTCTATCAATTCCCTTTTTATTTTGATAGTCGCAGACCAACGCATATTGGCTATCGGTTGGAACAACGGCTACTCCCCCATTTATCAGTTCATCAGCTAACTCAAATATTTTCTTTTTATGAGGTGAGTCGGGGTGGAGTTTAATTCGATGAGACATAGGCATGCATTTTCAGGTTTAATGTTAAACATCACTTCTTTTAAGTAATAAACTAATGAGTAATTGTTCAAGAATGAATTTAATTCTTAGAGAGAACCAACACACACTATAGGTATGGCNACGGTAGTTCAAATCGTAATAAAGGCAGATAATAACCTGGTCCTATATTGATCTATTTGGGTAAGGCTTATCCGATGAAGTCAGTTTATGATGTTATGTTCCATAGTCCATCGAACGTTCCTCACGAAACGTGGAGAAACACGATCACATATTTTATGTTAGTGATCCATCGTCTCTGATGGGACGAAACCGGAGTCACTCACAAGCTGTTATAATGATCAGGAACAGACCACAAGGATACGCCCTGCGGGTACGTGTGATCTGTAACAGTAGCGATACGATCTATCTCTATCTGTGTTCTGTCAGGAACGTCTGGTGAATCGGTGGTATCCATATCTGCCAGGAAGTGGGTGATGCGATTACCCATACCGGGGCATCCCAATGAGACAATAAACAACAAAGAACCAAAATCTGCTCATATAGTGATCCGGCTGCTGATTTTCCAACGATTCCTCCCATCATTTTGTTAAATTGAATAATAGCAGAACTAACAACTAATCAAATAAGAGCGACTATGGAAACTAAAATAAAAGCCTGGTGGCTGGGACACTCTACCTTTCGACTTGAATCACCATCCGGAAAAGTTATTTACGTCGATCCCTTTCTTTCAGATAACCCTAAAACGCCGGAAGCGTACAAACAACCCGATGATATTGATTATATACTGTTAACACATGGCCATGAAGACCACGTGGGCGACACTCTTGAGCTTGCAAAGAAAACGGGATGTATGGTTGTTGCCCAGGTTGAACTTTCTCAACTCTTGAAAAAGAAGGGGTTAAAAGAGGAACAGAGAGTAGAGTTCAATAAAGGTGGAACCGTTCACTTTGACGATTTCTCCGTCACGCTTGTAAATGCAAACCACAGCTCCTCATTTGGAGGTGAATATGCAGGTGAAGCCGGCGGGTTGGTGGTCTCCTTCGAAGATGACATCTGTTTCTATCATTTGGGGGATACAAATATTTTCAGTGATCTTGAGATATACGGTGAGATTTATGAACCGCATGTAATTGCCGTACCCATTGGCGACCATTATACCATGGGGCCGCAAGAAGCCGCAATCTGCTGCGAAATGATCGGAGCCAAGCTTGCCATCCCTATCCACTATGGAACATTTCCGGTTTTAACAGGCGATCCCGAGGAGTTTAAATCTTTCACCGAAGAGTACTGTGATACTAAGGTAACGATCCCGGATCCCGGAGAGCAGTTCCTGGGATAGTCGCAATGTGCGCTGCCGGGAAAGAGTTGATTCAATAGCGTTTCGATTTCAAATTCTTTGTGTCGGACTCTTCCCTTTTCGATTCAGTATCAATAAACAACTACAGTACTACGGAAATTTGCCGCCTGCCCTGTGCAGGTGGCAAAACCGTATTTCGTTAACCGGGAGTCGCTGCGCTCTGTACTTACCAAAAAATCTGGGCTAAACGTACGCGTTTAGTATAAAGAAGATTACAACCCCGGTAATGGAGACATATAACCATATGGGGAATGTCCACTTCGATACCTTGCGGTGGGTTTTAAATTTACCTGCAAAGGCAAAATAGTAACTTGTTAGCACAAGCGGCACCACAAAGGCCGACAGGATTATGTGAGATATAAGTATGGTAAAATAGACCGGCCTGATTACCCCCTCGCCCGGAAAGACTGTATGGCCTACAAAATTGTGATAAACAAGATAGCTTATCAGAAAAAGAGAGGAGGTTATAAATGCAGTCAGCATCAGTTTCATGTGCAGAATGAATTTTCGCTTTTTTATCGCCAAAAATCCACTCACAATCAGTACCGTACTCACGCTGTTTAAAAATGCATTCAGGGCCGGCAAGTTTGCAACCCAGGCAGCCGTTTCCTCTGCAGTTTCCCGGAAATAGATCAGCCATATTAAAAAGAGAAAGGCGATACCGCTAATCATAAGAATAGTTCCGATAGCTTTTGGAACACTTATGTTTCTAATAAAATCTACAGTTAACTGCTTATCAAGAGATGAATCCATGGGCGCTGTGATGATAAAAAATTGTTTATACGCACAAAAATAGGGCTTTTCTTTTTCAAAAAGTCAGATTTTTTTAAAAATAACGGGTGTTTTTTCTCTAAACAAAGTGACACCACAAACACCTTTTTCTCTCCATATCATTCCTAAAACACTATCATTCAATCTCTTTAATTTCATTTTATATTAAACTAATTATTGCTTTATGCATGATAAATCAGAGGTAAAAATAATTGATCAAAATTTCTGCAAGTTAAAGAGCTGTGTCCTATCTTTGAGACTGATTCATTCAAATAACTATCATCGACTCTAACTATTTAGAATGAGTTTAAATACCCGGTAAATAAACAAATATGGTATGGGGGTTTTTAATTTTTCGGTACCTTCTTGCCGTCTACGTGCCGGTAATATTTTCTGAAACAGCTAATGGTAATTTTTAACTGATCTTATGGCTCAGATTTTTCCAAGTTGGGCAAACGAAGCGCCCAAAAGAATACTCATTGGGATTATTATTATTCTGAATGCATCTGTGTTTGGCGTTTGGTATTTCTTCTCACCCGAATTTACCCATGTGGGTTACGCACCAGAGCAACCTGTTCCTTTCAGTCATAAGGTACATGTTGGGCAATTGGGTATGGACTGCCAGTACTGTCACACTCAGGTAACAGAATCCAAGTATGCTAACATTCCCACTACCCAAACCTGCATGAACTGCCACAGCCAGATTAAAACAGATGCTGAGAGCCTTCAACCGGTTCGCGACAGTTATGAGAGCGGTATGCCCGTGGAGTGGATCAAAGTTCATTCGCTGCCCGATTATGCCTACTTCAACCATGCGGTCCACGTAAACGTAGGAGTTGGCTGTGAATCGTGCCATGGCCGCGTTGATAGAATGGAGATTGTTTACCAGGCTATGCCACTGAGTATGGGATGGTGCCTGGATTGTCACAGAGAGCCGGAAAAACACGTAAGGCCGGTTTCTGAAGTTACCACTATGGGATATGTTGCGGAAAATCAACTTGAGCTTGGCCTTGAACTTGTAGCCAAGCATAACATCAATGCCCCAACCTATTGCCAGAGCTGTCACTTCTAATTTATTTGATACCTTTTAACCACGAGTTTCAATTTAATATTCTGTAAAGAATGAGCGATCAGTCGACAAAAACCACATACTGGAAAAGCTTAAACGAACTTGCTAAAAACAAAGAGTACGAAAAGTTTGTAGAGCGTGAATTCCCTGAAAATGCAACCGAGCTTACAGATCAGGTTTCACGAAGAAGCTTTTTGCGGGTAATGGGAGCATCCATTGCCCTGGCCGGATTTGCATCCTGCCGCAGGCCGATTCAAAAAATTCTTCCCTACAGAAGTCAGCCTGAAGACTTAGTTCTGGGGGTTCCCAACTTTTATGCCACAAGTATTCCATTTCAGGATACGGTAACCGGTTTAATTGTAGAAAACAATGAAGGGCGTCCTACCAAACTGGAGGGAAATGAAGATCACCCCTCAAGTGGCGGGAGAACCAACATCTACCAGCAGGCAGGCATTTTGAGTATGTATGACCCTGACAGGTCACGATCGCCCGTGCGCAACGAAGAGAAAGTTTCAAAATCGGATTTTGAAACTTTTGCAGCCAGTCATTTCTCAGACACCGCGAGAAATATNCTNTTTATCAGCGAAGCCAGCTCATCGCCTACATTAAACCGATTGAAAGGTGATGCACTAAGCCGTTTCTCCAACGCTGAGTGGGTTACGTACGAACCATTTTCTGATGATAATGCCATTGAAGGCACTCAGCTGGCATTCGGCCGCCGGCTCAGAACCGTAAATCATTTTGACAAGGCTGATATTGTAGTTTCTCTGGACGATGACTTTATGAGCCCCAGCGGCCATAAAAACAGTGTCGAAAACGCCTATAAAACAACCGGCAAACGCAGAGTTCAAACTGTGGAAGATTCCATGTCGAGAATTTACTGTGTTGAAAACTCCTTTACCTCTACCGGCTCCTATGCCGATCACAGATTAAGGCTGAAGTCTTCTCAAATTGAAGCGTTCACATATGCATTGGCTGCAAAACTCTCCGAACAGGTAACTGGTTTACAAGCCTTTAGCGGTGTAAGCAATACTTTTTCAACACACGACTGGATATCCCGTTTGGCGGATGATCTTCTGGGAAATCGAGGCAACTCTGTCGTAACGGCTGGACAACAGCATTCGCCCGGAGTACATGCAGCTGTAGCCGCCATCAATCTAGCACTGAACAACGCCGGTAACAGCGTTACCTATCACGAGCTTCCGTTTCGTGACAACAGAGATGAACGGCAGGCTTTTATGGATGCCATGATGCAATTGAAGGCAGGCACCTACGATACCGTTGTATTGATTGGAACCAACCTGGTTTATACCGCCCCTGCCGACCTGGATCTTGCTCTGGCATTGGCAAATGTTGAAACAAAAATACATCTGGCCGATTACTACGACGAAACTTCACGTATATGCGACTGGCACGTAAACCGTGCACATTTTCTCGAAACATGGTCCGATGGACTCTCCTATACCGGTCAGAGATCTGTTGTACAGCCTCAGATCTTGCCTCTTTTTGATGGTCTCAGCGAGATTGAGTTTTTAAATACCATATTAACAGGCGAAGAAAGTACAGGTTACGATCTTGTACAGGAGACCTGGAGCAACTATTTCACAAATGATTTCACTCGCCAATGGGAAGTGGTACTCCATGACGGACTTGATCCCGATACCGGTTTTGATTCTGTAGATGTAGCACTTTCAGGTAACTTCAGTGCCGGTATCAGAGAGCATCTCTCTGCAGAGCCGGTTTCCGGAATGGAGATCAGCATTAAACCTGACGCCACTCTATTTGATGGGCGTTATGCCAATAGCGGCTGGCTTCAGGAGCTGCCCGAGCCAATGACCAAGATTACATGGGATAACGTAGCCCTGATGAGTCCACGAACGGCAGAATCACTGGGATTGCCCTCAGATCGAAGCTTTAGCAGCAATGAAGTTCCAACAGTACGAATAGCAGCAGGCGATCAGACCATAGAGATTGCTGCCTGGGTACAACCCGGGCATGCCGACGATTCTATCACCCTTACAACAGGTTATGGAAGGCAAAATGTAGGGCGTGTAGCAGACGGGGTTGGCGTAGATACCTACCCTCTTCGTACCAGCGCTTCGATGTTTTATCAATCGGCTAATGTAGAACCTACCGGCGCGAAATATGAAATTGCATGTGTACAGGATCACCACAGCCTTGAAGGCCGTGATATGATCCGCACTGCTTCACTGGACGAATACAAAGAAAAACCTGATTTTGCCACCTTCAAGAGCTTTCACGGTTTTGAAGTGCCCGGCATGAAAGAGGCTGAAGCACGCGGTACAGCCGACCAGGGGCCTATTTCGCTGTTTACAGAGCAGTACGGACCCGAGCACCAGCCACAGTGGGGAATGGCGATCGATCTAAATGCCTGTTTTGGCTGTGGCGTATGCACCATCGCATGCCAGGCAGAAAATAATATCCCGGTTATTGGCAAACGGGAAGTTGGGCGGCGGCGAATTATGCACTGGATCCGCACCGATCGTTACTATGAGGGCGATCAGGACAATCCAACGGTTTACCATCAGCCGGTTCCCTGTATGCACTGCGAACTTGCACCATGCGAACAGGTTTGCCCGGTTGCGGCCACTACTCACAGTGAAGATGGCATGAATCAGATGACCTATAACCGCTGTATCGGCACCCGTTATTGCGCGAATAACTGCCCGTTTAAAGTGCGAAGATTTAACTTCTTCAATTACACAAAAGAGTTTTTAACCACCGGCGATGATCCTGAAATCATACAGATGGCAATGAACCCTGAAGTAACCGTTCGTTTCCGTGGTGTTATTGAGAAATGCAGTTATTGTGTTCAGAGGGTAAACCGAGCTAAACGAGACACAAAAATTGCTACCGGTTCACTAAAGCCGGCCGATGGCACCGTGAAAACGGCCTGTCAGCAAGCCTGTCCGGCCAATGCGATCTCATTTGGTGATCTCACCGACAGAGAGAGCAAAATTTCACAGGATAAAATGAATGATCGAAATTATGTAATGCTCGAAGAGATGAATGTTCGCCCGAGAACATCCTATCTTGCAAAACTACGAAATACTAACTCAGGTTTGGCTTAATCCAACCATAGATATTTTAATAGCAACTGACTTAACATGAGTAAAACGTACGAATACGTTCCTGAGCCCGCTCTCATAAAGGGGAATCACGACTTTAAGAGCATTACCGCACTGGTAACGGATATAAATCTCCGCCCCACTCCCAAGCTGTGGTATGTAGCCTTTGGAATTTCAAATATTCTTCTTCTGGTTCTTCTCATATCGATAGCATATCTGATTTGGGAAGGCATCGGTATCTGGGGGCTGAACCAGCCTGTTGGCTGGGGTTGGGCTATTATTAACTTTGTATGGTGGGTGGGTATTGGCCACGCCGGTACGTTAATTTCAGCTATTCTTTTTCTATTTCGTCAGAATTGGAGAACGGCTATTAACCGTTTTGCCGAGGCTATGACGATTTTTGCCGTTATGTGTGCGGGTATTTTTCCTGCCATTCACGTTGGCCGTATCTGGGTTATCTATTGGGTATTCCCTCTTCCTAACCAGATGGCAATGTGGCCAAATTTCAATAGCCCGCTGCTATGGGATGTTTTTGCTGTATCTACCTATTTCACAGTATCCTTCCTTTTCTGGTATGTGGGTCTTGTACCGGATCTTGCCACCATCAGAGACAGGATCAAGAGTAAGGTCGGAAAACTAGTATACGGTGGATTTGCACTCGGCTGGAGAGGCAGTAACAGACACTGGTGGAACTATGAGAAATCGTACATGATTCTCGCCGGACTGGCAACACCACTGGTGCTCTCCGTTCATACCATTGTTTCTTTCGACTTTGCTGTGTCTATCATTCCGGGGTGGCACACAACAATTTTCCCTCCCTATTTCGTTGCCGGTGCGGTATTCTCCGGTTTTGCAATGGTATTAACGCTGATGATTATCTGCCGAAAAATTTACGGTCTTGAAGATATCATGACGGTTGACCATATTGAGAAGATGAACATCATTATTCTAGTAACAGGTTCCATGGTTGGGTTTGCCTATATAATGGAGTTCTTTATTGCCTGGTACAGCGGGGTTGAGTACGAAAAAGCGATCTTTATATTACGAGCCATTGGCCCTTATGCGTGGGCATATTGGATTATGATTACATGTAACGTGATCTCACCGCAGCTGTTCTGGTCAAAAAAATTACGGCGCAGTGTCGGCTTCACCTTTTTTATATCCATTGTCGTTAACATTGGTATGTGGTTCGAGCGTTTTGTTATTACAGTAACTTCTCTCTCACAAGATTTCCTCCCCTCTTCGTGGGGTTACTATTCTCCAACTTTTTGGGACATTGTAACTTATATAGGAACCTTCGGACTGTTTTTCACATTCTTCCTGCTTTTTCTTCGCTTTTTGCCGATGGTGGCTGTTGCCGAACTGAAAGGTGTAATGCCACAGGCAGACCCTCACAATTACGATGAGGTAACCGGTGAGTATAAAGAGCCTGTAGTAAAAATTCCCGAACCAAGAAAAGACTCGGTATAAATTATGGACAGCCAAATGCGTACATCAACTTCTGAAAAAAGCTTATACGGCGTGCTTGCTGAGTTCAGGAATCCGAAAGAGCTTATTGATGCAGCCAAAATTGTGAATAAAAACGGATACCGTAAGTTCGATACGTTCAGCCCATTTCCCATTCACGGCATGGATAAGGCTATGAGCCTTCAAAAATCGAAGCTGGGCTGGATTGTTATCAGCCATGGGTTGCTCGGATTTGCCGGAGCCGTTGCCATGATCTACTGGATGATGGTGGTTGATTATCCGCTAAATATCAGCGGTAAAACATTAATGAATGTTCCGGCATGGATTCCGGTAATCTTTGAGTTAACAATACTTCTTTCGGCATTCGGAGCTGTATTTGGAATGTTCTTTCTGAATGGACTTCCCAAGCTGAATCATCCGTTATTCAATTCTGAAAATTTCAAAAAGGCGACCGATGATGGGTTCTTCGTCTGCATTGAATCAGAAGATCCACAGTTTGAATCCGAAAAAGTACAGAAACTCCTGGAAAGTGCAGGGGCAACCAACATTGAAGAAATTTACGACGCATAAGTCATTACATTTAGTTTTAAGATCATACAAGAATTATGCTTTTAACCATAACCCGTTTATCTATTCTGCTCTTGATTTCGATCGTGATGATGTCATGCCGTGGTCAGAAGTCAGAGAAACCCCCAATTCATCCTCAACAGAACATGATGAACCAGGAGCGATTCAATGCTCAACAGGTGAATCCGTTTTTTGAAGATGGCCGATCTATGCGTGAGCCGGTAACCGGCACCATTTCGAGAGGGGGTCTTCGCCATGACACTGTACTATTTGAAGGGAAAGATGATGATGATAACTATGTGGATACAAATCCCATGGAAATTACCCGTGATTTTCTCTACAGGGGTAAAGAGCAGTATGAAATTTTCTGCCAGGCTTGCCATGGCGGCACCGGCGACGGCCGGGGTATTATCATGACCGGCGGCTACGGATATGTACCTGCCCCTACATTTCACAGAAGTGATAGTTACGAAATGTCTGAAGGTGAACTATATTCATCCATTGCCAACGGAATCAGAAGCATGCCTGCATACAATACTCAGATTAAAGTTGAAGACCGCTGGGCAATTGTAGCCTATATTCGGGCCCTTCAGAAAAGTCAAAATATTCCTGAAGCCGAAATGGACCAATTTGACGTGGACCTGGCGCAACTTATGCGAGAAGATGAAGAAAGGCGAGAACGTGAAGCGATACTGGCAGAAGCCCGTGCAGTTCGCGGAGATGATGATGTTTCCGTTGAACGCGGCGAAAGATTGTACATACAATATGCCTGCCAGGCTTGCCACTCATTAGACGGGCGCAGTTTGGTAGGTCCTACTTTTGCCGATTTATATGGCAGTGAAAGAAACTTTACAGACGGTACATCTGCAATAGCCGATGAGGAGTATTTGATTGAATCGATCGTAGAGCCGGCAGCAAAGATTGTTGAAGGCTATGACAATGTTATGGTTGCTTACGACTTTCTTTCTGAAGCAGAATTACAGTCGCTCGTAGAATTTATTAAAGCGCAGTCGGATAATTAACAACTGACCGAAATTAAGAACTAATTACATGGCTTCAAGTAGTCCAAATATAACTGATTCTGTTCAATTTCCAGCAAATATGGATGTTGCCAAAACCTTCTATGGCGCTGGTATCGTTGGTTTAATTGCCAGTGGCGTCGGGTTCTTTCTGAACAAAGATCAATTCTTCTTCTCTTACCTTACCAGTTTTACGTTTTTCACCAGTATTGCTCTAGCCTCACTGATTATGGTCATGATTCATCATGTAACCAAATCGTCGTGGGGAATTGTAATCCGAAGAATACCGGAGACATTTTTCTCAAATATCGGTATTTGGGCCATTTTTATGATACCGATAATTTTGGGTATGAGCAGCCTGTTTCAGTGGACTGACACCGAGTATGTGGCTAACGACCCAATAATGCTTGGAAAGGTACCCTACCTGAATGAACCTTTCTTTGTAATTCGTCAGTTTATCTATTTTGGAATCTGGGGTTTTCTTGGATTTAAGCTGCATAAGGTATCTGTTGAAATGGATCGTACAAACGATTGGGGTTTAACAAACCTGCTTCGAAAATTAAGCGCTCCGGGCATCTTATTATTTGCTCTAACCGTTGCGTTTGCGAGTTTCGACTGGCTGATGTCGCTTGATGCCCACTGGTTCTCCACCATGTTTGGAGTTTATTTCTTCGCCATGAGTTTTCAGGTGCTGTTCCCTGTCATCATTCTGATCGTATTTTGGATGCAGCGAAACGGCATGCTCAAGAATACAATCGGAAAGGCTCACATTTATGACCTGGGAGCCTGGTTATTCGGTTTTACCGTGTTTTATGCCTACATCGCATTTAGCCAATTTCTGCTTATCTATTATGCGAACATTCCTGAAGCTACCATATGGTTCTATCACCGATTGGAGGGGAATTGGGCTATCATTACCTACTCACTTTTAATCGGCCGCTTTATCATTCCGTTTATTCTATTACTAAACAGAGAACCCAAGCACAATCAAAAAGTATTGGGTTTTGTGTCGGTGCTCATTATTCTTATGCACCTGATAGAGCTTCACTGGATAGTTATGCCGGTATTAAATCATGCCGGAATGTCCTTAAGCTGGCTCGATTTTGCAACACTTATCGGTCTGGGCGGAATTTTTATGGGTCTCTTTTTCCAGCAGTTCAAAAAGCATAGTATGCTCCCGGTAAACGATCCAATGCTTGCCGAATCACTTGATAAGCAATACCATCATTAATAATTTTCAAGCACATTTGATATGAGTTCGGAACCGAAAAAATTCACAAAAGAAGAAAAAGCCGCTATTGCTTTAAAAGCGGTATCTGGCGATGATGCTGCAAAGCAAGAACTTGCAGAGAAACATGGTGTTACGGTAGAAATTATTGAACAATGGATACGCGAAACGGGTGTTCAACCCGTTGAAGAAGATGTAGATGAAGTCGCTTTGGAGGCGTCGGATGATTTTAAAACCTCTGTCGATTTTGGCGCTGTTCCCGATAAACTCAACTATCCAAGACTTGTATTTTGGTCAATTTTTGGCACTGCAGTTATCGCGATTATGATATTTGCCCTGATGGCAATTTACAGCTATACGATAATTGGTACTGAGCAGCAACAATCTGAAGCAAGTCTTTATTTCGACATCAACGAATTGCAACAAAGAGATCAGGCTACATTGGGATCATTCGGTGTTGTAGATCCTGAAGAACGTATTTATCGAATTCCTATTGACAGTGCGATAACAATTATGGCACAAGATACAGATGATTGAAAAATGATTATGAAATACACACAGATAGTCACATTATTGATATCAGTGTTTTTCATTTTTGATAGCGCAAGTGCACAGCTTAACCAAAACAGACCCGCCATTCTTAATGAAATTGGCGTTGATGAAAAACTTGGAGACAAAATTCCTCTTGATCTCCGCTTCGCCAATTCAGATGGCGATTCTGTTAGCATTGGTGAGCTTATTGAAAGTGGAAAACCTGTTCTTCTAAATCCGCTCTACTACGAGTGCCCTATTCTCTGCAGTATGGTTCTTGATGGCGTATTTAAAGTGGTAAAAGAGTTAGTTTGGACTCCCGGTAAAGATTATACGATAATTTCATTCAGTATTGATCCTGAAGAGGGACCTGAATTAGCCGCTGACTTTAAAAACCGATATATCAGTGAACTGAACCGACCTGAGGCAGAAAATGGCTGGCATTTTCTTACCGGTAGTGAAGAGTCAATTAAAGCCCTTACAGAAGCAATCGGGTTCAATTATAAATATGATGAACGTACCGGTGAATATCTGCATCTTGCAAGCATCATGATGATAAGTCCCGAGGCTGTCATTACCCGTTATCTCTACGGAGCCAATTTCAGGGAGTTCGATCTGCGCAATTCACTCTATGAAGCAGCCGATGGAAATATAGGCTCAGCTATGGATAGAGTGCTTCTTTACTGTTTTACATACGACCCATCCTCACAAAGTTATGTGCCCGTTGCAATGAACATTATGAAGCTAGGCGGCTTGGCTACCGTCATAATTCTGGGTATATTTCTAGGCGTTTTTTGGAGACGCGAGCGAGGTTCTACACAACCACACAAAATTGAAATTGAGTAATGAATAGATTTTCCGATTTTATGCTTCCACCGGCCAAAAGTACGACGGCTGAAACTACGGATGCATTATTTCATTTTATCAATGTTACAAGCCTCATTTTTCTTGTTGGCATCACCATTGCCATCATCTTCTTCTCCTGGAAATACCGCAGAAGGTCTGATGAGGACGTGACGCCTGTAATATCTCACAACAATAAACTGGAAATTACATGGTCTGTTATTCCTCTGATTCTTGTGATGATTGTTTTTGGCTGGGGTTTTACCGGTTATATGAATCTCATCACCACTCCTGATGACGCTTATGAGGTTCGTGTTGTTGCCAAAAGCTGGCTTTGGGAGTTTCATTACGAAACCGGCTTTGTGAGCGTTAATGAGCTACATGTACCGGCTAACCGCCCTGTAAAACTGATTATGAGTTCGGACGATGTGATACACTCTTTCTTCGTGCCCGACTATCGGGTAAAAAGGGATGTGCTTCCCAACCGGTATACATCACTTTGGTTTGAGGTTACAGAGCCGGGTGAGTCTATAGTGTACTGTACAGAGTATTGTGGAACGGCTCACTCTAACATGCTGGCTACCGTATTTGCACATACACAGGAAGATTTTGACACCTGGCTCGAAACAGCCGGTTCTGCCGACGATGATATGGATCCGGTAGAGCTCGGAGAGCAGCTTGTTACCCGAAACGCCTGCGACACCTGCCACTCCACTGACGGAACCCGTTTGCAAGGCCCTACCTTCCAGGGTTTATGGGGGTCTGAAAGAGAAATGCAAGATGGTGAAATTGTAGTGGTTGACGAAAATTATGTACGTGAGAGCATTCTTGAGCCCAATGCACGGATTACCAAGGGATATCAGCCGGTAATGCCGTCCTATGCCGGTACATTAAACGATCGTCAGATCGATGCGATTATTGAGTATTTAAAAACCTTACAATAAGCAAGCTTAATGGCAACTTCTGAAGCAAAACCAACAAATAAAATACAGGTCCGGCGATACAAGCCGGAAGAATATCCTGAAAAACACTATCTAAACGAGGAAACCGGCATCTGGGCATGGATGACGACTGTCGATCACAAGAAGATTGGATTGATGTACCTCGCCTCTTTAGCTTTTTTCTTTTTTGTAGGAGGCATGCTTGCCTTAGTTTTACGTACCGAGCTGTTAACACCTGCCCGTTCATTTATGGACGCAGATGTTTACAACCAGATATTTACTCTGCACGGTGCAATTATGGTATTCTTCTTTTTGGTACCATCTGTACCTGCCGCTCTTGGAAACTTTATACTCCCCCTTCAGCTTGGCTGCAAGGATGTTGCTTTCCCCCGGGTTAACCTCGCCAGTTTTTACATTTATGTAATTGGTGCCGTTTTTACGCTCATTGCCATCTTAACGGGCGGTGTGGATACCGGCTGGACATTCTATACGCCTTACAGTGCCACAACCGGTGGTAATGTAATGATGATGACTCTTGGTATTTTCATACTCGGATTTTCATCCATTTTAACAGGTGTAAACTTCATCACAACCATTCATAAACTTCGTGCTCCGGGCATGACCTGGAACAAGCTTCCATTGAATATGTGGGCTCTTTATGCCACTAGTATCATTCAGGTGCTTGCAACTCCCGTTTTGGCCATAACCCTTCTGCTTCTTACCATGGAGAGGGTGCTCAGCATCGGAATATTTGACCCGGCTCTTGGCGGTGACCCTGTTCTATACCAGCACTTCTTCTGGTTCTACTCCCACCCTGCCGTTTATATTATGATTGTACCCGGTTTTGGTGTTATTTCTGAAGTGATATCAACATTTTCCAGAAAAATTATTTTCGGATACTGGGCTATTGCGATCTCCTCTCTTGCCATTGCTTTTATCGGGTTTCTGGTATGGGGGCATCATATGTTCACCGCGGGCCAATCGTCACTGGCAAACATGGTTTTCTCATTCCTCACATTTCTTGTGGGTATACCAACCGGCATTAAGATATTTAACTGGGTGGCAACGATGTACCGGGGTTCTATAGATATGAAAACCCCGATGCTCTATGCCCAGATTTTCCTTTTCCAGTTTATGATTGGAGGATTTACCGGTATTATGCTGGGTGCCCTGGCTGTAGACATCCATTTGCATGANACGTACTATGTAGTTGCTCATTTTCACTATGTAATGATGGGTGGTATGGTAATGGCATTCCTGGCCGGTCTTCACTATTGGTGGCCTAAGATGTTCGGCAAAATGTATAGTGAAAAATGGGCTAAATTTTCAGCCATTATAATCTTTATTGGCTTTAATATGACCTTTCTGCCGCAGTTTGTAATGGGGTCGCAAGGCATGCCAAGGCGCTACTTCAACTACATTGATCAGTTCCAGTCGTTCCACCAGTTCTCTACGATTGGATCTTACATCATTGGAATAGGGTTCTTTATTATGTTTGGTTACCTGCTCTACTCTTTCTTCAGAGGAGAAAAGGCAGCGGCTAATCCCTGGGGCAGCCGGGCTCTGGAATGGCAGGTATCTTCCCCCCCGCCACTACACAATTTTGAGCATACACCTGTAATTATTAACGGGCCTTACGACTACCACAAACCGATGTCAGAATTTCAGCTTGGCATCGCCAGTAAACACAATGGCCACCATGCAGGTGAAAAAGTGGACATTTCAACAACCGTCAAAGATAAAGCGTAAATCATAAATCATGGCTCAAACTTCTGTTGACATAGAGCATAAAACAGACCACATACAGCATCACTTTGTTGACAGTGATCAGCAATTTGAATCTTCAAAGTTGGGGATGTGGATCTTTCTTGTTACTGAAATTCTCTTTTTCGGTGCACTTTTTGCCGCATATATTGTCTATCGTGCCTGGTACCCCGAACTTTACCTGGAAGCTTCAACAGAGCTAAATGCTTTTTGGGGAACCGTAAATACGGCGGTACTGATCGGTAGTTCACTCACGGTTGCCATGGCTATCCGGTCGGCTCAGCTGAACCAGATTAAGGGATTAATCTACAATCTCTACATTACCATCGGACTGGCGTTTATATTTATGGTAATTAAGTTTTTTGAGTATGCCGAAAAACTTGAAAAAGGAATTGCACCGGGGGCCTACTATACGTACGACGGCCTGGAGCATGAAAAAGCAAATATCTTCTTCAGTATCTACTACATGATGACAGGCCTTCACGGTTTACACGTTGTAATTGGAATCGGCTTGATGGTCTGGCTGGTTATTAAAGCGAAAAAGAAGGTGTTTCACAGCGGGTATTATACTCCGGTTGAGATAACCGGACTATACTGGCACCTTGTGGATGTGATTTGGATATTCCTTTTCCCATTACTCTACCTGATCGATTAACTGAAAAACTATTTCTTACTCATGAGCGGACATCATATTTCATCAGCCAAGTTTTTGTGGGGAATTGGCACTGCACTTTTCATCCTCACCTTTATTACAGTAGCCGTTACCTGGATCAGCATCCCTGCTCCGTGGAATGTGGTTGTAGCTATATTCATTGCGGTAGTTAAAGCGACCATTGTGGCACTCTTTTTTATGAACCTTTGGTGGGACAGCCAGTTCAATGTAATGTTGTTAATTACGTCAGTCATTTTCTTTCTGCTGCTGGTAGGCATCACACTGCTGGACACCCTGTATCGAAGTGATCCTATTCCAAGTTTCTAAATGTACAGCACATTTTTACATAAGCCGGTTTCTTGCGAAGCCGGCTTTTTTTATATAGAGTATGAGTTCAGCTTAGACGTATCACCCAAATTCTGACACTTTAACATTTGACCACCATAAAATGAATTCACTTAAAATCGGAGACCTTGAATTATTCCCCGTTGAAGCCGGGCGGTTTATGCTCGATGGCGGCGCTATGTTTGGTGTAGTGCCAAAAACACTCTGGAGCCGTCAGATACCTGCAGACGATAAGAACCGCATACCCATGGCCATGCGCTGTCTTGTGGTTAAATCCGCCTCCACCGGAAAGATCTATCTTGTGGATAACGGAAGCGGCCATAAGTTTGATGAAAAGATGGAAAAAATCTATTCGCTTGATTATCAACACAGTGATCTGGTCTCTTCACTGAAAGCGATTGGTCTTAGACCGGAAGATATCACAGATATGGTTTTCTCTCATCTCCATTTTGACCACTGTGGCGGTACCACACGGCTTGATGAGTCAGATAATTTGAGGGAAATATTTCCAAATGCCGTTTACCATGTAAACGAACGACACTGGGAAACGGCAAATCATCCGAATGCACGTGAAAAGGCCAGTTTTTTTCCTGAGAATATCGACCCCATCAAACATAGCGGGCGTTTGAATCTTGTAAAAGATCACCATGAGTTTGAGAACGGGTTTAAAACCATGCCGATGGACGGCCACACCATAGGCCAGCAGCTGCCTGTTTTCAGCGATGAAAACCTCACGGTTGTTTTCGCCGCCGATTTAATACCTACGTTTGCACACGTTCCACTTCCCTGGGTGATGGGATATGATATGGCCCCTGTTCAAACGCTGAAGGAGAAAGAAGCGTTTTTGAAAATGGCAGCTAAACAGGGATGGTATCTTTTCCTTGAGCACGATGCCACCCACGAAATAATTACCGTAGAATCGGATAACGGAAAATTCAGAATGGATAAATCATTGACTTTATCTGAAATCTCATAAATGAGGCCAACTGACGTTACACCTTCTGTATAGGTTACGAACTGCACCATAAGTCAACAAACAGAAACATGCAAAACAAGCCGGATATTCAGCAGATTAAAGACCTGTTGAAACGTTCTCACAAACGTTTGGGGAGAAGATCAACCCTGAGCATGTTTTTGCTATTTGCGGGTTTGATTCTTGTTGGCTTCTCTCTTTTAATTTTCCTTGAGGGCTTTTACTACTTTAGCGGTGAATTTAAAACGATATATCTGGCGGTTCTGGCAGCAGCTGCACTATTTTCTGCATTCCTGGTACATCGAAAAAAAGAGAGGGCTTCATTTACATCATTCTATCACTCCTTCTTTGAAAGCATTGATCACAACCGGGTTCACAGTGCGCTTGACCTCTATCTGGACCCGGATCAAAAAAAATCCAGATTTTATGATGCCGCTATTGCATCAAACATCAAAGGAGTTGAGTATGATGCGCTTCAGAGTGAACTCAACCTCTTTGTAAACAGTACTGATACGAATAGAACATTTCGAAGTACACTAATTTTAGCTTTAGCCGGTGTTTTCCTTTTCGGCTTAGCAGGAATTACCCAGCCTGATAATTCTAAAAGAGCCATTGCTTTCTGGGAATCGTTTGAAAAACCGAACCCCTTCGAATTCACAATAGCACCCGGCGACACCACTATTGAACATGGTTCTGAGTTTCAGGCTTCCATTCTTTTTAACAATGGCACCCTGCCCGATCGGCTGCAATTTGAATTTAAAACGGATCTCGAAGATGATTTCAGGAGCCGGCCCCTTCAGCAGAGCGGAACGGATCTATTTTCTGCCGCCGCAATAGAACTGACAAACAGTATTACCTATCGCATTGAAATGGATGGCTTTAAAAGTGAACCCTACAGGGTTGACGTTCAGTTACAGCCNCGATTTGAGGAGTTGATTGCAANGGTTACGCCTCCCTCCTACACAGGGTTGCCCCAAAACCGNCAATCCTATCCATTTTCGGANATNAACCTCTACCCGGGCTCTTCCCTTCAGCTGGAAGGAACTACCAATAAAGCACTTGAGTCAATCCGGGNGAAGTCGAAAGGTGAATGGATCGATCTTCCGAAAATGGAGGATTCAGACAATCGCGCTTATCGGTTCGACCTCGAGCCCCAGGCCTCCGATACACTTCTTTTTGAAATGGTGGATGAAGACGGGTTGAAAAACCGGAACCCCTACACCACAAGAGTTAATCTAAGGCAGGATCAATATCCGGCAGTAACCATACAGGAGCCCGTTGGAACGGTACTGAAAACAGACCCTCGCTCCGTAGAGGTTTTATACCAGGCTACCGATGATTTTGGACTGACCCGCGCAGAGCTGCGATGGCGGCTAACCCGCGCTTTTGTGGATGAACCCATCACCGGAACCAACCCCCTGGAACGGCCACGGAACGGACGAACTGAAGCATTCGGCTGGGACCTGACCGATTTGAATTTGCGGCCCAGAGATGAACTGACCTTTATCATCAGGGTGTGGGACAATGATGAAATTTCAGGGTACAAATGGAGTGAGTCTCAAAGCGTGATCATCCAGGTGCCTTCACTGGCCGACTACTTTGAAGACCTCGACAGTAAGGAGCGAGACGTACAGAGCGATCTGGATCAAATAACAGACAACTTTCGCGATATGGAACGAGAGTACGAAGAGTTCCTAGAAAGACTTCGGCAAAACCCTGAGGGCGGGTATGAAGAGGAGCAAATGATGAATGAAATCCGCGAACGGCAAGAGGAGATTGACGAAGCCGTAAAACGGATGAATGAGCAGTTTGAGCAGCTCCGGTCGGAGATGCAGCAAAACGATAATGTTTCGCAGGAAACCCAGCAAGCCTATCGTGAACTTCAGCAGCTGATGAAAGAGCTGGATGACCCTGCCCTGCGGGAAGCTATGGAGCAGATGCAGAAGGCTCTGGAGAGTATGTCGCCCCAGGAGATTGAAAGGGCTCTTGAGAATATGGATTTCAACGAAAATCTTTATCGCGAACGCCTCGAGAGAACAGCTGAGCTTTTCAAGCGCCTGAAGATGAACAGTGATCTTGATAAACTGGCACGACAGTACGAAGATCTCGCAGAGCGAACCGCTCCACAAAGCGATCAATCCCTGCAGCAGCTTGAAAATGAATTGGAGTCGGTTGGAGACGATATTGAAAATCTTGAAAAACAGCTGCAGAATTTGGATAGCAATCCCCCCAAGCGGTCTGAAGAGAGATTGAAGCAGTTAAAAGAGGAGTCGCAGGAACAACTGAACAGGGTTAAAGATCAGCTCAGGGAACTGCAGAATGACGCTTCCGAACAGACAGGTAATGGTGAGTCTGCGCCTTCAGAAGAGATGCAGGAGCAACAGCAGCAGATTAGTGAGCAGCTTCAGCAGGAAGCAGAAAAGTTCCGGTCATCTATTCAGCAGATGGGCGGACAGCAGATCCAGGTAAACATCATGGCTCTCCAGCGTGCGCTCTATACACTTCTTGAACTTTCGAACATGCAGGAGTATGTAACTCAAACAGCCTCGGATACGCGAAATCGAAGCCAGGGATTTGTAGAACTTGCCCGAACGCAGAAAAACATCAGCGATCAGTTCTCATTCGTATCGGATACACTCTTTGCTGTATCGGCCGAATTGCCGGGTATCCCAAATCAGATCAATCGAAAAAAAGCAGAAGTAGAGCGCGGGCTGGGCCGGGCTATGGATCAGATGGTAGAGAGAAATCAGCGCGGGTCATCGATAGCCACCCGTGAATCGCTCGGGGGTATCAATGATCTCACCTCCATGATTGCTTCCCTGATCGATCAGCTAATGGATCAGCAGGGTAATGGCGGAGGCGGAGGCATGAGCATGCAGCAAATGGTTGAAGAGCTGCAGCAGATGTCAGGAGATCAGCAACAGCTAAATCAGCAGCTGCAGGATTTAATTAACGACATCCAGGGCGAACGGCTTACCCAACAGGAGTCTGAACGGCTGGATCAACTGGCACGCCAGCAAAATGAGATCCGGCAAAAACTCCGGGAACTTCAGCAGCGCGGTGCACTTGAACCCGGAGATCGCACCCTCAGCGAGATGCAGCGCCTGATTGAAGAGATGGAAGATTCCATTAATGAGATGAGAGGAGGAATTACTGACCCGCTTATGGTACAGCGGCAACAAAATATACTTTCAAGAATGCTTGAAACGGAAGAGTCGCTGCAGCAGCGTGGTGAGTCTGAGGAGAGAGAGGGAACGGCAGTACGGGAGTATGACCGCACCCTGCCTCCGGAAATGACCCTGGAGCAGCTCCAGCAGGAGATTCGATCCAGACTGCAGGATCCCAACTATACGCGGTTCTCAGAGCAGTATCAGCGGCTTATTGAACAGTATTTCGAACAGCTCCGCCGGTTTGAAGACCGTCCTGTAGGGCAGTAGTGTAACTTTATACCTGTGTCCGATTCTAAGATTTTCCCTTTCCATCGTGTTGAGTGTCACGCGCTGCGCGTTACGTTGAGTGCGCCTGCGGTGCGTTTAGGCGTTGTTTAAGGTAGTCCCCATCGCAAGGCTCCTCTTTTATCCCACGAAGCGAAGCGCAGTGAGATGTCTCGACTCTGGCCAAAAGCGGCCATCGTTACCGGTAACAGATTTTTATAAATGCTGTTTTTTGGGCAAAATTAGTTGCTACCGGTGACAGATTTAAATAAAACGTCCACTGGCTCACTGAACACCCCTCCCGGCTAAAGCCGGACTCCCCTCGAGGGGAGATCTATGTTGTCACCTAAATAATAGTGTTGCCCGCTCAACTACGTTAAAACTTCGTAGAGCAGGCTTTTGGGCAAAATTAGTTGCTCGACATGACAATTGCGGTTTTTGAGAAGAAGACCGGTGTATAAGTATCGCAAGCATGCAAGACCCGGCTTCACGTCGGTGCTACGTGTTTAGGTATCAACAAACCTCGGGTGTTGAACGTTGAAACGTGTAACC
>SL_3KL_010_SEDDRAFT_10000409_pt1 | contig 35033 bp, 27 predicted proteins | sample SodLakKL_010_SED_2_FD_10381 | JGI IMG/M metagenome (IMG submission 10381) | reverse complement strand
TTCCGGGGTCCTGCCATGGCAGCGGAATACGGCGCTGTGGCAACGGTTGTGCGATCCATCACCAGTGCAGACCACGATTATCCACATACCGGGGTGACCCGCTTTGTGGAGGGCGGCCCCAATATCCCAGCCCTGGCACTCAGTCCGGTGGCCGCAGACAAGCTCTCCGGCTGGCTGAAGAAGGACCCGGAACTTACACTGTATTTGCGAAATACCAGCCACCGCCTGCCCGATGTGTTGTCATACAACGTGATCGGTGAGATACGGGGCAGCACCTATCCCAACGAGATCATTACCGTCGGCGGACACCTGGATGCGTGGGACAATACGCAGGGAGCCCACGACGATGGGGCAGGATGCATGCAAAGCATCGACGTATTGCGTATATTCAGGGAACTGGACATACAACCCAAACGGACCGTCCGTGCCGTGATGTTCATGGACGAAGAGATCGCCCAGCGGGGCGGCAACAAATACGCGGAACTGGCAGCGGAGCGTGGCGAGGAACACTATTTTGCCATTGAGTCGGACCGGGGGGCGTTTACCCCGCGTGGCTTTTCTATCGACACCGATAGTGAGCGGCTGGCTGCCATGAAAACCCTGAAAGAGTATTTTGCCCCGTTTGGCATGCACGAGTTTTTTGCAGGGGGCAGTGGGGTTGACATCGCTCCGCTGAAAAATTATTACGATGATGTGACTCTCGTCGGACTTGTAGTCGATTCGCAGCGGTATTTCGACCTGCACCATGCCGCCAGCGATACCTTCGACCAGGTGAACCGCCGCGAGATGCAGCTGGGAAGTGCAGCCATGGCCGCCGTCATCTACCTGGTGGACATCCTCGACCTGCTGGCAGAATAACACTCCAAATGCAGGGACCCCAAAAAATGCTCATGTCATTATTTGTACCTGTTTAATGGTCGCTTTAAAAACTTTTTGATCAATGTTTCCGTATTTTGTACCAAAAACCATCGCCGGATGCTAAAGCATCGGGTCTTATTGCATGAAACAAAATTGTTTTAATCCCACAGTTTGCATCATTGGATGTACTATTTACCCATGAAATATCATGAACAGAACCTTTGGTATCTACGTAATTCTTAGTCTGGCACTCCTCTTTCCGGCGTGCAGGGAGCAAAAACCCGGTGAGCATATCAGCCTGATCCCACTGCCGGCAGAAATGGAGGCAAGGCCGGGGAGTTTTTCCATACGACCCGGGACCCCGTTGGTGTATTCGAATGAAGAGCTTTCAGCAACAGCAAGGTACGCTCTCAGTTTTCTTGGGTTATGCGGTGACGGGCAGCAGAAACCCCTCCTTGCAAAGGACACGGAGGGGGTACGCAATGCCATATGTTTATTGCTCAAGTCTGATTACAACGAGGTGTTGGGCGACGAAGGGTATCGCCTTACTGTTGAACCCGATGGGATTTCCATATCGGCTAACCGGCCTGCGGGTGTTTTCTACGGCGTCCAGACACTGTATCAGCTCATGAGTACCAGCGTGGACGGAAAACTGCCCTGTCTTGAAATCACCGATTACCCACGTTTCGGGTACAGGGGATTGCACCTGGATGTGTCACGCCACTTTATGCCTGTGGATTTCATATACAAGTACATTGACTATATGGCAATGCACAAGCTCAATGTGTTCCACTGGCACCTGATTGACGACCAGGGGTGGCGCCTGGAGATCAAAAGCCACCCGAAACTTACCGAAACGGGTGCCTGGCGGGTCGACATGTCGGGTCTTCACTGGGGCCTGCGGCCACTGGTTTACGACCCCGACAATGCCACCTACGGCGGTTACTATACCCAGGATGAGATACGCGCGGTGGTTGCCTATGCCGCTGAACGCAATATCCATGTGATGCCGGAGATCGCAATGCCCGCGCACGTCATGTCAGCCCTGGCTGCTTATCCGGAATACTCCTGCACCGGCGAAAACCTGGGGGTTGCCCCCGGAGCTGTATGGCCGATCACCCATATTTACTGCGCCGGCAACGACGACACCTTTGCGTTCCTCAAGGATTTGCTGTTGGAGACCATGGAGCTTTTCCCGTTTGAATACATCCATGTAGGCGGCGATGAGGCCAACAAGGCAAACTGGAAAACCTGTCCGAAGTGCCAGATGCGCATCAGCGACGAGGGACTGGCGGATGAGGAAGAGCTGCAAAGCTATTTTGTACGGCGCATAGAACGGTTCCTNAATGNNCACGGCCGCCGGCTGATAGGCTGGGATGAGATCCTTGAAGGGGGACTGGCGCCCAATGCAACGGTGATGTCGTGGCGGGGAGAGCAGGGAGGCATCGAGGCAGCGCGCATGGGGCACAATGCGGTGATGACGCCAACTTCACACTGTTATTTTGATTACTACCAGGGAGATCCTGTCCTTGAACCTCAGGCTATCGGTGGACATACCACGCTGTCGAATGTATACTCCTACGAGCCTATCCCGGAGGCACTCAACGAAGAGGAAGCAAAACGCATCCTTGGTGCCCAGGCCAATGTGTGGACCGAGCACATGCCGGTACCGGAGCAGGTGGAATATATGGTGTTCCCTCGACTGGCAGCACTTTCGGAAGTGCTGTGGTCGCCTGCGGAGCACCGCGACTGGACCAGCTTCTGGCAACGGATGGACGCACAGTACATGCGGTACGAACGCCTGGGGATCAACTATTCCCTGAGTGCATTCCAGGTCACGGTATCGCCCGGTGTGGACCCAGAAAACAGGCGTTTGCTGCTAAGATTGGATTCAGAGGTGCCCGACCCAGAAATACGGTATACCCTCGATGGCAGTGACCCAACAAGCCGGTCCCCCCTATACACCGAACACGTTGCAGTGGACGCCCCGGGAACTTTCAAAGCAGCCATATTCAAGGATGGCCGTTCCATGCGTCAGGTGCTCGAAAGGGAGTACAATATTCACAAGGCCTTTGCCGCTGACGTAACGCTTTCCTATCCCAATAACCCGCACTACAATGGTCACGGGGAGTACAGCCTGGTAAACGGGATCCATGGTACCAGGAACCCTTACGACGGAAACTGGAAAGGGTTTTACGGGGACGACATGGTGGCGACCATTGACCTGGGCAAAGCCATACAGATCAACGGCATGGAAGTGGATGCACTGCAGTCGTATTATGCATATATATTCCTTCCCAAACAGCTCCGTATAGAAGTATCGGAAGATGGCACCCATTTCGTATTGCTGGATGTTCTGCAACACGATGTGTCGCCCAACGATGTGGAAGGGGTCATTCACCTGTTTTCGACCAACAAGCAGGCCGAGAACGTGCGTTACATTCGTGTCCATGCAGAAAACCTGGGCCACTGTCCGCCAAACCACTTCGCCGAGGGAGAGCGGGCATGGTTGTTTGTGAGCGAGATTGCCGTGTACTGAGACATACCGCGCATCCGCCCCCCACGACCCAACTACCCATCGACACATTTTTCCCTTTTCATTTTTACTTTACTGGCAGGATTTTCTTATTTTTACCGGCGCAAACGATCAACCAATGACCAAAACACCCCCGGAGACCGACAGGGTCTACTATTCCATCGGAGAAGTGGCCAGAATGTTTGATGTAAATACCTCTTTGATCCGTTTTTGGGAAAAGGAGTTTGACATGATCCGGCCGCACAAGAACAAGAAAGGCAACCGGCTGTTTACCCCAAAAGATGTGGACCACTTCCACATGATCTACCATTTGGTGAAAGAGAGAGGATACACCCTCAAGGGCGCCAGGGAAAAGATCAAAAAGAACCCGGAGGAAACCAGGAAAGACCTCGAGATCATCAAGACACTTAACAAGATGCGTGACTTTTTGCTGGCATTAAAATCCAAAATATAAAAAAACACACCCCGGAGCCGGTCCTGAACGACCACCATCATGTCCCGGGTTTCGTTTCTTTAACCCCTTTTATCATTTTTACCCTGAAAAAACAAATCCATGGTAGCAAAAATCAAGAAAAAACTCAATGAATCAAAAATCGCGCGGTGGGTCGTCCTGATTGTGGCAAGTTTTGCCATGGCCACCAATTATTATTTTTATGATGCCCTGGCGCCACTGGCAGACCTTATCCGCATGAACCTGGGTTTTAGCACCACTGAATACGGATTCTTCATATCAGCCTATTCCATCCCAAATGTATTCCTGGCCATGGCAGTGGTGGGCGGCATCATTCTCGACCGCATCGGGATACGGATCACCGGCTTCTCTTTCATTTTTTTTATGGCACTGGGAGGGACCATTACCGCTTATGGGGCCTCAGACACATTTCTGAGCGGCGGATTCGGGTACCACTTCATGAACTCTTTTCTGACCGGCTATTCCCCCGCACTGAAAATGATGTCACTGGGTTTTTTCATCTTCGGACTGGGGGCTGAGACAAGCATTGTCGTGCTCTCCAAGGTGATCGTGAAATGGTTTAAAGGCAAGGAGCTGGCCCTGGCTTTGGGCCTGAACCTGGCCATAGGCCGTTTGGGTGCCGCCCTGGCTTTTACCATGTCGCCCAGGCTGATCTACCCCGAATGGACCACCGCCATATGGTTTGGCGCCTTGCTGCTGTGGGTCGGCTTGCTGGCTTTCATGTTCTATATGATCATGGACCTGAAGATCGACCGGCAGGTCAAGATCGACCTGAAGGACCCTGAAGACGAGTTCAGGTGGAAAGACCTGAAAGACCTTGTTACCAACCGTTCGGTGATATATATAACCTTGCTCTGTGTGACATTCTATTCTGCCGTCTTCCCCTTCCTGAAGTTTGCACCCGACCTGCTCATGAACAAGTTTTCCATGCCACGGGCACTGGCAGGCGATGTAACATCATACCTGATGTATGGGACCATTTTGCTGACACCACTGTTTGGCTGGGTGGCGGATAACAAGGGCAAAAGCGCCACCCTGATGTACCTGGGCTCCGCATTGCTGATCGTCGCCCACCTGATGTTTGCCAAGACCTATATCGAACCCCGCGTGCCCATCGTGCTGCTGGGTATCGCCTTCTCACTCGTGCCCGCCGCCATGTGGCCTGCCGTGACAAAGATCGTCAGACAAAGCAAACTGGGCACCGCCTATGGCTTTATGTTCTCGGTGCAAAACATCGGCCTGTGGGTGTTCCCCCTCCTCATCGGATGGGTGGTCGACACCTCCAACCCATTTTACAGGACAGAAATATACCCGGCACAATTCACCGAGATACAAGCTGCCGGCCTGAAATATACCGGTACCTACATCGATCGCAAAGGTGAACCCAACGACAACATGACCATACATGTCAACACCTCTGTCTTTAAAGACAGTATCAGCGGCAACGTTCTATGGCGTGAGGTCCACGTAGTGGAAACCGATGATGAAGGCAGGTTTGACATCCGGTTCGGCCAAGGAGACGTGATATCCGATGTGAACTTCTCCCGCCTCGTGGAATCTCCAAAATATCGTGCCGACCTGGTCGTTACAAGAAGATCGGAGGATCTCCATCTCTATGAGGGCGACTTTTCTGTCGATACGGCCAACTATTTCACCAACCAGGTGGATCAGCGTCATGAACACCTGTTTGGCCGCACCCTCAGAGGCAACCTCACACTGTATGACATCATCACAGATACCGTCTTCGCTGAAGACAACGCCCCCGCTGAAGGTTATGGCTCTGAAGAAAATGCCGCCACCGGGGAGTATGCCGACGTATCCCCTGACAACGAAAAAAGAGCAGAGATCATCAACGTCGAACAAAGAAAAGTGTGGCAGGAAAGGATCCGTTTCTACCTCAAAGATGACGGCAGCTTTGAAATACTTATGGGATACGGGCGGCTGGTATTTGCCAACCCGGATTATTTCGGGCTGGCCGAGAATGAACATGAGGCAGAGGTGATCAAGCCGCTGGACTACACCAACCCCATGCTGGTATTCTCCCTGCTCGGATTTATCGGCCTGGTGTTTGCCTTCCTCCTGAAACGTGAAGACAAGACATCAGGATACGGGCTCGAACTGCCAAACAAGGATATGGATTAGACCAGTTACTGGCCATGATAGTAATAACAGGCGCAGCAGGCTTTATCGGCAGCTGCCTGATCAGCAAACTGAACAGACAGGGGATCAAAGACCTTGTTCTTGTGGATGACTTTTCCCACCAGCATAAAATGGGAAACCTGTCAGGAAAAGTTTATTCGCAAAAATTGCCGCGCGACAGTTTTGCCGGATGGCTGGATAAAAACCACGACCGGGTTATCTTCATCTTTCATCTCGGTGCCCGGACCGATACCGCCGAAAAAAATACAGCCCTGTTTGAGCGGCTTAACCTGAACTACTCAAAAAACATCTGGAAGGCCTGTGTCAAATACCATTTGCCCCTTGTCTATGCCTCCTCTGCCGCCACTTATGGCGCAGGCAAACACGGCTATGACGACCGCCACGACCTGCTGGAAAAACTAAAACCCCTGAACCCGTACGGCAAAAGCAAGCATGACTTTGATCGCTGGGCATTGGGGCAATCAACAGGACCTCCTTTCTGGGCCGGCCTTAAATTATTCAATGTGTATGGGCCCAACGAATACCACAAAGGGAGGATGGCCTCGGCCATACTGCATCTCTTCAGGCAAATACGTGACAGTGGAGAGGTAAAGCTGTTTCGCAGCCACCTGCGCGACATTGCCGACGGAGAACAACGCAGGGACTTCATCTATGTAAAAGACGTCCTGGATGTCTGTATGTTCCTGAAAGAACATCAACCCCACCCCGGAATATATAACCTGGGCACCGGCCACGCCAGAAGCTTCACGGAACTGGCCAGCGCCATCTTCAATGCCATGGGGGTGCCCGAAAAAGTGAAGTTCACCGATACCCCAGAGAACATCCGTGACAACTATCAGTACTTTACCGAAGCGAATATCGAAAAGCTGAGGGCGGCCGGATACAAAAAGCCCTTTTATTCTCTCGAAGAAGGTGTTGCCGACTATGTGAATGGTTACCTGACCGGGTCAGGGTATTATTGACCCCTGGCGATTCAATGTCCCGTTAAATGATGGCTGTGTGAAACACCCTGCCCTGCAACAAATTCGACCAGTTCAGGGAAGAACGCCCTGAACTCATCCTCAAACAGCTGATAGTTTTGCAAAAGATCGTCAACAGCGGCCTCCATACCTGAGTTAAAAGGCGTACGCCGTGCCATCCCGCCAAAATTCCTTTGCAAAACCGAGAGGTCAGCATAGTTCACCAGCCAGTTGTTCTCTGTCATATAAGGAAGGATGTATTGCGCACGGGGCGGCAAGATGTCCTTGTTCTGCTTCAGGATGGTATATGCCCCATCCACATATCTTCTCAATGGATGCCTTGAATACTCCGCCCAATACCTGGCCAGGAAGTGATCGTAATACATGTCCACCACCACCCCCGCGTATAACCGGTACTTCCTGCGCAAGCGACCCTTGCTCTGTGAAACAAAGCTGTGCGCATCTGTATAATGGTCTATATGCCTGTGCAAGCGGATCCCCTTGACGATCCCATCACTGTATCCATTGATCTGCTGTCCTTTCACCATGTCGGCAATGAAGTTGCCGATGATCAGCTCCTCATCATTGCCGGACAGATACAGATGGGCCAGAAAGTTCATCTCTATGGTTATTGTCAAAATGCCGTCTCACAATATTACAAAGAAAAACCAAAAGCCCAAATATGATGTTTTTTGTTAGCTTTGTAATCTCGACCATGAAACCTGTTTTGCTTGCGAAAATATTCTTTAAAAACATATCACTTTTAAACCCCTTAACGACGATATACATATGCAGAAGTTATTGCTGCTGGGTGATGAAGCCATTGCCCAGGCCGGAATGGACGCAGGCATGTCAGGTATTTTTGCTTATCCCGGAACCCCTTCCACGGAAATAACCGAGTATGTGCGCAGTTCGCCGCAGGCCGGTAAGAAAGGCATTGTGGCCAGCTGGGCTGCCAATGAGAAGACGGCTGCCGAGGCCGCCCTTGGGATGTCTTATGCCGGCAAGCGTGCCATGACGGCTATGAAGCACGTGGGACTTAACGTAGCGGCCGATGTTTTTCTGAACGCTGCCATTACAGGTGCCAACGGCGGCCTCCTTTTCGTGGTGGCCGACGACCCTTCCATGCACTCATCACAGAATGAGCAAGACTCAAGGGTATATGGGAAGTTTGCCATGATCCCGATGCTGGAACCTTCCAACCAGCAAGAAGCGTACGACATGGTGCACCTGGGCTTCGACATTTCGGAACAGTTCGGGATCCCCGTCATGTTGCGCATCACCACGCGGCTGGCACATTCCCGTGCCGGGGTGGTCAGAAAAGAACAAAGGGCCCAAAACGAGTTCCAGCTGCCCGAAGATCTGCGCCAGTTCATATTGCTGCCGGCCATTGCCCGGAAACGTTACCAGAAGCTGCTGGACAACCAGCAGGCATTCCAGCAGCTGTCTGAAGAGTCGCCATACAACACTTATATGCCCGGAGAAGATCGATCAGTGGGGATCATAGCCTGTGGGTTGGCTTACAACTACCTGATGGAAAACTACCCCGACAGGAAGGTGCCGTACCCCGTTGCAAAAATTTCCCATTACCCTCTGCCGCACCATCACATAGAACAGCTCTACAATGAGTGCTACAGGATACTGGTGTTGGAAGAGGGCTATCCCGTGGTCGAAGAGATGCTAAAAGGCTTCATGAACCAGGACAAAGAGATCAATGGCCGGCTGGACGGCACCCTGCCCCGTACCGGCGAGTTGAATCCCAATATTGTCGGAAAGGCACTTGGCTTTTTACATGAAAATATTGGCGAGGTGCCGGGGCTGGTGGTCAAACGTCCGCCATCCCTTTGCAAGGGTTGTCCGCACATTGACAGCTTTCTGGGCCTCAACGAGGCCATTGCCGAATATGGTGAGGGGCGTGTTTTCTCCGATATCGGCTGTTATACCCTGAGCGCCCTTCCGCCCTATGAGTCGATCAACAGCTGTGTGGATATGGGTGCTTCCATCACCATGGCCAAAGGGGCGGCCGACGCAGGCATGCGCCCGGCAGTGGCCGTGATCGGTGACAGCACGTTTACCCATTCCGGCATGACGGGATTGCTCGATGCCGTGAACGACAAAGCCAACATCACGGTTGTGATCCTTGACAATGCCACCACCGGCATGACAGGTGGCCAGCCTTCCGCCGCCTTTGAAAAGGTCGAAGACATCTGCCGCGGCATCGGGGTGGAACAAGAGCATATCCGGGTCATCAAGCCCCTGCGAAAACAGCATGAAGAGAACACCAGGGTCTTCAAGGAAGAACTGGCCTATGAAGGAGTGTCTGTCATCATTCCCCGCAGGGAGTGCATTCAAACATTGAACAAAAGGATGCGGCAGAAATTCAAGGACAAGGCAAAAAAAAAGTAAATCAATAAACCAGTGAGCCAGGCCAGGACCATTATCGGACACCCAGGGGAATGATTATGGAAACAGGGTGCTGAGCACTGGGAGTAAGAAGTAAACCTTTAAACCCTTAAACCTATTTGATATTTTACAAAATATAAACAGATGAAAAACGATATCATACTGGCCGGTGTTGGTGGTCAGGGGATCTTGTCCATCGCAGCCATCATCGGTCATGCCGCTGTTCAATCCGGCCTGTACCTTAAACAGGCCGAGGTTCATGGAATGAGCCAGCGCGGTGGCGATGTGCAGTCCCATCTGCGCCTCTCGTCTGAAGAGATCGCATCCGACCTCATCCCCCAGGGGAAAGCCGACATGGTCATCTCCGTGGAACCAATGGAGTCGCTCAGGTATCTTCCCTTTCTCAGCCCTGACGGCTGGCTCATCACCAACACTGAACCCTTCATCAATATTCCCAACTACCCGGATAAAGAAGAGGTGATGAAAGAGATCAGGAAGCTTCCGCAACATGTGGCACTGGATGCCGGTGCTATTGCAGAAGAGATCGGTACCAAAAAGGCTGCAAATGTCGTTATCCTGGGAGCAGCCTCTCCCTTCATCGACATCCCATTGGGTAAGCTCGAAGACGCCATCCGCTTCCTTTTTGGCAAGAAGGGGGATGAGCTGGTGGATATGAACCTGAAAGCCCTTCGTGCCGGCCGGGAAGTGGCCGGAAATGATGCGGAAAAGCCGTTTCCGCGTTAAACAAAAAACCCGGGAAATCAGTTATAACTTTGCACCTGTCGACAAAAAGCTTGCTTCATTGAAATCCCGGAAATGTTGCACAGACATTTTGATCATATTTTTCATATTAACCCTGTTGAACCTATGATAACGAACAATTTTATTGAACGTCACAACGGAATACGCAAAGATGATGAAGAACGCATGCTGCAAAAGATTGGGATCGGTTCTTCCGACAAGCTGATCGATCAGACCATCCCGCCGGCCATCCGTCTGAAAAATGAATTGAACATCCCGGCTGGTTTGAACGAATATGAGTATATCCGGCATCTTTCGTCACTGGCAGCCAAAAACAAGGTTTATAAATCCTTCATTGGCATGGGCTATTACAATACCATTCTGCCGGGGGTTATACAGCGCAACATCCTGGAAAACCCCGGCTGGTATACATCCTATACACCTTATCAGGCCGAGATCTCACAGGGGCGCCTGGAAGCCCTGCTGAACTTCCAGACCGTCATCGCCGACCTCACCGGCCTGGAGATCGCCAACGCATCGCTGCTCGATGAAGCCACCTCGGCCGCCGAAGCCATGATCATGCTATTCAACAGCAGGCCAAGGAGCGCGGTAAAAAAGGGTGTGAACAAGTTCTTCGTCTCCCGGCGTTGTTTTCCCCAGACCCTTGATGTGCTGAAAAACCGTGCCAGGCCCCTGGGCATTGAACTGGTCATCGCCGATCACCACCAGGTGACGCTCAACGAAACATTCTTCGGTGCCCTGATCCAATATCCTGACGAATATGGTTCCATCAACAATTACCAGGACTTTGTTCACGAAGCCCAAAAGCTGGATATCCGCATTGCCGTTGCAGCAGACCTGCTAAGCCTCACGATGATGACGCCCCCGGGCGAGTGGGGTGCCGATGTGGTGGTGGGATCCTCCCAGCGCTTTGGCGTTCCCATGGGATATGGCGGCCCGCATGCAGGATTCTTTGCCACCAAAGAAACGTTTAAACGCGCTGTACCCGGAAGGATCATCGGGGTGTCTGTTGACAAGAACGGTGATTATGCCCTGCGAATGGCGCTGCAAACACGCGAGCAACATATAAAACGTGAACGTGCAACCTCCAACATTTGCACTGCACAGGCGTTGCTGGCATCCATTGCCGCCATGTATGCCGTTTACCACGGCCCTGAAGGATTAAAAAAAATTGCACGACATATTAACATCCTGACCGGCGTACTGGCACAGGAGGTGGAAAAGTACGGGTTCAGGCAGCTGAACCAATATTTCTTCGATACCCTGCTTATCCAGCTGCCTGAAAACGTCTTTTCCGGTAACATACAACAACTGGCCCTTGACCACCGTATGAACTTCCGCATCATCGATGACAAACATGTGGGCATCAGCCTGGATGAAACCACCTCCCTGGAAGATGTCAACACCATCCTGTCGGTTTTTGCAAAGGCGGCGGGCAAGGGTTTTGAAACATTCGACTGTGACCCCGCAACATGCGACAAGGTCAATACCATCCCGGACATCCTGCAGCGCGGGAGCCCTTTTCTGCAACAGCCCTGTTTCAACACATACCATTCTGAAACGGAGATGATGCGTTACCTGAAAAAGCTTGAAAATCGTGACCTGGCACTCAACCGTACGATGATCCCACTGGGTTCCTGCACCATGAAGCTGAATGCGGCCACCGAACTCTTTGCCCTCAGCTGGCCTGAGTTTGCCAATATCCATCCTTTTGTACCTGAAGAACAGGCAGCCGGATACCATGAGCTGATCCGCCAGCTGGAACGTGACCTTTGTGAGATCACCGGATTTGCCGGCATCTCTTTTATGCCCAACTCGGGTGCTTCGGGAGAATATACCGGTTTGATGGTCATACGTGCCTACCATGAAAGCCGTGGCGAAGGACACCGTGACATCACACTCATCCCCTCCTCTGCACACGGCACCAATCCTGCCAGCGCCGTGATGGCCGGGACACGGGTAGTGGTGGTGCAGTGCGACGAGAATGGCAACATCGACATCAACGATCTGCGCGAAAAAGCAGAAAAGAACAAAGACAACCTGGCCGCGATCATGATCACCTACCCTTCCACACACGGTGTTTTCGAAGAGGATATCCTGGAGGTGACAAAGATCATCCACGATAATGGTGGTCAGGTATACATGGATGGTGCCAACATGAACGCCCAGGTAGGATATACCAACCCTGTCATTTGCGGGGCGGACGTTTGTCACCTGAACCTGCACAAGACATTTGCCATCCCCCACGGAGGGGGCGGCCCGGGCGTTGGCCCGATTGGCGTGGCCAAGCACCTGCTGCCCTTTTTGCCGGCCCACCCCCTGTACAAAACCGGGGGCCCGGAAGGCATCCCCGCAGTGGCCGCCGCACCCTTTGGCAGCGCATTCATCCTGACCATCACCTATGGTTACATCAAGTTGCTGGGTGGAGAAGGGCTGAAAGAAGCAACGAAGGTGGCCATCCTGAGCACAAACTATATCAAAGCCTCCCTTGAAGGACATTTCAGGGTGCTTTACACAGGTAAGAACGGGTGGTCGGCCCATGAGATGATCCTGGACTGCAACCCCTTCAGGCGGAGTGTAGCCATCGATGCCATCGATATTGCCAAGCGGCTGATGGATTATGGCTTCCATGCCCCTACGGTCGCATTCCCGGTCGCCGGCACCCTCATGGTGGAACCAACAGAGAGTGAACCATTGTCTGAGCTTGACAGGTTTATCGACGCGATGATCTCCATCCGGAAAGAGATACAGGAAGTGGAAGAAGGCAGGGCGGACAGGGAAAACAATGTGATAAAAAACGCACCACATACCGCAGCGATGGCGGCAGGCAACGACTGGGACAAGCCCTATAGCCGGCAGCAGGCCGTTTTTCCGATGCCCTGGTCGGCAGAGATCAAGTACTTTCCGCCCGTTACACGGATCGACGACGCCTACGGCGACCGCAACCTGGTGTGCACCTGCGACCCCATAGAAAGCTACGCACAAGAGTAAAATCGATGTACAGAGCTTACGGAACGGTCGGGGTTACCGGGAGTCCTTCTTGTCAAGATAAAGGAAACGTTTGATCTTTTTGGTGGGCGTCTTTTCAAACGGCTCAGTCTGTTCTTCTATAAAAGTCAGACGGGAAAAGCGGCTCAGCCGTGCATTCACTTTCTGCTGGATCTCCCCGAGGCGCTGCTTCGCCTTTGCCTGTATCTGCTCAAATAAAAGGCCGGCCGTCTCTTTCATTTCATTGTAGCTTTTTCCGCTGGATTCTTTGAGTTCATGATAACGCCTGTCGATCTCTTCATAGTTAAGGTGGACCCTGGCCACCAGCTTGCCCTTCAATTCATAAACAAGTGACTCGAGCACATGGCGCTCACTGTTGATCACCGCCTCAATGTCCTCCGGATAGATGTTCTCCCCGGTCGGACTGATGATGATGTTCTTGATGCGACCCCTGATGAACAGATAACCGTCCTCGTCCATCACACCCAGATCGCCGGTCTTGAACCATCCATCTTTGGTGAACACCGCTTCCGTCAATTCCGGCTCTTTGTAATACCCCATCATGACCATGGGGCCCCTGGCGATGATCTCTCCTTCGCCTGTGTACGGGTCAGGATCAAGAATACGAAGTTCCTGTCCGGGAAGGACATGGCCGGTCGACTGAAATTTTGTGACCTTTGGCCCACAGCCGGCAAGCAGTGGCGATGTTTCGGTCAATCCGTAACCAATAGCATAGGGGAACCCGGCATCCCTCAAGAAGCGCTCAGTGGCAGCACTCAGCTTGGAGCCGCCAATGCCAAAAAAGTGTAAATGGCCGCCAAAGGCTTTGTAAATCTTTTTGCCGGCCATCTTGTGGAAGAATTTCTTTACCGCCCTCACCTTGCTCAACCCACGCATCAGGGGACTGCCTGTGAGCTTGGGCAAAACCTTGTTCTGGTAAACCTTTTCAATGATCAGGGGTACCGTAAGCATCATGGTGGGCTTCACCTCTTCCATGGCAGGCAAAAGGACAGCCGGGGTAGGAAGCTTGTCAAGGTAACTGACAGCAGCCCCCGACATGAATGGGATCACAAAGCCAATGGTGCATTCGTAGGTATGTGGCAGCGGCAGGACAGACAATAACCGGTCGTGGGGGTGAACATCCTGGATACCGAGCGTACTGACCGCATTCGAAAGGATGTTCTTGTGGCTTAACATCACACCCTTGGGTTTTCCAGTGGTTCCGGAAGTATAAAGGATGGCTGCCAGGTCGTCCTCCGCCGGATATTCAGGAACAGAAAGTGCACCCCCTTTGTTTTTCCGTGGCTCCGCCTTGACAACAGCCCCGTTCAGCTCAAGGTTTCCCAGGCTGATCTCTGTAAGGTCATCTGCCAGGATAGCTGACTTGAGGGTTTTGGGAAGAACGCCCTGGAGCTTGTAGGCCTGTTTTTCCGAAACAATGATCACCTTCGATTCGCTGTGCTGTAATATCTTGGATATCTCAAAATCACTGAAATCAATAAGGATGGGGACGACCACTGCACCCATGGAGGTTACCGCAAGATATGACACACCCCAGTTGGGCATGTTCTGCGACAGCAAAGCCACCCGGTCACCCTTCCGGACACCCAGCATTAACAGCATCCGGGTCAGCTCCTCTGCCCGGCTATTCACATCATTGTAAGTCAAAGGCTTCTGGCCGACAAAGCCAAGGGCAGGTTGTTCAGAGTATAAGGACGCGCTGTTCTCCAGCAGCGACCGGAAGGTAAGTTTTTCAGGGAGTTGCATAAAACGAAGGTTTAAAACGCAAAGATAAGCATAAACCAAAGGTAAAAAACATAAAAATCCTTAAACCTTTAACCCCCTGAATCTTTAAGTAATTAAACCTATAAACCTTAAACCTCTGAACGAAAACCAGCCTTTAAAAAACAGCGTATGTTACCGCCACCCCCACGGTTACCACGGAGGCCATCACCATCAGTTTGATGAGTATATTCAGACTGGGTCCGGAAGTGTCTTTAAACGGGTCCCCCACCGTGTCACCGGTCACGGCTGCTTTATGGCTTTCAGAACCTTTGCCCCCGAAATGTCCCTCTTCGATATATTTTTTGGCATTATCCCATGCCCCTCCGGCGTTTGCCATGAAGATCGCCAGCGCAAACCCGCTGGATATGGTGCCGAGCAATAATCCCGACACACCGGGAACACCAAACACAAGGCCGACAATCACCGGGATCAGCAGTGCGATCAATGACGGGAGCAGCATTTCCCGCTGAGCTCCCTTGGTGGAGATATGTACGCATCGTGCATAGTCGGGTTCTGTCTTTCCTTCCATGATGCCCGGCATGCTGGAGAACTGGCGACGAACTTCGTCTACCATTTTCTGTGCAGCCCTCCCCACAGCATTCATTGTCAGTCCGCTGAACAGGAAGACGGTCATCACACCCAGGAAAATGCCGACGATCACCTTCGGGTTCATCAGGTGTACCTCATAATGATTGACAAAGTCCATAAAAGTAGCATCTATCGCTCGCGTACCGGCGATTAACTCATCAGGTCGTTCAAGGAACTTCACAAACATCATGCGGACCTCTTCAAAGTATGATGCGAGGAGTGCAAGGGCTGTGAGTGCAGCGGAGCCAATGGCAAAGCCTTTCCCTGTGGCGGCTGTGGTGTTACCCAGGGCATCCAGCGCATCGGTGCGCTTGCGCACTTCTGGATCAAGGCCAGACATTTCGGCATTGCCCCCGGCATTATCTGCAATGGGGCCATAGGCATCGGTGGCCAGCGTAATACCAAGTGTCGAAAGCAGACCGACGGCGGCGATGCCAATGCCGTAGAGTCCATAATTCAGGTGTGCCACATCAAAGGAAAAACCGGTGGCAAAAGAAAATGCCATGGTGATGGCCACCACGATGATCAGCAAGGGCACAGCAGCAGAGATCAACCCGTTGCCAACACCACTGATGATCAAAGTAGCCGTCCCTGTCTTGCTGGACTCAGCAATTTTTCTGGTGGGCCGGTAGGCCGATGCCGTAAAATATTCGGTAGACTGCCCGATGGCTATGCCGGCCAGCAGTCCGGTAACGATGGAGCCCCAAAAACCGAGGTAGTTCGGGAGTTGCAGAAAGTACAGTACAAGGAAAGAAGCAATGACAATAAGCACGGCACTCATGTTAACCCCAAAGCCCAACGAGCGCAACAGCTGTTTCTGGGTCGCCCCCTCACGCGTGCGCACCATAAATACGCCGGCAATAGAAAGCAAGGTGCCAACGGCGGCAATGAGCATGGGTGCGATCACAGCACTTACCTGTATATCGCTGCCATAGCCGATAAAAGCGGCAGCGCCAAGCAAGGCCGTAGCCAGGATTGATGCTGCAAAGGATTCAAACAGGTCTGCACCCATACCGGCCACATCCCCCACATTGTCTCCGACATTATCGGCAATGGTGGCAGGGTTGCGCGGATCATCCTCGGGAATACCTTCTTCCACCTTCCCAACAAGATCAGCGCCCACATCGGCAGCCTTGGTATAGATACCACCTCCCACACGGGCAAACAATGCCTGGGTGGAGGCACCCATGCCAAAGGTGAGCATGATCGCCGTGATGGTCATGAGCTTAAATCCGGCATCCATCTCCGGGATAAAGATGTTCAACACGATGAACCATGCCGAAATGTCGAGCAGCACCAGCCCGACAACCACCAAACCCATCACCGCACCACTTCGAAAAGCAAGGCGCAATCCGCCATCGAGCGATGTGCGGCACGCATGGGCAACCCTCCCGGAAGCAAACGTGGCTGCTTTCATGCCAAAAAAACCGGCGAGACCTGAAAAGAAACCGCCGGTTATAAAGGCAAAAGGCACCCACGTGTTCTGAACACCCAAACCATAGGCCAGAAAAGAAAAAATCACCGTGATGACTAGAAACACGATGATTACCACTTTGTACTGCTGACGTAAATAGGCGGAGGCACCCTTTCGCACATGATCAGCAATCTTTTTCATCATGTCAGTGCCCTCGTCCATACGCATCATCTGCCGGAAAAAATACCAGGCAAAAGCCAATGCAAGGATTGAACTTACAGGGACTAACCAAAAAAATGGAGGCATTTTTTGTATTGTTTTAAGTTAAATAAACCATTGATTTTAACAGGATGGCAGCAAATTTAAAGATTAATTTTAATCGCCTGACACAAAACCACCTGTTCAATGGAAGGTTTTTTTAAAAAGTTTTTTTTCAGTGTTTCGCCGTGTGGGCTGATATATGCCGGATGCCTGCCCCTGCTGATGATTCCTTGCAATATTGATGGTTTGAATTGTTGTGGTTTATTTTCGAAATGTTGTGTTGTTGTATTGTAGTGGTATAGAATTATTTGAAGGATTAATGCCATGGTGATCCCAGTTATCCGCTTTGCTGCACCAAACAGCTGCAACGACCAGTTGCCCGCATTCCATGGATCCGTGAACCATGAACGCGTGGGTTACAAAAAGGATAACGGCCGTTTCACAAAAATCCTTATTTTTGTGTTTTACAGACACACAGGGTGCAATGATGCGGCACTTTCTGAAGGAGGATTGCATATGAAGAAAATCAAGCTTGAAATATTGGGAATATCTTACAGCCAATCACAATCAGGGGCTTATGCTTTGATCTTTGGCGAAGCCGGGAAAAAAAGGCGGTTGCCCATCATCATAGGCAGTTTTGAAGCACAAGCGATCGCCATCGAGCTTGAAAAGATGAAGCCCAGCCGTCCCTTGACCCATGACCTCTTCAAGAATTTTGCCACCACCTTCAATGTTTCCATTACCGAAGTGATCATCTACAAGTTCAGCGAAGGCATATTCTTTGCCAAACTCATATGCTTTGACGGCATCAAAGAGGTGGAGATAGACTCGAGGACATCCGATGCAGTGGCAATTGCCGTTCGTTTCAAGTGCCCCATTTACACTTATGAAAACATTTTGAGCGCTGCAGGCATCGTGATGCAGGAAGGCGACGAGTCGCTGGCTGCAGAAGGGGGGAAAACCGGAAAAAAGAAAAAGGAAAAACAACAGGTGTCGAAAGACCAGTACAACCATATGACCATTAAGGAACTGGAGAAGAAATTGATGGAAGCCATCGATGCAGAGGCTTATGAGAAAGCATCCGTCATCCGTGACGAGATCAACAAAAGAAAACGCAGTAAAAAATAATGACGTCGTATGGCATGGTTCAATGAAACTGTACCCGGCAGCAATACTGCAGTGTTCTATCCTTAAACCAATGATCAATGACCAAGAAAGAGATGCTTCACAGGTTGCTTGTGTTGCTTATTGCACCGGTTTTTTTGCTTAGCGCATGCGGCGGGGAAAGCCAGGAGGTAACTTTTGCCGAGATTTCAAAGATCTGGGCTTTTCAGGAGGTGACAGATAAAGACACGGGAGAGGCCATTGCCTTTCCCATGAAAGACACCCTCGGTATTGTCGAAACGGATGAAGCCAGAACTTTTAGTATCCGCTCTGATTTCCTTGAACTTGACACCCGCGGAAGCTGGTCGAGGGAGGGCGACACCCTTCGTCTGTTACCAAGACTGACGGACCTGGAACAGGAAGTTGATTCGATCGTATACCTGGTCGATGATGGCACTCCCATGCTCCGGTACTACCATGCAGGTAAAATGCTTGCCAGGCATACGCCTGAAAGCCTGGAGGCCGATGAACAACCCGTTGAATTCATCATTGAAGAGCTTACAGAGGAAACCCTCGTCCTTTCCGATGATGAACACCTTTATCAGCTGGAATACGTGCCGGCAGAAGTGATTGAATATGCATTCGGCATAACTTCCATATTCAGGGGGATGCTGGGCATGTTCGTGCTCATTGGCATCGCCTTTCTGTTTAGTGCCAAACGCAAAGCCATAAACTGGCGGGTGGTGGGTATCGGCCTGTCAGTCCAGATCCTGCTTGCTTTTGGTGTACTGCAGGTATCGGCCGTACAATATTTCTTTGAGATGATCGGTTCGGTGTTCGTGGTGATCCTTGACTTCACCAAAGCCGGCACGGAGTTCCTGTTCGAAGGGTTTCTTGACACAGATAGGTTCGGTTTTATTTTTGCATTCCAGGTGCTGCCCACCATCATCTTTTTTTCAGCACTTACCAGCTTGTTATTCTACCTGGGCATCATCCAAAAAATCGTTTACGGCCTCGCATGGTTGATGACCAAAGCGATGAAGCTCTCAGGGGCAGAGAGCCTGTCGGTGGCAGGGAACATTTTCCTCGGACAGACGGAATCGCCGCTCATGATCAAAGCTTACCTCCCGGATATGACACGGTCGGAGATACTGATGGTGATGACGGGCGGCATGGCTACATTGGCGGGTGGCGTCCTTGCAGCTTACATCAGTTTCCTTGGCGGCGATGACCCGGTGCAGCGGCTGATCTTTGCCCAGCACCTGCTGGCCGCATCCATCATGGCCGCTCCAGGGGCGGTGGTGGTCACCAAAATATTGTACCCCCAAACAGAGGAAATTGACAAAACCATGGAGATCTCCAAAGACAGGATTGGAGACAACATTTTGGACTCCATCACCAACGGTGCAGGTGAAGGGTTGCGCCTCGCAGCCAACGTGGCAGCCATGCTGCTCGTGTTTATCGCCTTCATCGCAATGTTCAATTTTATTGTGGGACGGCTGGGTGACATTGTCAACCTGAACCCTTTGATCGCCGAGGCAACTGACGGCCGCTACGAGAGCCTCTCACTGCAGTTCATCCTGGGCTACACCTTCGCACCAATCATGTGGCTCATCGGAGTGAGCCTGCCCGACATCACCCTGGTGGGCAGACTGCTCGGTGAAAAGATCATCATGACAGAGTTCATCGGCTATGTGAGCCTGGCTGAACTCAAAGATGCCAATGCCTTTGCCGACCCGAAATCGATCATCATGGCAACATACCTTCTTTGCGGCTTTGCCAACTTTGCAAGCATCGGGATCCAGATTGGCGGCATCGGTTCCCTGGCACCCACACGAAAAGTGCTGCTGTCACGATTCGGGATGAGGGCATTGCTCGGAGGCACCCTGGCAGGACTGATGAGCGCAACCATCGTGGGAATGATACTGGGATGATGTTGCCAGGTCGCACAAATAACAAGCCCCAAAAAGAAGGCACCGGAAAGTGCAACAGTCCACAAAACCCATGGCAGCCCGGGGCACGGCCGGACGACCGGGTCAAAAACATGACATGATAGCTGAACGTATCCTCTATTTGTAAAAGTCATTGAGAATTTTCACATGCAACAATACCTTTCTCTTCTTGATCACGTCCTGCATCACGGGATAAAAAAAGGTGACCGCACCGGCACGGGCACCCTCAGTATTTTTGGGTACCAATTGCGCTTTGACCTCGGCAAGGGCTTTCCGCTGGTGACGACAAAAAAGGTACACCTCCGCTCCATCATCCATGAACTGCTTTGGTTTCTCAGGGGAAATACCAATATCAGCTATTTAAAGGATAACGGGGTCTCTATCTGGGATGAATGGGCGGATGAAAACGGCGACCTGGGCCCTATCTATGGGGCCCAGTGGAGAAACTGGCCATCAACAGACGGACAGATCGACCAGATCAAGACACTGGTCCATCAAATAAAAAACAATCCTGATTCGCGGCGCCTCATGGTATGTTCCTGGAATGTGTCCCAGCTGAACCAAATGGCGCTCCCCCCATGCCATGTATTGTTCCAGCTCTATGTCGCCGGGGGGAAATTGTCATGCCAGCTTTANCAACGCAGTGCAGATGTTTTTTTGGGCGTGCCCTTCAACATCGCATCCTATGCGCTGCTTACCCAAATGCTCGCACAAGTCTGCCAGCTGCAACCCGGCGATTTTATCCACACTTTTGGTGACGCCCACCTCTACCTTAACCACGTCGAACAGGCAAACCTTCAGCTGAGCCGCTTGCCGCGACCATTGCCGGTAATGAAGATCAATCCTGACATAATGGATATCTTTGATTTCCGTTTTACTGATTTTGAATTGTCGGGATATGATCCCCATCCACATATAAAGGCCCCTGTGGCCGTTTAACCGCAGATGTTGCTTATGAATTGATATTTTTACCAACCAACGCCACATTGTATGAAACTATCGCTTGTTGCTGCCGTGGCAAACAACAATGTCATCGGCAGCGAAAACCGGCTCCTCTGGCATATGCCCGCCGATTTGAAGCACTTTAAGGACCTTACGATGGGCCATACGCTCATCATGGGCAGGAAAACCTTCGAGTCGATCGGCAAGCCCCTGAAAGGCCGCAAGACCATCGTGGTTACACGCAACAAAGACTTTGATGCACAAGGATGCCAGATAGTCCATTCGATCAGGGATGCCGTCAAAGCAGTGAAAGCAGAAAAAGAGGTTTTCGTTGCAGGCGGTTCGGAGATCTATGCTCAAACGATAGGCCTTTACCATACCCGCCGCCTATACATCACCAGGATATATGCCAATTTTGACGGTGATGCATTCTTCCCCGAAATCGACCCGGGCAAATGGGAGCTGAAAGAGATGGAAGAGCATGAGGCAAATGAAAAGAACAAGTATCCCTATGCCTTCATGACATACAAAAAGAAATCCAGCCGCCCGTAGTGTTATTCTGTGTTCCAGGTTTTCAACGGTTGTTTTCTGGCAGCAGGGAACAGCACGTTGTTGAGGATCAACCGGTATCCGGGAGAGTTGGGGAACAGGTCCAGGTCGGTGGGCGGGTCTCCCACATGGTGGCGGTAATCTTCCGGGTCGTGCCCTCCCAGAAAGGTAAAAGTACCCTGGCCCCGTATGCCATGGATGTAACGGGTCTCACCCTTGGAGCGGTTTTCACCAAGGATGGTGACCGTGGGCTTGACAACACTTTTTCGAAATGCGGTGGTCTGGCCCATAAAACCCTTGATAACCGTTTCATGGCTTTGGGTCAGCATGGTGGGTATGGGATCCCATTTTGCTGAAAACTCGAACAGGGTAAAAAAGTCGGTAGCCTGGTTTCTGCCGGTCTTGGGAACGTCGATGTTGGATTTCTCATAGATGGCCGGATCCGGTACGATGGTAAAATCCTCAAAGGCAAAGGTGCGGCTAAAGTCAAGACGTTCCTGCGCATCCGGGTCCGGGGGAGTGCCGTTGTAAACCTCATGCAATATGTCAACCCCTTCTGCTGCCAATGCAATATCTATGCTTTCAGGTGCAGAGCACATGGCAAACATATATCCTCCTCCTTCCACAAAGCCGCGTATCTTTTTAGCCACTGCCAGCTTCAGGTCTGACACCTGCGCATATCCGAGGCGACGGGCCGTTTCTTCTGCCAGGCGCACATCTTCCTGATACCAGTCAGCATGGCGGAAGGCCAGCCAGAACTTGCCAAACTGCCCGGTAAAATCCTCGTGGTGCAGATGCAGCCAGTCATAAAGCGGAAGAATGCCCGACAACACCTCCTCGTCATATACCTCATCGTACGGTATCTCGGCATAGGTGAGTGCCAGGGTCACCGCATCATCCCACGGCAAGCTGTTGGGCGGGGTATATACAGCAATTCGGGGGACCTTGTGCAGGCGGATCTCCTCCATGTTAACTTCCGGCTCAGCGATCTCACGTAAAATACCGGCAGCCTGGATATCGGCGATGACCTGGAAACTGACCCCACGAACCACCATTTCCTCCTCAAACTCACGATGGTAATCAAACATGAAGCTGCCCCCCCGGTAGTTCAGGAGCCAGCTGACCTCCACATCGTAAGTCAGCACATGATACGCTATACCATATGCCTTTAGGTGATTACGCTGCGCATCATCCATAGGGACCAGGATCTGCGCAGCAAACGTGTAAAGCGGCATCAATAATACGAGCAAAACTGAAAACAAACACCTCATATGTATGGTCCTTTAATGATCTCAACAATTCAGGGCCGTTGATTGTTTACGGCCGTTCTTATCCATCCGTTTCCACAGCACCGGCTGCATCCCTGACCACTCCGGGAACCCGGTCCTGTGCATTACCCCCGTGTCATCTTTCAATTGCCATAACCAACCACCATCCCGACAACCGGCACACTGCTCCTCCCTTTCGGCCTTTTTCCCTGCCAACAGCTAGAAGCCACAAGCCAAGAAGCCCTCTGCCGTCACGGAAAATACGTCCCGGATATCCGTTTATTGTAACGTCCGCAGGTTAAAACGGCACCTCATCATCATCATCATCCATGGTATTCATTTTTGATGGGATGGTAAGGATGTTGGGCTGGTCGTCGAACTGGCCGGCGGGTTTCATCTCTCCGGACAAACCGAAATCGCCTGACTCGTATTCAATAAACTTGGCAAAGTTTTGAATAAAACGCAGGTTAATGTCCTTTAGTGCGCCGTTTCGGTGTTTGGCGATAATCAGTTGTGCCAGCCCTTCTGTGGGGCGGCCGTGTTCGTCTTCGGTGATCTGGTAGTACTCGGGTCGATAGATAAAGAGCACCATGTCTGCGTCTTGTTCTATGGCCCCGGATTCACGGAGGTCGGAAAGGATAGGACGTTTGGAGCCACCCCGGGTCTCTACGGCGCGGCTTAGCTGGGAAATAGCTATTACGGGGATATTCAGTTCTTTTGCAAGACTTTTCATGGAGCGGGAGATGTTGCTGATCTCCTGTTCCCTGTTGCCACGATGGTTATCCGGGCCTGCTGACATCAGCTGGAGGTAGTCGACGACAACCAGCTGGATTTCGTGCTGTGCTTTCAGGCGCCTGCATTTTGCCCGCAGTTCAAATATGGATAGGGCGGGAGTATCGTCGATATACAGAGGGGCATCGGTCAGTGCATTCAGACGGGCGTTAAGCTGTTCCCATTCGTATTGTTCGAGTTGTCCGCGCCTCAGTTTGTCGGCCGGGAGCTCCGTTTCGCTGGATATCAGACGGGTCACCAGTTGAACACCTGACATCTCCAGGGAGAAGATGGCAATGGGCTTTTTGAAGTCAACAGCCATATTCCTTGCCATGGTAAGCATGAAAGCGGTCTTCCCCATCCCCGGGCGGGCTGCCAGGATGACAAGGTCCGACTTTTGCCAGCCCGCCGTCACCCTGTCAAGCTCCGGAAAGCCACTGGGGATACCACTGATATGGCCATCCTGGTTCTTTGCGCCCTCAATCTGTTTGACAGCCTCCTTGATCAGGGAGTGCATGTCATCATAATTGCGGCGCAGGTTGGTCTCACTGACGGCAAAAAGCGCCTTCTCCGCCTTGTCGAGAATATCAAACACATCCTGGCTGTCTTCATAAGAATCTTTGATGATCTCCGAGCTGATACGTATCAGCTCGCGCTGAAGGAACTTCTGCAGAATGATGCGTGCGTGGTATTCCACATTGGCTGAGCTGGCCACCCTGTTGGTAAGCATGGAGATGGTATAGGCACCACCCACCATATCCAGTTCGCCGCTCTTCTTCAATGCTTCGGTAACAGTAAGGATGTCAACCGGCTGTCCTGCTGAAAACAATTCATATACCGCACCAAAAATTTTCTGGTGAGACTCTTTATAAAAGATTTCGGGTTTCAGAATGTCGATGACGTTGGTCAAAGCATTTTGTTCCAACATCATGGCACCCAAAACAGCTTCTTCCAGATCGACGGCCTGGGGCGGGACCCGACCATGATCGGAATAATCCAAAGGGGAAAAGGTCTTTTTGATCTTTCGACCGGTTGCATCCCTTACTTTTTGTTCCCTGTTTTCCATGGTTCAAAAATACACAATCCCGCACCTGCCCACAACTATTTGTCCATAAATAATTATCAACAATGACCCTGTGGGGTTAAAGAACTAAGGGTGTGCAACTTAATCGGCCGGGGCCTCCCTATTGGTCTTCATCACCTGGAACTCCGTTCGCCTGTTGTTTGCACGTCCTTCCGGTGTTTCGTTGGTATCTACAGGCTTTGTGTCTGCATGACCGGTATAGGAGATCCTTTCCCTGGATATCTCTTTCCGGATCAGAAAGTCACGAACGCTTTTGGCGCGATTGACCGACAGCTCCAGGTTGTGGTCGAAGGTTCCGGTACTGTCGGTATGGCCGCTGACTTCAATATGGATGCCGGGATTCTCTTTCATGAAACGCACCAGTTTGTTCAGTTCGGCATGGGATGTCTCGCGGAGCGCATAGCTGTCGGTTTCGAAAAAAATGTTCCGCAACACCACGGGGTGTCCTTCTGCAATGGGTTGCAGGCTGATGTTCCGCAAATAGGGCTCGTCTTCCGTCCGTATGCCGGTATAGCTGAAGTGTTCAGAGAAAAACAGGTACCTTTCTTTTGACACATTCAGCGCAAGGTCTTTTTTTGTGGGGATGGCCACCAGGAAAGATCCGTCGACGGGGTCGGACGTTGCTTCTATCAGTATTTCCCCGTCATGCAGGTTGAGAAGTTCAAATTTTGCAACGAGCGGCTTCCGGGTTTGGGCGTCAACGACGACACCCCTCATATAGGTATGGGGGTGTGGGCGGGCTTCCGGATACAGTTCAAAGGTGTACAGGTCGGAGTCTCCATAGCCTCCCTCCATGTCTGAGGCAAACCATGCATACTGGCCGGATGCACCCACGATCATGGCAAACTCATCACCATGTGTATTGATGGGGTAACCGATGTTTTGTGGTTCGGTCCAGTTTCCGTCGCTGTCGCGACGGCTGAAAAATATGTCCAGCCCTCCCATTCCAGGGTGACCGTCTGAAGCAAAATACAGGGTGTTGTTGTCATGATGGATAAAGGGTGAAAGCTCATTTCCCGTGGTATTGATCAGGGGCCCCAGGTTTTGCGGGGTGTCCCAGTTTCCCCGCTCGTTTCTCCTGGCTTTCCATATATCCATCGGGCCTTTGCTTCCCGGCCTGCTGCTCGTGAAATAGATGGTGTTCCCGTCGGCCGAAACAGACGGCTGTGAGTCCCACGCGGAAGAATTGAGCGGGGCGCCTGGGTTTACAGGGATGCTCCAGCGATCGCCCTCCCTCCTTGCATAATAGATGTCGCAGCTGCCCAACCCATCAGGCCTGTTGCAGGCCGCAAAATAAAGGTGTCGCCCATCAGCAGTAACGGTCTGTGCCCCCTCATTCCCCGCAGTATTCAATGGTGGCCCGAGATTCTCCGCAGGTGACCATTCACCGTCACGAAAAACACTGATATAAAAGTCTTCATAATAAGGTGGGCGCGCCATCGATTCATCCCTGGGCTTTTTACGTGTAAAGATCAATGTCTGTTCGTCGGCGGTAAGGGCCGGGCTGTACTCGGCATGTTCGCTGTTTATGGCGGGTCCGGGGTTATGGGGCTCGAAAGGGACCGGGTTTTCTTTTGCCTCCTTCGCAAAACGCGCCCCTGCGAGGTAAGCCCGTCCACGGTCCTTGAAAGAATCACTGACAGCATCCATCGATGTGAACCTTTCCAGCATGGAAACGGCATCCGCATAGCCACCGGTCCTGTAATAAGCTACTCCAAGATAATATTTGGCTGCAGGGAAAAAGTCGGGATCAAGGGCAACGGCCCTCCGGTAGGGAGTAATGCTCTCTTCATAATCCTCGCGCGAGAAATAAACTTCGCCCATCAGCAGATGGGCCTCAATGAAATCAGCGTCCCTGGCAATTGCCTGCTCAAGGTCCTCAATGGCGGCACGATGATCGTGGGTGCGAAACGCCTCCTCAGCCCGCTCATATGCACGCCTGGCACGACGGCTGCCGGTAGTCAACCCTTCCCCCGGCTGTGCATGCACCTCCGGAAAGACCGGGAAAGACAAGGCCGCCGCCAATATGAAAAGAATGGTGAAGCGCATACTGTAAAAGTTTCTTCCGGTGTTTTTTGCCGGTGCTGATACTTGTCAACAATTTTTTTCTGTCAGGTGCTTCGGTGCCGTCGGGGACAACCACCATGCAGACCCAGAAAAAGCCAGCCGTCCCTCACGGCGGTTCGCCCCGATGCTGAATGCAGGGTACAAACCCCGTCGCTGCATCAACTCTCTGGCTTCCCTGATCGGTCAACAGTCCAACAATAAAACGATTGAAATGGAAGAATTGGTACACGCCAAGTATTCTTTGCATCTGCCAATCAGATTTCGGAACCACTCAAAGATCAGGTTGGCCATGCCATCTGAGAGAGGGCCAGCGTTTCCACATTGTGTGCATACAAAGCCAGCACAGGATAGATGGCAAACAACAAAACGTTGAGATGGGGAATGATGCGCTTCATGGTTTCCATGTTAAACGATCTTGTCTTTCAACATTTTGTTTGCAGGAGGCATGTTTTATTCTGCCATTAACCGTTCCACCCGGGTGCGGGGCAACCGGCCGCCCTGCGATTAGGGGATATTCATGAACTTGTGCGCCTGGAGTGAAACCATCCACCGCGGGTGTTGTTTCACGTAATGCACGATCTGTGGCAGTATTTGTCTGTATTTGCTCCATTCGGGCTGCAGGAACAGCCGGCATTTCTTTTTCACCAGCGTTGCATTCTCTTCGGCCCAGGCCAGGTCGGTTGTTTCGTGTATGATCACCTTCAACTCATCGGCCATGTGCATCATGTCATGCCGGGGTTTCATGTTTTTCTTTGGGGAGATGCATATCCAGTCGCACTGGCCACTCAGGGGATATGCCCCGGAGGTTTCGAGGAAGATCGTGACCCCTTTTTGCTTCAAGCCGGCACAGAGGGCATTCAGGTTGTAGCTCAGGGGCTCGCCGCCGGTAATGACCACCGCCTTTGCGGGGAATTCGTCAACATAATCAATGATGTCCTCAATTTTGGTCAGCGGATGGAGGGAAGCATCCCAGGCTTCTTTCACATCGCACCAGTGGCAACCTACATCACAGCCACCAATACGCACAAAGGCTGCAGGTTTCCCTGTGTTGAAGCCCTCGCCCTGTATGGAATAAAACATCTCCATCACAGGCAGCAGGGCGCCTTCCTGGAGCAGTCTTCTCTCCGCAGGATCCATGTTTATCAGTTCACAACCGGCCAAGTTATCCGTATATTTCTTTTTTGGATGCTTTCAGTGTATTGGTCAGAAGCGACACAATGGTCATGGGGCCCACGCCACCCGGGACCGGGGTGATATGCGACGCTTTTTTTGCAACCTCATCAAAACGGACATCTCCGATAAGGCGGAAGCCGGACCGGGTTTCGTCGGATGGCACCCTGTGGATGCCGACATCGATCACCACCGCACCTTCCCTGACCATATCGGCGGTCACAAACTCCGGCCTGCCGATGGCAACGATGAGGATGTCGGCTGCTGATGTGATCTCCTTAAGGTTCCTTGTTTTGCTGTGACATACGGTCACCGTGGCATTGCCGGGTTCCTCATTGCGGGCCATGAGCAGACTCACCGGCTTGCCGACAATATTGCTGCGGCCCAGCACGACACAGCTTTTCCCGCTGGTCTCTAAGCCGCTGCGCCTGATCATCTCCATGATGCCATACGGTGTAGCCGACACATAAGAAGGCAGTCCGATGGTCATGCGCCCCACGTTCACAGGATGAAAACCGTCAACATCCTTTTCAGGGAGAATGTGTTGTATCACCTTTTGGTTATCTATATGGGGGGGAAGCGGCAACTGAACGATCAGTCCGTCAATCTCAGGGTCATTGTTGATGAAGTCAACAGCCTCCAGCAGTTCCTCCTCTTTCACATCCGCCGGGAAGCGATACGCGGAGCTGTCGAACCCCACCTTTTTACAGGCCTTCTCCTTGTTGTTAACATACGTTTCACTGGCAGGGTCCTCCCCCACCAATATGGCTGCCAAATGGGGCACCTTTCCATCCTGATCCTTTATACGGCGGACCTCATCCGCAATCTCTTCCCTGATTGCCGCGGCGATCTGTTTTCCGTCAATAAGTTTCATGGCTTTCAAACTATCCGTTTCACAGTTAATCTTTCACTCCTGCCTGTCAGCGCCGTACGCCCCCCTGGAGGTTGCGCATCATGTTGGCCATCTTCCCACTGCCGCCCTTTGACGCCATACGCATCATCTTCCTGGTGTCATCAAACTGCTTTACAAGCTTGTTCACTTCCTGTATGTTCGAACCCGCCCCGTGAGCAATGCGCTTACGCCGGCTGCCATTGAGGATGGCAGGGTTCTCACGCTCCTCAGGCGTCATGGAGTGGATGATGGCTTCAATGCCCTTGAAGGCATCATCATCCAGGTCAACATCCTTGATGGCCTTGCCCATGCCGGGGATCATCCCCATCAAGTCTTTCACATTGCCCATCTTCTTGATCTGCTGCAGCTGCGAAAGGAAATCATTGAAGTTGAACTGGTTTTTGGCAAGCTTCTTCTGAAGGCTCCTGGCTTCTTCCTCATCAAATTGTTCCTGGGCTTTTTCCACAAGTGATACGATATCGCCCATCCCCAGGATTCTGTCGGCCATCCGTCGCGGATGAAATACGTCAATGGCATCCGCTTTTTCGCCGATGCCGACGAACTTGATGGGTTTATCCACCACCGACCGTATGGTTAAAGCGGCACCCCCCCTGGTGTCGCCGTCGAGCTTGGTCAAAACCACCCCGTCGTAGTCAAGGCGCTCATTAAAAGCTTTTGCCGTATTCACCGCATCCTGGCCTGTCATGGCATCCACCACAAACAAGGTCTCCTGGGGATTAAGTGCCTTTTTCAGGCCGGCGATCTCATTCATCATCTCCTCATCAATGGCAAGCCGGCCGGCAGTATCTACAACCACCACCTGGTGCCCCATGGTTTTTGCATGGCCGGTAGCCCGCCCGGCAATACCCACCGGATCCTTCACCTCCGGCTCCGTATAGACCTCCACGCCAATCTGCTCACCCAACACGTTCAGCTGCTCAATGGCCGCAGGCCGGTAAACGTCGCAGGCAACCAACAACACTTTTTTGTTCTTTTTGCCTTTCAGGTAATTGGCCAGCTTGGCCGAAAAAGTCGTTTTACCACTACCCTGCAAGCCGGCAACCAAAACAATGGCCGGACTCCCCTTCAGGTCAAGCTCCTCATGCGTGGTGCCCATGAGCTCGGTGAGCTCCTCATGTACGACCTTCACCATCAGCTGACCAGGAGAAACAGCGGTCAGCACATCACGGCCCAGGGCCTTCTCCTTGACCCTCTCCGTAAACGACTTCGCAATCTTAAAGTTGACGTCGGCATCCACAAGGGCACGACGAACATCCTTAAGTGACTCTGCCACATTGATCTCCGTAATGTGCCCCTGCCCCTTTAAAACCTTAAACGCCTTCTCTAACTTATCATTAAGATTATCAAACATATCCTAAACATTTTTTGCAAAATTACAAAAATATGCATGAATTTTTTTTCATCTGTTTTCAATTTGTCAAAAGGTCGAAAGGTCAGAGAGGTTGAAGGGTTTAAGGGTTTAAAAGCCAATAGCTAACAGCCAACGGCCAAAAGCTTCGTTCCATCGTTCTTCCGTCGACACAGAAGATGCTGCCGGCTTTTTGTTCCGCATTTTGTGTTTCGTGTTTTTTCATACCTTTGCATTGTGTTTCATATGGCCGGATGGGATCGTGCAACGACCAACCAGGTTGAACCGGACAGATGGACCCTCCATCAGAAAACCGTTCCCTGTGTGACAAACCAGTTCACACAGGTTTCATGTCATGGCAATGAATACACATTTCTGCATTTGCCCTTATGAAGAAAGAAATGGAAGATAACTTCAAAACACCTTGGCAAGTAGATCAATACGAGAAGCTTGCCCGTCAGAAAACGTCAATTTATTTTGATGTCGATGACTTTGAAGAGATTATTGATCATTACCTGATGACGGGATCACACAAACAGTCACTCCAGGTGGCCAACCACGCCTGTGTAGTGCATCCCGCTTCCATTCCGCTGATGTTGAAAAAAGCACAGCTGCTGGCTACGTTCAACAAAGAGGACCATGCACTCGAACTCCTTGCAGCAGTAGAGAACCTGGATCCCTCCAACAATGATATTTTCCTGACCAAGGGGGCCATCTATTCGCAGCTCAAGGATTATGAAAAAGCCATAGAGGAGTACAACAAAGCGGTTTTTGGTGCCGATGACCCTGACTTTGTGTATTGCAATATTGCGATCGAATATGAGAACCTGGGCAATTTTGACAAAACCCTGGAGTATCTCGACAAGGCCCTCATGGTAAACCCTGACAACGACCTGGCCATATACGAAGCGGCCTATTGTTTTGACCTCCTGTCCCTCACCGAGGAGGGGATCTCCTTCTTCCACCGTCTGATAGACAGGAACCCATACAGTACGGAAGCCTGGTTTAACCTTGGCGTTTCCTATATCAATGCCGGACTGTATGAAAAAGCCCTTGAGGCTTTGGAGTATTCACTGGCCATCGATAAGCAGCATGAACATTCGTGGTTTCACAAAGGCTATACGCTGAGTTTGCTCAACAGGCATACAGAGGCCATCGGGGCCTACAAGGAGTCCATGGCCGGCGACGACATGGATCCCATGAAATACTACTATATCGGGGAGTGTCATGAAAAACTCGAAGACTATCACAACGCCAAAGCATACTATCTGAAAAGCATCCGCTTGGATCCTGAGCTGGCCGATGCCTGGGTGGGGGTTGGTGTCTGCGAAATTGAAAACGGCCATCCCTCTGAAGCAGTGAAGCATATCGAAAAAGGGCTCTCTCTCGATCCTGACAATGTGAACTACCTGTCACTGCTTGCAAGCACCTATTTCTCACTGGGAAACCATGAGGAAGCGCAAAACACGTATGAAAAAGCCCTGAAGGCCGACCCCCGCGACGAGGAAACCTGGCTTGAGTATGCTGAGGCACTGTCAGCCCGCCAAGAAACGGAGGAAGCGCGAAAAGTGCTTGCAAAAGGCATGGAAGCCCTGCCGGGGAATGGCAATATTCTTTACTTCATGGCCGCCATACTCTTCCTGGCCGGGAAAAACCAGGAAGCCGGCTTTTTTCTTGAAGAAGCGTACCTCGCTGACAAAGAAGGGTTAAACAATATCATGACACGTTTCCCAAAACTGAATGACAACCCTGCTTTTCTGGAGACTTTGGACAGGCTGCTTCAATGACACGAACCTTCTTTTATCCCCATCCAAAAAAACCAAACAATGCTGGACTTTCTTCCTGATCGAGAAACAAAACCCAGAAGCTCGGGTGTAACCATGGTCATGGATAAAGGCATCGGCATCCGCCAGGCAGAGGACCTGGCAGAGACTGCCGGCCACCTGATCGACTTTCTGAAACTTGGCTTCGGCACATCTTTCGTAAGCCATAAAGTGAAAGAAAAGGTCAGGATATACCAAAAAAAAAATATCAGGGTGTATGTCGGGGGGACCCTCCTCGAGGCATTCCTTGTACGTGGCCAGTTCGATGACTACCTCAGGTATATTGATACACTGGGCTGCGATGCCACGGAAGTTTCCGATGGCTGCATAAAGCTTCCGGGGGAGGAAAAATGCCGTATCATCGAACGTCTTGCAAAACATTATACGGTGGTTTCCGAGGTGGGGTCAAAAGAAGCAGGCAAAAGCCCGGACGCCAAACAGTGGGTTGCCTCCATGCAGGATGAGCTGGCTGCAGGCAGCAGCTTTGTTATCGGTGAAGCGCGTGAAAGCGGTACGGTGGGTCTTTATGAGAAAAATGGCAGCGCCGACACAGCACTGATCCAGGATATTTTGAAGGGGGTCCCCGCCAACAAGATCATCTGGGAAGCCCCCCTTAAGCATCAGCAAACCTGGTTCATCCACCTGTTGGGCCCCGCTGTCAACCTCGGCAATATTGCCCCGACAGAAATAGTGGCCCTGGAGACATTGCGTCTCGGGCTGCGTGGAGACACCTTCTTTGAATCACTCCCGGAACAGTTTCAGAAATACAAACCATGAGGCCCCGGCCAGCTTGTTCATTAACCCTGACAAATACAGAATATGGCAAGAGGAATGGATCAAAGATCAGCCTGGGGACATTTTTTGCTGGTTTTGCGCGGCATGGCGATGGGCGCCGTGAATGTGGTCCCCGGCGTGTCGGGTGGGACCATTGCGCTGATTACCGGTATTTACGAAGAACTGATACTGAGCATCAAATCATTCAATGCCGGCCTGTTTAGAACGCTATACAAAAAAGGGATCATGGCAGCCTGGAAAAAGGTCAATGGCAATTTCCTGGCTGCTGTCATCTTCGGGATACTGATCAGCATTGTTTCCCTGGTAAGGCTTCTCTCCTGGCTCTTTGAACACCATGCCATGCTGGTATGGGCCTTCTTCTTTGGCCTGATCGTTGGCAGTGCCATATATATCGGCGGCAAGATCAGACGATGGAGCTATCTGTCGGTCTCTTTTCTGATCATTGGCACACTGACGGCCTATTACATTACCATTGCCACGCCCGCCACCGGACCCGACAAGCTTTGGTTCATATTCCTTTCAGGCAGCATCGCCTTCTGTTCACTTGTCTTGCCGGGAATATCCGGTGCCTTTATCCTTGCACTCCTGGGCAAATATGAATACATGGTGAATGCTGTCAGGGATTGGGAAATGCTGGTGATCACCGTGTTTGGGATTGGAGGAGTGGCCGGGGTGATTGCCTTTTCCAACCTCATCGGATGGCTGCTCAAAAAGCATCCCAACGCCACCCTGGCATTGCTCTCGGGCTTTATGATAGGGTCTCTGAATAAGCTGTGGCCCTGGAAAAAAGTGCTGGAAACCCGGCTCACCAGCTCAGGAGAAGAAGTGCCGTTCCTGGAACAAAGCATCTCCCCATGGCAGTATGCGGCAATGACCGGTGAAGACCCCGGGGTGTTGCCTGTCGTGCTGCTGGCCCTGACCGGTGTGGCGTGCATCCTTGTTTTTGCCTTCATCAAAACCCCCAACGGAAAACGGATCGAACATCCTTGATGCTCACGACTCCAGCCGGTGCTTCTGGTCCCATCCATACAAAAATAACCCGGTAAATACTACACCAAAAAAGATCGCGAGGTAGGGGTCCACACCATCCACCGGTTCGCCCACAGCACGGTAAAAGCCGATGAACAAGGCACCCAGCCCCGCCAGGAGCATGAAAAGAAACAAAAAATGATCGAATGCCTTCTCGAAACGGGAAGGGGTATGCTTTTTCACCGGCCCCTTATATGCATATGTGTAGTGTGAGGCACGGGGATATGCCTTTCCTGTGGCTCCCGGCCTGTAATACACACGCCTGCCATGGAGGCCGCGGGCCAACCGCAGATCATAGTTGCGCCGCTTTTCCGCATTGCCCAACACCTGATAGGCCTCATTGACCCGCTGAAAATCCCTGTTGGCACGAGAAGCCCGATTGATGTCAGGGTGCAGCCGCTTCGCCTTGCAGCGAAAAGCCCGCTTGATGCTACCGGCATCCGCATCAAAAGCCACACCCAAAATATCGTAATAGTTCATGAGAATAAAAACAGGTGATCGTGTATCGAAATTACACAATCCGGCGATAAAAATCAAGAAAGGACCATATTTTTGATGAAAAGTCTTGCCTGAAAGGGAAAAAATACCGTACTTTGCACTCCTTTTCAAAAATGTTTATCGCTCAACAGCATTAAAAATAATAAAACATGTCACGTATTTGCCAGATCACAGGGAAGAGACCGATTACAGGACATCGCGTGTCGCATTCAAATATCAAGACCAACAGATGGTTTTATCCCAATATCCAGACCAAGAAGTTTTTCGTTCCCGAAGAAAACCGCTGGATCACCCTTAAAGTATCAACAAAAGGGATTCGTACCATCAACAAGAAAGGCATCTATGCCTGCATACAAGATGCCCGCAAAAAGGGATTTATCAAATAATGTTTTATCCCGGATTGTCCATGGGGACTTCATGGCGCCCGGAGCAGATTTTCCAATGGTTAATGTGGGTTTATTAATAAGCTGTTGCATCACTTTTGTAACAGCTTTTTTTATCAGCCGGCTGCCTTTTCAACCGTTCATTCGTTCC
>SL_3KL_010_SEDDRAFT_10000408_pt1 | contig 35035 bp, 25 predicted proteins | sample SodLakKL_010_SED_2_FD_10381 | JGI IMG/M metagenome (IMG submission 10381) | reverse complement strand
ACGTCTGGAGAGCGAAGTCAGGGAATCTCTGGATGCCCGTGATCGATTGCAGGATCGACTCGATGCCCTGGAAGAAGACCTGGCCGAGCGCAGCCGATGGGTACGGCAACTGGAGAAGGACTTCGACGAACGCACGGCCTGGGCCAAATCGCTTGACCGCGAACTCGCCGAGGCCCGCCGGTCTCTCGAGGCGTCCGCTGAGCGTTGTCTGAGCCTGGAACAGGAGCTGGATGAACGCACTCGCTGGGCCCGCGATCTGGATCGCAAATTGGCGCAGATGCGCCGGGCCAATGACGAGTTGCGCGAAGCGCTGAACGAGATGGAGCAGAATCTGGTTCAAGCTCGCCATGAGCTTGAACAGGCCCGGCTTGAACGCGATCGTCTAGAGCGGGTCAACCTTCAGCAGCGCAGTGAATTGGCCAACCTGGAGCAACGCCGGGTCCAACTGGAACACCACCTGGCCGTGGTGTTGAACAGCAAGTCCTGGCGAATGACCCGGCCGATCCGATTCGCGACCCGGCTGTTGCGAAAGCTCCTGACCCACCAGGCCTGGAATCCGCTGGCCTGGCCGGCGCTGGTGTCCCGGTTTGTCCACAGCATTCGTACCCTGGGCTGGCGTCAGACCCTTGCGCGGCTGCATCACCAGCCGGTGCCGGGCCTGACCGAACCGAGCGATGCAACGACGCATGCCGATTCGGACTGCGAGGCCTCGGACGAGCCTTCGGCGTTGGCTCCGGACGCGCAAGAACAGTCGCACAGTCTGGATGGTGTTCATTTCCCGGACTCGAAAGCACCACTGGCCAGCATCGTCATTCCCGTCTACAACAAGGTGGAACTGACTCGCGCCTGCCTCGACAGCATCGCGCGAACACCTTCGGACATTGATTACGAGGTGATTGTGGTCGATGACTGTTCCAGCGACCGAACCGAGGCATTCCTGTCCGAGTGTTCCGGCATCCTGGCCTTGCGCAACGAGGTCAACTCCGGTTTCATTGATACCTGCAACCGCGGGGCTGAACAGGCGCGCGGGGAGTTTGTGATCTTTCTCAACAATGACACCACGGTCAAGCCGGGGTGGCTGGATGCATTGATCAGTACTTTCAGGTCAGACCCTGAAGCGGGTGTGGTCGGAGCCAAGCTGGTTTACCCGGACGGTCGATTACAAGAAGCCGGCGGCATCATCTTCAACGATGCCAGTGGCTGGAACTACGGCCGCAACGAGAGCGCGGATCGACCCCAGTATTCGTTTGTCAGCGAGGCCGACTATGTATCCGGAGCCTGTCTGGCCGTGCGACGAGCTGACTTCATCGAACTGGGTGGATTCGATACCCGTTTCCGGCCCGCCTATTACGAAGATACCGATCTGTGTTTTCAGATGCGTGCGCGTGGCAAGAAGGTCATGGTTCAGCCTGCGGCAACCATTGTCCATCACGAGGGGGCGACTTCGGGCACCGATGAGTCCGGTGGTGTCAAGCGTTACCAGGTGGTCAACCGTGAAAAGTTTCGTGACAAGTGGGCCGATGTACTGGCCGATCATCCACCTCCGGAGCCGGATTTCAGTCGCCGGGATCCGATTCGTCATGCGCGCTTTCGGCGTTTCCGGCGTCGCATGCTGCTGATCGATGCGGTCACGCCGCAACCCGATCATGACTCCGGATCGGTGCGAATCGTGGCCATGATGACCCTGTTCAGGGCAATGGGTTACCAGGTCAGTTTCATGCCCGAGAATCGACTGTCGGTGGATGGCTATTCCGAAGATCTGCAGCAGGCCGGCATCGAGGTGTTGTGTGCACCGCATGTGGCCACACTGGAACCGTGGCTGGCCGAGCACGGATCCGATCTCGATCTGGTGGTGGTCTCGCGCCATTACGTGCTGGCGCCAATGTTGAAAATGATCCGTCACTACTGTCCGCACGCTTTCCTGGTGTTCGATACCGTCGATCTGCATTTTCTGCGCGAGGAGCGCGAGGCCGAGGTTACCGGTTCGGACAGCGTGGCCGAACAGGCCAGGGCGACTCGTAGGGAAGAACTGGCCTTGATCGAAGCCAGTGACGCCACCCTGGTCGTGTCACCGGTGGAGCAGGAGTTGCTGAATGGATTGTTGCCCGATGCCGATGTGCGTGTCGTGTCCAATATTCACGATGTCCATGGCAGTGATCGTGGCTGGCAAGAGAGAAACGGTTTGATGTTCGTTGGTGGTTTTCAGCACCTGCCAAATGTCGACGCGGCCCGCTGGCTGGTCAATGAGATTTTTCCCCTGGTTCGATCCGAAGTCCCGGATGTGGAGCTGCATCTGATCGGCAGCCGCATGCCGTCAGAGATTCTCTCGATCAACGCCCCTGGAGTTCGAGTACATGGTTTCGTTGAGGACCTGGAACCTTTTCTCGATGGTTGCCGGGTCTCGGTGGCTCCGCTGCGTTACGGGGCCGGTGTCAAGGGCAAGGTCAACCAGGCCATGAGCCATGGCCTGCCGGTGGTGGCCACGACCTGTGCGGCCGAGGGCATGTTTCTGGAGCATGGCAAGGATGTCCTGGTCGCCGATGATGCCGCTGCATTCGCCCGCGAAGTGGTGCGCGCTCACCAGGACCGTGAACTCTGGGAGCAACTTTCAAGAGGCGGGCTGAGCAATGTCGAGCGTCATTTCTCCCGTGCTGCCGCCCGACACGCGCTGGAGGGCATCGACCGCCTTATCAAGGCGCAGTGACTACAACCGTCCGTCAGCGTCCAGGCCGTGTTGGCGACGAAGGTCGGTCAGCAGCTCTGCGAAACGTGCATCATCGACCAGTTCGGGCACCATCGTTTCGAGGTACAGATTCATGGCCAGTGCCGGCCAGTGGCCCCAATGTTCGATTTCATCCATCAGCGCGAATGCGGCATCGATCTCACCCAGGGCAGCCAAAATCAGACCAGCCGAGAAATGGTGACCGAGCTCCAACAGTTCATCGTGTAAAGTCTCAGCCTGTTGGCGTTCGCCAAGTTTGATATGGGACAAGGCACGAACTGCCTTTGGACCACCGCCCGCCCAGGCGACCTGCATCGGCTCCAATATCTCGATGGTCTCACGGTACTTGCCGTTGAGGTATAGCGCCAGGGCTTTGTTGAAGTTGCCGGTAAATGGCAGGTACAGCGTATCCATGAATCGGGCTTGCTCAAGCGCCTCGGGAAATCGCCCCTCGCCGATCAGTGAGCCGGCGAGGTTGGCCTGCGCTTCCAGCGAAAACGGATTGAGTTCCACGGCGATCCTGGCGCTCTCCAGCGCTTCTGCAGGCATTCCGATCAACTGGTAGTTCCAGCTCAACCAGTTGTGCGCTTCGGCATAACCGGGTCGAAGTGCGGTAGCGCGTTTCAGCGACCTGATCGCTTCAGGCATTTTGACGCGGGTGCTGTAAAGCGCTCCCAGTGACGCGTATGCTTCGGCAAGTTCCGGATTCAGTTCAAGCGCGTGTTCGATGGCGGCTTCAGCCTCGGGCAGGACTTCTTCAGGGGAGCGGTAGCCATAGTCATGCAGCATGGTGAGGGCATCGGCCAGGCCGACCCAGGCTATGGCGTAATCGGGATCCTGTTCTATGGCGTTGCGAAAAAACACCAGCGCCTGTTCGGCACCGTCTTCGGTGCGAGCATCAAGATACGCCCGCCCCTGAACGGCCAGGGTGTAGGAGGCCAGGCTGTCAGTCGGAGCAGCATGGAGTTGTTCCTCCTCAACCGGGCTCAGGGTTGTTTCCAGGGATGCAGCGATGTCTTCGACAATGTCGCTCTGAATGGCGAAAATATTCTCGGCGGACAAATCACGTCGATACGTCCTCGCCCAGACGTGACTGTCATTGGCGCCGTCGATCAATTGGGCATTGAGTTGGATCTCGTCGCCAAATTTCTGTACTGCGCCCTCCACGATCCAGGCGACATCCAGCTCTGCTGCAATATCCGTTATGGGAAGTATGGTGTCGTGATAGCGCTTGACCGAAGTCCTGGAGATGACGCGCAGATCGTCGATGTGCGACAGGCGAGTGAGCAGGTCGTGATGCAGGCCATCCGTCAACAGGTCGTCTTCTTCGATCCCGAATGCCTCGAATGGCAAGACCGCAATCGAAGTCGGCGCCACGGCTTCGGTTGGTCGAGTCATGTGGATCAACAAGCCAGCCAGACCGGCCACCACAACCAGTAGAGCCAGTCCGAGTGGGCGGAGAGGGCGGGCAGTGTGATCAACCTTCCGGCTTGTGGCGCGAGAAGCAGTGACCACTGCAGGGGTTCGCTCGGGAGGTGGCGACGATGCCAAGGGTTTGACAGTGGCGAGCAGCCGGTAACCGCGCTTGGGAATGGTCTCGATGAACTTCGGTTGTTCCAGATCATCGCCCAGCGATTTTCTGAGCGTCGAAATATGGCGAGTCAGCGCATCGTCGGTGACTACAGCCGGATACCAGATGCTCTTGCTGAATTCGTCTCGATCGACCACCTGGCCGGAATGTCTGGCCAGCAGGACCAGCACATCCATGCACCGGGGTGTCAGGTGAACCTCCCGTTCCTGACCCGTCAGCAGATTCTGCCGGGGATGAACATCCCAGTCTCCCAATCGAAAACCGTCGTCCAGATTCCTCACAAACTCATCGAAACCGTCTTTCCTGGATATGTAAAGTGTATCACTGGCCATGAACTGGCCACTTTTCCGAGGTGTAACGCGCCCCGGTCAGCTTGCTGACCAATGTCCGGGTTCGGGCGTGGGATGATGCAATCGTTGTTGCCTGATCAGGGTACCGGCCGTGTCAGTAGACCATCTTTCAAGCCGCGAAGCATCGATCTCAGGTTTTTGCAGCGAGGACGAATCAGGCTGAACAGGAAAAGTTTTCCCGCGGCACGGATCAGGTCCTGGAGGATCCAGGCGATCGGAGCGTGTGAGCGGTACAGGAATACCCGGTTGCGCATCATGGTATAGAGGCGTTCCGGAGAGTGGTGGCGATAGACGGGGACGCTGAGACCCGACCACAGGCGACGATTCTCCCCAATGCTGTGAAGCAGTTCGGTATCAAAGCAGCCGAAAATCGAGAAGCCCTTGCGACGGGCTCGAAAGCACCATTCCAGGTCGATGCTGTCGATGAACCAGGCTTCACGCATGGGACCGATCTCGGGCAAGTGCTCGAGGTTGACCAGTGTTCCCGAAGTGATCAGGAAATCACTGGCGATGACGCCCGATTGAAGGTTCAGGCGCCGGTTCATCGGCAGGCGAAAACGCACGAATGGCACCCGTTGGCCGGTATTTCGATCACGCAGTGATGGACCGATGGCCGCAACCTTGTGATCATCTGATTCCAGTGCCTGCATGCGATCCAACAGAGTGGCCACCATGGACTCGGCCGGATGGCTATCCTGATCAAGCAGCAGGGCATGAGTGAAGCCGTTTGTCATGAGCCGCTCCAAGCCCTGATTGATGGCGGCTGCAACGCCGATATTGGAAGACGGTTCGATGATTTCAATGGATTGGACTTGAGACTCGCTCCAGTGGCGGATGATCGAAGGTTGCGTGTTGTCGATAATGACGATGCGCTCCACCTGGGGCTGAAGCGATTGCAGCAGACCGGCAAACTGTGCGCGGTCGGGGTGCCAGGCAACGATGATCGCGCCGATCCTTGATGGCTGGGTCATCGGCCGGACCGATGGCTGGTCACTGGGCTGGGCAAGCGCCTCAGTCTTGACAGAAGCTTCAAGCTGCCCAGGCGTCGCAGATGGGCCACTTCACGACGTTTTGCCGGCAGCGCGCGCAGCGCGCTCTTGAGCACTGGCAGGTAGTGTGTTGGCAAATTGCGCAGATCACGTGGGCCCGTTTTCGGCTCGGACTGACCGGCTGAGCGCGAACCGGACAGCAATGCCCGTGCCCGGCGAATGGCCCCGGTCACCAAGTGAGCGAGCATGCGCAAGACAAATACCCCGAACCACCAGGTCAAAAGCAATGGAGGAAGATTCTTCCCGGCCACCCAGACATGGTTGCGCCAGCTTCTGACGGCGACTTCCAGACTGGTCGCATCAGTCGAGCCACCACGCTTGTGCAGAACCACGGCATCCGGAATGTAGAGGCAGTGATGGCCGGCGACCTGGGCGCGCAGGTCCAGATCGACATCCTCGAAGACCAGAAAGAAGTCCTCGTCGAACACCCCGATATCCTCGAAGAGGCTGCGACGGTAGATGGCCGCCCCGGCGCAGGCGCCGAATATCCAGGCCGGCTGTTTGTGCAGGCCCTCAGGATCACCGGCGCCAATGTTGTTGCCGGCACCTGAAAGAAGACTGAAATGGTCGCCGGCCGAATCGACCAGGTGAGGCGGTTCGTAGCGCAGCATCCTGCTGGCGGCGAAGCTGGCTTCCGGCCAGTGCGACATGTCCCTGATCAATGCTTCCAGCCAGTCACGACGTGCACGGGTATCGTTGTTCAGCAGCACCACGTACTCTGACTGGCTTTCGCGGATTCCGACATTCACGGCAGTCGAAAATCCGAGATTCTGGGCCAGTCCGATGACTCGAACCCATGGATAATCGCGTTCCACGAGGCTGACCGAGGCATCGGTCGAGCCGTTGTCGACCAACAGGGTTTCAAAGTCTCTGAAAGTCTGGGCTGCCAGCGAGTCAAGGCATTCCCTGAGATGCCCGGCGCCATTCCAGTTGGGAATGATGACGGTGGCCTGTGGGATCTTGCGATTCATCGGACTATCTTACGCGCCGCGCACCGGTCACGCCCTGGATCGACTGCATTTTGGCCAGCAGGCTGGAGAGCTGGTCAAAGTCATTGACCTGAACGGTCAGCTCGATTCGTGCCTGGTCGGACTGGTCGGTATGATGAGCATTCATTGCGCTGACATTGACCTGTTCGCTGGCCAGCAGGGTGCCGATGTCGCGGATCAGTTCGCGCCGGTCCCAGGCATCGATCACGATCCGGGCCGGGTATCGTGATCCGGCGCGCGCGGCCCAGCGGACATCGATGATGCGCTCGGGCTGTCGATTGCCCAGGTTGATGAACTGTGGGCAGTCCTGGCGATGGATGCTGATGCCCCGGTTGCGGGTGATGTAGCCGCCTATCAGGTCACCGGGCACGGGTTGGCAGCAGCGCGCCATCTGGTGAAGCAGATTGCCGACGCCTTCGATGCGAACGTCATCACTGTCTTCGGGTTCGCCGCGCGGGCGTTGCAAAGGCAAGGTGGATGGCGGTGCCTGGCGATCGGCGTCCTTGCGCTCGATGGCTCCGGCAATCTGGCCGGCACTGAGATCACCGCTGCCCACGGCGACCAGCAAGTCTTCGACGCGTTTGAAATTGAAGTGATCGAGCACGCTGTTCAGTCGTGCAAGGTCGATGTCGAGTCGCTTGAATTCGTTTTCAACGGTCTGGCGACCGGCAGCCAGGTTGTCCTCGTAATCGAATTGCCGAAACCAGTGCCGCACTTTCGCTCGCGCCCTTGCAGTGCGGATATAGCCCAGGCGAGGACTCAGCCAGTCCCGGGACGGATGCGGTTCCTTGGCGGTCAGGATTTCCACCCGATCGCCATTTTTCAGTTCCGTGGTCAAGGGCACGATCCGTCCATTGACGCGGGCGCCGCGGCAACGATGGCCGACTTCGGTGTGAACCAGATAGGCGAAATCCAGCGGGGTGGCGCCGCGCGCCAGATCCTTGACCTCCCCCTGGGGGGTGAGCACGTAAACGCGTTCCTCGCTGGTGACATTGCGAAAGCTCTCGAGCAGGCTTTCGTCGTCATCATCTTGTTCGATGCCTTCGAGGAGTTTGCGCATCACCCCGATGCGCTTTTCCAGTCCGGCATCGCGTGGACCGCCCTCCTTGTATCGCCAGTGGGCGGCCACCCCGAGCTCGGCATGGCGATGCATCTCGTGGGTTCGGATCTGGACCTCGATGGCCCGGCCGCCGGCCCCGGTCACGGCCGTGTGCAGGGATTGATACAGGTTGGGCTTGGGATTGGTGATGTAGTCATCGAATTCTCCGGGCACCGGTTGCCAATGGGTGTGGACCAGGCCCAGAACGGCGTAGCAATCGGCCACGCTGTCGACCAGCACCCGAACGGCGCGCACATCAAAAAGCTCGTGAAAGTCCAGGCCCTTGCGCTGCATCTTGCGCCAGATCGAGTAGATGTGCTTGGCCCGGCCACTGATCGAGGCCTGGATGTCGCCTTCAGCCAACCGCGCGCGCAGATCATCGATGAATGAAGAGATGAATGCTTCGCGCTCGGTCTGTCGCTCGGCGACCAGGGCGCGAATCTTTTCGTGAGTGCGCGGCTCCAGGTAGGCAAAGGCCAGATCTTCCAGTTCCCACTTCAATTGCCAGACCCCAAGCCGGTTGGCTAGTGGGGCATGAATCAGGCGGGTCTCCCTGGCGATCGATGTGCGCATGGATTCGTCGAGTTGGTCGGCCAGCTTGAGGCGGGCCAATTGCCAGGCCAGGGCGACCAGCACCACGCGAACATCGGCGACCAGGGCCAGCAGGAGTCGACGCAATCCCTCTGCCCGGGTGTTGTCGTCGGGCAGATAGGTACGCCCGAAATGGGTCAGACGCCTGAGCTGTTCGACCAGCTCGATGACCTCGGGCGCGAGATCGGAGCGCAGCGATTCGGGAATGTCGGTGTCATCAACCAGCCAGGGCAGCAGCAGGGCTGCGGTGACGGTTTCCGCGTCGGGAGACAGGCGCGCCAGCGCATCCAGCGTGGCCAATGTGGATTCGATGCGATTGGGACTGACTTCATCGCGCCAGACTTCGAGCTGGCTCAACCACTCATCAATGTCCAATTGAATCGAGTGGTCGGCCTTTTCCTGGTAGCTGTTCAGCCAGCGTTTGAGTGCATCGATCGGTTGTTCAGCCATGGTTGCGCCCGGGTCCCCGTGGGCGAGGGTGCATGTTCATCCGCGGGCCGGCCCGGCATCGGACCGGCCCGCGGAGTCATCATTCGACCAATGCTTCCAGGAATGAATCGCTAAACAACTGGTCGCTGATGACCTCGATGTCCTGGATTTGCTCTTCGATCAGGATGATGTTTCCGTTCTCCACGGCGACCAGCCAGAAAATCAATTGCCAGGCGCCTTGATCGGCATCGGGCTGCAGGGTGACCGGCTGGTTGAAGATTTTTTCGCCGCTGCTGAAGACTGGATTGTCCACACCGGTGACCTCGGCCAGAGCATCACAGCTTTGTGATTGCAGCAGCCACAAACAGCCTTCTTCACTGTCGACAGGCTCCAGGAATTCGAGACGGTCGAGCTGCCAGAGGACTGCCAATCCATCCAGCCCGTTGGGGTCGACATTGGTCAGATCGATTTCAAGGTCGAAAGCCTGGCCCTGAACCAGGGTCAGGATCCCGCTGCCGGCCGACTCTCCATTGGAATGGACTTGCAGTGAGCCATCCGCCGGATTGTCCTGGACTTCTATATCCAGGGTCAGGATATCGATGATGATGTCGTTGTCTTGCGGATCCGCGTCTTGCGGGTCGAAGCTGACCAGGTAGAAGTTGAATGTCCAGTCGCCCAGCTCGGCATCCTGTCTGACCTGGATCAGCAGATCCTCGATCAGATCGATATCGGCAGAGAAGGGGTTGTCGAAATCGATCAAGTCGATCAGCGCGGCGCAGCTGTCGACCTCCAGTAACGCCAGGCAGACATCCATGCCGTCCTGGTTGGATGAATCACTAGGGCTCTGGCCATCAAAGACCACGGCCAGTTGCCGATCGTCCTGGACGCTGGCACCAAGTGCTGAAAGGCTGAACTCGACCAATTCACCCTCGCGCACGACATGTTGGACGGACGGATCCAGGAATTCACCGTTACGGGCGGCAGTCAAAAAACCGGTGGCGGCATCGGGCACGCTGTCGACCGTCAGTTCGGCAGACAGGGTATCGATCGGCAAGTACTGCTCTTCGCCCGGGGTGTCATCGGTGATCAACACGCGCTGGAAATCCAGCCACCATTCGCCCGGGTTGGCATCGGCGCGAACGGTCACGTCATCGAAGAACAGGATGGTATCGACACTGAACCCGGCCTGAAGCCCGGTTGCCAGAACGAGGGCATCGCAGTCGTTGTTGACGAACAGCTCGTAGCAGAACTCTTCGATGGGGCGAGGGGCCGAGTCTTCCGGACCTTGCCCATGAACCAGCAAGGCCAATTGGGTGCCGGGGGCAAGGTTATCGACATCATTCACCAGGATCTCGAGTTGATTGACACTGGCCTGATCCACTGACTGCATGTGGATGGGTGCTTCGTTGAGATCGACGCTCAGCGAGCTTTCCGGGGCCAGGATCAGTTCGAATTCATTGCTGTCTCCGAAAAGGTCCAGGTCCGTGCGACGCGCCTGAAGGTAGAACTCCTCTCCGAACAGCCCCGCCGGAATCGTCAGCCCGGAGAAGGAGGCCGTAGTGCCCACGGCATCCTCGTTGCCCAGAGAGTCATCGACGCCTCCCGGCCCGATGAGGTTGACATTGATGCGCTCCTCATCGAAATCGCTGGGATTGCCGAACTGGTCAACCGCGGTGACCTGGAAATCGGGCAGCGTGGATGGAGACAGCTTCGGATCGTTGAAGTTGAAAAAGAACTCGAAGCCGGTCACCTCGTCGGCCTGGAAGTCGAGTGTGACCGAGTCACTGGCCGGCTCGTCGGTGTTTTCATCCAGCAGCGCCGGCGCGGTGAACTGAATTTCATATTCGCTGATTTTCTCCGACTGTATCCAGAAACTGGCCGTGCCGTCGGTGTCGGTCAGAATGGAGGCTGGGAAATTGATATCTCCGGTTTGTTCCGGATCAGCTACTGTGGCCTGGATTTCGATACCGGCTTCCTGCATGGGCTGACCATCGTTATTCAGGATTTGCACGGCTACCGACGTGGAGACCGTGCCGTCGGCCGAGACGGTGGGGCCGGGATTGTCAGCGCTGGCTTCGATCTGTCCGGTGCTGACAATCTGCAAGGTTTCGGTCGTCGCGGCATGGTTGGACGGGTTGTCCAGGTCGACGGCCACGAAGTGAATCGGCAGGGATTGCCCGAAAGCATCCAGCAAAACGGCACCGCCGGACAGGCGTACTTTGCGTTCGACCATGAAGCTGATACTGGCTCCTGCCGGCAGGAACAATTCTTCACCGCGGATGAAGGGTTCCTGCACGTCACTGCCGGCAATCTCGAACAATTGCGGGATGGCGTCGGCGCAGTCTGCTCCCGGGCCGGGGTTGCAGATGATTTCGTCGTGTGAGAGTCCGACGGGGAAGTTGCCGGTCGAGAAACGCAGGGTAAAAAGCTCCTGTACGGCCAACCGTTCGATGTCACTGGAGCCGTTGTTCTGAACGACGATCTCGTAGATCACGTCATCATCGATGCTGACATTGGGCCAGTTGGCCGGGGCTTGCGGCGTGACGGTGACGGACAGATCGCCTTGCGCCGTGCTGTTGCCAAAATAACCCATGCCGGTGCCGGCATCGTAGAAGCAGGCCGTGTCGCTGTCGCCGTCGAGCGCCAGAACGTCCAGATCAAAGATGTACTGGAAGTCCGCACTCAGTCCCAGACGAATGACCTCGCCCAGTTTCTGGTCATCGACTTCGGTGGCATTGTTGTCGAAAACATCCAACACAACTGCCGAGTCTTGCCAGTTCTCGCGCAGGTCGAAGCAGCTGATGGGACCCTGGACATTGAAAGCGATAGTGCCGGATTCAAAATCATAGTCAAGCAGTTCGCCGGTGGTATTTCCGAGGACCGGAAAGCCCGCTGAGCTGATTCCGTCATCCGGAGCGATGACCATCAGCTCCAGCGTGCTATCGGCCGGATCGCCCATGGCGATGGCTTGCATGAGTTCGGGAGGATCTTCGGCCGCCTGGGCCATGACGATCATGCTTGAGCCGAACACGAAGGCCAACAGCAGCCCGGGGAAGAGGGGAGACTTGCGCACTGAAGCAGAACCTGGGTCAGAATACCAACGCATATTATAAGTCCTTGGCAGGCCCCGGTCACCGTTTAATTTTCATGAAATTGCGGTAAAAACCGGCATTTGGGTCACGTTTTGACGGTTACTTGTCGGCTTGGGAAGCTGGGCGGTCTACCGCACCCCACGCTTGTCGAAGACGCTCGGCTGAAACCTTTTCTGCTGTTCCCAGCTGCTGGGCAAAGGTCTGGACCCGGAATTCCTCGACCAGCCAGCGATAGCGATCGAGTTCCGGTGTGTACCAGCCCTCGCTTTCCAGGAACTCCAGGTAATGTCGCCACCACGGCTTGATCTGATCAAGCCTGTGACTGTCGCGAAGCGGATCAAGTTCCAGGGCGTTGAGACGCAACTTGATGGCTTTCAGGTAACGCGGATAATGTTCCAGGCGCTCGGCCTGGATGTCGCCGAGAAAGCCGGCATACATCAGATCGTCGATCTGTGATCGCACGTCGGCCACGGCGGTCGGGGCGGCCTGATCCAGGCTGTCGAGCTGGCGCATGATCTCGTGCCAGACTTGCAGGCACTCATCGAGGATGCCGGCCAGTTGCCGATAGCGTTCGACCAGGTCGCGACGGGCCTGGCCGGACAAGGCCTCAAGCGCTATCTTGTCGCGAACCTGCCAGGCGCCGGAGGCTTGTTCGCGCAGACACAGCTCGCGCAGTGCCTCGCTCAGTTCAACGATGTCTTCAACCCGTGTCCAGGCCAGTTGTGCTGCCTGGCTCAGCTCGATGTTGCGCGCCAGGTACTTCAGCTTGTCACGCAGCATGACTCGTAGAAGCGCGACAATGCCTTCGCGATGGGCGATGATGGCTTCACGTTTGCGGTCAAACAAGCGAACCCCGACCTGCCGATCCTGCTCGACCAGGGCCGGCCAGGCACGATGGCCGCCGCGCGTGGTCACTGATTCGGGCAACTCGGGAATCTGGGCGGGGCCCAGGCCGTCCTGCTGCCAGCGTTCAGTCTGGCGTTGCATGAATTCGCGCCGGGCTCTACCGGCGAATCGTTCCCTGAGTTCGGCCAGGTCCCGGCTCTTGCCGATCAGGAGACCCTTCTCATCGTGGAGATGGATCAGAAAGTTCAGGTGCGGGTCCAGCTTTTCGGTCTTGAAGTCCTCGATGTTGATGTCCGCACCGGACATGCGCTGCAACTGGCCGGCCAGTCGTTCCAGCAGGCCGCCATCGGGCGGGCCCAGCGCTTCGACCGCGGCGCGGGCGTACTCGGCGACCGGGATCAGCAAGCGGCGTTTCGATTTGGGCAGGCTGGCAATCAGGGCGGCAACCTTTTCCTCCCGCAGTCCGGGGACCAGCCATTGCAAGCGATTTTCATCGAGCCGGTTGAGCAGGTGCAATGGACAGTGCAGGGTGACGCCGTCTTCCTCGTGGCCGGGCTCGAACCGATAAACCAGCCTGAAAGCCTCATTGCCGATCCTGAGTTTTTCCGGGTAGGCTTCGGCGCCGGCCAGCGGCGCTTGTTCGCGCAACAGGGTGGCCCGGTCGTAGAGCAAGCGGTCCTTCTGATCGCTTGAAAGCTTTCCGTACCAGCGCCCGAAAGCCTTGGCCGTGTAGATTTCATCCGGCAGGGTTTCATCAAAAAACGCCTCGAGATCGCGTTCTCCGGCCAGGACGTCGCGGCGACGGCGTTTATGTTCATGGGCAGCCAGCTCGTCACGCAATTGCCGGTTTTTCTTGAGGAAACTGGATTTCAGGTTGATCTCGCCGCGGACCAGGGCATGGCGGATGAACAGCTCGCGCGCGGTCCTGGGGTCGTGGGGTCCGTAATGGGTGCGGCGTTTTTCGACCAGGATCAGGCCATGAAGACTGATCTGCTCGTAGCCCATCACTCGCCCGCTGCGCCGGTCCCAGTGCGGGTCGAATACCCGTCGCCGAAGCAGGTGGGCGGCCTGGTGCTCCAGCCAGGCCGGTTTGATGGCGGTAACGGTGCGCGCATAGGTGCGGGCGGTTTCGACCAGTTCGGCGGCCATCACCCAGCCGGGTCGGCGCCGCGCCAGGGCCGAGCCGGGAAAGATCCGGAACTTGTGACCGCGCACTCCCCGATATTCACCGTCTTCGATGTGCTGCCCCACCATGCCAAGCAACCCGGCCAACAGGGCGCGATGCACGGCCTCGTCATCGGCCTTGCCGATCCGTCCGGTTTTCCAGCCCTCGTCGCGGGCAATGCGCTGCAACTGTCCGTGGAGCTGACCCCACTCGTGCAGGCGCTGCGGGCTCAGGAATTGGCGGCGGGCACGCTTGTCGGCCTGGTTGCGTGAATGATCCTTGCGGGTCTTTTGCCACCACTGCCACAGCTTGAGCAGGGTCAGAAAGTCCGATTCCGGCACGATGAATTGCTCATGGGCCTGGTCGGCGGCCTGCTGCTGGTCCAGTGGGCGTTCTCGAACATCGGCACAGCCCAGGGCCGCCACCAGCACCAGGGTTTCGGCCAGAGACCCGCGTTGGGCGGCCTCGATCAACATGCGCCCGTGGCCGGCATCGACCGGCAGGCGGGCCAGTTGTCGACCCAGTCGGGTCAGGCGGCGCTGGTCATTGACTGCACCAAGCTCGACCAGGTTCTGCCAAGCCTCGCCCAGCAGCTTGCGTGGCGGAGGGTCGACGAACGGAAATGCCTCGGGTTCGCCCAACCCCAGGGCGAGCATCTCCAGCACCACCCCGACCAGTCCGGAGCGCTGAATCTCCGGCTCGGTGTGTTCGGGACGAAGCTCGAAGTCGGATTCTTCGAACAGGCGGATGCAGGTGCCAGGACCGATCCGGCCGCAGCGTCCGGCGCGCTGCTGACAGGAGGCCTGGGACACCGGTTCGATCGGCAGTCGCAGCACCCTTGAATGGGCGGCATAACGTGAAATCCGGGCCAGCCCCGAGTCAATCACGAAGCGAATGCCCGGCACCGTCAGCGAGGTTTCGGCCACGTTGGTCGCCAGCACGATGCGCCGTTCGCCGCCGGGTTTGAAGATCCGGTCTTGCGCGGTGGTCGGCAGGCGGGCATACAGGGGCAGCACCTCCGTATGTGTCAGTCCGGTGCGCTTGAGTGTTCGCGAAACCTGGAAGATCTCGCGCTCGCCGGGCAAAAACACCAGGATGTCGCCGCGCGGATCAATACGACTGACGGTACTGACGGCCCGTCGGACCTGGGCCGGCAAGGGCTCGTCTTCGGACGGGGGCTGGTACTGGATATCGACCGGCCAGCCGCGCCCCTCGACATGGATCACCGGAGCATTGTTGAAATGCTCCGACAGTTTCTCGGTATCAATGGTGGCCGAGGTGATGATGACCTTCAGATCCGGTCGCTTGTCCAGCAGGCGCTTGAGATAACCGAGCAGAAAGTCGATATTGAGGCTGCGTTCGTGCGCCTCGTCGATGATCAGGGTGTCGTAGGTATCGAGATAGCGATCATGATGGATCTCGGCCAGCAAAATGCCATCGGTCATGAACTTGACCAGGCTGTCGGACGACGTTCGGTCGCTGAATCGAACCTGGAACCCGACGGATTGACCCAGTTGCGTGTTCAGCTCCTCGGCCACCCGGCGGGCCACTGATCGCGCAGCGATCCGGCGCGGTTGGGTACAGCCGATCAACCCGCGTCGCCCACGTCCGGCAGCCAGGCACAGCTTCGGCAACTGGGTCGACTTGCCTGAACCGGTCTCCCCGGCGATGACGATCACCGGGTGATGTTCGATGGCCTCGATGATGGCCTCGGCATGATCATCAATCGGCAACCCGGCATTGAATTCGACCCCGGGCGCACCCTCATCGCGTTGCGCCAGGGTTTGACGAGAACGCTCCAGCCTGGCTTCGAACTCGGCCCGCAATCGCTCGCGTTTTTCGCCGGGCCCGCGAAACTTGATCAACTGCGCCCGCCGCCGTTTCAGCCACGCGACATCACGTTGCATGAGCTCCGATGGGTTGATGTCGGGGAGTTGGTGCATGGGGTGGTGACGGGAGACGGGAGACGGGAGACGGGAGAGGATTGTAAAGGGTCAGGGGGTGAAAGGGCGAAAGGGCCAATGGGCAAATGGGCGAATGGATTTTCCTTAAACCTTGTACCTTGTTCCTTGCGCCTTGAGCCTTGAGCCTTTCCCGTAAACCGTAAACCGTAAACCGTGCACCGTTCCCTTAAACTACCCAATCCACCCAATCCACCCGCCGTTATGAACTTCAAAAGCGACAACGAAGCCCCCGCACATCCGGCGATCCTGGAAGCGCTGGCCGAGGCCAATCAGGGGTTTGCCACGGCTTACAGCGAAGATCGCTACAGCAACCGACTCAATGAGCGGTTTTCGGAGGTTTTCGAGACTGATTGCCGGGTGGTCCCGATATCGACTGGGACGGCGGCCAACAGTATCGCGCTGGCCGAGATCAGCCCGCCCTGGGGGGCGGTGCTGTGTCATGAAAACGCCCATATCCACAATGATGAGGGTGGGGCGCCGGAGTTTTATTCCCATGGCGCCAAGCTGGTTGCGCTGGCCGGTGACAACGGCAGGCTGACGCCCGATTCGCTGGCTGCGGCCATCGACGGGGCCGGGGTGCATGGGGTGCACAACGTCAAGCCGTCGGTGGTATCCATCACCCAGGCCACGGAGTGCGGCACGGTGTATGCCATTGGTCAGGTCCAGGCAATCGCCGAGGTCGCGCATCAGCGCGGCTTGCCGCTGCACATGGACGGCGCGCGCTTTGCCAATGCCGTGGTTTCCCTGGGTTGTTCACCGGCTGATGTGACCTGGCGGGCCGGGGTCGATGTGCTGTCGTTCGGCCTGACCAAGAACGGCGCACTCAATGCCGAGGCGCTGGTGGTATTCGGTCACGACGAATGGCTGGAAGGCATGCAGCGACGCCGCAAGCGCGGTGGACACCTGTTATCCAAGATGCGCTACGTATCGGCACAGTTACTGGCCATGCTGGAAAATGACCTGTGGCTCGAACTGGCCGGCACGGCCAATGACCATGCCGCCCGATTGGCCCGGACCATCGAGGCCGCCGATGGGTGCTCACTGCACTGGCCGGTCGAGGCCAATGAAGTCTTTGTACGCGCCGAGCCCGAAAAACTGGCCGATCTCAAGTCCCGGGGCTTCGAATTCCACATCTGGCCCGGCCACAACGATCTGGCCAGGCTGGTTTGTTCGTGGGCAACGAGCGAGGAGCAGGTGGCGGAGTTGGCGCGCGCGATCAGTGGTCGGTAGTCAGTGGTCGGTGCTCAGTGGTCGGTGGTCAGAGGTCAGTAGTCCGAAGTCCGAAGTCCGAAACTGGCAACGTCCCCCGAATCTGTAGACTTACCCCTGAATCCTGACCCCTGACCCCTAAAACGTCACATCCGAAACTCCTTCCCAAGATACACATTCCTCACATTCTCATCCGCCATCACATCGGCCGGCTTGCCGTGAGTCAGGACGCGACCTTCGCTGATGATGTAGGCGCGGTCGCAGATGCCCAGGGTTTCGCGCACGTTGTGGTCGGTGATCAGTACGCCGATGTGGCGTTCGGCCAGTTGCTTGACGATGCGCTGGATCTCGCCGACCGAGATCGGGTCGACTCCGGCAAAGGGCTCGTCGAGCAGGATGAAGTCAGGATTGCCGGCCAGGGCGCGGGCGATCTCGACACGGCGGCGCTCGCCGCCCGACAGCGAAACCCCCATCTGGTCGGCCAGGTGCGAGACATGCAGCTCATCCATCAGCCGTCCCAGTTCATTGCGCCGTTGTTCGCGATCGAGATCCTTGCGCAACTCGAGAATGGCCATGATGTTGTCGGCCACGCTGAGCTTGCGAAAGATCGAGGCTTCCTGGGGCAGATAGCCCAGCCCCTTGCGGGCTCGCTGGTGCATGTTGGCCCGGGTCAGGTCGGTGTCATTGATGCGGATCCGACCGCCGTCTGCCGGCACCAGCCCAACCACCATGTAGAAGGTGGTTGTCTTGCCGGCGCCGTTGGGACCGAGCAGACCGACGATTTCGCCCTTGGCGACATCCAGCGACACCCCGTGGACCACGGCGCGTCCGCGGTAGCGCTTGACCAGCTGTTCGGCGACCAGCATCGACTCAGTTGTCCGGCTCGTCGGGTTGATCCGATACCTGACGGCCAACGCGTTCCCCGGTTTCGGGCTCGATGATCAGATTGACGCCGCCATCGCCGACCAGGTCCTGGTTGTCGAGGTCATAGACCAGTTTGGAACCGCTGAAGGCGCCCTGCACATTGCGGATTCGGGCATCGCCCTTCATGGTGATGATGTTCTGGGTGAAATCGTAGATGATCTCCAGCGATTCGCCCTCGACTTCCGACCCATCCTCCAGGACATCATTCCAGGTCGTGGGGCTGCCGTAGAGCTCGATGCGCTCGACCTGTCCGTCGGCGGCACTGAACGAGCGCGCCTCCTCGGCCCTGACGGTCAGATCGCCACGGGTGATGCGAACATTGCCGCTGAGGTGGTAGGCGCCGCTGCGTACGTCGTAGCGGCCGGAATCGGAGTTGATGTCGATCGGCAGCGCCGGGCGTTCGGAAGCCAGGCTAACGCCGATCAGCGCCATCGACGCCGTCAGGATCACGGCCTGGAACAGTTTGCGATTGGACTTGGACATGGTTGGACAGTTCGATGAGATCCTTGTCGAGTGTGATCATCAGACCGCCGGCACGCAGCCAAGTGCCCGGACGATGCACTTCCACCGATGTGGTGGTGCTGATTGTACGCGCCTGGCGATCATGCTGCAGTGCCTGACTTTCGATGGTCAGTTCGCCATCATCCAATGGCTGAGTCAGGACCACATTGTCCTGCAGGATCAGCAGGTCTTCGTCGCGCTCGAAATGGCCGGTGTCGGAACGACCCGTCCAGTGGTCGGTTTCGGGACGGACCTCGAAGCGTGGCTGCTCCATTGTGGCAATTCGGACATTCGAGTCATGTTCCAGGCGCGGGCCGGAAACAAGCAGCTCGATCCGGCCTTGCGGGTCGGTGAATCGGGCGGTGAAGTCGCTCAGAATATAGTCGAAACGGGCATCCGGAATTTCCACCAACGGTGGTTGCACGCGATCGCTCGGCCAAAACCAGCGCAGTGCGACCACCAGCAATATCGCCAGGCTGGCGGCGATGATGACCGACCACCTCACTTGAAGCTGTCCTGCCAGGTCTCGAGTACGCCGTGCCCGGCCAGCAACAACTCGCAGACCTCGCGCACCGCACCGTGGCCCCCACCCTGAAGCGTCACGTGGTCAGCGCGCTCTCGCACCCAGGAGGCCGCGTCCGCCGGGGCACATTTCAAGCCGCATACGAGCATGGCCGGCCAGTCGACCAGGTCGTCCCCGGTGTAGGCCGCGTGTGTAGGCGATAACTCAAGGATCGCCAGAAGTTCATCCAGGGCCTGGCGCTTGTCTTCACGACCCTGGACGAATTGGTCGATGCCCAGTTCGGCCATTCGGCGCGCCAGCAATTCCGATCGACGTGCGGTGATCACCGCGACCCCGATTCCATGCTGCATGAGCGCCTTGAGCCCCAGTCCATCCCGAGTGTGAAACGCCTTGGTCTCGACACCGTTTTCGCCGTAGTACAGGCGTCCGTCGGTCATGACCCCGTCGACATCGAATACCGCCAGCCGGATTCGGCCGGCGAGCCGCAGGGTCTGCTGGGCGAACCGTTCGCTCATACCACCCCGGCCTGGAGCAGGTCCTGGAAGTTCAATGCCCCGACCAGCTGACCACTGTCGTCGGTGACCAGCAATCCCTGGATGCGATGATCCTGCATGATGGCCACCGCTCGGGCAGCCAGTTCGCTTGCGGCGATGGTGCGCGGATTGACGGTCATGATGCGGGTGACCGGCAAGGTGCGGATGTCATCGAGTTCGTCGACATGCCTGCGCAAGTCACCATCGGTCACGACACCGGCCAGGTTGTCATCGTCATCGAGTACGGCGCACATGCCCAGACGGCTGCGAGTCATTTCCACGATGGCTTCGGCCAGGCTGGCCTGCTGATTGACCCGGGGCAGATCCTGGCCGGCATGCATGACATCGGCGATTGACAGCAGAAGCTGCCGACCCAGCTTGCCACCGGGGTGCGAGCGGGCGAAATCCTCGGCTGTGAATCCGCGTGCATCCAGCAGGGCCACGGCCAGGGCATCGCCAAGGGCGAGCTGGGCCGAAGTCGACGCGGTCGGCGCCAGTCCCAGTGGACAGGCTTCCTGGTCAACGCTGGTATCGAGATGGATATCGGCATGGCGCGCCAGGGTCGACTCGGGATCGCCGGTCATTGCGATCAGTCCGATCCCCAAGCGCTTGATGACCGGCAACAATTTCAGGACCTCCTCGGTCTCGCCGGAATTCGACAGCGCCAGAAGCAGGTCGTCGGATCGGATCATGCCGAGATCGCCGTGGCTGGCCTCGGCGGGATGTACGAAAAAGGCCGGGGTTCCGGTCGATGCAAGGGTTGCCGCGATCTTGTGACCAATATGCCCGGACTTGCCCATGCCGGTGACAATCAGGTGGCCATTACAATCCAGAATACGCTGACTGGCCCGGACAAAATGATCATCGATACGCCCGATCAGATCATTGATGGCTCGAGCTTCGGTGGTCAGCACCTCGGTTGCAGCCTTTATGAGGCGTTGCGGGTCAATACTCATCGGCTCAAGTGTACTGGATGTCAGGCGGCCAGCGCATGACCGCCGACCGCCTGGTAAATCACCACGGTCTGGTAAAGCAGAAAGCTCAGAAACAGAAGGATGGCGCTTTGACGATTGATCAGGCCGGGCCCGCGTCGCCGCCAGGCCATCACGAACAGGGCCAGGGTGAAGATCACCATGATCGTGAAGTCCCGGTGCAGGAGAATGGCCTCGATGCTCATGGGATGAATCAGTGCCGCAATTCCGAGCACGCCAAGCAGGTTGAACATGTTCGAGCCCAGAATATTCCCGATCGCCAGGTCATCTTCCTTCTTGAACGCGCAGGTGGCCGCAGCAGCCAGTTCCGGCAGGCTGGTGCCCAGGGCAATGATGGTCAGGCCGATGACTGCCTCGGAAACACCAACGATCAAGGCCATTGTTACTGCGCCGTTGACCAGGATGTGGGCGCTCAATGGCAGCATGACCAGACCGGTCACGGTCCAGCCGATAGCCACGCTGGTTCGCATCCGGTCGGGGATTTCATCGGTCAGGCTGTTGGCCAGCGGATCATCTTCTCCGCGCCTGATGCACAGTGCGACCATGGCGATGATGACCACGACCAGGCCGATGGCCAGAATCAGGCCATCGAGACGGCTGAATTCCAGGTTCCACATCAGCACCAGGGTGCCAAGCGTGATCAGTCCCAGAATCGGGAGTTCGCGTTTCAGGGTAATGCGTTCCACCCGCAGCGGATAAATCATTGCGGTCAGGCCCAGGATCAGGCCGATGTTGGCAATGTTGGAACCGAGTGCGTTGCCGATGGCCAACGACGGATTGCCGCGCATGGATGCCATGGCCGAAACCAGCATTTCCGGGGCCGAGGTTCCGAATCCGACGATGGTCAGGCCGACCACCAGCGATGGAACGCCAAGGTTATGCGCCAGTGCAGAAGCCCCGGCGACCAGGCGACCGGCAGCCCATATCAGCAGAATGAATCCCGCCGCCAGCTCGAGCAGGGCAATGATCAGGGTGGTGGACACGTTTGTTCGGGTCTTTGGTGATCAGTCAGGCGTGGCATTTGAGTTAAACTAGGGGGTCTTGCCGCAAAAGCCAAGCCCGAGACCCCTTCAGGTTGCCAGGATGGAGACTTCATGAGCCCCGAACAGCTGCAGCAACAGATTTTACAAGCGATGCCCGGCGCCCGAGTGAAGGTGCACTCCGATGACAACGTGCATTACAGCGCACGCATTATAAGCCCGGACTTCGAAGGTCGCAGTCGAATCGAGCGACATCGCCTGGTGCACGCAGCGATCGGCCCGGGTCTTGGACACGAAATCCACGCGTTGAGCCTGGATTTGAAGGCGCCGGATGAAGCCGGTGAAGCCTGACTGATGGCGCGCATTCTCATCACCGGTGGCCGACCTTTGCAAGGGACTGTCGAAGTTTCCGGGGCGAAAAACGCGGTTCTGCCGATTCTCATGGCCTCGCTGCTGACCGATCAGCCTTGTCAGCTCAAGGGTGTGCCGCACTTGAAGGATGTGACAACCTCGATCGAGCTTCTCGGGCACATGGGCGTGGAGGTTTCGCTGGGCGACCATTTTTCGGTCGGGCTGGATGCCGGTCGATTGCACACGCAGGAAGCGCCCTACGAACTGGTCAAGACCATGCGCGCCTCGATACTGGTATTGGGTCCGTTGCTGGCGCGAACGGGCCATGCCCGGGTGTCGTTGCCCGGTGGGTGCGCCATCGGCGCTCGTCCGGTGGACCTGCATCTCAACGGTCTGGCCGCCCTGGGCGCAAGGATCAGCCTGGAATCCGGCTACATCGATGCGCGCGCCGATCGCTTGCAAGGTGCACGGGTTGTGCTCGACACGGTGACCGTCACCGGCACCGAGAACATTCTGATGGCGGCCACCTTGGCAGAGGGCACGACCATCATCGAGAACGCCGCCCAGGAGCCCGAGGTGGTTGACCTGGCCGAATGCCTGATCACCATGGGCGCCCGGATATCCGGGCATGGCACCAACACCATCACTGTGGAGGGCTGTGAGCGGCTTGAGGCGTTCGATTACAAGGTGCTGCCCGATCGCATCGAAACCGGCACCTTTCTGGTCGGCGCGGCCATGACCGGCGGGCATGTTCGCACGGTCAATGCCGCGCCCAAGACCATGGATGCGGTGCTGGCCAAACTCGAGGATGCCGGCGCCCGAATCGAGACCGGCGACGACTGGATCGAGCTGGACATGGCTGGACGTCGGCCACGCGCCGTCAACATTGCCACGGCGCCGTATCCCGGGTTTCCGACCGACATGCAGGCCCAGTTCACGGCGCTCAATTCAATCGCCGAGGGCACCGGTGTGGTGCGGGAAAACGTTTTTGAAAACCGGTTCATGCACGTGCTCGAATTGCAGCGACTGGGTGCGGACATGCGCCTGGAAGGTAATGCCGTGGTGGTGCGCGGTGTTGATCACCTGACTGGCGCACCGCTGATGGCCACCGATTTGCGGGCCTCAGCCTGCCTGGTGCTGGCCGGCCTGGTGGCCAGGGGTGACACCGTGGTTGATCGTGTCTATCACATCGATCGAGGTTACGAGAACATCGAGGAGAAGCTCGGGCAGCTCGGCGCCCGAATTCGCCGGCTGCCCGCCGCTGCCGCCTGATGGATCCTCGTGACCAGTGGCACATGCCTGCACGTTGATGAACCGTTAAACTACGTGTCTTGACAATCAATCGTATCGAACAGGAACCGCCAACATGTCTCTGAATCTCGAACAGGCGCGCTTCAACATGGTCGAGCAGCAGGTGCGCACCTGGGAGGTGCTTGACCCGCGGGTACTCGAAGTGTTGAGAAGTGTGCCGCGCGAGGACTTCGTGCCTGCTCGTTATCGCAAGCTGGCCTTTGCCGATTTGCGTATCCCACTGGGCCATGGCCAGGTCATGATGAAGCCACTCGAGGAGGGTCGGATGCTCCAGGCCCTGGCGCTCGAAACCGGTCAGCGCGTGCTTGAGATCGGCGCCGGATCAGGCTTCACGGCGGCGTGCATGAGCGCCCTGGGTGGCGAAGTAGTGACCATTGAATTTCACAAGGAGCTGGCAGAATCCGCCACTGCGCGTCTGCAACGGCTGGGGTTCGACAATGTCGAATGCCGCGTCGGCGATGCGCTTGGAGACTTCGATGCCGGCGACGCTTTTGACCTGGTGGTGGTCACGGCCTCGGCTGAAACGGTACCGGATCGATTCCTCAAGTGGCTTCAGCCTGGTGGACGACTGTTTGGAATACGCGGCAACAGTCCGGCGATGGAGGCGGTGTGCCTGCATAAGCTCGGTCATGACCGCTGGCGCGCAGAGAGCCTGTTCGAGACTGATCTGCCTCGGCTGATCGGCGCCGAAGACCGGCCACAGTTTCAATTCTAGGTTGCTCGGCCACCGCCTCAGAACCACCACAGGAGAGTACATGCGTAATCTGACAGGTTTCTTGATTGCCGGCCTGATGCTGGCGCCGACCGCTCAGGCGGTCGACCTGATGGGCGTTTACGAGTTGGCCCAGGCCAACGATGCCGAGTTGCGCGCTGCCGAGCAGCGTCTGGCCGCGGCCGGAGAGGCACCGGTACAGGCCCGCGCAGCCTTGTTGCCATCACTGAACGCATCTGCCAGCCACACGCAGGGGCGTTCACGCACACGTACCGATGGGATAAGCCTCGGATCAACCGACGTGGATCGGGAAAATTACACCCTTAGTTTGCGCCAGTCGATCTACGATGACGCCAATTACGGACGTCTGGCCAGGGCGCGCGCCGAACTGACCGCCGCCGATGCCCAGTACGCGCAGGACTGGCAGGAATTTCTTTTCCGGGTCACTGAACGCTACTTCGATATTCTGACCGCACTGGATTCGGTGCGCTTCGCGCGCGCCGAGGAAACTGCCCTGCGTCGTCAGTTCGAGCAGGCCGAGCAACGCTTCGAGGTTGGATTGGCCGCAGTGACCGATGTTCACGAGGCACGCGCGGTCTATGATGCTGCCCAGGCACGCGTCATTCTGGCCGAAAACGAGGTCGAGAATGCTCGCGAAGGTTTGCGCGAGATCACGGGTACGCTGTTCGAAAACTATTCACGCTTGATCACGGATCTCCCACTGGAAGGGCCCGACCCTGACTCTGTCGAGGATTGGGTGGCGATGGCCCTGGATACCAGCCCGGTCATTCGCCAGCAGCGCGGACAGGTCGATGTCGCGCAGGCCGATCTGCGCGTGGCCCGGGCTGGTCACCTTCCGACCCTCGACCTGACCGGCTCCTACAATCGCAACGTAGACAACGAGTGGATCGGAGGTGGCCAGGAATCCCTGGAGACGCTGGTCTCGGCAGAGCAGCTCAATCGCGGATGGCAAGTTGGACTGGAACTGAACATCCCGCTGTTTCAGGGTCTGGCCGTGCAGTCGCGTCGTCGCCAGGCCGGCTTTTCCCTGCGCGCGGCCGATGAATCCCTCGACCAGGTCGAGCGCTCCGTGATTCGCCAGACCGAGAATGCCTTTCGCGCCATCGTCGCCGGAATTCGCGAGGTCGAGGCGCGCCGCCAGGCCCTGGTTTCAGCCGAAAGCGCGCTGGAGGCGACCAATGCGGGATTCGAAGTCGGCACACGCACCATCGTCGATGTGTTGCAGTCAGAGCAGCGCTTCTTCCAGGCCGAGCGTGATTTCTCGCAGGCGCGCCACCAGTTCATTCTCAACCAACTGCGCCTGAATCAGGCGGTGGGCACACTCGACGAAGATGATCTGGTCCGGGTCAATCAGTTGCTGAGATAACAACTCCGGACCCGCGCGGCGAATTCAGAGGCTTGCCAGTAATTTCAGCGTGCGGCGCAGGCTGCCGCGCCCAGCCTCGACCACGCCCAGCGCGGCGCGTCCGACCTCAAGTGCATGCTCCGGCTCGCTCCAGAGCCGGGATATGATTTCGGCCAAGTCCGCATCATCAGCCGCCTTGAGCAAGCCGCCTGCCTGTTCGAGGGCACGGGCCGGTTCGGCTTGTTCATGCAGGTGGGGGCCGGCGATGACCGCCTTGCCCAGTGAAGCCGGTTCAAGCAGGTTGTGGCCGCCAATTGGCACCAGGCTGCCTCCCACAAACGCGGCCATGGCGGCTGCGTAGCAGGGCATCAGTTGGCCAAGCCGGTCGATGAGCACCACCGAGCAGCCGGAGTCGACTTCATCATCCAGTCCCACGGCCTTCAAACCGGCGCGTTTGACCAGCTCGGCCACCTCGGCGCTTCGCTCGGGATGACGCGGGGCCAGCACCAGCAAGGCGTCGGGCCGGTCGTTCATGATTCTCTGGTGGGCAGCTAGGATTATGGGTTCCTCTCCTTCGCGGGTGCTGCCGGCAACCCATACCGGACGTGCTCCCCAGCGCTGGCGCAAGGCATTGGCCCGGGCGCCCAGATCATCGGCAAGTGGCATGTCGAACTTGAGGTTGCCCGAGACCGGGGTCTGTTCGCCGTTCAAGCCGAGCTTCCGAAAACGTCCGGCATCGTCATCGGTCTGGCAGACGGCCATGGCGATTGATGTCAGGGCCGGCCTGTAGAGGCCAGTGAAGCGTTGCATTCGGTGCAGGCTGGACTCGGTCAGGCGTGCATTGACCAGGGTCGGTGACAGGCCGAACTTGTCAGCCTGAAGATAGAGCTCCGGCCAGATCTCGGTTTCGATCACGATCATTCGATCCGGGCGAGCCGCCTGCAGCCAGCGACGCGTACTGAACCAGTTGTCCAGGGGCGCAAAGCGATGTTCCACGCTGTCACCGAACAGTTCGGCGACCCGTTGCGCACCGGTCAAGGTGAAAGTCGAGACCAGCAACGCCCGGTCCGGGTGGTTGCGCTGGATTTGACGGATCAGGGCCTGGGCGGCATTGACTTCACCGACCGAGGCGGCATGAATCCAGGTCGAATTCGTCCGGCATGGTGCGATGGAACCCAAGCGTTCACGCCAACGGCCCCGGAAGCCGTCAATGCGCCGGGCGGGTCGGTGAAGCCGCCACAGGGCCAGCGGGCTGACCAGGACGGCAAGCAGGCGATAGATGATGAGCATGGGCGGCAGTCAGTTTAGCCGAAGTCCGAACCCGTGTCGGGATGCCGGATTGGTGATAATGGCGGACATGAAGCCGATCGTGTACTTGCTGACCTGGTTGGGAATACTGCCGCTACGATTGATCGGCCTGTTGCCCCTGGGGCTGGGTCGTCGGCTGACCGGATGGCTGGCCATGCCCATGCGTTTGCTGATGCGTCGCCGAACGGCGATCGCCCGGCGCAACCTGGCCATGTGCTTTACCGAAACCAGCGATGCCGATCGTGAACGTCTGCTCCGGGCGCACTTTCGCCAACTGGCGGAAAGTCTCGCCGAGATCTCGGTGGCCTGGCAGCGCCCCGGACGGCTGGATGAAAGTTTCGGACAGGTCGTTGGCCTGGAGCATTATCGTGCCGCGCGAGCCAACGGCCGGGGTGTGCTGCTGTTGACCGGACATGTGACCTGCCTGGAGCTGGGCGCGCGTCTGGTTGGTCATCATGTCGAAGGCTGGGGTATCTACCGGCCATTGCGCAATCCTGTGCTCAATGCGTTTCAGAACCGCGGTCGACTGCGATATGCCGCCCACATGCTGCCACGCGATCAGATGCGCGCGATGGTGCGTCATCTGCGATCCGGGGGGCTTCTCTGGTATGCGCCAGATCAGGATTTCGGGCCCGAACGCAGCTTGTTCGCCCCGTTTTTCGGCATCGAAACCGCCACCGCTCGCGCCATCGTCGATCTGGCTCGGCTGGGCCGGGCATTGGTCTTGCCCATGTATCCGATCAAGGACGAAGTCACGGGCCGGGTGACGGTTCACCTGGAGCCGGCATTTGAGGATTTTCCGAGTGAGGATCCGGAAGCTGACCTGGGTCGTTACAACGCCTTTCTTGAACGCCGGATTCGCCAAGCGCCGGCGCAGTACTGGTGGCTGCATCGACGCTTCAAGACCCGACCGAAAGGGCAGTCCGATCCTTATGGCTCCGGATAGGAAATGCCGAATTCCTCGGCCACGGCGAGCGCCTCCTCTTGTCGTCCGCCGGCATCCAGGGCTCCGACCAGGTTTCTGACGATATTGGTGGTTACGCGGTGATCCGGACCGAGACGCTGCACGGCGGTCTCAAGCATTGGTTCGAGCTTGGCGATGGCTTGTTCCGGGTATCCGGCCTGGGTCAGGACCCCGGCCTCGATCTCCCCGGCCGACAGTGTTTGTGGATGGTCGGAGCCCAGAATGGCCGTGCGTTCCTCGCGCACACGGGTCAGGCGCGGAAGCGCCTGATCAAACATTTGCATTTCGCCAAGCAGGCTGCCGAGGTTCAATTCGGCGCGCAGGGTAATCGGATGTTGCGGTCCCAGTGTCTCGGCGGCCACCTGGCTGGATTCTTCCAGCAACTTGCGAGCATCGTCAAGCTGTCCGGCCCGGCGCAGGTTGTTGGCCATGTTGCCCATGGCTCGCAAGGTATGGACGTGCCGCCGGCCAAAGGTTTGTTGAAGCTTGCCGATCAATTCCCGGTCGATCTCCAAAGCTTCCTCGAAGCGGCCAAGGGCGCCAAGGGCTGCGGCCACATTGGTCATGTGCCGAGTCAGGGCATGGGTGTCGTCCGGAGCCGTGGTGCGAACGCCCTCCAGTGCCGCCTGGAACTGGGTCAGTGCATTCTCGATCTGCCCGGCCCGCGCATAAGCGTAGCCCAACGTACTGGTCAGCCCCACGACCTTGGACGAACTCGCTCCTTCCAACGCCTCGGCCCTGGCCAGGTTCTGTTCGGCCAGATCGATTGCTTCATCCATGCGGCCCATGTCCGCCAGGGTCAGCACCAGGTCATCCTTGGACTTGATCAGCAACCTGGCCTGCTCAGTGTTCTTTTCATCGAGCATGGCGACCAACTCACGCAAGGACTGCTCGGCCTGCTCGAATTGATTGGCCAGGAACAACGAACTGCCGACCATTCTGCGGGCATTGAGGGTGGCCGGCGAGTCGGCGTCGTCATGCTCCAGGTACAAGTCCAGTATGCGCTGGTGCAACTTGAGCATGGGTTGGTACAGTCCAATGGCGTGGTAGACGCTGGCGACGGCATCGAGCAGCCTGGCCTTGAGCAGGGGCTGGTCGGCAAACTCTGCGTCCACCGTTTCCACCGCCTGCCGCAGCATGTGTTGATGCAGCATTTCGCGGGCCAGGTCGGTCGGGCTGGTCATGGCCAGGAACGACTCGACCTGAACCATGTCAAGATCTCGGTGCGTTCCATCATCCGTCTGGCCCAGTGCCGCTTCGAGCTGGGTGCGCATGCTTTCGGTCAGGGCGCTTCCCATCATTTCCGGATCGATGTTTTCGAGCATGGATTGCTGGAACCGCGAGACCTCCTCAAGCTCCTGCTGTCGTTGCTCGGCAATCTGCTGTTGACGCTGGGCTTCGATCATGCCAAGGGTCGCGGCGGTCAGACCGCCGATCAGGGCCAGCAACACCGCGCTGGCGCTGCCCAGTCCGATCACGTGGCGGCGTGCGAAGCGCCGCATTCGGTAAATCCGTGAGTCCGGCATGGCCCGCACCGGCCGGTGCGTCAGGGCGCACTGGATATCGTCGGCCAACTCATCGGCCGAGGAATAGCGCCGGCTGCGATCGGCACTGAGCGCCTTCAGCGCGATGGCGTCCAGGTCACCCCGCAGGCACTTGAGCAGTCGCCGGGCGGAAGTGCCTCGTTCGGCAGCAATCTCACCGGCCCTGATGGAATCCTCGGTCAGCCGCGTCGAGGGTGTTGGAACCGGATGTCGGTCAACGACGACCTGCTGGAGCGTCGTGCTGTCGCCGGTCTGGAATAGTTCACCTTCGATTGGCGGCTCGTCGACCAGTAATCGGTAAAAAATGACACCGAGTGAGTAGACATCGCTGCGGGTATCGATGGTTTGCTCATCCAGGTTGAATTGCTCCGGACTCATGTACTGTGGAGTACCCACCAGGTCACGGCGTGAAGTGGAATCGGCCCCGGCCTCACTGGTTGCGGTAGCGATCCCGAAATCGATTATCTTGGGCATGGCCATACCGTCGATCTCGGTGACCAGGATGTTGGCCGGCTTGATGTCGCGGTGAATGATGCCTTTCTGATGGGCGTGCTGAATGCCTCGGCATACCCGCACAAACAGCTCCAGTCTCGTCTTGAGCGAGAGTCGATGCGCTTCGCAGTAGTGATTCAGCGGCATGCCATCGACGTATTCCATGGCGATATACGGGTAACCACTCGGCGTGGTGCCTGCATCGTAGACCTGGGCGATGGCCGGATGCTGCATGTTGGCCAGCGCCTGGCGCTCAATCTCGAAGCGAGCCAGGTTGGCGGGGCTGTGAACGCGCTGGCGGATCAGCTTGAGCGCGACCAGGCGCTCGACGGGGCGGGTCTGGCGGGCGAGGAAGACCTGCCCCATTCCGCCTTCGCCCAGTTTGCGCAAAATGGTAAAGCGATCCAATTCCAGGTTCTCGACCCAGTCTGAATCGATCTGTTCACCATCATCTGGTAGCTGATCGACCAGGGTTTCCAGCTGGGTGGGCAGGTCGTCGTAAGAACGATCCTTGCTCAATTCAGATTTCCTCCCGTGGTGATGAACTCAAGGTTCGAAAGCGTTAGTCACCCAGATTGGACGATCGTTCTCGCTGCTCCAGGAAATTACATCGAATCGACAGGGGTGACGATCCCATTGAGGTGAGGTTGACATCAGAAAGTGGCGAGCGGCCCTGATCAGTCGATTCTGTTTGCCGCGATCGATACTTTCGAGCCCGTCCGTGCGGGCCCCGGCGCCGCGCAGGCGAACTTCAATGAAGGTCAGCACTTCTTCGGCATCTTCGGGGTTGGGGTCGACCATGATCAGGTCGATTTCACCGGATCTGCAACTGTAATTGCGTTCGATCAGCCGCAGCTTGTGTTTGATTAGATAGGATTCCGCGTCGCGTTCGCCGCTTTTTCCGAGTTGGCCGCGCAGTGAAGTCATTGCACCTGCACTGCTCGTCCGTCGATCAGACGCACGACTGGGAGGTCACGCTCGAACAAACGGCCGTCGGGCAGGCGGAAGCGCCCTGACAGACCGGCCAGGTAGAGTTGTGGATCGGCGCGCATCAGGTCCAGCCAAGGCACCAGGTTCATGGCATCCACTCCCATGGCGTGTAATCTGGACAGCGCCGGACTGTCCAGATGGCTGTAGATCGATTCTGCCTGGCGACGCTGTTCGCCCTGGGTCGTGAAGTCCAGAAACCACGGGGCCATTGGCAGGCTGATGCCATCGAGATCCTCATCCCGGTCGGGGTCGGGCGCACCGGCAACGATCTGGGAAGTGGCCATGACCGGCACATCCCCGGCGCCGAAAAACCGCAGTTGCGGTCGGATCAGGCGGCCATCTTCGGCGCGTGCGACAAGAAAGATCAGATCAATATCGGTGCGGCGGTGGGGTTCGTATTCCAGCGTCTGATTCAGGGTCTGGCCGAGTTGTCGGGCGCGCTGGCTGGACCGGTCGAGCTCCAGCAAGACCTCCATCAGTCGACTGTGGTCCACCTGGTCCGGAGCGTAGCGCGCTCGCCCCATGATTCGTGCACCACCAAGCTCGAAATTCTCGATGAAGGAATCCGCGACCCGGCGCCCCCAGTCGGTGTCCTGGAACAGGACCAGGGCACGTTCGTGTCCCTGAACCAGGGCATGCGCGGCGGCCAGCTCTGCTTCTTCCTCGGGTAGCAATCCAACCGCGTGGACCATGCCCGAGCTGCGGGCAAGCGCATCCGGATCACTGGGATGATTGAGCATCAGCAGCGGCAGGCCGGAATCAGGCAGCGCAATCAGCTCGTCGACCTGGTCACGCTCCAGTGGGCCGATCATGAAATCCGCGCCGGATTCGCGCGCCTCGAACCAGGCTGCAGTCGCGCTGCCGGCCTGATCATCGACATACTTGAACTGCAATTCCGGGCGGCGGTCCGGAGGCAGATCCAGCCAGGCCGAGACAATGCCATCACGCACGGCGGCGCTTGCCCGCGCCATGCCGCTGCGCTCGGACAGCACCACGGCGATTCGATCGGGAATGGCCCGAGTCTGCTTCCAAAGGCTGATCCAGGACAATGCCTCCCAGGCGCTGTAGCCGGTGGCGGGGTAGCGCGCCTCCCAGTCGATCACGGCATTCTCCAGCATACTCGGATCAAGCAGGTGGCTGCGTGCTGCCACGGCCAGGGCCAGCCAGGCCGATACGTCCTCCCGGTCACCATGCTCGGACTGAAGCTGTCGGAGACCGTCAAGGGGTTGTTCAATCAGCAGCGCAAGCGCCAGTTCGGGATGAAAGTCATCCTCGGCCAGGGCCGTCTCGAGCGCGGCAAAGGCCTGACGAGCCGGGTTGGCCGCGGCCCGCTCGAGCAATTCCTCAAGCATCTGATGACGCATGATCAGGTTTTCCGGGAGGGTATCGGCGGCTTCGGCCAGCAGCCACCCGACCGACGACAGATCACCGGCGTTCAGGGCCAGCTCCGCTCGTGCCAGGTTGAACCGGGCTGCCGAGGTCTCATCGAGCGCTCGGGCATCGACAGTCGACAGCACCTCGTCGGCAGTCTCGTCCTGGCCGGCCTGCAACCAGACTTCGGCAGACCGAATCCGGAACTCATCGGCACGCTCGGGTCGACGTTCGGCCAGGGATAGCCAGGCCTCGGCCGCATCCTCCAGCTCACCCGCGCGGGCCATCGCCTCGATTTGTTCAACATCCGGCTCGGTGGTCGGATCGGGTCGGGTCAGCGGCTCGGTGGGTGCGCAGGCAGCCAGAAGGACAGTCAGGGACAGTGCAATGATGGGAGACTTGAGCATGGTAAGGAATGATAAACGAAGGCACGGGTACAATGCCGATCATGACCAACCCGCAGCCAGGAAAAGATGCTTCACCATCGCCGGCGACACTGTTCGTGGTCGCCACGCCGATCGGCAATCTTGGTGACCTGGCGCCCCGGGCGCGCGAATTGCTGGAACAGGTTGAGGTCATCGCCGTCGAGGATTCTCGCATCAGCCGTCGATTGCTGGATGGACGCCGGACCCGGGCACGCATGATTATCGTCAACGAGCAGCGTGAGGCCGCCGCCGTGGCCGAGTTGATCGAAATGCTGGTCGAGGGAACCGATGTGGCCCTGGTCAGCGATGCCGGGACACCGCTGGTTTCCGATCCCGGGTATCGACTGGTCTCGGCCGCCCACGAGGCCGGCGTGACGGTCAGTCCCATTCCGGGGCCCTGTGCCGCCATTGCCGCGCTTTCGGCAGCGGGCCTGCCATCCGATCGGTTTCATTTCGAAGGGTTTCTACCGGCCCGCAGTGGCGCCAGAACCCGACGGCTGATGCAGTTGTCGAATCAGCCGCAAACACTGATTTTCTATGTCCCGGCCCGTGACCTGCCAGAAGTGCTGGGCGATCTGGCTGCGGTCATGGGCCGAGATCGTCAAGCGGCCGTGGCCAGAGAATTGACCAAGCTGCATGAAACCATTCGCCAGGACAGCCTGGAGGCGCTCCATGACTGGGTGGGTGCGGATGCCGATCAACACCGGGGCGAAGCGGTGCTGGTCGTCTCGGGCCACCCCGACCCGCAACCGGCCATCGACGCACAGTCCCTGGCCCGGGAGCTGGCCGGGGAACTGCCCCCCTCACGCGCCGCCAAGCTCCTGGCCCGCCTGACCGGCATGACCCGCCAGCAAGCCTGGCAACAAATCCAGACCCAAACCAACCAAACCAACTAAACGAACCAAACGAACCAACGAACCAACGAACCAACGAACCAAACCATGCTAATCGTCGCCCTGATCCTGCTCGCCGCGATCATCTTCCTGCCCCAGTGGTGGGTCAAGAGGATATTGTCCCGCTACCAGTCGCCGGCCGATCGTTACCCGGGCAGCGGCAGCCAACTGGCCCGCCATTTACTTGATCATCTCGGTCTGGAAAGCGTTGGCGTGGAAAAGACCGAAAAGGACGGCGATCACTACGATCCGGAAGCCCGGGTGGTGCGTTTGAGTCCACACAACCATGACCAGGCTTCGCTGACCGCGATCACGGTCGCCGCCCACGAGGTGGGTCACGCCATTCAGCACGCCGATGGATACCGGCCGCTGATCTGGCGCACCCGCCTGGTCCGCTCCCTGCAGAAATTCCAGCGTCTGGGCGTGATTCTGATCGCCCTGATGCCGGTGGCCATCCTCGCTCTGCGCCTGCCGCGCGCCGGCATCATCCTGCTGGTGGTTGGTCTGGCCACCCTGGCCTCGGGCATCATCGTGCATCTGATGACACTGCCGACAGAAATCGACGCCAGTTTCCGACGGGCCATGCCGATTCTGGAAAAAGGCGGCTACGTCAAACCGGAGGACCGCGGCCATGCCCGCCGCATCCTGACCGCCGCTGCCATGACTTACGTGGCTGCTTCGCTGATGGGGCTGGTCAATTTCTGGTGGTGGTTGCGGTTGTTGAGGCCATGAAGGCGGTGAAAGGTGAAAGGTGAAAGGTGAAAGGTGAAAGGTGAAGGGGTCAGGATCAAAATGGAAGTTCGGTCCTGCTTGGCGGACGGGCAACGGTAGCCTCGACTCTACCGGCACGTTCGTGTGTGGAATTCCAGTCTGTTGGCGCTGGCGCATATTGATGCGGAGTTAGCAGTTGTGGTCCGGAACGGCGTTGACATATGTCAATTGTCGTCCGGTTCAGCCTGAGTATGATTCGCATATCAGGCTTATCTAATTCATCATCAATCCAATCCAAGAGGTTTTCCCATGTCGACATCTTTCGAGGATGTTCAGGCCAGTTATGGCCGTTGCCTGCGCGATCGCAAGTTCATCAGCCGTTTCTACGAGCTACTGCTGGAACGTGACCCGGAGATTCGCAGGATGTTTGAAAACACTGACTGGTCCCAGCAGCAGCGTGCCTTGCGGCGTGGAATCAGCATTGCCCTGACTCATGCCGGCGGATCGGATATGGTCCGGCGCTCCATGGACGAGATGGCTGAGGCTCATAGTCGCAGTGGCCGCTGCCCGGTTCGCCCGGAGCTATACCGGCACTGGTGTGAGGCCTTGCTGCAGGCGGCCAACGAGCATGATTCACGAATGACGCCTGCACTGGAACAGAGCTGGCGTCAGGCCCTGGGACTGACCACGGAGCATTTCGCAGAGGCCTATTGATTGAATCAAGACCGGGATGGACTGTCATAATGGCCGGTGAGAGCCGGCCAGACAGTCGCTGTGTCCGTGATCGGGCATGGAGGAAAGTCCGGGCTTCACAGGGCAGGGTGCCAGGTAACGCCTGGGGGGCTTTCTGGTGACGGAAGGTCCACGGAAAGTGCAACAGAGAGCAGACCGCCGATGGCCTCGGATTCCGGGGCACAGGCAAGGGTGAAAGGGTGCGGTAAGAGCGCACCGCGTGGCCGGCAACGGGCACGGCACGGTAAACCCCACCTGAAGCAAGGCCAAATAGGGATGCCATGGCGTGGCCCGCGCTGCATCCGGGTAGGCCGCT